>Ga0172370_10002150_pt1 | contig 28873 bp, 21 predicted proteins | sample LakKiv5m_FD_114538 | JGI IMG/M metagenome (GOLD analysis project Ga0172370, IMG submission 114538) | Freshwater microbial communities from Kabuno Bay, South-Kivu, Congo - kab_022012_11.5m | ecosystem: Environmental > Aquatic > Freshwater > Lake | place: Democratic Republic of the Congo...
CGTCAGCCGGTTAAGCACAAACACCTGTTGCCTTGAGCACGAGAATGAAATTTTTACTTCTTAACTGGTTGTTTTAATATGCTCATAATGTGTTATATATAATGTTATTTACGAATGAAAAGAATAGCCTGTATTCAGATGATTGCCCTCCTGTTGGTTTCAACTGCTCTCAGGGCTCAGGAGGACTTTAACTGCTTTTCAATTCTGGTAGGCAGGAAAGCCTCCCAGGATGGTTCCGTTTTATTTGCCCACAATGAGGATGATTATGGTAAACAGTTAGTTAACTGGTATGTTGAGCCAAGAAAAGCAAATCATGAGGGAACCGAATTCCTCCTAAAAAACGGAGGAAAAATCGGTCAGCCGGCTTTCACTAATAAATACATCTGGCTGGAAATTCCCGGAATGGATTTTTCCGATTCCTACCTGAACGAGTATGGGGTTTGCATTGGCTCCAATGCCTGTTCGTCCAGGGAAGATCAGGCGGAAATAACCGACGGAGGCATAGGCTACAACCTGCGGCAGCTCATGGCAGAGCGGGCCACCAGTGCACGGGAGGCTGTGATCATTGGAGGGAGGTTGGTCGAACAATTCGGTTATACCGGCTCAGGCCGCACCTACTGTATTGCTGATCCCAATGAAGCATGGGCACTGGCGGTGGTAAAAGGCAAACACTGGGTAGCCTGCAGGATCCCGGATGATGAAGTGATGGTGCTGCCAAACAATTATACTATTACATCGGTTGATCTGAATGATACCGGGAATTACCTTGCCTGTCCCGACCTGATAGAGTATGCCATCCGCCGCGGCTGGTATGATCCCGCAAAGGAGGGAGCATTTAATTTCCGAAAGGCCTATGCCGCGAAGAACAGCATCACTCACCCCGGTAATACAGGCAGAGCCTGGGGTGCCTACCATTTGTTCGGTTGTACCTATAACCTTAAAGATGACTTTCCATTTACCTTCAGACCGACCAAGCCCGTCGACAAAAGATTTCTGATGGAGGTCCTTCGGTACCACTATGAAGGAACTGAGCTTGATAAATCCGAGAACTACACAAAAGGAAGTCCTTACAAACTGAACGGGTCCATGATATGCAGCGGTGCTTCGGTTTATGGGTTTGTCACCGAACTGAGAAACTGGATGCCGGTGGATATAGGCTGCGTTATGTGGCTCGCACCGCAGCGGCCGGATCTACAGCCGTACCTTCCGATCTATGCTGGGATCCTTGATTTCCCGGAATCCTACAGGAGAAAAGGATATCTCAATACACTTGATGACCACTATAATCCGCCGGCCGACATTCATGAACGTGATAACAAACATGCCTTTTGGGCTTTTGTAACTCTTTGTGAATTAATGGAAAAGGACTACGGCGGACACATAAAGTCTATCACCGGTCAAAATCACAAACTTGAGGAGACGTTGATTTCGAAGCAAGCCGGTTGGGAGAAGAAAATGGAGGAAGGGTACACTAAGGAACCCGAAAAAATCAGAAAACAGATGACAACCTTATATGGCAGCCTGGCCAACTATGCGCTTAAAACAACTAAAAAGTATAATAAAAAACTCCGCTGATGAATCGTAGAGAAGCTCATGAAATTCTGGATCAGCTGATTACAAGTGAAAGTCTGAAACGTCATTGTCTCAGTGTGGCTCTGGTAATGGAAGCCTACGCAGAACTACTGAAGGAAAATGTCGATGACTGGTACATTGCCGGTCTGCTGCACGATGCTGATTATGAAAAATATCCCTCTGAACATCCGAATATCATTGTTGAATTACTCCGGAAGAGGGGAGAGGAATCCATCGCACATGCCGTTTCGGCTCACCACACCAAATGGGGCCAGACATACGACACACCTCTTGATAAGGTATTGCTGGCGGTGGATGAACTTACGGGATTTATCATTGCGGTAAGTTATATGCGGCCGGCCCGTTTTGAAGGAATGAGCGTATCTTCAGTGGTTAAGAAGCTAAAAACCAAAGGCTTTGCCGAAGGTGTCGACAGAAGCGAAATTGAAGAAGGGATCCGGATTGCCGGTTTTGAAAAAGATCAGCACATTGAATTTATCATCGGGGTCTTATCCCGGAATCAGAAGCTGTTAGGACTGGTTTAACATCTTTTAAGTTTTTTCATCTTTTTTTCACATCCGCCCATTATTCGGGTTGGTATTTTTATCACGTGAAATTGAGGGCACTTACATATTGTTTGATTATTAGCCTGATTCCTTTCCTTTTCAGCGATTGCCAAAGCAAGGACAAGAATTCCGGCCGTGCGGAGAATCCGGTGATCAAGGTCATCAGCGATTACCTGGACCAGGAAGGGGAAAACGGTTTTAGCGGCGCTGTTCTGGTTAAAATTCCCGGAGAGCCTCCAATGATAAGGTGTTTCGGACTGGCCAATGAGGAATTGAACAAGCCCAATTCACCCGATGCAGCCTTCTTTATCGGTTCCCTCACCAAGCAGTTTACCGGCGCAGCCATCATGAAGCTCCAGATGATGGGAAAATTATCAGTATCAGACAGTATCGGAAAGTATATCAACGGATTGCCTGAAGAGCTGGGGAACCTAACCATTCATCAATTACTGACCCACACCTCCGGTCTTCCTGCTGACATTGGAAACATGTCGGAGGTATTGACCAGGGAGGAGTTCATAAACCGCCTGGTCCAGGTGAAAATAGCCACGGAAATCCGGGGCAATTATGCCTATTCGCACACCGGATACAATGTACTCGGACTCCTGATTGAAGCCGTCTCAGGTACTGACTATGAATCATTCCTGCAGCAATACTTGTTCAAGCCTGCAGGCATGAAACATACGGGTTACAGGATACCCGACTGGTCTGCCATTGCCGTAGCCCATGGCTACAGTTTTTGCAACGACTGGGGACGCCCCATGGATTCAGGCTGGATCGATGATGGCCCCTCCTGGACACGAAGAGCCAGCGGTGGAATGATCAGCACATTGAATGACCTGTATTTATGGCATTTAGCACTGTCGGGTGACCAAATTCTTGACTATAAAAGCAAGAATCTTTATTACCACCCGCAACCTATGGTCACCATCAGTTCTAATTCTACCATGGGTTACGGCTGGAGAATTATCACTTCTTCCAGGAACACAGAGGTGGTTGCGCACAATGGATGGAATGGCAGATTTTATGCTGATTTTCTCAGATATACAGGTGACGATGTAACTATTATCCTGCTTTCAAATAAGTACCGGAAGGGAAATGAAGGGATGCCGCAAGAAATAGCAAAGTGCATATTCAAAAGTCCCTATGAGCCTGAAATACAAGGAAGAAACACTGTTTGCCTGGATTCACTCCCACAGAATCATCTCGGCCGCCTGACCAGAGATTTTCTTAACGTGATGGCAAACGGAACACGGAGTGACTTCGATGATTTTATCAGGAAAGACCTGGCTACCCATTTAATCCGCAAATACAGCAATAAAACCCTGGTTGATTCCCTGATGAGTATTCAGAGGCAATCCGGCCAGATCAAGGTCAGACAGGTCAGGATTTATGATAACCGGATCATGACCCTGGATGTCTTTCAGTTGGCAAATAATCAGGAATCCTCATTCCAGCTGGTGTTTGACGAAAATGAGGACTATAAAATCCGCGGAATCTCCTTCTCCGGTCCGGATGGAAGGAACTAAGGCTGTAAATCCCGTATTATCGCTTGTTCAAGGCTGATAAAGGTTTCTGTACTGGAAACTCCAGGAATTTTCTGGATTCTACCGTTCAGAATTTCCATCAGATGCTGATTATTTCTGCAGTACACTTTCAGAAATACTGCATAATTTCCTGTTGTATAATGGCATTCAACAATCTCGTTTATTTTCTCGAGTTCGGATGCCACTGAATGATACATCACTGCCTTCTCGAGAAATACCCCGACAAAGGCGCATGTGGTCAATCCCAGGTGCTCTGCCGACAGTCGCACAGAATAGCCCCTGATGATACCTGCCGACTCCAGCTTAGCCACCCGCTGATGGATGGCTGCCCCCGACATTGAACATTCCCTTGCAATTTCCAGAAAAGACATGCGGCCTTTTTCAGCAAGGAGTTTCAGAATTTTTCTGTCGGTATTGTCTATGATTCCTATGTTAGCCATAACCAGATGAATAGGGATTAAAAGTAGCAATTACAAACTCTTTTTCCATCTTTGGGAAACCGATCAGAACATTTCCACCTTAAAAAATGTTTACAAGTATTTGAATTATTGTGCATTACAAATTTGATTTCCTTTGGGTCTGAACTTTGTTAAAGTGAAAAAAAGCGAAATTATTATGATACCGAGAATCACCTGGGTACTTCTGGTCATTTTATGTCTGAATACCAACCCAATTGTCGGGCAAAACCTCACGGTAGCCAGCACTCTTTCCGGACAAAATTTCGAAACAGGAACCACGGTTGATTTCAGCACAACCATAAGAAATTTACCAATTTCAGATCCGGTTCAGTTAAGGGTTTATAACACCCTGACCGGATGGAGGAAATTAAAGATCGGTAGCAATCCCACCGCTTTATTTTCGCCAAAGGTCGATGTTCTTGCGGGCGGGAATAAATATATAGAACTGATAATCAAACAATTATCAGCAAGCATGGACTGGACAAAGATTCAGATACGGCCGGGAGGTATTACTGCCAATCCGGTATCCATTGCTCCCTACATTCAACCGGGTACCGACCTCAGACAGTGGTTTGTGGTATTGATTCCGATTGACAAATTTGACCCCACGGTCCCATTTACAGCCCTTACCAATATTGAGTTTCCATACAGCGCAGGAGCAGGAGTCTGGGACATGGCAATTGCTTCTGTCAGATTTACGGGTGGGACCACCCCTTATATCTGGCTTGGGCCTGGGGGCAGGGGATTGAATATTCATGATGGTACCGGCGGAGCCGGTGCTGTATTTGCCAACTGGATCACCGGAGGGAATACGGGACCATATGTTCCTTCCCTCTCCCTCAGCATTAACGGGGAAGAGGTCAGGAAAATAACCGGATTGCCATTGGAATACCGGTGGATCGCTTCAACTCCCGGGGACTATGCAATTAAAGCTTCCGCATTCCTGGGCAATACCCTGATCGAAGAATCCGGATCTGTCAATTATACGGTGGTTGATCTGAGCAACAATCCACCCATTATTTCGCAAACGGAACCTGGAATTCCCGACCGACTTCCTTTAAACAGGGTTATCACACAGGAGTTTAAAGCTTCCGATGCTGACGGAGACCCGGTTAATCTCAAGTTTCTTTTTGATGGTGACTTACTGGCTGAAAGCAGTTCAGGTACGGTGATGGCCAAGATCCATAGCGGAACATCAGGTGATCATATTATCCTGATACAAGCCACCGACTCAAGGGGAGCCCTCTCTACTTTACAACGGGTGATTCGCTTTGATACTCCGGTCCTTGATGAATCGGCCGGGTCGATCACTTCCCCTGCCAACGGATATTCAACCTCCTTCCCGGCAACCATCGATATCAGTGCTAATCTTGTCCAGCCCTCAAATGAATCCTTCAAATTCCTCTACCTGACCGTACCAGGTACAGGGTACCGCAAACTGAAACTCGGAAATAACGCTACCAGTCTCTATTCCCCCAAGTTAGATGTAGTCGGAACCGGGAATGACACACTGGTTCTTGAAATGAAAGATTTCAACTTTGTTGCTGACTGGTCAAAAATCATCGTTGCCCCGATGGAGATCACAACGGATCCTGTCAGTCTGAAAACTTACTGGGACAGGGGTCAGCTGCTTACCGACGGATGGCGCAGGTTAAGTATTCCCCTCAATAAATTCAGTCCGCTTATTAACTTCAGGTCAATCAATTACATAGCAATTCCCTACAGTCAGAATGCCGGCAACTTCATCATCGGACTCAGAAGAGTTGAATTTACAGGCAGCACGAAACCCTACCTCTGGTTCGGTGGCACAAAAACTGATAATATTCATGATGGCTTGGGCGGCTCTGGTCAGCTGCTTGCCGAGCTTAAAACTTTCAGTCCGGATGTGATCCAGGCTCCGTCCGTTCTGTTTTCCCTGAATGATACCATCATATCGGTTTGCCAGGGACCTGTTTACTCAACCACTGTTCCTCTTGATTATCCAGGCACTTACAAATTAGAGGCATTCACAATCGGTGACGGTACCAATGTAGGTGTGCTTGCACCAGTGACTTTCCGGTCGGAACTGCCTGTTCCGGATGACGGATACCTGACACTGAACCTTGGGTTTGCCAATGATCCCGGTCAGGTTCAGATTACCATGGCACCCCTGAAGTACAACAAGGATTTTGCCCTGAGTTTTACTTTTGACGATGCACTAATCGATGCCTATACCAATGCATATCCGATGCTTCATGGAGGGGTTGTTCAGGGCAACGGCCAAACCTATCCAGGTCTGTTTTATACCGATGGTTGCGGTAACCCGGTAAGCTTCAGAGGCGCGATCGCTTGGTTCTCAGTCAATTCCAGCTACAAGGATATTCATACGGTTACCCCCGGATATATTACCTGGGATCGCCTGAAGGAATTGTACCGAAATGGTTGGGATGTGATTAACCATTCCTATTCACATGATTATGGGACCGGCACCGACTATCAGTTTGAAGTTACAGAAAATCAAAAAGTTATTCTGGAAAAAACAGGCATACTGGTTAATCAGTTCACTATTCCTTCCGGTGACCTTAATTACGTTCCCTATGTGTTTCAGGCAGGAAACCGCACACTCTATTCAAACAAATCGAACTTCCTGGGATATCCGGCAGGCATCAATGTTTCTGATGGCTTTTCTTATGTAGAACCAAAAATCTACCGCAGGTTTCTTTATGATGATTTATACAATCCTCTGAACATTGATTCCCTGGCAAAATTAATTGCTGCGCAGGGGGCTGCCGGCAAACATGTCTGGCTCAATGATTTCACACATCGCATACATTTCACCACCGTTTCCGGTAGTTTGAGATTTGAAACCTTTTCGGCCTATATGCAGTCAATCGCCGACAGGTTCGGCAAAGATGGAAACGATAAGATGTGGATGGCTCCTGCCCCAGAAGTATTTGAATATCTGACTCTAAAGCAATCAACCAACCTGATCCAGGAGAAAAGGGGGAATGAGATTGTGCTCAAAATTGATACTGCCGGACTCCCCGATGATTTCAGAAGATATGAATGGACCTTGCTGGTAAACAGCGATCAATCCTTTACGCTTAGTTCAGCTGATCCTGATCTTAGTTGGGCAAGCTCAGCCGGTAATTCTTTCGGTGGACTTATCAACCTGAGATGGGACAGATCTTCACCCTACGGTTTGAAATCGGGATTAAATAATGATGTGAAATTCAGCAGTTTAATGTTTTTAGAAAATGATCTGAGTTTCAGTATTTTTCCAAATCCGGCCAAAGATTACATCAACGTTACTTTTGTAAAAGAAGTGGACGAATGGTCAGCCTGGAGGATTTTGGATCTTTCCGGAAAGATGCTCAGGGAGGGCAGATTTCTTGACCAGACCACTAAAAATGACGGTAAAACCATGAGAATTGAGCTGGACCTGAAGCCTGGCACCTATCTTCTGGAGTGCTCCAATGCTATAAATTGCGAAACTTTGAAATTCCTTGTTCAATAATTTTGCATATTTTCACCCCGTCCAGGGGGGATGTGTCAATGGCAGAAGAAATTATTTTCAAGGAAGGACAGCGGTTCCAATTCATTATTACCAACAAGTTGACCTTGCCTGGAACAGACGAGGTCAATTTCATTCTTACGGGACCTGATCAGAAGAAATACCTTCTTCCGGAACAATTTTACCTGAATTATAATCTGAATGTAGGGCAGTCCATTACCTGCACCATTGACAAGATCAATTGTTCAGGGAAGATATTTCTTGAACCGGATCATCCCTATTATAAGCTTGGCGAACGGTATGATTTTTTGGTATTAAGGATTACGGAGCAGGAAAATTTTATTGGAAAACCCCAGATGGTAGCCTGGGTGAAAGACCTTCACGGTTTGGAATGGCCTTGCCCAATTGATAAAGCCGAAGACATAGAACCCGGATATTCGCACCTGGCTTGCCGGGTAGAACGCATTAAAAAAGGGGAACTTGTATTGTCATTGCCAGCCCTGACCAGCAGGTTCATGACTCTCAAAACAGGTCAGAATTATTTGTTCCGGATTCAGGATATCAAGACTTTCGAAAACGAGCAGTTCTATATTCTCAAGGATACCATCGGGAATTTCCACCGTCTTCCAGTAACGAATTTTCTCCATTATGGCATGAAGCCAGGGCAGGAGGTGGAGGCAACTCTTGTTAAATACAAACCCAATGGTGAATGCCTGATAGAACCTGTCCATCCATATTATAAAATCGGGGAATCCTATCCCTTTAAGTTTGTCAGACTGGAAAAGTCAGTTGACCTTTTTGGCCGGATCGAGGCAGTAATTACCGTTGAGGACGTATACCACCAGGAAGTGAGGATTAAACCTCTTGGATGGCAGATTTCTGCTGAAAATTATAATCCGGTTGAAATCACCTGTCTGGTCCAGAAATTCAGGAAAGGGCGTCCGGTGCTCATTAATATCGACGGTACCAAAAGCAGGGAAGTGCAATGAAATCAGCCAATCAGTACATATCCAGGCTGGTTCTGACCTTCCTGTCAATTACCCTTATCTCATTTCCGCAGGTCAGTGGACAAAAGGTAACCGTCAGGATCCAGTTTAACAATCCGCCTTCCGCCTCAACAACGGTTAAACCTGCCGTGTTAAAATACAATAAGGATTTTGCCTACAGCCTTGCGCTGGATGATGGCAGGGACGACTCTTACACTTTGGCCTACAGGTTATTAAATGGCGGCAAATCGGAGGTTGACAAGAATCAGTATACCGGTTTGTTCTATACCAACGGCTGCGGGAAGAGGATCGCATTCACTGCCGGCAATTCATGGTATACTATCAATCCCAACGGAACTGATCTCCATATAGCCACAAATTCATATCTTAACTATCAGCAGGCGATTGAGTTATACCAGGCAGGCTGGGAGATTTATAATCATAGCTATACGCATCAGGGCAACAATCCCGGTATTGATTTCAACTGGGAACTGCAGCAAAATCACCAGGCATTTAAAAGGAATACAGGAATTGATTTTAGGTTTTGTGTTCCTCCTACGGGCGACACCCTATACATTGGTCCGGCCTTCAGTTTGGGATACCAGGCTTGCTTTACAAGCAGCTACGGTTATAACGGCTCGGGTTCCGGGGTTTCTTTAACCCAGCCTGTCGGATCACGTCCGGTTTATTGGAGAGACCGCATTAACAGTGATGAGGACAATCTAGAATCCCTCAGGCAAAACTTCGATTCCTGGGCTGCAACCACCCTGAATGGTAATCAAAAATGGTGGAATGAATTTACCCACAGGGTATTGTACGAAAAGTTGAACGGATCACTTGAGTTCTTAACATTCAAAGGATATTTGGAGTATCTCGAGAGCCGGTACGGAGCCAATGGATCTGATAATGGCCTGTTTGCCAGCTCTGCTGAAGTATTTGATTATTTGATTGTTAGAGATCGCGCACAAATCAACGTTAAAATAACCGGAACGATCATGGAAATAACACTTGATTATTCTGGTGTTCCCAAAAATCTCAGGTATTATGATTTAACTCTTATCCTGGGAACCATTAACTCGATCAGCAGTGTTTCAATTCTTGAAGGTGGTACCGTTAGCTATGCAGGGAAAGGCAATTACACGCTGATGAACATTGATTTGCCAGATTCCTTTTTTACAGGAATTGAAGATTCTCCGGAATTAACTGGTGACAACAAGATTAAAATTTTCCCGAATCCCACCTCAGGTCAGTTCCGGCTTCACTGGGAAGAGCCGGCAGGAATCAGTGATCTTCAGCTGCTGTCACCTGACGGCCGGATAATCAGGATGTCTCATGCGGTTTCTCCGGTTGGCGATATTATTTTTGATCTTGGGAACACTGAGTACCCTTCGGGCGTTTATTATGTCCGGTTGCTAGGAAAGGATAACCGGGCCTATGTGAGCCGATTATTGCTGGTTAAATAAAGTTAAATCAACATGAGAGTTTATACCAGAACAGGGGATAAGGGGGAGACCTCTCTTGCCAGCGGGACAAGGATCAGCAAGGATCATCCCAGACTGGAAGCTTATGGAACCATTGATGAGCTAAATGCCCATTTGGGGGTGATACAGGCTGATTTTCCCGATCCTTTGGAAAAGGAGCGGCTTATCGGGATCCAGAACCGGATTTTTGTGGTTTCATCCACTCTTGCTGTTGATGACCCGGTCTTTCTGGAGCGATTGCCTAAAATTCTCGATGAGGACATCACTGACCTGGAAAAGGCAATGGACCGGATGCTTGACCTTATGCCACCGCTTAAAAATTTCATTCTTCCGGCCGGACATGTTCTTGTAGCGCAGTGTCATGTGGCCCGCACGGTTTGCAGGAGGGCTGAAAGGCTGATGATCAGGGTGAGCCGCGAAGTTGAAGTGGATTCCATGCTGATAAAGTATGTGAACCGGCTGTCGGATTACCTGTTTGTATTGGCCCGAAAAGCTTCCTATGACCTGAATGCAGGTGAGATCATATGGACGGCTGATTTCAGGAATATAGAAAAGGCTATCAAAGGTTAAAGGACCTGAGGAGGCTTTATTGGTCCTGATCCTGTTTTGCCTAGAAGTTCCTTTTCCAGGCCGTGATAAAACAGATCAAACTCAGGCCTGGGAGTTCAGATTTTTCAGCTGACAGGCGCTCTCAATAAAATCCGGATCAACCGGAATGCCAGTAAAAAGTCTCATGGTAATTCAAGCTTGTGATCCCAAAAATAGTTTGAACCACTGAGGATAATAACTATCTTTGTACATTCATTAACAATTAAACTTATAAACTGAATATCAATTAATTATAAAATGAAAATCTCAAAAGTACTAGCTCAGGAAGTTCTTGACTCCAGGGGTAACCCCACCGTAGAAGTGGAAGTCAGGCTGGAAAACGGGATCAGTGCCAATGCCATTGTTCCTTCGGGTGCATCCACCGGTGAGAAGGAAGCCGTTGAATTAAGGGATGAAGATAAATCGAGGTATCGCGGAAAAGGTGTTTTGAAAGCCGTTTCCAACGTCAACAATATCATCGCACCGGCAGTTACCGGACTCTGCGCTTATGATCAGAGAAATCTGGATTATACCATGATTGAGCTTGACCGTACGCACAATAAAAGAAAACTGGGCGCCAATGCCATTCTCGGAGTTTCGCTGGCTGCTGCACATGCGGCTGCCAAAAGCACAGGAATGCCGCTGTACCGCTATATAGGCGGTGCCAATGCCTGTGTACTGCCGGTTCCGGCCATGAACGTGATCAACGGTGGAGCTCATGCACAGAACAGCGTTGATTTCCAGGAGTTCATGATTGCACCGCACAATGCGCCTGATTTCGCCACTGCCATCCAGATGGGAGTTGATACATTCCATGCCCTGAAAACAGTACTGAAAGGCAAAGGCTATTCAACCGGTATCGGTGATGAGGGTGGGTATGCTCCCGATCTGAAATCGAACGAGGAAGCCATGGAGGTGATCCTTGAAGCTATTATCAAGGCTGGTTACAAGCCCGGCAATGACATTTCAATCTGTCTGGATCCGGCTACCAGTGAAATGTGGAAAGACGGCAAGTACCTGTTCTTCAAATCAGACCAGTCGGTAAAGACATCGGAAGAGATGATCGCATTGTGGAAAAGCTGGGTAGAAAAATACCCGATCGTTTCAATTGAGGATGGTTTGGCTGAAAATGACTGGACCGGCTGGCAGAATCTTACCAAAGAACTGGGTGGCAAAATCGAGCTGGTTGGCGACGACCTGTTCTGCACCAACAAACAGATCCTGCAGGAAGGTATCGACAAGTCGGCTGCAAACTCCATCCTGATCAAGCTGAACCAGATCGGAACCCTGAGTGAGACTCTCGAAACCATTGAACTTGCCCGCAGGAACGGTTACTACTATTTTATATCACACCGTTCGGGTGAGACTGAGGATACCACTATTGCCGATCTCGCCGTTGCCACAGGTGCCGGTCACATTAAAACCGGTTCAGGATGCCGCAGTGAAAGGATCGCCAAATTCAACCAGCTGCTCAGGATTGAGCGTCAGCTGGGCAAAGCCGCAATTTTCCCGGGTTTAAAAGCTTTCAAAAACGCCTGATAAAACTCTGATTTCAATGCAGAAGCCGCTCATTCGGGCGGCTTTTGTATTTTTATGGCATGCACTCCGGCTTCTCTGACCCTCGCAACCACAGATTCATCATCACCGGCGGCCCCGGTTTTGGCAAGAGCACCCTGATTGATGAACTTGAGCAGAAAGGATTTCAAGTTTATAAAGATGTTGCCAGAAAGCTGATTCAATCCGGCATGGAGGCCCCCATCTGGTCTGAGGAATCACGGAAAGGCTCGTTTTTTCGACAAATCTTTAAGGATAGACTAACCGACTATCTTGATTGTGTCCCTCCAAAAATAGGCTTCTTTGACAGGGGTTTGCCAGACTCAATTGCATTCACCAGGCACATGGGTCTGCAACCGGCTGAATCTGTGCTGGATGCGATCAGAGCCAGCCCTTATAATCCCAATATATTCCTGACCCCGGTTTGGCCTGAAATATTTACCAACGACGAAATCAGGAAAGAAGACGTTAAGAAGGCCGCGATTCTGGATGCACACATCAGGGAGGTTTATGGTGAACTGGGTTACCGGATTATAGAACTTCCAAAATCAGACCTTCAGACCCGGGTTGATTTCATCCTCGATAAAATTAGTAATCTATTGGGCTACAAAGTGATAGATAATATATCCCTGTTGGAGTAGGGGAGCCCTGGTACTAAAACTGAAGCGGGTGTTTTGTGCTGCTTCCTTCGCTGCATCGAGAAAACAGGGATCTTTGGTATCGGTTCCTCCGCCATTTATTGAGGTCCATTCCACCTTTCCTCTCTGACCCACGCGGATATCAACCTGAACCGTTGCGCCACCCTTGCATTTGTACACCGGTATCGGCAGATAAGAGACTTTACGGTCATCAAGCTTGTAGTAAATATTGGTAGGCCCCTTATAAACCTGTTCCTCTTCGATTTTTTTAGCTTCGTAGAATCCGGTCGGTTTCTGCTCGGTTGCCGGCAGTTCACGATCCTCAGGATTCAGCTTGTTATCTTTTATTATATCCTTGACAGCCTGTTGATTACGCGCATCTGCCTCCCGCTTGACGGCGCGGTTATTAACCTGGTAATTCTTGTAATCGTCATATTTTTCAACCTTATCCTCCTGATTGACGGCAATGTTTCTTGCCTGCCTGGATCGGGAGGATGCCGGCCGGTTCATCGGAACCTGTTCCATCATACTGATCTCCTCCAATGTTTTAAGGTCGATGGTGATCATTTCGGTGGTCTTTTCTTTCTGATAATTGACCTTTAGAAAAAGGATCACCACGATGATAAGCATATGGACCAGTACGGTACCCATGATCGGATACCGCTTCTCAGAAATGGTCTGTATGATAGTACTAGCAGCCAGCAGGTAAGAATCTTTTTGGGAACTTAAACATCCGCTAAAAGTAATGATTATACTTGTGTCATGACCTCTGTCAGGCTCGACATTCTGTACCTGGATGATTTTTTGGTGGCTGTTAACAAGCCCGCCGGATTGCTGGTTCACCGCACCAGTCTGGACCCGGATTCGGAACTGTTTGCTGTTCAGTTACTGAGGAATCAGCTGGGCAGATGGGTTTATCCGGTTCACCGGCTCGACAAGCCGACATCAGGGGTGCTGCTTTTTGCCCTTACCCCTGAAACCGCAAGGAAAATAAGCGATTCTTTCAATTCAGATCAGTTCCAAAAGAGTTACCTGACAATTCTCAGAGGATTCTGTCCTGAAGAAGGGATAATCGATTATCCCATTCCGTCAGAGAGAGGGGGAAGCAAAAGGGAGGCAGTAACCACCTATAAAAGGCTCGCCATGTCGGAAATCCCTTATCAGGTTGGAATTTTCCCCACTGCCCGGTACTCATTGGCTGAAGCTGTGCCAATAACCGGCCGACGCCATCAGCTTAGACGGCATTTTAAGCATATCTTTCACAATATCATCGGAGATACGCAATTTGGCGACCGTCATCACACACGGTTTTTCAGGGATCAGTTTGGTCTCGACAGGTTATTTCTGCATGCCTGGCGGCTTTCGATGCAACACCCCGAAACAAATGAACGCCTGATAATCCAGGCCCCGTTACCTGAATACTGGGGCCAGATGGGGGAAATACTCGGATGGAGCGGGATTATTAAATCACTTAATCTGTCCGGTAAGCAATAAAAAGAAAGGGAGCGCCCTAACCCAAAGCGCCCCCTTCTTGCTTAACCAAATATACTTCTGATTCCTAATATCTTCTGATCTGGTCTTCATCCCGGATCACTATTTCCGGTTTGCCTTCCCAGGTGTTGATCAGTCCGACCACCCATACCATTTCTTTCTCAAAATACCATTTCGGACTCATGCTTATGCTCTGTGCAATGTGCTTCGGTAATACCACGCTCACATCCTGGTAGGGGAAAGGAGCTCCGATATACAGGATATAATTCTCATCCTCGGGTGAATAAAAGACCTCTTCCACTTTACCATACACTCTCTTGACAGTGCCCACCCATTCGTTGGCATCGTAAGCGGAGATGGTTTCGATCTCCCGTCCGAAATCAACATCCCAGCGGGTATAGGTCGGATAGTAGTACATGAATCTGTGGAGCAGCAGTGGAGTCCAGATCAGGTCGACATGAACGGGCCTGCGGTATATGTAGCGTACTCTTCTCACTTCCAGTGGCAGCGGCACAAACCGGTTATGGTAGTGGTTAATGATCCTGACGTGCCTGTGATCATACCAGTTATTCCAGTCCCTGTATTCGCGGCGAAAATCATCTGATCTGCGCAGGTTATCATAGTTGTCGTAATCCAGTTTGAACCTTCTGGAGGTAAATATATCATCGTTGTTATGCCGGATGACGGATCCATCCTCCCGGGTCAGGGTGTTACGTCCCTCGCGGTAAACCCGGTTGGCTGAGCTTGTGTTAATGCGGTCCCGTTCACCATTGTTTGAACGGTTTTCGGGCCTTACTTCCGTGCTTCGGGTAGTGGTCCTGACCTGAGGTTCATATTTTCTCGCCGGCGGGGTCGCTGACCTGGTGGTCACTGACCTGTTTTCCGACGGTCTCCTGACCTCGGTCTGAACCGACCTGCTGGTGGTGGTCCGTTCGGTACTTCTGGCGGCCGGTCGGGTATTATACTCGACGGTCGTTCTTTTTTGCACCTGTGATGCTGAATGGCCGCCTGATGATCCCGATTTACGGGCATCGGAAGACTTTTGTGCACTCCTCGTTACAGTCCTTGATGAAGATTCGCTGCGCGAGCTGCCTTTTTCGTTTTTGGATTCCCTTGCTGACCTGGTTGCCTGCGGATAGGCAGAAGTCCCGGCTGCCAGAATTATTGCAAAGATGATTAGCTTTCTCATGACTTTGGATTTTGGTTGAATACTCTGATTGACCCAAAGCAAATGGCCTGCCAAAAAAGATATTCCGGATGGGTATGAGAAGCCTAACTGAATAAACGGGATCATTCAGGCTGTAAACGGGCAGGGGACAATTAAAATCAGAAATGAACCTGATCCCCCGCATCCAGAAGAACAGCCCTTTCATAGAACCACTGGGCAGCGTAAAGATCGAACAGGGCCATCCCTACCGATTTGAACAGGGTCGTACCGCTGAGTTCGGATTGTACCTTTCCGCTGATCAGGGAGCCAAGCGGGGTAACCTGCCGTTGTTTCAGCAATCCCATTTCGATCGGATGCATGAGGTCGCCCGACTCTTCAAGCGCAAACCTCACATCCACGAAACAATGGTCGAGCAGGGCAAACAGTGAATCGGGAAGTTCCCTCATTTTGGGTTTATAGGAACCTATAGCAATAAAATGCTTATTCTGAAGCTTTTGCGCTTCATCCGGTAATACAGGCTTATTTGAATTGGTTGCTGTGATAATTACTTCTGATTTTTCAGCCAGTTCATCGGCACTTTCAACCATATGCATTTTGATCTCCGGCAGCGATGAACGCAGGCAGCTGACGAAAGTCCCCGCCCGCCCCGGTATGCGGTCAAGGATGTATATATCCCTGATTGGCCTCACCGTGCTTGCGGCAAGGACCTGATGCATTCCCTGAACTCCGGCCCCAATGAGTCCCAGAGTTGAAACATCCGGAGGTGTGGTATAACGGATTCCTGCCGCAGAAACCGCGGCAGTTCGGACAGCAGTAAGCTTTGAACCATTGAAAATGGCCACCGGATCTCCGTTTTCACCATTGTTTAAAACCATAATGCCCTTGATCACGGGCTCGTTTTTCACCGGATTGTCAGGAAAGAGGCTCAGCATCTTGGTGCCAAAATATTTGCCGCTCTGAGCTGGCATCAGGAGCAGGGTGTTGTTGGCAAAGCCCATTGAAACACGGTCGGGCATAACAAAATCGCCTTCCTCATAAGCAATCATTGCTTTCGTCATTTGATCGACCAGTGCCGACCAGTCGGTCAGCTGAGCTAAAGTTGATTCATTGAATATTAGCATGATATTCTGGATTCTAAAAGTTTTGCAGTAGGGGTGGCGGCTAAACCGCCGAGGGCAGTACATCTGAGGGCAGATGGCATTGTTTTGCCAACATCCATCATGGTTTGAACACTTTCTGCAAGTGGTATCACCGGGTCCATACCACCCAGGATCATGTTGGCAGAAGTAAGGGCATTTCCGGCAGCTGCGACATTTCTTCCCAGACAGGGGATCTCAACCCTGTTAGCCACCGGGTCACAGACGAGACCGATAATGTTCTGCAATGCCACGGATGCTGCGTCAAGTGCCTGTTGTGCGGTTCCTCCGGCCATTTCGACCAAACCGGCCGCAGCCATTGCCGCTCCGGCACCTGTTTCAGCCTGACACCCGGCTACTTCTGCCGCAAAGGTGGCACCCTGAGCAATAAAAAGTCCAACCAATCCGGCTGCCCAAAATCCCTTGACTAAGGTTTCCTCACTTATCGACTGTTCATCGGCCAGTCCGATCAGGCAGCCAGGCAGCCCACCGCAGGATCCGGCAGTAGGAGCCGCAATAATCACTCCCATGCTGCTTTTGACCTCCATCAACGCGGTCGAGTAGGCGATCATCCGGTTAAGAGGTCCGGCGGATATCAGTTTTCCTTCCTGCAACCGCTTCAAGAACAGCGGTGACTGCGACCCAATAAGCCTGTCACTGTATTCAGTCCCTGTGAGTCCTGCCTTGATTGACTCCTTCCATATTTTAACAAGGGTAATCATCTGGCGGTTCACCTCGTCGGCGTCCCATCCCGAGCGGCTAACCTCATAATCCAGTCCCAATTGACCGAGGCTTCTTTGCATCAGTCCGGAGTTCGACACAAGGTTATGGAAATCCTGAAATGGCAAGTTTCCGTTTCTGTTTGAGGGCACCGGCATAACTGGTTTCAGAATTCTCACAAATGAAAGGGATGAACACTCCTTTTCGGCAAAATCCAAGGCATCTGCTTTATTTACAAATGATTTGCAGATAAACTGATGATCCTGCCCGGTACCGGCAACGACGTATTCATCACCATGCAAATCCACGTGATTATCCATTATTGCTGTAAACCGGAACATTCCACCTCCTGTGGATTCAGCCACTGCCGTAAAAATCAGTCCTTCCTGATCCTGAACAGTGCACTTATAGGTATTCGGATGATCAGCCGGATAATCTGAAATTCTGAATTCTATATCGATACCCTGATTACGCGCTATCTCAACCGACAGAGGCATATCAGGGTCCAGCATATCCATTCCGCTCAATCCGGCAGCAAGGCCCATGTCGGATCCCTGTGTATAATGTGTTGATGCAAGTGAACCGGCAGGATGGAATTCGAATAGGGCCCTGACGGGTTTTCCACCTGCCAGATCTCTGAGCATCAGTCCGATCCGGTAGGAAGCTGCGGTATGCGAGCTAGAGGGACCCCGCATTACAGGCCCCAATACATCATTTAAAATGCTTGGCACACTTGCCGTTACAAATGACTCACTCATCAAAACCATTCATTTTTTTGTTCATAAATTAAATCAACTCCATAACTTAAACCTATCAAAAAATATCACAAAGCCATGAAAATTTTTTCCCTAATCGCACTTGCCGCATTTCTGACACTTTCAGCAGCGGGTCAAAATCTTAAAACCGGGCCGGTTCCGGCCCCATGCAAAGACCCTGGATTATCGGGTCAAACCACTGTTCAAACCAAATCCCTGAAGGGTGGCGGTGACATTTTCTGGACAGAAGAATTTAACTGGGCTAACAGTGCAAGCGAGATCGGCTGGCTGCTTCCGCAGGGCTGGACCATTCTGGATCCCGGTGACATTGGCTATAACTGGCATTGGGCAAACGACACACTTAAAGGGGTGTATACCAATGAGCCTCCGATGAAATCAACCTCGGGGTCCAATGGATTTCTTGCCCTTAATGCCGACGGCTATAACAAAGATCTTGGTCATTATGACAATTACATTGCAGTTAACAGCTCCATTATCAGTCCGAAGATCAATTGCACCGGACATCCGTCAGTGCTGGTCAGAATTGAGCAGAATTTCAGATGGTGGCCCTCTTCGGTTCAGACTTTTGAGGTAACCAATGACAACGGGGTTCACTGGGCCTCCTTTGATATGAAAATGGGTTCCAAGACCAGCGAACGGGTAGGGGGCATAAGAGCCGGTGAAAAGATCGATCTTTACCTCAATCTCTCGGATGTGGCAGCCAATATGCCCGAGGTACAGTTCAAGATCACCTGGAAAGATGCAAAGCTCTATTATTGGATGATCGATGACATCACCTTTATGGAGGGATGGAGCAATGACCTGCAACTTCTTTATGCAGAAGCCAATTATGACAATGGAACAGAAAATAATGAGGGGTTCTTTTACTCCCTTCCCAAAACCCAGATATCAGGATACAATTTTATGGGTATCATCCGGAATTTTGGAAATGATGAGCAGTGGGGCACACATCTGAATGTCAAGGTAACCAAGAATCAGCAGGTAATCTGGGATAAATCCACCACCTCCTATACCTTGTACCCAGGCCTGACAGACACCGTGAGAATTGATGACCAGTTCCTTCCGGTAGATTTCGGACACTATCAGATTGATTTCAACCTGGTTGCCGAAATTCCCGATGATGTGCCGTCAGACAACTCCTCGGTATGGCCCTTTATGGTTACCGACAGCATGTTTAGCCGGTGCGACAATGTTGCCGAACAAACATTCTCCTCCTGGGAGTGGTATACGGTACCTCATGAAGGTGATTACATGGGCACCTGGTACCGTATCAATAAAGATATTGAAGTGAACAGCATTTCAGCCTACATATCCAGTGCTGATATTGCCACAACATTCAGGATGGTACTGTTTGGATACAATCCCGAAACTGATTCTCCAATTGAACTACTTGGAAGTGAGACGTTTGCAATGGATTCCACCATCTTAAAGAATCATTGGGTCACGCTGCCGCTGTCCAAGGATGGGGAAGGGGAGTTTCTGAAGGCCGGAGAATCCTACCTTGCCGCCATCCAGTTCTGGAATAATATGGACTTCCAGCAGGCTTATGATTCGAAGAGGTATTACATTGGATCTGACCGGAGTAATTATTTTCCATCGGGAACCTGCTGGTACTATTTCAGTAATGATGATGCCTGGTATTCAACCGGTGAGGACCTCTTCATGATCCGGCTGAACCTCAATGACCATTCCAATCCGGTGGATGGAACAGACAATGCCGGAATCAACCAATTGTCAGTCGGACAGAACTATCCGAATCCGTTCAGTGGAGATACCCAGATAGATTTTAGTCTGCCGGTAACCAGTGACGTAAAAATATTTATCAAGGATCTGACCGGCAGGACGGTTCTAATCAGGAATTTAGGGCTGATGAATGCCGGAGATCATCAGTTCAGGCTTTCGGGAACCAACCTTGAAGCGGGGCACTATTTTTACACTTTGCAAACTGATGACACCAGTCAAACGAAAAAGATGAGCATTGTACGTTAACAGAAAAGCCGGTCAGATCGACCGGCTTTTTTTTATTTCATCAGTTCGGCAATCTTCTCTTTCAGCGCATTAAACTCAGCCTCATCGTATAGGCGGGTCATGAAAACCATTCTCCCGTCACGGTCAATCAGAATATTTCGGGTAACCCCGGCACTCTTGTCGGCGAACAGGGTAAAGATCCCGGAATCTTCATCCAAGGTCAGCGGGTAGGTGATTTTCATAGTTTTTGCAAATTCTTTCACCTTCTCGACTGGTTCACCCCGATCGATTCCGTAGAGCCGGAGGCCTTTATCCTTATATTTCTGCCAGATATCGCTCTCAATGAAAGGCATCTCTTTACGGCAGACTCCGCACCAACTTGCAGTAAACTGAAGCATAACCACCTGGCCTCTTAGGTCTTTTATAGGGATTTCCTTACCATCGGTGAGTCTGACAGTAAAATCAGGCACCAATTGCCCGGTTTTGACAATGTAGCCTCTTTCGTCGGGGGTTTGTGCCGACAGGGTGGCAACTGGGGCGAATCCCAGCATACAAAGGATCATGAGACGTTTCATAGGTTCAAATATAATTCAAACCTATTCTTTTTTGGCCAATTTTTTTCTGTCAAAAAACGGGGTAGGGGACTACCCTATTGTAACATTTGATACAATTCCAGTTTTACAGATCCGGTATTTTTGATAACATGAAAAACAGGGGAAATATTCTTTTGCCTTTGGGTGTTGCGTTGGTCACAACTGCTTTATTTACAGTTGTTCAGACTGTTCCTGACAAGCCTTTGCTTGCAGCAGAGAGGTTTTTCAGAGGCGGAGGATGGATTCAGATTTTGCTGCTTGGTATTTATGCGTTTGTTGTGATGCAGGCCATGATGGATCCGGCAAAAACTCCAATTTGGCGCAGAAGGATCTGGTTGCTATTCTGCATTGTGTTTTTCAGCCAGTTTCTTCTGGGTATCGTATTGGATGAAAGGTTCCTCATGACCGGAAAGCTACATCTCCCGATTCCCTTTATGATCGTCAGCGGTCCTGTTTATCGGGGTGAGATTGGTTTTATGACCATATTATTCTTAAGCACAATAGTCTTAAGCGGACCTGCATGGTGTTCACATTTCTGCTATTTCGGAGCGCTGGACAGCGCTGCCTCCAAAGGCAGAACAGATCGCAAATCCCTAAAAAATAAATGGTTATGGAAGGGAAGCTTGTTAGCCCTAGTTATTATTTTTGCACTCATTTTCAGACTTTTAGGCTTCTCAGGTTTGCAAACTCTGATTCCTGCAACAGGCTTTGGAATTGCCGGCATTCTGGTTATGATATTCATTTCAAGGAAAAAGGGTAAAATGGTTCATTGCGTTTCGTTTTGTCCGATCGGAACCATTGTAAATTTCATGAAAGTAGTTTCTCCGTTCCGGATGAGCATCGCGCCCTCGTGTACGAATTGCATGCGCTGTTTGCCAAGTTGCAAATATGACGCGCTTAACAAGCAGGATATCATGAACCGGGTTCCCGGAAGGACCTGCACGCTATGCGGTGATTGTGTCACCACCTGTGAAGTTTCCGCCATCCGGTATCATTTTTTCAAATTCAGTCCGAGAACCAGCCGCAATATTTTCCTTTTCATCACGATCGTATTGCATGTGATGTGTCTTGGCATGGGCAGGTTATAAATTTCTCAGGATATTCAGTTCGGTGCCTTAGGATTAAGAAACTCCAATTGTCCTATAATTAATATTATGTTAAATAGTATATTTAAAGAATAAGGGACTGTTTAATAGCCCCTTACCTTTTGTTATTTCAGTGCATCCAATCTTTTCTGCACTTCTGCGAGTTTCTCGGTATTCTTGAAACGATAATACAGCTGTTTCAGACCAAGCAACAAATCACCATCGTCTTTCTTAATTTCGTAAGCTTTTTCAAAAAAAGGCAGCGCCTGTTTAAAATGATCATCGGCAACTGCTACAGCGGCTTTGTAACCGGCTTCATCACTCAGCGGAATTGAATTGGCTTTATCATTGGCAATAACGCCCATGTTAAAGTAAACGGATCCAACGTTATAGTAGCCTTCAAAATTTGCGGGCTCCAGTTCGATCATTTTCTTATAGGCATTCACTGCTTCCTCAGCTCTGCCATTGTCATCAAGGGCACGACCGTAAACCTGCCATAAAGCAGCATTGGAGGGATCTTTTTCAATGGCCTTTTCAACATAGCCAAAAGCACTCTTCAGGTCGCTCTTACCCAGATATACGTTAATGATTCCAATGTACAGGTTTGCTGAGGTTGCCGGATATTTTGCTATTCCATCCTCATAGGATTTAATGGCAGCAGCGGTATCACCCTTAGCCATCTCAATCTGGGCTATATAATGGAATACTTCCGGACCCCCGTAATTGAAATTAGCAGTCTGTTTGTAATAATCCAGTGCTTTGTCCTTCATCCCTCCCTCATCGGCAGCCAGAGCGGCATTGTAAATAGCACCGGTATCCAGCAGGTTAATGAATGGAAGTTTACCGATGGCAATAACGGTTTCAAAGGATTCAACAGATTGCGCAAATTTTTTCCCTTCAAATTCAGCCGAGCCCCTGTTAAAATAATCAGAGGCCGTTTGGGTAAGCCTGAAAAGCAGATCATCCTTAAATCTGTTCTCTTTGGCATCATATTCCTTTGCCTTCAGAAATGACTGGTATGCAACTTTCAGCGGGTCAGGATCCAAAGCCTTGAATTTTTCATCCTTTGACTGGAAAATTTTGTAATAGACCAGGCCCCTGTAATACCAGGTTTTGGCTTCCATTGAAGTTTTGGGATGTACCGATGCTTCGTCGATTGCCTGTTTTGCCTTGTCCAATTCGTTGTACTCAGGCTTCATCAGGTTCCAGGCGGTAACCACCTTGTTACTTTGTCCGAAAGCCGCACCGACACCGATCATGCAAGTAAGTAAGAAAATCAGTTTTTTCATGTCAGCTGTGATTAATCAGATTTTATTCAAAAATATTACAATTATTAGCCTCTAAATAACAGAATATCAATTTTTATACCACGATTGCCAATTAATCCCTACTCCTCGCTTTCAACAATTTCCTCACCTTCTGCAACCGGTTCGATGCCAAGATCTTCGGATTCAGCATTCCCTTCATTGTCAACCTTGGCCACGGATGCGATGCTATCGTTATCCCTCAGGTTGATCAGCCTAACCCCTTGCGTGGCCCTGCCTTGAATTCTTAACTGATTGACCTCTAATCTTATAGTAATTCCTGAACGATTGATGATCATCAGATCATCATCATCCGTAACACTCAGAATGCCGATCAGGTCTCCCGTTTTTTCGGTAATGTTGATTGTTTTTACTCCTTTACCGCCACGGTTTGTGATCCGGTAATCATGAATGCTGGAACGTTTACCGTATCCATTTTCAGAAACCACCAGGATGTCTTCACTTTCGCTTTCAACGCATATCATACCGACAACCTCATCATTCTTCCCGCTCAGACTGATTCCGCGAACTCCTGAGGCAGTGCGGCCAACGGGACGAACTGTACTCTCATGGAAACGAATTGCCTTGCCGGATCTTATCGCCATGAGAATTTCATGGTTACCGCCGGTCATCCTGGCTTCCAGAAGCTGGTCGCCCTCCTTAACAGTAATGGCATTGACACCGGTCTGACGAGGTCTGGAATAGGCCTCCAGAAGGGTTTTCTTGATGATTCCCTTTTTCGTGCAGAGAATAATGTAGTTGTTATTGATATACTCCTTATCACCAAGGTCTTTAACCCTTAGATAGGCTTTGACCTTGTCCTCCTGTTCTATATTCAGCAAATTCTGAATTGCCCGGCCTTTGGCAGTGCGGGTTCCTTCAGGAATATCATACACTTTGAGCCAGAAACACCTGCCTGATTCGGTGAACAGTACAATAGTGTTGTGCATCGAGGCAACATACAGATGCTCAATGAAATCTTCATCACGGGTGGTACTTCCCTTGGAGCCAACCCCTCCCCTGCCCTGGGTACGGAATTCGGTCAGCGGGGTTCGTTTGATATATCCCATGTGGCTGATGGTGATCACCATATCCTCATCAGCATAAAAATCTTCGGGATTGAAATCCTCTGATGCATAGACGATTTCCGTACGGCGCCCATCACCGTATTTATTCTTAACCTCATTCAGTTCATCCTTGATGATATTCATTCTTAATCCCTGATCATCAAGCACTTTCTTCAACCATGCGATCAATTCCATCAGTTCATCATATTCCTGACGGATCTTATCCTGTTCGAGACCGGTCAGCCTTTGAAGCCGGAGGTCAAGGATTGCCTTCGACTGGATCTCGGTAAGTCCGAAATTCTCCATCAGTCCGTTCTTGGCATCCTCCGGGGTTTTGGAATTGCGGATCAGATTGATCACCTCATCCAGGTGATCCAGTGCAATCAGCAGTCCTTCAAGAATATGGGCCTTTTTCTCGGCCTGTTCAAGATCATATTTGGTTCGCCGTGTAACCACTTCCAGCCTGTGGGCTATGAAGTTATCGATCAAACCACGGAGGTTGAGCAGGCGGGGCCGGCCGTGTACCAGAGCGATATTATTGACAGAAAAGGCGGTTTGAAGTGGCGTATACTTGTAAAGGTTGTTCAGCACCACATTGGAGATGGCATCTTTTTTCAGATCATAAACGATACGCATGCCGGTGCGGTCCGACTCGTCATTGACATTTGAGATGCCTTCAATTTTTTTATCGTTGATCAGGTCGGCCGTTTTCATGATCATTTCGCCCTTGTTGACCATATAGGGAATCTCGGTTATGACGATCCGCTCACGGCCGTTCGGAAGGGTTTCTATGTTAGCCTTGCCACGCAGCACAATACGTCCCCTGCCCGTTTCAAAAGCTTCCTTAACTCCCTGGTAACCATAAATGATACCACCGGTAGGGAAATCAGGGGCCTTGATGTATTTCATCAATCCTTCAATAGTGATCTCGGGATTGTCAATGACAGCAATGATCGCTTCGACTGATTCAGTGAGGTTATGGGGCGGCATGTTGGTTGCCATCCCCACTGCGATCCCTGAGGATCCATTCACCAGCAGGTTTGGAATACGGGTTGGAAGAACGGTGGGCTCTTCCAGCGAATCATCAAAGTTCAGCTGAAAATCAACCGTTTCCTTTTCGATATCCGACATGGTTTCCTCAGCCACCTTCTGCAGTCGAGCCTCCGTATACCTCATAGCGGCCGGACTATCGCCATCGATGGATCCGAAGTTTCCCTGCCCCTCAATCAATGGATAACGCATGGACCAATCCTGGGCCATTCTCACCATGGCCATATATACGCTGCTATCACCGTGAGGGTGATATTTACCGAGAACTTCCCCAACAATACGGGCCGACTTTTTATATGGCCGGCTGGCTCCCACTCCCAACTCATTCATTCCAAAGAGCACTCTGCGGTGAACCGGCTTCAGGCCGTCCCGTACATCCGGAAGCGCCCTGGCTACAATTACCGACATCGAATAATCGATATAGGAGGACTTCATTTCCTCATCGATATTGATACGGACAATCCTTTCGCCTTCTGTCATAAATAATTAAAAATAAGATAGATAGATTAGTAAAACCTATACTTTAAAGACCGACAAAAATACCACTTTTTTCTTCATCGGCCCATGATCTTCACCATATATTTCCAACAGGGTTCCTGTTAATAATTGGCTTATTATTTGTGTTAAGGGAAGCCTTGATAATTAGTAATTTTAAAAATTGAAGGAAATCACTGATAACTAAGTTGTAAGGCAGGATTTTCGGGATTCTTAATAGAGCCCGTTGACAGTTTGTCAGATAAAAGTTGTCAGGATTCAATGGAGAAAAAGAGAAATTATGGAGTCAAATTTTCCGAAACAGATACAGGATGTGCTTCTTTTCAGTCAGGAGGAGGCCATCCGTTTAGGGAATGATTATATCGGACCCGAGCATTTTTTCCTGGGAATCCTCAGGGAAGGCGAAAGTGAGGCCATTGATGCCCTGGTAAATCTTGGAGTTGATCTGCCGGAAGTGAAGCGGCAGATTGAAACCAGGATCAGGGTTAAGAATCCTGAAAAAACCGCAGGGCCGAGAGATATTCCGTTATTGAAACCGGCTGAGAGAATCCTGAAGCTTGCCTATTTTGAGGCAAGGGAAAGCAAGCCTCTGAAAGTAAGTACCCTGCATTTATTACTGGCGATTTTGAAAGATGACAGCTGCATGGTTACCCAAATACTTGAAGACATGGATATTAATTATACCACTCTCAAGCAGCAATTGAAAAATGATCTCCCCGCACCGAGGGCCGATTACCACGATGAGGATGAGGAAGCTGAGAGTCCGTCGGATCAGGGCAAGCAGTCTGGTAAAACTTCCAAGCCCGCTTCTGACACGCCGGTGCTGGATAATTTCGGAATTGACATAACCCGTGCCGCTGAGGAAGGCAGGCTGGACCCGATCGTCGGCCGGGAAACTGAGATTCAGCGCATTGCACAGATTTTGAGCCGAAGGAAGAAAAACAATCCCGTGCTGATCGGTGAACCGGGTGTGGGTAAATCGGCTATTGCTGAGGGCTTAGCCCTGAGAATCGTTGAACGTAAAGTTTCGAGGGTGCTGTTTGGCAAGCGCGTGGTTGCCCTGGACATGGCATCGATTGTGGCCGGGACCAAATATCGCGGCCAGTTTGAGGAAAGGATGAAGGCCATCCTCAATGAGCTCGCCAAGACCAGCAACGTGATCCTTTTCATTGACGAGATCCATACGATTGTTGGTGCCGGGGGCGCTACCGGATCACTGGATGCGGCAAACATGCTGAAGCCGGCGCTGGCCAGGGGTGAAATTCAGTGCATCGGCGCAACCACGCTGGATGAATACCGGCAGCACATTGAGAAGGACGGCGCTCTGGAGAGAAGGTTCCAGAAAGTGCTGGTGGAGGCCACGTCACCGGAGGAGACCCTTCAGATCCTGCACAATATCAAGGAGAGATATGAAGAACATCACCACGTGATGTATACCGATGCAGCCTTAAAGGCCTGCGTTTATCTGACCCAGAGGTACATCAGCGACAGGCATCTGCCCGACAAGGCTATTGATGCTTTGGATGAAAGTGGTTCCAGGGTTCATATTTCAAATATTTCGGTTCCCGACAGGATCCTGAAACTGGAAAGTGAAATCGAAGAGACCAGGAAAACAAAGATTGAGGCCGTTAAGAACCAGGACTTTGAAAAGGCAGCAAGGCATCGCGACCGTGAAAAGCAGCTGCTGGTTGACCTTGAAAAGGAGAAGGATTTGTGGGAAAAGCAGTTGATGGAAAACCGCCAGACCGTTGACGAGCCCAATGTTGAAGAAGTGGTTGCCATGATGACCGGGGTACCGGTGCAAAGGATCGCCCAGGCAGAAGGAGCCCGGCTCATGAATATGGATCAGGAGCTTCGAAACAAAGTTATCGGTCAGGATGAGGCTATCAGGAAGATTGTCAAGGCTATCCAAAGAAACCGTGCAGGCCTGAAAGACCCCAACAAACCCATCGGAAGCTTTATTTTCCTGGGGCCCACGGGAGTTGGTAAAACACAGCTTGCCAAAGTGCTGGCCCATACTCTCTTTGATTCGGTAGACGCGCTGATCCGGGTTGACATGAGCGAATACATGGAGAAATTTTCGGTATCACGGCTCGTTGGAGCACCTCCCGGCTATGTAGGATATGAGGAAGGCGGTCAGCTTACCGAAAAAGTCCGCCGCAAGCCCTACTCCGTGGTTTTATTGGATGAGATTGAAAAGGCCCACCCGGATATTTTCAATATTCTTCTCCAGGTTCTGGACGACGGACAGCTCACTGACAGTCTAGGCAGGAAAGTCGACTTCAAGAACACCATCGTCATCATGACCTCCAACATCGGTACCCGCCAGCTCAAGGATTTCGGTCAGAGCATGGGCTTCAACATCAAGCCCAAGGATGAATCCGACGGTGATTATCAGAAGGATGTCATTCAGAAGGCTCTCAACAAGGCTTTTGCACCCGAATTCCTTAACCGGATTGATGATGTGGTCATTTTCAACAGTCTGACCAAGGAAAATCTGCATCAGATCATTGACATTGAATTGCAGGGTCTGTTTGACAGGATGAAGCGTCTCGGATTCCTGGTAAAGATGGCCTCGGCAGCCAAGGATTACCTTGCCGAAAAGGGGTATGACCTAAAGTTTGGTGCCCGTCCTCTGAAGAGATCGATCCAGAAATACTTGGAGGATCCATTGGCTGAGCAGATCATTGATTCAAAAGCCAAGGAGGGTGACACCCTGGTGATTGGATTTGACAAGAAAAAGGAGGAGATCACGATATCGGTCAAACCCGCAAACGCCAATTAAGTTGTTAATTAATTGTTAAATGGATGTTTTATTAGCTGCCACCAGACAATATGGTACAGGGTTTGTAAGTTTTAAGTGTAACAAGTCTTGGGGGACAAGATTGTTACCAGACAGCCCAACTGTCTGTGGTACTTTTTCATAGGTTTAGTTTTAGGTTTAGGTTTCGGAAAGGCTCCCTCCCAACGGGGGCCTTTCTCATTTTACCCCTGATATTTTTCAAAAAAATTTGGTGGAATAATATTCAAATCCTATCTTTGCCGCACGTTTTTTGAACGGTCGATTCAGTAGCTCAGCCGGTAGAGCACATCCCTTTTAAGGATGGGGTCCTGGGTTCGAATCCCAGCTGGATCAC
>Ga0172370_10002152_pt1 | contig 28854 bp, 24 predicted proteins | sample LakKiv5m_FD_114538 | JGI IMG/M metagenome (GOLD analysis project Ga0172370, IMG submission 114538) | Freshwater microbial communities from Kabuno Bay, South-Kivu, Congo - kab_022012_11.5m | ecosystem: Environmental > Aquatic > Freshwater > Lake | place: Democratic Republic of the Congo...
AGGCTGACTACGTACAAGACGCTGCGGCCGAAATCGGTGAGCGGCACCGTGCCGTTGGTGGTGATGGTGTTGCGCGCGAACAGCCTGATGCCTTCGGCGAGCAGCTTGGGTTTGAGCAGCGGCTCGCCGCCCATCCACAGCGCAAAGGCGATTCCGTGGCGCTCGCGCAGTCCGCGCAGAGTTTCAAGCATCGACTCGTTGGTCATTTCCTCGCGAATCGAGTCCGGGGCCTCGTTCGGGTTGCCGTCGCGGAAGATGAAACAGTGCTGGCAGGTCAGATTGCAGTGGTTGGTGACGTTGACCACCACGAGCGGGTAGCGGCCGTCCTCGCGGTAGTGTCCACCGATGCGCGCCCGGATCACGGGCGCCCGGTTGTCTGCACTGTCCACCGGCACTCACTACATCGAAAGACGCCGGTGGCCAAGCCGTTTCACGATCGGCCTCGTGACAACGGTCGTGCCGCCGGTTCGCTCGCGTTCTGCGGGGCGACGAGGCCACGGCCGCGCCGCAACGTCCCGACGCCGCGCCGCCGCAACGCCGCGCCGCAGCGCGTTGCACCGCGATAGGCAGGCCGCCACCGGCGCGGGCCACGGCCGCCCCGGTCCGGGCGTCGGCATCGAGCCGCGGGTGTGATAGTTGCGGTCCCCGGCTCGGCGTGTCCAAGCGTTCGAGCGTCGGCGCGGAGGCTTCATGGATGATCTGCAACGGGAGAAACGCAGCGGCCTGAGCGCCCGGTATCTGAGCGACGTGCGGCTCAAGCGACGCTTCCTCGGGCGCAAGTCGAGGGTTCCGGGGTTCGGGCTCGGCGCACAGCTGTTCGCGACCCTGACCAAGGTCGTCATCGAAAGGCTCGGCCGCGAAAAGGGCGAGGAACTCGTCAAGGAAGCGGTGCAGCGCTTCGGACGCGAGCGAGGCCGGCGCATTGCCAAGCGGGTCGCGTCCATGGACAAACCGCTGAGCCTCAAGAACTGGCTCATCTACACCGACATCGACTCAGGCAACTTCGAGGCCAGCCCGAAGCTCGACAACGGCGATCTGGTAGCGGCGGTCGGTCAATGCGCGTTCGACGCTGCGGCCAAGAGCTGGGGACTCGGGGAGTTTTCGAGTCTGTACTGCAAGTATGCCGACCACGCGATCCTCGAAGGCTACAACCCGGACGTCAAGCTCGTGCTGGAAGACCGGCACGTCACCGGCCGTGACCACTGCCTGTTCAGGTACGTCGTGAAGGAACGGAACGAGTAACGGGCGAGGGCACGCCGCAATGAGCGCTCAGCAGGATCCCGCGCACGTGGCCGGCGCCGCTGCCGACGGCAACACGATGACCGAGGTCGCGAAATCTACCGTCGAGCCCGAAGGCGACGGCGACTTGGCAACGATCTGCGCTACCGCGTTCGAACGGCGTCCGACGGCAACACGATGACCGAGGTCGCGAATTCTACCGCCGAGTCCGAAGGCGACGGCGACTTGGCAACGATCTGCGCTACCGCGTTCGAACGGCTGCCGACGGGGAAAATCGTCAGGGCTTTCGGTGTCACCTACGGTCATGTGCGTCCGCAAGAGGGGGGCGACCTGTACGTGACGCGTTACGGCTGGCCGTCGCTGGCGCAGTTGCTTCCGGCCAACTGGTACGACGATCAACGCTACTCGAGGCAGGGAACCGCGCTGCCGGGATCGGGCCACGTCTACCGCGTATCTACGCTTGCGGTAGCGGGCAAGAGCGTCGACATCGTGGTCAAGTTCTCGCGCGTGGCGCGCGAAGTCGCGCTCGAAGTCGCGAGCACGTTCCCGGAGGATTTCCCGGCCGAGATCATCGCCAACGCGCGCTTCAACAGTCCGATGGAAGAGTTCGGCCTGGTGATGGAACTTCGCCGCGGAGCTCACGGGCACGATCACGCGCGGGTACTGACCCAGCGCCCGCTGGCCATCTACGTCCCGCCCGAGGAATTCGAGTCGTGGCAACTCGGACGCGACCTCACCCGCTTCGACGCCCACTGGCACCTACTGGCCCAGGACCAGAGCAACGTTCCGAAATCCATCGAGCTCGACATCAAGCGCATGTACGTGCTGATCTACGGGTGGATCAAAGGAGAAAGCGCGGAGGACGCGCTGCGCGCCGGTGAGATCAGCGAACAGGAATGCAATCGACTGACGCTGCAGGCGATCCAGGACCTGCGCAACAAAGGGTTCCGGGTTCTGGACAACAAGCCGAAGCACTTCATCCTCCGAAAAGATCCGCGTGACGGCAGGATCATGAGGCGTCGCGACGGCCGCATCGTCTACGCGCTGGTGGATTTCGAATTGCTGCAGCGCACGGCCGAGTACCAGAGCCGATTCAAGGCGGCGCAACGCGAGAAGTACTGGCACTTGCAGTCCCACAGACTCAGGCCACCAGTGCCGGTCTCACTGCCGTCGCGCCTCGAGCGCACGACGATCTTCGGTGTGAACTACGTTTTCGGGACCACCCCGAACGGCGGCAAACTCTGGGTGGTTGGTTACGACGGCGAGTTGTTCGACTACTTCCTGCCCGATCGCTGGCGGCGCACCGCCCGCACCAAGCTGTCGCTGACCAGGGAAGTCTACTACACGCGTACCCGCGACGGGATTCACGTGGTGTACCGCCGCTCTCAGGTGGGGTTGCTGCCGCCGTTGGACACGTTCTCAGATCGCAGCCAATTCATCCACGAGTACGGCTACAACAGTCCTTTCGAGGAAGTGGCGATCGCCACGCGACTACGCGAGCGAGGCGTTTTGACGATCTACCCGCGCGCCGTCTATCGCACGGCCCACCCGTCGAACAAGGCCGAGTATCTGCCGGACGGCCGGCGTTTCGAGAGCCACGCCGGATTGACGACGCCGGAGAAAGTCCCCGAACCGATCCTGAGCCCGGATTACGACTACTACACGATCTGGGGCTACTTCCGCGGCGTCGATCCGGAGATGGAGTATCGACGCCACGCGGGCGTCACCGACCTGGAGCAGGCGTACAACGAGGGACTGGTCGGCAAACGCGAGTACGAAAGCACGCTGGAGAGGGTGCGGAGCCGCTTGCACGGCCTGGTGTTGGACGCGAAAGGCGAGGAACCGAGCGAGTTCGCGGTGTCGGTCGAGGCCGACGGGTCTCTTCGCCGCGACGAGAGCGGTGCGATCGACGTCAGCTTGTGCATCGATGCGCTGTCGGCGTACCAACACGAGTTGCTGAGTGAGGCTGGCTACCGGAGTCTGATCGAGAGATTGCAGAACCGTCTCGAAGAGCACGACAGCCGGATGCTGAACGTCGCCGGCCACCACCTGCTGCTGTCGATACACCCGGACGGCGAATTCAACCTCGACGAGCACGGCCAGCCATCGGTGGTGCTGTGCAACTTCGAGTTCCTTCGCGAGTTGCCCGGCTGAGGTAGTGACGTCAGCGCAGCCACCCGGCGAGGTTCTTGCCGAGGACTTCGTTGTTGCCTTTGAAGAACTGATTCTGAAACAGCGCGTCGTCGCCGAAAACCACAAAGCGCCCCGCTCCGAGTTGTCCCACCACTGCCACGGCGAAGGACTGGACGGCATCACCCGCGTGCAGCTCCCGGTCGTTGTTCAAGTCGATCCAGGCAGTCGGGCCGGTTTGGGCGACGACGGTGGTATTGTCGCCGTCGGCGAGCAGGGCCCACGCGCCGAATACCGAAAACGTGTCGAGGTTTTGCGTCAGTGGGTGCGGCGTGAGTTTGGCGACGCGGAAGTTCATCGGATCGACGTCGACGACGTTCTCGCGCTCGCGGATCACTCCGTTCGACGTCACGACACCGAGCTTTTCGAGCAGCGGTGCGACCGGGCTGGCAATGTGCAGCATCACGCACAGGCGCCCGCCACGCGTCAGGAAGCGCAGTATCGCGTCGTTCTCGGCGGGCGTCAGCGGCGCGAACGCGCCCGAGATCACCAGGATGTCGGCGCCCGACAAGATCGTGTCGTCGATCTCCTGCGCGCCGGTCGCGACCCGCAAGCCCTGTCCCTCGAACTGAACCGCGAGGCCCGACAGATCGAGCGGAGCATGTCCTGCGACCACGAAGTGCTGGCCGTGGCCTTCGTCGAACAGCACCGTGGGCGGTCTTGCCTCTTCCTTTGACGTGCACGCGCAAGACAGCAGCGCCGAGAAGATCCCGGCCGCGACGCAGCGTGTGAATCGATTCCTGCCTCGCACTTCCAATCTCGAACTCCTTTAGTCGCTGCCGTCGTTGCTGAAGACGTAGCCCTTGCCGATCACCACGATGCCGCTCTGCGTGACCGAGAAACCGCGCCGCGTGTCCTCGGCGGCATCGAAGCCGATGCGCGTGTGCGGTGGAATCACGACGTTCTTGTCGATGATGGTGTTCTGCAGTTCGCAGTGGTGGCCGACCTCGACGCTGTCGAGCAGCACCGAGCGCGTGACCGAAGCGTACGAGTGAACGCGGACGCGGCGGAACAGCACCGACTCCCTGACCAGGCCGCCGGAAAGGATGGCGCCGCCGGCGATCAGGCTGTTGAGCGCGTGGCCTGAACGCTCGGGGCCGTCGTGAACGAACTTGGCCGGGGGACTGAAAGCGTTGGCGGTGCGCAACGGCCACTCGGGGTTGTATAGGTCGAACTCCGGAACCACTTGCACGAGATCCATCGAAGCTTCGAAGTAGGCGTCGATGGTTCCGACGTCGCGCCAGTAGGTGTTGGGTCCGTCCTGACCTGGAATCGGGTTTTCGTGGAAGTTGTAGACCTTGATCTTGTAGCCTTCGCGCAGCGCGCGCGGCAGCACGTTCTTGCCGAAGTCGTGGGCAGAGTCCGGATCGCGGGCATCGGCCTCGAGCAACTCGATCAGCGCTTCGCGACGGAACAGGTAGTTGCCCATCGACGCCAGGGCCTGGCCGGGGGCGCTCGGGATCGACTTGGGATTGGGGCTCTTTTCCGAGAATTCGCTCAGCGTCCAGTGAGCATCCACCTGCAGGACACCGAAGCGCGACGCGTCGGCGATCGGCACCGGGCACGCGGCGATGGTGATGTCGGCTTGGTTATCGAAGTGGTAGTCGACCATGTCGGCGATGTTCATCTTGAAGACGTGGTCGCCGCCGAACACCGCCACTACCTGCGGCTTCTCGTCCTGGATCAGGTGTATGTTCTGATAGATCGCGTCGGCGGTCCCCCGGTACCAGGCGGCGCCGAGTTCCTCGAAACGGAACATCTGGGCCGGAACCAGCACGATGAAGTGATCGCGCAGGAAGCCGCCCACACGCCAGTAGCGCTGTATGTGCTCGGTCAGCGACTGGGCCTTGAACTGGGTCAGCACGTAGATCGAATAGATCCCCGAGTTGACCATGTTGTTGAGGATGAAGTCGATGATGCGGTACTTGGCACCGAACGGAACCGCGGGCTTGGTGCGGTCGGCAGTCAGCGGATGCAGGCGCATCCCCTGGCCGCCGGCCAGTAGCATTGCGAGAACTCGCGTCTTGTTCATGCGGGCAGTGTGGCCCGACCCGATCGGCGCCTCAACATCGCGCGCTCCGGTGCCTTCAACGGCGGGTCAGGCTGTCGAAAAAGCTCGTGGGCCATTTTCAACGGGCTCCCACCAGGCCACGATAAAGGCTCTCGTAACGTCTGGCGCTCTGCGTCCAGGAGAAGTCGAGCGCCATCGCGGCGCGGCGCATCGGCGCGAGGTCGCGCAGGCTCGCGAAGCGGGCGACCGCGGCCGCCAGTGCCGCGGCGTCGGGGCCCTCGAACAGGAAGCCGGTCTCGCCGTCGCGGATGGTGTCGCGAAGTCCGCCGACCGCATGTGCAATCGGCGGCGTGCCGTAGCGCTGCGAGATCATCTGGGTCAGCCCGCACGGCTCGAACCGCGACGGCACCAGCCACGCGTCGGCGCCGGCGTAGATGCGGTGCGCGAGCGCTTCGTCGTAACCGCGCGAGTAGGAGACACGGCCGCGCCACTTCCGGGCGGCATTTTCGCACGACGCTTCGAGCTCCGGGTCTCCGGTTCCGAGTATTGCCACCGAGCAGTCCGCGGCGACGATCTCCGGCAGGCATGCCACCAGCAGATCGATGCCCTTCTGTTCGACCAGACGTGAAACGCAGCCGAGCAAGCGCCCGCTCAGGCCGAGTTCGTCGCGTAGTGCGCGGCTGCACAGTTCCTTGCCGCGCGGATCGGCGGCCGAGAACGGCGCGGCCAGGAACGGATCGGTAGCAGGGTTCCAGTAGTCCACGTCGATGCCGTTGAGGATTCCCGAGATCTTGTCGCGGTGGCGGCGAAACACGCCGTCGAGTCCCGCGCCGAATTCGGGAGTCACGATCTCGCCGGCATAGGTCGGACTCACGGTGGTCACCGCATCGGCGAATACCACTGCGCCTTTGAGCAGATTGACCTTGCCGTAGAACTCGAGTTGCTCGCTGGTCAGCAGCGATCGAGGCAGGCCGGTCTGCGCGAAGAACCAATCGGCATCGAGGTTGCCCTGGTGCGCGACGTTGTGAAGGGTCAGCACCGTTGCGCCGCAGCGCACCCGGCCGTGGGCGGCAAGTACCGGTACCACCGCCGCGTGCCAGTCGTGGACGTGGACGACGTCGGCATCGGCCAGTGCGGCGGCGGCGGCCGAGAAACGCAAGAAGCGATCGCCGTCTTGCCAACCGGTGTAGACCTGCGGTCCTTCGAAGCCGACCACGCGCGGGAGCAGGAAGCGCACCCCGGCTTCGCGCAGCTCGCCGACCGGCGCTTCGTGGTTGGTGCCCGCGTAGTCGAAGCGTACCGCGTGCGTCGACGGCGCGTCGATGCGCGCGTAACCGGGCAGGATGACGGTAACGTCGTGTCCGAGCCCGACGAGCACGCGCGGCAGGCTGCCGACGACGTCGGCAAGGCCTCCCACTTTGACGAACGGAAAGGCTTCAGCCGCGATCCAGACGATGCGCACGGGGTCTCTTCCTGCTTTCTCTCGACGTGGTTTGGGTTCGCGGCGCGTACCGGGTTCGCGAGTCGCCAATCATACGGGGAGCGCGCTGCGGGGCCAACATCGAGCGGCCCCCTGCATGACGCCGGCCGCGGCTTGCTTCGGTCACGGTGCCGGTGTCTGGATGAGGGCGCAACGTTCGGCGCGAAGGGGAGCCGCCAGGGATGCACGATCGATCGAACAGCTCAGTTGCACTCGCCCGCGAGTTGGCGCCAGCGCCGCAAGCGACTCGTGCGCGGGTGCCGCAGGTGACTCGTGAGCCGGTGCCGCAGGTGACTCGTGAGCCGGTGCCGCAGGTAACTCGTGAGCCGGTGCCGCAGGTGACTCGTGAACGGGTGCCGCAGGTGACTCGTGAGCCGGTGCCGCGAGCGACTGGCGAGCCGCCGCCGCGGCTCGGGCGTCTTCGCGAAGCGCTGCTGGAGGCTCCCTACTGTCTGTGCAGCCAGAAGGCTGAACTGCTCACCGAGTGGTTCCGCAGCCACGATCCCGCCCGCCCGCTGACGCGCTTGCTCGTCCCCGTTCACTTCGCGGTGATGCGCAGCGCGATGCGCGCCAATCTCACCGAGGGGCGGCCGCAAACGCGGCTGCAGCTGCGCGCCTCGACCGCGCTTCAACGGATCTACCGAGGGATCGAGCGCGACGGCGAGCCGGTCATCGTGCGTTTCGCACGCGGGCTGGCCCACGTCCTCGAGCGGATGCAGCTCACGGTCTACGACGACGAACTGGTGGTCGGGAATCTTTCTTCTCAGCGCATCGGTGCGCCTATCCATCCGGACTTCGGCGGGCTGTTGCTGTTGCCCGAACTTCGATCCCTCGGCACGCGGCGGATAAACCCGCTGCGAACCACCGAGGAACAGCTCACCCGCCTCGAAGACGATATCTTCCCGTACTGGTTCACGCGCTCGGTGATGGCCCGGGCGCCGCTGTATTCGCGCGATCCGGCGCTGGCCAACACGCTGGTGCGCGGGCGTGATTTCCTGCTCACGCAGTTCGCCGGGATTTCGCACGTCACACCCGATTATCCGGCGGTTCTTGGCAAGGGCTTCGCCGGGATTCTCGAGGAAGTCGAGGCGGCGCGCCGCCGCGCGCCCGACGCCGAAGCGCAGGCGTTCTACCACGCGGCGGCGATCAGCGCGCAGGCTGCGATAGCCTACGGCGCGCGCTGGAGCCGGCACTGCCGCGGCCAGGCAGCGGTGCAGAGCGACCGCATCCGAGCCGCCGAACTGCTGGAGCTGGCCGAAATCTTCGAGCAAGTTCCGGCGCGGCCGGCGCGCACTTTCCACGAAGCATTGCAGAGTCTGTTCATCGCCCACGTAATCGTGCACCAGGAAAGTTTTCAGCACGGAGTTTCGTTCGGGCGCATCGACCAGTATCTGTACCCGTACTACCTCCGCGACGTGCAAAGCGGCCGCCTGACGCGCGAGCGGGCGGTCGAACTGCTCGGTTGTTTTCTCGGCAAGGCCGCCGAGCAACTCCCGCTCTTCAACGCTATGGCAACCGAGTTCTTCAGCGGGCTGTCGTCGGCGTCGGGGTTGACGCTCGGAGGCAGCGACGCCGCGGGCCGCGACCAGAGCAACGAGCTGACCCACCTGATCCTCGAAGCCTACGACATCATGCGGTTGCGGCAGCCCAACCTTCACCTGCGCCTGCACGAGGGTACGCCGGTCCAGCTGCGCCGTCTGGCGATCGAGACCTTGAAAAAGGGCGGCGGCATGCCCGGCCTCTTCAACGACGCCGCGATCGTGCCGGCGATCGAACGTGGCGGTGCAACTCACGCCGACGCGAGCGACTACGCGATCGTCGGCTGCGTGGAGTGGGGCGTTCCGTACAAGAGTTTCCCGGCCGCCGGTGCGGCTTTCGTCAGTCTGCCGGCGATCCTCGACGACGTGCTGCACGGCCGCGACGCCGAGCGTAACGGCGTGGCCAACGCTTCGGCTCGTTTCCGAGACATCGACGCGTTGTGGGCCGCGCTGCGCGCAGCAATGAGCGTGAGGATCGGCGACGCGGTCGACGGCAACGAGTCGATCGAGGAAGCGCACCGGCGCTGCCGCCCCACGCCGATGCTGTCGCTCATTGTCGGCGGTTGTCTGCAGGCCGGCCGCGACGTCACTGCCGGTGGTGCGCACTACGATTCGACGGGTATGCAAGGCGTGGGTCTGGCCGACATCGCCGATTCGCTGGCCGCCATCGAACGCGTGGTATTCGAGGAGAAGAGGTGCAGCCTCGATGATCTCGTCGCTGCTCTCGACGTCGACTTCGACGGCTGCGAAGCGCTGCGTGCGCGTTTGCAGATCAAAGTTGCCAAGTACGGCGAGGATGTCGGAGCGGCCGAGCGCTGGGCGCGGCTGGTCGCTTCCACGTGGTGTGAACTGGTGGCCGGCCGGCGCAGCGGCCGCGGCGGAGACTACGCGCCGGGTTTCTGGACGATGACGACGCACGTCGGCTTCGGCCGCAGGCTCGGCGCGCTGCCGAGCGGGCGGCGCAGCGGTCAGCCGCTCTCGGACGGGATCTCGCCGGCCAACGGTGCCGATCGCCGCGGTCCTACCGCATCGCTGGCGGCGGCCGCGAGGGTCTGCGGCGACGGCGTCGCCAACGGACTGGCTTTGAACGAGAAGCTCGACCCGTGGTTCGTGGGCGGCGACGCAGGAACGCGTTTGATGGACGATCTGACACGCGGCTACTTCCGCGCCGGTGGCCAACAGGTGCAGTACAACGTGCTCGACGCGGCCGTGCTGATCGACGCCAAGCTGCACCCCGAGCGGCACCGCGGCTTGGTGGTGCGCATTTCGGGCTACAGCGCCTACTTCAACGATCTCACCGACGAGATGAAGGACGACATCATCGCGCGCACGGCCCACGCCGGAGCGGGGCCGGCGTGTGCTTCGGGACCGGTCTGCCAGGTAGCTGCGGAGATGACTTCGCAGGTACGTGCGCAGATGCCTTCGGAGAACCGCCGGTGAGCAGGCCCGACCGCGCCGTGGTCTTCGACGTGCAGCGTTTTTCGGTGCACGACGGCCCCGGCATTCGAACCGTGGTGTTCTTCAAGGGATGTGCGCTCGACTGCGCGTGGTGCCACAACCCCGAAGCCGTGCGCGCGGCTCCCGAACTGGCCTACTGGCGCGACCGCTGCCTGGCCGGCTGCCGAGAGTGCGTGTCGGTGTGCCCCGAGAAAGCTATCTTCGATCGCATCGACGCGCGCGTGGCGTGGTCGCGTTGTACCCACTGCGGTATCTGCGCGCCGGCGTGCCCGGCCGAAGCGCTGGTGATGATCGGCCGTGAGTTCGGTCACGACGACCTGCTCGCCGAAGTCGTCAAGGACCGCGAGTTCTTCGCCACCAGCGGCGGCGGCGTGACCTTCTCGGGTGGAGAGCCGGTGCTGCAATCGGCGTTTCTCGCAGGCTTCCTGCCGCGCGTGCGTGCCGAAGGCCTGCACGTTGCCGTCGAAACCTGCGGCGCTGCGCCGTGGGAGTTGTTCGAGCCGCTGCTCGGCTCGCTCGACCTGGTGCTCTACGATCTCAAAGTGATGGACGCCGCGGCACACGAGCGGCTGACCGGCAAAGACAACGTAGGGATCCACCGGATTCTGAGCCGTCTGCTCGAGCGCGGCGTCGAAGTCGAAGTGCGTATGCCGGTGGTGCCGGGTCACAACACCGATGACGACAACGTCGGCGCGACCGCGGCGTTCCTGGCCGGGCTCGGGATCGACCGGCTCTCGCTGCTGCCTTACAACCACCTCTGGGAGGCCAAGCTACGGGCTCTCGACACCGCGCGCCGTCCGCTCGGCATTCGCACCCCGGAGGCCGATTTCTATCGCGACTTGGAGTCGCGCTTCGAAGCTCGCGGCATACAGCCGCGGCGCTAGCGACGACGACGACGGGGAGGTTTATTGATGGCGGAGGCACAGCGGTCTACGGCCGGCGCCGTAGTGGTCATTAGCGGCGCGGCCGGCGGTATCGGCCGCGCACTGGCACAGCGTTTCGCGCGCGCCGGGGCGAAGGTAGCGGTACTCGACGTCGATGCGGCGGGCGCCGAACAGGTCGCCGAGGATCTACGCGGCGGCGGGGCCGAGGCGCTCGCGCTCGGCTGCGACGTCACCAGCCAGGAAGCCGTTCACACGGCGATCACCGCGATCGTCCAGCACTGGGGCGGCATCGACGTGCTGATCAACAACGCCGGCGTCACGCAGCTCGGAAATTTCGCAGACACGCCGCCGGCTCTGTACCGGCGCGTGTTCGACATCAACGTGTTCGGCGCCATCCACTGCACCCAGGCGGCGTTGGCGAGCCTCGAGGCGCGGCGCGGTGCGATCGTCGTGCTGTCGAGCGTGGCGGGACTGGCGCCGCTCTACGGGCGCAGCGGCTACTCGGCGAGCAAACACGCCCTTCACGGGCTTTTCGAAACCCTGCGCTGCGAACTCGACGGCAGCGGCGTCGATGTGATGATGGTGTGCCCGGGGTTCACCGATACCGGCATCGAGCAGCACGCGCTCGGCAGCGGCTCACGTCCGACGGTCGGCAAAGCCGCGTCGCCGCACGACGTCGCCGACGCGATCTATCGAGGCCTGGTCGCTCGCCGCCGGCTGCTGGTGCTGTCGGCGGTCGGTAAACTGTCGTGGCTAATCATCCGGCTGGCACCATCGCTCTACGACCGGCTGATGCTCAGGCGAATGCGCGCGGGCCATTAGCAACGGTCTGTCCAAGTCGCGCGCGCGAGGCCACGAGACAGTAGCGACAATTCTCGATCACTGCTTGACGACCGCGCGTGCCTGCACTTCGAGTTTGAGCTGCGGCATCACCAGCGCGACCACCTGCACGACGGTGCGCGCCGGGTAGTCGTCGGGGAAGAACTCCGAGAACACTTCGTCGACCGCGCGCACGTCGGCGATGCTGGTGAAGTACTGGGTAAGGTGGGTGACGTGGCGCAGGTCCGAACCGGCGGCTTCCAGCACCTGCTTCAGGTTCGTGAACGCGTTACGGGCTTGCGCGCGGATGTCGTCGGGGACGCTGAAGTCGGCCGCCAAGCCGACCTGGCCGGCGACTTCGACGATGCCGTCGCAGAGGCTGGCCTGTGAGAACTTGTAATTCTTGTAGATCAGTTCGGTGCCGGGCGGATTGATCCTGGTGACTGTCTTCATCGCTTCCTCCGGGTGACGGCGACGTGGGTGCGGCGCCGCGCCGCCGAAGGTTACACGCTGGCGGCGTCCGGCGAAATCGCAGAGGAAGCGGCGTGCGACCAAGGAGAAAGATCGCACGCCGCTCGTCCGGCGTACTACGACCAGGGAGGGGATGGTCGCACGCCGCTGGGCGGGTGAGTGAGGCGAGGCTCGCGAGGTAGCGTGATCGCCCGCGCCGAAGTCACTTGCCCGGCAGGTATATCTGGTCGAACGTCCCGCCGTCGGCGAAGTGCTCGGCCTGGGCCTTGGCCCAACCGCCGAACTCGCCGTCGATCGTCACCAGTTCCACTTTGGTGAACTGCCCGGCGTATTTCGCTGCAACCTCGGTGTTGCGCGGCCGGTAGTAGTGCTTGGCGGCGATCTCCTGTCCTTCGGGCGAGTAGAGGTACTCGAGGTAGGCCTTGGCGACCGCGACAGTGCCGTGGCGCTGGGCGACCTTTCCGACCACCGCTACCGGCGGCTCGGCCAGGATGCTCAGCGACGGAACGACGATTTCGACTTTGCCCTCGCCGAGTTCCTTGGTCGCCAGGAAAGCCTCGTTCTCCCACGCCAGCAGCACGTCTCCGATGCCGCGTTCGACGAACGTCGTGGTCGAGCCGCGCGCGCCCGAGTCGAGCACCGGAGCGTTCTTGTAGAGCTTGGCGATGAAATCCTTGGCGGCCTCGTCGTTGCCGTACTTGCGGCGCGCCCACGCCCAAGCCGCCAGGTAGTTCCAGCGCGCGCCTCCCGAGGTCTTCGGGTTCGGGGTGATCACCGACACGCCCGGTTTCGCCAAGTCGCCCCAGTCCTTGATGCCCTTAGGGTTCCCGCTGCGCACCAGGAATACGATTGTCGACGTGTATGGTGCGCTGTTGTCGGGTAGCTCGGACTGCCAACCCTTCGGGATCAGGTTGCCCTTCTGGTAGAGCACGTCGATGTCATAGGCGAGCGCGAGGGTTACGACGTCGGCTTCGAGTCCGTCGATTACCGAGCGCGCCTGTTTTCCCGAGCCGCCGTGCGATTGCTGGATGGTGACGTCCTCACCGGACTTCTGCTTCCAGTACTTTGCGAACGCGGTGTTGTACTCCTGGTACAGCTCGCGGGTCGGATCGTAGGACACGTTCAGCAGCGCCGTTTCCGATGCGGCCGGGCGCGGGTCGACGAGCGTGGCCAGGATCACGAGCGCAGCAATCGCGACACTGGTCGCAGCTTCGAAGTGGATCAACTTTCGGTCTTTCTTACGGGACAACATGATGGTCTCCTGTCTGTTTGTCTGTCTGTCTGTCGTTGGTCGGCTCGCGTGGTCCGCAGCTCGGACTGCGCCTCACCAGGCGAGTTGGAGGCGCGTGAGGAAAGCCTGCTCGACGTCGCGATCGCGAGTGTCGGCGCCGCCGCCCTTGAAATCGGTCTGCTCGTAGTCGGCTTCGAAGCGCACATTCTTGTTGAGGTACCAGTTCACTCCGACTCCCCACGAATGGGCGGCGCTAGCTGACTTGGCGGGATCCGCGAAGAGCGGGAACGCGTCGTTGTCGACGTCGAGTTGCCCGTAACGGCCGACCAGTTCCCAGGCGCCCCAGGTGCCTTTCGACAGCTCGAACGGTTCGCTGGGCACCACGCCCTGGAACGAGTTCTCTTCGCCGGTGACGATCCACGACCCCAGGATCTGCCACGCGTCGTGATTCAGCGTCTTCTTGTAGGTGTCGATCGAAACCTTCTGTGACGACAGCACCCACTCACCGAGCAATCCGAATTGTTTGTAGTACCAGTTCGCCTGGGGGGCGAGGCGGTAGTGGAATCCTTCCGCCACCGCGGTGTTGGCGTTGGTCGGCGTCGATGAAGTGCGGTAGGCGAAGAAAGTCTGCTGGGCCTGGGTCTTGTACTTGCCCAGGTCCGAGGCGGTCTTGGTGTTGCCGTAGCTGCCCGCGAAACCGACGCCGAGGTTCTGGAAAGGACCGAAGTGGTTGCGCAGCGGCGTCGTGAACACGCGCCCTTCGAACTCCTTGCCGTCACTCACGTCGAGGTCGCTGTTGCCGCCGTCGGGCGCGCCGTTGAAGCCGCCGACCGCGTAGCTCACGGTGTTGTCGAACAGATCCCCGAACAGTTGCACGCCGATGTCGCGGTTGGGTACCAGGTTGGTCGGCAAGCCTCGTTCGACGAAACGTACGTAGGTTCCTGATTGCAAGCGCTCCAGGCCGATCGGTCCCTTCATCTTGCCGATGCGCAGTTTCACTTCGGGCAGAAAGTTGACGTCGACCGATGCGTTTTGCAGCACCGTGGTGCCGGCCGCGAAATCGGGCATCAAGAAGAAGCCGAAGGTCTTGTAGAGGGTTCCTTCGAAAATCGGACGTACGCGCCGCAGCAGGAAGGTGTCGCTGAACGTTCTGTTGTCGTCGTCGGCCACGAAACGTGCGTCGGCCTGCAGGTAGCCGCGTAGTTTGAGTTCGAACGCCTTGTTCGGCGAACTCAGTGCGAAGGCCTTGTCGCTGGCGGTTACCACCGGGGTTTCGAGTTTCTTTTTGGCGGTCTCTTCATCGCCGAGCTCGGCTTTGCGCTCGAGGATTCGCACTTTCTCTTCGAGTTCCTCGAGCCTGCGGGCATCGGTTTCAGCCGAGGCGGCTGCGGCGGCGGGGATGCTGAAAATGCCGGCGAGGGCCAAACCCGCAACCGACCATCGGAGGTGATTCATGACTCGCACTCCTGGAACTCTGTTCGTTCGTCGTGCGCGCTTGCGGCGGTCCCCGCCAGGCACGTGGAAACGTTGACGAAGGCTCCAGAAGTCTGGTCGCCGTAGGGGCGGTCGGAGTTCGACTCCTCCGCGGTCATGCTTTCGATGCGAGGGCTGCTCGGATCGCCCCCGTCTCTTCAGTCTCAGGCGAACACCCTGGCGCGCCGCAGCTTCACGAATACGGCGCTGCCGGCATCCAGGTGCAAGGTCTCGACGCGTTCGTGCGCTACGGTGACGGCCAGCTCTTGTCCGCTCTCCATCACGAGTTCGACGCGCGAGACGGGGCCGGCCGAGTACACGCGGCGAACCGTTGCTTCGACCACCGCATGTCCGTTGCGACTTGTGTCGAGTTCGATGTCGTGCGGGCGTACGAAGATCTTGGCGCTGTCGGTCGCGCCTTCGGGTACGCTGAGCCCCGGCAGCGCGACGTCTCCGAGGTGGACGTTACCGGCTTCGACGCGGCCGTGAAATTGATTGACGTCGCCGAGAAAGCGCATCACGAACTCGGTGGCCGGGCGGTGAAAGATGTCTTCGGGAGTTCCGACCTGTTCGATGTGCCCTTCGTTCATCACTACTACCTGGTCGGAAACCTCCAAGGCCTCGTCCTGATCGTGGGTGACGAAGACGCTGGTGACGTGAATCTCGTCGTGGAGACGGCGTAGCCACGAGCGCAATTCCTTGCGGACCTTGGCGTCGAGCGCACCGAACGGTTCGTCGAGAAGCAGCACCTTCGGTTCGACCGCCAGCGCGCGCGCCAGCGCGATCCGCTGTCGTTGGCCTCCGGAAAGCTGGTTGGGGTAACGGTCGGCGTAGCCCTCGAGCTGCACCAGCGAAAGCAGTTCGCGAACGCGGTGACGGATCTCCGCGGCCGGCTTGCGCCGCTTGCGAGGCACCACTTCGAGTCCGAAGGCGACGTTCTGTAACACAGTCATGTGGCGGAAGAGCGCGTAGTGCTGGAAGACGAAACCGACGTTGCGATCGCGCACGTCACGCTTGGCCACGTCTTCGTGGTGGAACAGGATGGCGCCGCTGCCGGGATCGGCGCGTTCCAGGCCCGCGATGATGCGCAGCAGCGTGGTCTTGCCGGAGCCGCTCGGCCCGAGCAGCGCCACCAGCTCGCCGGATGGAACGGTCAGCGTAACGTCGTCCAGAGCGCGGAATGATCCGAAGCTCTTGGAAATGTGAGTCACCTCGATGCTCATCGTGCGGGCTCCTGTGCGAGGCTCGAAGTCAGCAGGATCGGATCGGCTGGTGCCGACCCCGGCGCTCGCAGGCTGTAGCGCTCGACGGCCGCCTTGGCCGCCAACGTCACCAGCGCGAGCAGGGCGAGTACGGAAGCAACGGCGAATGCTGCGGCGAAGTTGTACTCGTTGTAGAGAATCTCGATGTGCAGCGGCATCGTGTTGGTCTTGCCGCGGATGTGCCCGCTGACCACCGACACCGCACCGAACTCGCCGACCGCGCGGGCGTTGCACAGCAGTACGCCGTAGAGCAGCGCCCACTTCACGTTCGGCAGCGTCACCCTGCGGAAGGTCTGCCAGCCACTGGCACCGAGCGTTATCGCGGCTTCCTCTTCCTCGGTGCCCTGTTCCTGCATCAGAGGGACGACCTCGCGCGCCACGAACGGGAAGGTCACGAAGATCGTCGCCAGCACGATGCCGGGGACCGCGAAGATGATCTGTATGTTCTCGCTTTGCAGCCACGGCCCGAACCAGCCGTGGGCGCCGTAGAGCAGGACGTAGACTAGGCCGCTGATGACCGGCGATACCGCGAACGGCAGGTCGATGAGTGTCAGCAGCAGGTTGCGGCCGAGGAAGTCGAACTTGCCGATCGCCCACGAGGCCGCCAGCCCGAACACCAGGTTGAGCGGCACGGCGATGAGTGCCACCAGCAGCGTCAGCTTGATCGCCGACCACGCCGCCGGATCGGCCAGCCCGACGATCCATGCCTTGCTACCGCCCCTCAGCGCTTCCGCGAAGATCGCGGCCAGCGGCAGAAACAGGAACGTCACCAGGAAGCCGAGCGAGATCGCGATCAGCATCCGCCTGACGGCGCGCTTCTCGCGCGCCGCCGGACGGTCGATCCGGCTCTGTGACTTGCGCGTGTGCAGTTGTCCGGTAGCGGCCATCGTCATGTCCTGCGGTGGCGGCGCGCCGCCAGCCACTGCGTCACGTTGATCAGGAACAGGATCGCGAACGAGATCATCAGCGCACTTGCGCCGAGAGCGGTGGCGCCGGCGTAGTCGTAGTTCTCGAGCTTGCTCACGATCAGCAGCGGAACGATTTCGGTCTTCATCGGAATGTTGCCCGAGATGAAGACCACGGAGCCGTACTCGCCGATCGCACGCGCGAACGACAACGCGAAACCGGTCAGCAGCGCGGGCAGCACGGCAGGCACGATCACGCGCACCAGGGTCTGGAAACGGGTCGCGCCGAGGCTGGCCGCGGCCTCTTCGACCTCGAAGTCGAGGTCTTCCAATGCGGGTTGCAAAGTACGCACCACGAACGGGAGCCCGATGAAGGTCAGCGCCACGACGATGCCGGGCGGCGCGTAGGCCACTTGGAAGCCGGCCGGTTCCAGGAACTGACCGACCCAGCCGTTGCGCGAGTAGACGGCGGTCAGCGCGATGCCCGATACGGCAGTGGGAAGCGCGAAGGGCAGGTCGATCAGCGCGTCGACCAATTTCTTGCCGGGGAACGAGTAGCGGACCAGCGTCCACGCCAGCACGAAGCCGAAGGTGAGGTTGAACGCCGCCGCGATCGCGGAGGCTCCGAACGTGAGTTGATAGGCTGCAACGACGCGCGGGCTGCTGATCGTTTCCCAGAAGTTGCTCCAGCCGAGTCCGGCCGCCTTGGCGAACATCGCCGCCAGCGGCAGCAGTACGATGATGCTCAAGTAGAACACCGTGTAGCCGAGCGCCGGCCCGAACCCGGGCAGCACCGAAGGCTTCACAACTGTTGACGCCGTGCTCATCTTTTTCAGTCTTCTTGTCGAGTCTTCTTGCGAGGTCTTCCTGCTCAGCCGGTGGCGTGCGGCCTTGCCTTCATTCCTGGTCGCGCGCCGGCGTGCTCGTGGCGAAGCGAGCGCGTTGCGTCCAATCGACCTGCACCACGCGCGAGCCGTGGACGGTGATCTGGACGACTCCGTAGTCGGTGTCGGCAACGCGGCGGGCCACCAGGTCGAGCCAGTCGGGTACGGTGTCGGGTGCGCGGCGCGCCGCGCGATCGGGGCGCTCCGCCGCAGCGTTGGCCGCAGCGCCGAGCGGCGGATCTTGGCGGGTGGCGCTTGCTTGGGTGCTCATGTCGTTTCCTCTTGGACCCGATCCTGCCGACGAGGCCGGCAGGCACTGGTCGTCGGCGTGCTTGTTACGCAACCGGTGTGCCAGGGACCGAGTGTCGGCTAACTTAGTGAAAACGTGTGGATTCGTTTCCGGCCGTGGCCGGCGGGGGGATGAACCGTGGTATATGCTGGCCTACGCCCACAAATACGCTAGTCTGCCGTTTTATTTGCTGGCCAACTGTCTGGGGAGAATCCGTCATGGAAGAGTTCCGCATCCTGCTGCTCGATGTCTGGCGCGAAGCGTGCCGCCACATCGAGATCGACGAGTCGACCGCGACCATCGCCGCGCTGCTGGCCGGCCGCATGCCGATCGATGGAGTGACGGTGGTCGCGCTCGACTGGCAATGCGGGCGCCTGTCGATGCCTGCCAGGGCACTCGGACACGCGGGCGGCAAAGGCCCGGTACTCGACCGCCAGCTGGCTCCAGCCGAGATCGAAGAATTGCAACGGTGGGCCGCCGGAGCCGCGATCTTGCGCGTGCCTCCCTCGCCGGCCGGCGGCGTGGCGCGTCTGTTGCTTCCCGCTGCCGCCGCGGGAAGCTGGCTGGTCGGCGCGTTGCGCGGCGAGCACGGGCCCTGCGGGGCGCTGCTGCTGCAAGCGCGGCCGCGCGACCGTTTCAACGAGCAACACGAACGCATGCTCGGCGCGCTACTCGAGCCGTTCTCGGTAGCGCTCGAGAACGACCGGCGTCTGCGCGAGTTGGCCGCGCTGCGCGAGGCGGCCGAGGCCGACAAGCGTTCGGCGCTGGTTAGGCTCGGACGCACCGACCTGCGCAACGTCGTGGTTGGCGCGGAGGCCGGTCTCGCGCCGGTCCTGCAACGTGTCTCGCTGGTCGCGCGCTCGGACATGCCGGTGCTGCTGCTCGGCGAGACCGGAACCGGCAAAGAACTCATCGCACGTGCGATTCACGACGCTTCGGCGCGCGCACGCGGACCGTTCATCCGCGTCAACTGCGGGGCCATCGCCCCCGAACTCATCGACTCCGAACTGTTCGGCCACGAACGCGGCGCCTTCACCGGTGCGACCGGTTCCAGACGCGGCTGGTTCGAGCGCGCCGACGAAGGAACACTGCTGCTCGACGAAGTCGGAGAGTTGCCGCTTCCCGCTCAAGTCAGGCTCCTGCGCGTCGTGCAGGAGGGGAGTTTCGAGCGCGTCGGCGGCGAAAGACCCGTGAGCGTCGACGTGCGCATCATCGCTGCTACCCACCGCGACCTTCCCGTGATGGCGCAGAACGGCCGCTTCCGTGAAGATCTCTGGTACCGCATCGCCGGTTTTCCGATCGTGCTGCCGCCGCTGCGCGAGCGGCGTAGCGACATCCGCGAGCTCGCCGAGCATTTTGCCGACAAGGCCGCGCGGCACTTCGGCTTGCGCCGCGTTCATCTGGCCGCGGACGACCTGCAACTGCTTTGCAGCTACGACTGGCCGGGCAACGTACGCGAACTGGCTTCGGTGATCGATCGTGCCGCGATCCTCGGCGACGGCGAAACGCTGGAACTGACCAAGGCCCTCGGTGTCCTCGATTCGCACACCGAGCGTCCGGCCCGCCTCGCAGGCCAACACGCGTCGGCGCCGCACGGCGCAACACTGCCGACTCTCGACGCCGCGATGCGCGCGCACATCGAGCAGGCCTTGCGGAGTTGTCACGGACGCATCGAAGGCGGCGCGGGCGTCGCCGCGGTGCTCGGCGTCAACCCGCACACGCTACGCGCCCGGATGCGCAAACTCGGAATCGACTGGAGCAGTTTCCGCGACGGCTCCTGAATCGGGATGCGGGTACAGCGGCAAGGTCACCGAGCACCGTGAAGTGCACGGTGGTACTTGCATCGGCGCCTACGAGCCGGCGCACGTCGGCGCCAGCGCCGAGACCGAGATGGACAACGCCCCGTGTGTGATGGTGGTTGCGCCGTCTCACGTCCATCGTCTAGTTCACGTTCGAGTCGGCAAGAAGTTGCGTACTATCGCGACGTGGTCGGCAAGATTTTGCAAAGAAACCGATGCTTACTTCAGGTAAAGAGCATCCGCACCGCGTCCGCCGGTGCCGATCAGCTCTGTCTACCCCGCCGCAGGGGGGCTTCCGCGCGTGACGATGATGACCTGTGATGTTTGGGAACGGTGATTGCAGTGTCTCATCTGCAAAGTCACGTTGACGAATCCGCCGGACGGCCTTGGGGATGGTGTCGGCCGGCTCGTTGGTTCAGATGAAAGGAGGCCAAATGCTAATGACATTGAGAACTGCATCGAATCAATACTACCGAACAGCCGGAGCCGCGCTCATCGTCTTCGCATGCACGGGACTGACGGCAGGCGCCGCCTACGCCTACACGAGCCACAACAGCCGCTGCACCAACACCGCGACCGCAGGGCTGCGGGCCTGCAAACGAGATGCGTCAGTGAACTACTGGCTGGTCCGAGGGATGTGCGAGAATCGGGCAGCGGCGGTCGATCGCGAGGCGTGTATTCGCGATGCGGCTGCTGCACGCCGCAGCGACTCGGGCGACTGCGTGGCTCAATTGGCAGTGCGGCAGGCGTTGTGCACCGACCTCGGAGAGAATGCCTACGAGCCGGAAATCGTTCCGGCGAACTTCACGACGGTTATCGACAACCCGTTCATGCCCTTGGTGCCGGGCGTAACGTTCGTCTACAACAATACGAACGGAGAGGTCGTCACCGTCGGCGTGACAGACGACACTCAGGAAGTCCTCGGAGTGACGACCGTCGTTGTTCACGATACCGTAACTGTGGGTGGCGACGTGATCGAAGACACCTTCGACTACTACGCGGAGGACGCGCTGGGCAACGTCTGGTACTTCGGCGAGGACACCGCGGCATACGCCAACGGCGTCGTGATTGGCGTCGCCGGTGCGTGGAGGGCCGGCGTCGGCGGTGCCAAGCCGGGAATAGTGATGGAAGGAAGTCCAACGGTGGGTGATATCTACCGCCAAGAGTTTCTACTTGGAGCGGCCGAGGATCACGCTCGCGTCGCCGCTACCAATGCGAACGCGACGGCACCGTGGGGCGGAACCTATACTGGCTGCGTCGAGACGGCCGAGAGTTCGGGTCTCGAGCCCGATGCGAACGAAAGCAAATTCTTCGCCAGCGGCGTTGGTCTGGTCCTCGTGATCGACAACGTGACCGGCGAACGTGAGGAACTCGTCAATGTCACCGGTCCGTGAGTGGTTGTCCGTAGGTTGGCCAACACGCGAACGGAGGTGACGGACGTTGAGTACGGCCGATCCCACTCGCCGCACGGCAGCGGGTGGGATCGGGGAATGTGGTTCTGTGCAATGGGTCTGTTTGTGCTGCCCGTGCTGATGGCGCTGGCGGCGCCGGTCAATCACGACGAAGACCAATACCTCGGCGCGGCGGCGCTGGTGCGCAATGCGGCGATCTATCGCGACTTCATGTCGCTACAGACGCCGCTCCACGCGTATGTCTTTGCGCCGCTGACGTTCGTGGTCGGCTGGTCATTCATGGCGATGCGCATCGCGACCGCGCTGCTCGCGGCGGCGACGTTGGCGATGGTCTACGTCGTGCAGCGGGTGCTCGGCGTGGAAAGGCATACGGCCGTGTCGGCAACAGTGTTGCTGCTGTGTTGCACTGCGTTCCAGGTCGGCGCGAGCGTGGTTCGCAACGACATACTTCCGGCGCTGTTGCTGACTTTCGCGATCTTGGCGGCCGTGCGTCCGTCGGCACGTGCGGGGTGGATCGGGCCGCTGGCAGCCGGGACGTGCATCGGTCTGGCGATCGCCGCCAAGATCAGTTACGCGCCGTTCGCTCCGGCGTTGTGTCTCGGTTTGTTGCTGCTTGCGCAGCCGGCGCGGCCGAGCGTCGGGCAACGGCTGGCGGTCGCGGCCACGGCAGGAATCGGAGTGCTCGTGGGAATGCTGCCCGCTCTGTTGTGCCTTGCCCGCGCGCCAGAGGCCTTCTGGTGGGGCGTCGTCGAGTTCGCGCAGACGGCGCCGCAGGCCTACTACGCGAGTTCGCAGCAGACGGCTTGGCTGGCGACATCGTGGGGCAGGCTGCTGCGCATGGTGCTGGTCGCTGCCGAGGGCCCGGCCCTGCTCGCATTGGCGGTGTGGGTTGTGGGGCGCCGCCGGGACGAAGACGCGGGCACGCGCTGGGCGCATCGCATGCTCGATTTGTTCACGTTCGCGGGACTCGTTGCCGCTTTCCTTCCCACGGCGAGCTGGCGGCAGTATCTGCTGCCAGCGCTTCCTGCGCTGTTCATCTTGCTTGGGATAGGCATGTCCGGACGTAGAACCATGCCCCGCGCGCTCGTGGTGCTGTTCTGGCTCTTTGCGCTTGCTGGGCTAGCGCGGCCTGCGCGTGATTCGGCACTGGCGCTTTCGGAGGGCTGGCCGGTGCTGCGAAGCGAACGCATGGCGCACGCTATCGGCTCCGCTTTGCGTGCGGCCGGGATCGTCGACCCGATCGCGACGGTGTCGGTGCACGCGGTGCTCGACAGCGGCCACGAATTTGACCGCCGTTTCGCCACCGGGCCGTTCGTCGTGCGCAGTAGCGGCTTATTGAATCGCGACAAAGCGGATCGTTTCCACGTGCTCACCGCCGACGGCGTTGCCCGTGCTTTCGACCGTGTGCCTCCCCAAGCTATCTTTACCGGAGAAGATCGAGTCTCCGACATGTTTCCTGAACGGCAGGACGCGGCGCTGCGCGACTACGCTCTGGCGCACGACTATGTCTTGCATCGCGTAGTGGGCGATGATGCAGAGCTTTGGATCAGTCCTCATCGCGAAGGATCCGGATGATTTGGTCTCCGGCTTCAGAACGCGTCCCACGGCGGGGTGGCGATGTCTCGCGTTGGCAAAGCCCTGGTATACGAGCGTTGCGATGACCGGCATCCTCACCCGCTACGTGGTCAAACTCTACCTCAGGTCGTTTACGGGGTGCCTGGCGGCAGCCGTCGGTTTGGTGCTGGTCGTGAATTTCTTCGGCCGCATCGGCGAGTTTGCCGGATATCACAGCGGCTTTGCCCCGATCGTGTGGTACTTCGCGCTGCTGACTCCGAAGATCGCCGTCGACGTCTATCCGGCCGCCGCGCTGGCGGCGGTGTTGCTCACCGCCGGGATGCTGACCAAGGACAATGAATTGCTGGCGATGCGGGCTTGCGGCGTCAGCCACACGCGCATCGCACGGTCACTGCTTGGGCTGAGTGGCGTTCTCGGCGTTCTCGTCTTTCTGTGGAGCGATGCGATCGTGCCGCTAACGAGCGCGCGTGCGCGCGTCGTCAAGAATCAGGACATTCGTGATCTGCAGGGTCGCGGTCTACTCGACTCGCGGTCGATATGGCTGGAGATTCCGCAGGGCTTTCTGAACGTCGCGGCCTACGACGCCAGGACGCAGACGATTCACGACCTTTCGCTCTACGAGGTTGCACACGAGTTCAAGGTTTCGCGTGTCGTCAATGTCCCGACCGCACGCTGGGAGCACGACGGATGGCACGTGAACGACGGGACGGTATCGACGTTCGACGCCGCAGGCGCGTTCGAGACGCAGTCTCTGGCAGCCGGCGTGCTGCATATTCCGCAGACCCCGGCCGATTTCCGCAACGAACGTCCTCAAGGCGTCGAGTTCGGCTATCGCAAACTGGCGGAAAAGATCGAGGTGCTCGAGGCTCGCGGTCTGGATCCTGACGAGTACAAAGTCGATCTTGCGTCGAAGCTCGCACTGCCATTCTCGGGCGTGATCACCGTGCCGTTAGGATTTGCGCTGGCCATGAGGAGCACACGACGAACAGGTTCGCTCTACAGCGGCGTGTGGCGTGGGATAGCCGCCGCGTTCGTCTATTGGATGACGCTTGCGCTGGCGGTTGCGGCAGGTCATTCGGGAATGCTGCCTCCCCTGATGGCCGCGTGGTCGACAAATGTCGTCTTCGGGCTGGTCGGAGCGCTGTTGTTCGTGAACACGGACGGCGGCAATGCGGGTTGGTAGCGGCCGTGCGCCGTCAGCGGTGGGCCAGCTCGCGGTACGAACTCGGTTGGCGCGTCGCGAGGAACCCGCGCAATGCACGATCGATCTCGCCGACGAGGCGCTCGTGATCGAAGTCGTGAGGGTGAAGCGCAAGGCGCACTACTCGAGCCGGTGCCAGCAGGGTGCCGGCGAGTCTCGACCAAACGAGTGAACCGGCGATGCGCGCACGGCTGCGACTCGCGTAGCTGACCACCGGTGAGCGGGCCAGAGTCACTCCGCTGCGCGGGCACCACACCCGCCAGTGATCTTCGGCGAAAGCGAAGCCGAGTGTTCGCAGTGCACGCGTGGAAGCCTCGCCGTACAGCCAAGCCGGCGCGACGAATCCCTCGACGGGGCGGCCGACGAGCCTTTCGAGCAGATCTCTTCCGTGTTGCAGCCTCCGCAGCGCTTCGGTCTCGTCGAGCCCCAGGAACTCCCCCTCGCCTGCGGTGAGCACCCGAGCCTTCCAGCGCGTTGCGGCTCCGGTGTGGGATATCTCGTCGATGTGGTGGTAACCGTGCAGCACCATCTCTACGCCGGCGCTGGCACGTTCGCGCAGCCACGCCTGAAAGTCGGGGAAATCGCTCAACGGCCAACGGTGCCAGAAATCCGGCACCACCAGCATGCTGTAGCGCGAATTCAAGCCGCACTCTTCGAGAACCCGGTCGATGCGCCGCAGCCGTTCGAAATGCCTGGGAGTCACGTCGTGGACGCTGACGACGATGCAACTTCCGCGGACATGGCCGCGATCAGTCACGCGGCGTTCACCGACAGGTCGGACTCGAAGCGGAGCGAACGATCGAATGACGTGAGCAGGTAGATCGTCAAGTGCAGGCCCTGCGTCAAGGCTCCGGCCGCAACGAACATTCCAGCGACCGCGGCGGGTGGTGCGGCCACCGTACCGGCAAGCGAGAGCCCGAGTCCCAGAACAACCAGGTCCTGACTCGGGAGAAACGGCACGCGGGTGACGAGCATCTGCGCGGCCAACAGTCCGAGCCACGTTCCGAAGGGTACCTGCGGGAGCGCGATGCTCCACTGGACGGCGAGCAGCGTCTGGACCACGAGAAGGCGCAGCGTGTGCGTCGCCACGACGGCTGCGGCGGTCGTGCCGGAAATTCCGAGGATGCTTCGGTGAAAGCGCGCCAGGACCGGGACGCACACGACGACTGCCAACACGCACGCTGCGATCCAGGTCGCGGCACCGGGAACCGCGCCCAACAGAGGTTCGAGCCGCCCGGAGAGCAACAGCGCAGCCGAGAGCAGGACAGCCACCGAGTTGGATGCCAGCGCGGAAAGCACGTTGTTGTCTTTGACTGCGGACAGCGCCTTGCGGTGCGGTAGTGTCAGGCGGCGACGTAACCACGCGACGAAGTAAACCTCGCCCGCATAGCCGAAAACGGCGAAGTTGTAGACTCTCTTGCGCAGGAAGACCGAAAAATGTCGCCAGAAGCCGGTTTCCAGGATGAGCTGGTAGTTGACCACTTCCGACGCGGGCAGCAACAGGTAAGTGATGAGCGAAATGGTGTAGAACCACGGGCTCGTCGGCAGTGACTCACTGACTCGTACCCAGCCGAGTTCGGCGACACGGTACCCGAGATAGGCGATGACGGCGACCGAGGTGGCGATGCGAAGCGCCGCAGTCTTGCCTGTACCCGACGAGCGCGGAACACGTCGCATCAATTCGTGAAAACCGGCGGCGCCACGGTGGCCGCCGTTTCCCGGTGTGTGTCGATTGACCACCGGCTGCGACTGCTCAGCGCGTCGCCCCGAGAGACTGTCTCTGCGCGGTCGCGGATGCTGTGGGGAGTGTCAGCCGCTTGTCGTGAAACACGAAAGCGTCCTTGGTGTCGAGCGAGAGCCGGTCGAGCAGTCGATTGGTACCGCACCGGACTATTTCACCGTACATCACGGCCACGCGATCGAGATGTAGTCGGTAGAGTCCTTTCCACAGGATGCCCTGTGTGCGTGGGTGGCGGTCGGCCATGTGGCGCATCGGACCGCGCGCCAGCCAAAGCCACTGGTCGAAAAACTGCCGGCCAAACTCGTTGTTGCGGACGACGATGAATCCGCCGTTGGGCGGACGGCGAGTCCTGCACACCAGAAAGCCTCGTAGATCCAATGGCAGCCACAGGCCGAAGCGGCGCGCCGCGTCCGGAGCGAAAAGTACGTCCTTGTCGCGGTACGGTGCGACCAGATTTTCGAGTGTGAATTCGACATCTGCGACGAATGTGTCGGCATCGACCAGCACTATCCACTCGGCATCGCTCGCCCGGTGACGCCGACGGATCATTTCGAGCCGGCTCCAGTTGATGTGCATGTCTGCCAGGATCTTGCGCTCGAAGAGCAAGAAATCGTAGCCGTGTCGCGCGCAGTAGTTCGCCCAGGAAAGGCTGGTACGATCGGAGTAGTGGGCGATTTCGGGAGTTGCCATCATGACGACTTCGAATCGCGGTCTTGCGTGTTGCATCAAACTCTCCATCCGCCGATCATTGAACGCTCGCGGCCATGACCGATTGCTCATCCGCCAGTGGCAAGTACGAGTACTGCGGGTCGTGCGCCCGCGGCTGGCTGCACAGTTCCGCGTAGTACGCGAACAATTCGGCAAAATGTTCGTGCGACGTGCGGATCTGTCTGCTCGCGGCAGCGGCGGCTGCCGCCGCCATCGCCCGCCCGTCGCGAAGCGCGAACCGCTCTATCGCGGCGGCGCAGGCTTCCACGCGGAACGGCTCGTAGGTTTCCGCGTAGGCGGGCTCGGCCAGCTGCGCCGCTCCGCCCGTGGCGGGGACTATCAACGGCAGGCCCGAACTGATGGCCTCGGCGATGGCGAGACCGAACGTCTCGCCCGGACAACCGTGTAGCAGAGCGTCGCCGCTCGCCAGCAGATCGGCGAGGTCTGACCTGCCGGTGACCTGTCCGGCGACGAACACACCGCTGGCACGTGCGGCGCGGCTTTCGAGCCGGCGCCGCAACGGGCCGTCACCGATCATGTACAGTCCGACCGGAACGCGGCACCTGGCGCGGCCGACGGCATCGATCAGCATCCCGGGCAATTTTTCGGGATGGTGTCGTCCGAGCGCGACGAGCAGCAACGCTCGATCGTCACGGATTCCGCAAGACGCGAGCATGCGCTTCCTGGTTTCCAGTGATCGCCGGGCGGGTGAGAACAACTCCGGTTCGACGCCGAACCGGATGGCCCGCGGTGTCTTCACACCGAAACGCGAAAGCCGATCGGCCAGCCACCGCCCACTCACCACCGTGGTGTCGAAACGGCCGCTGAGGGCTCGCAGATAGCGCCAGAACAGCCCGAACAGCGCATCGACCTTCGGTGCACCCAGGCGTGCCGCGAGCAGCGTGTGCGGGTACGCGGCAACCGGATCCTGATGCACGAAGAAACTCTTGACCGCACATCCCGGCCAACTGGCTACAGCCCAGCCGCCCACCCAAGGAGACGACCCTTCGACTACGTCCGGAGCTTCGCGATGCAACACCCTTTGGATGGCATTGCGATCACGAAAGATGTGATAGCGCGGATCGAGCAAGATACGCGGCGCGCGCAACCAGACTATTCTTCCGCCTTCGCGTTCTTCGATGCGGTCGGCGGGTCCAGGAGCGACAATGACGGTATGGTGTCCCTCGCGGGCACTGGCCGCGAGTTTCTGCGCGACGTAGGTGCGCACCCCCCCACCGAACTCACTGTAGAACTCGCAAACATCGACGATCTTCACGATGGTCAGGTATTGCGAGCCGCCACTGCCGCGACCGACGCCGACGGGCGTTTGTACGACGGTGTTCTGTCGCGATACGCGTTGCTGAGGGCGCGTCGCGTTTCCGATGCCAGGGTTGCCGAAAACACGGGCGCGAATTCCTGAGGTCTTGGCTGACGAGGCGGGTGCGATGCCGTGACCGGGGCAGCATCGTCGATTGCCTCTCTGTATCCTTCGACCAGGCCGGCCAGCGTGGCGTCCCAGTCGTAGGAGCGGCTGGCAAAGACGGCCGCACTGCCGAGCTTGCGGCGTAGTTCCGGATCACGAACCAGCAGCGACACCGATTCCGCAAAGCTCTCGGCGTCGCGCGGTTCGGCGAGGAACCCGGTAATACCGTGCCGCACCAACGAGCGGCTTCCGGTCGCGTCTGCGCAGACGACGGGTAGGCCCGAAGCCATGGCTTCGAGTGTCACGTTTCCGAAAGTTTCAGTGTCGCTCGGATTGACGAAGATGTCCGAGGAAGCGTAGGCACGTGCCAGTTCTTCGCCGGCCAGGAAGCCGGTGAAGTGCGCCTGCGGCAGGCGTTTCTCGAACCACTCGCGGGCCGGCCCGTCGCCGACGACGAGGCAGCGATGCCGTATCCCCATCGCCGTCACGCGTTCGACGGTGCTCGCCAGCAGTTCCAAGCCTTTCTCCATCACCAGACGCCCGACGAAAGCGATCACGACTTCTTCGTCGCCGATGCCCAGCGAGCGCCGCCAGTGGTTGTCCCTTCTGCTCGATCTGAACAGTCCGGCGTCGACACCGCGACTCCAGATCCGGATGTCATCGGCGAATCCTTGCTCGCGAAGCACCTCTTCCATGGACAGCGACGGCACGTAGACCTGCGCGCATTGGCGATAGAACCACCGCATGTACTTCGTGAAATACTTCTCGAGGACCGGCAGCCCGTAGTAGCGCGGATAGGTGTCGAAACGAGTATGGAACGAGGCAACTGCGGGAACGCCCCAGCTCTTTGCCAGGCGAAGC
>Ga0172370_10002153_pt1 | contig 28852 bp, 22 predicted proteins | sample LakKiv5m_FD_114538 | JGI IMG/M metagenome (GOLD analysis project Ga0172370, IMG submission 114538) | Freshwater microbial communities from Kabuno Bay, South-Kivu, Congo - kab_022012_11.5m | ecosystem: Environmental > Aquatic > Freshwater > Lake | place: Democratic Republic of the Congo...
ACCGCTCCAAATCCTCCACGTCCTAATTCATGTTCAATCCGATAACGATTGTGCAATAATTCTTGAGGATCGAGAGAGGGTTGTTCCATAGATGGCGCTGACCCTTCAGAAACCCCTTGCAACAACGGTTCACCACAATTAGAACAGAATCTGGCGCTATCTCGATTAATTGTATTACAATGCGGACACTTATTGACTGTCATAACACTTTTCTACCTCAAATCTATGATTATTTACTTGATAATCTCGGTTTGTATCGACCAAATTGTGAAATCCTTATAATTCGTTACTTCACCAACTAACTCTTCATCTTCAAAAAGACCGGTAACAATAAAAATATCTCCAGAATTTGTACGTGATGATAAATCCAATTGTGAGATAAATTCATCATTAAGATAAAAAAAACCAACTTGATCGGTAAACTCTAAACGGATCTTGTTTGCATCATCTTGATTGATCTTTAGTTGTGGGATAGACCCATTATTGATCACTACTCCATTCGGATCACCAGAATTATTTATTAATTTCCAAGTTTGATCCGATTTTACTGCAAAACGGAATTGTACATTTTCTTCCACATGACGTAATACAAACCCATAGTCCCAGAGACCAGAAATTGGATCATAAGGATTGTAAAAAATAGCTTCAACAATGAAATCTTTTAAGTCCACAGAAGCGCTATCTGCTTCTATCATACCATCTTCTGGTTCATGAAAGAGGCTACCATTTGTTGGCCCGAAAATCAATACACGCGTGGCGTTAAGGGTAGCTTGGTAGTTTAGTTCATTCTGAGCTTGAACAGTTGATGTTTCACCAACAGCGAGATATTCCGCTGTATACGTCTTTGCTTGCTCAGTGAATTCTGCATTTGTGCTTTGTTCACTCATAAGTAGTAAACTAAAACCCGCGCCAACACAAAGACAGACAGAGATAACTCCGACAATTGCCAACCAAAACCAACCACTCTTTTGCTTGGGTTTACTATTCCGATCGAATGTGGCGTATTTGGGAAAAATTTCTTGTCTTTCGCGTGATGGACTAACTGCGGGATGAAAAGAAAGATCTTGAACCGGATTAACCAAAATAGTTGATTCGATTGCATTCAAGTCGGTTATAAATTGTTGCGAATCTTGATAGCGCTGTTCAGGATCAAGACTCATAGCTTGCTCAATGACGGAACTTATATGGTATGGAATGTTTGGATTTATTTGATGGGCAGGAAGCATACGACTACCAGCAATCCGTTGAACACTTTCCATAGGATCCTGACCTGTGAGTATCTTATATAAGGTTGCTCCTAAGGCATATATATCCGTACGAGTATCTGTTTTGCCTTTACCATATTGTTCTGGAGGAGCATAACCAGGTGTAACAGCACGTGCCCCCATAGTCGTCTGTAATTTTGGGTCGAAGATTTTAACCAATCCAAAATCAACTAATATCGCTTTCTCTTCTGGCGTGATGCGAATATTGGCTGGTTTGATATCTCGGTGCACTACAGGTGGTCGGCGGGTATGCAGATAGGATAATGCATCGGCGACCTGCGATATCCATTCTATAGATTGATTGAGCGGTAAATGCCCTACTCTTTGAATTCGACTCCCCAGGTCTTCCCCATCCACAAAATCCATCACCAAATATTGTCCTTGATCTTCGATAATGAAGTGATCCGTTACTCGTGGAAGATTAGGATGCGAGAGATTGGCAAGAACCGTTGCTTCGCGCTCAAATTGGCGCTGAGCTTCTGGCGAAGTATCAAGGTTTTCTTTTACAGCGCACGGACGTTTTAAATTTAAATCCCAAGCTCTATATACCGCACCAAAACCACCCTGCCCCAATTGTTTCACAATTCGGTATCGTTCTGCGATCACCTGTCCAGTTTGCAATGACATTCAAAAAACTCCAAGAAATACAATTGGATCACTCTATCATAACACTAGATGATATTCACTCCACATCCACAGGTTGGATGACTTGAACGTAGGTTATCCAACCGACACCTGTAAACGTAATTGTGCCCGGTACCGGCACATCCCCAATATCAGAAATCTGACAAAGGGGCAATTCTTCCTTATCAATGAACAAATCAAGAGAATCTCCTCTAAGAAAAACAAATCGGTAAGTATGTGTCTGAGTTCCTTCTAGATCTTTCTCACAGCGATTGTTTGTTAATGGTGTGTGTAGGATAATCCGATTTCTAAGTATTTCAAAATGTAACACAGTTAGGTCTTGATTTTCAGGACCACGAGTAAATTGTAATGGATCCCAATCAAATAACAACTTGAACTGAGGAAAAGTGTCGTTCAGTTGCCCTCGAAAGATTATTTCTGCTCCAGGAGAAATAAAGATCTGTTCGCGAGAGGTCACGCCTCCAGATCCGTAATCTTCTGAAGCTGCTAAATCCATCCAATTATCTCCTGGACCTTTACTGATCTTTGGACGAGGTTTTCCCCAAGATTTCCAATAAGCAGATATTGAACCATCAAAATCATCTTCGAAAAGGATAATCGTTTCAAATACCTCTGGGGCTTCAGTCTCGGTCAGTGTGATTACCTCAGTCGGTTGAAGATCTATGGTTGGAGTTATTGTTAATGAAGGAAGTAACGTCGCGGTAACCTCCAGTTCCTCTGTCTCAATGGGAAGAGGTGTGTCTGTTGCTATAGACGTTGGCATTGTTGTCTGAGTAGCACGATTAAACAAACCTAGAGGATCTTTAATATAGAGATAGGCGCCAGCAGCAACGACAATACAAATCAGAACCAGGACTAGTATTAACAACCAAATCAGTATTTTCTTGCGTTTTGGTTTTGGCTCCACCTTCGCAGGCGCCGGTGTTGGTGGAGGCGCTTTGACTTCCCTTTTAACTGTTACCTGTTCATGATCTCGCTTCTCCGCTTGTTCAGATTCAGGAATCATCTCAGGTATTTCATCCTCGGTTTCCCAAACAATTTCTCTTCCACATGAATTGCAGAATTTTGCGCCTGGACGGATTTTTTTACCGCAATATGGGCAAATCTCTTTCATTTCATTGGAGGCAGAACTATCGCTTTGTGCTCCAACCGATTGTTTAGAAGTGATCTCATAACCACAACTACCACAAAACTTAGCCCCCTTTCTAAGTGGCTTACCGCAATTTGGACAAGTCGCTGTCATATCTGCACTCCTTATTCGTATCCTTTATATCAGTTCCAAGTTTATGATGAAGATAAATCCATTCCGCAACTATTACAAAATTTAGCTCCTGGTCGCAACTTTTGACCACAATTAGGACAATAGGCTAAATCAAAATCAGCCTCTGGTGAAATCGTTTCTGTCGCTTCAATTTCATCCAAAACGGGTGTTCCGCACTTAGGACAGAATTTGGCATTCGCTCTTAATGGGTTCCCACAATTTTTACAAATCAACTCAATAGCAGACAATCCTGTAGGAGCTTGGAGGGTAGATCGAGGCATTTCATTGAATGTATCCGCAATAACCGTTGCTTCATAATCCTGCTGATTGAGTAATTCTTCATCATCCTGCGTTGGTTGAGGAGAAAAAAATGAACCATCTGGTTTTTCTGAGCGACCACGCTTTACGATCATCTGTACAGTCAAGGGTAATAAAAAAGCAAGGAATAATGGAAAAAGACAAAGTAAACCTACTAGACAATTCGATTGAATATTTACAAGATGTTGTTCGTAATAACCAGTACTCTCTTCCGCACTTCCTATTCGGACAATAACATCGCGACGGGTTCCATCATAAGTCGGGCGTGGGCTATGATAGGTGATTCGATATTGGTTGGCGATCACTGCTCCGATGTCTTCGATCACACCGGTAAAATCAGGATTCTTTGCAACATCATAATATTTTCCTCCTGTCTCCGTTGCTAGCAAGCGGTAATCATCGATATAGGGTGAAATGGAGTATATCGAAGTATTGTTCTCTGTGAGTTTGTCCAAAACAGATTGATATTCTAATTTTGGATCATCAAAAGACTGTCCATCGTCGCTAGGATCACCATAACGATGAGGAGTAGCATCGGTGATCAAGATAAGAACACTCTGAGCATCACTACGAAAGTTCATTTGACTCGCCCGGTGCAAGGCAGCAAAGCTATTTTCTGGTTCCTGATCTCCACCCTCCGCTTTCAAACCTTCCACCCATCCTCGAAAAGTACCGACGTCATCTGTGAGATGATTATCCTCGTAGAAAACTGCACGAACTTGATCGGAAAATGTTACTAGACCTAATCGATAATCACGTTCTTTGCTTTCAAGTTCTTCAGCAAAAGAAATACAAGTCTGAATCAAACCAGATATTTCATCTCCCATACTTCCGGTTGTGTCAAAAACAAAAACAACATCTACGGCGCGTTGATCGCCAATCCCTGCGAAGTCTAATAGCTCAACTTTTTCTTCATCTTCCAGAATTTCGAAATCATCACTTGTTAAACCAGTGACATAATTCCCATCATTATCAGTGACATTGACATATAATGTGATTTCAGGGTAATCAGCAGCATCAAATTGAGCGATAGATACGTTCAAATCTTCTGGTAGTTCAACTTGTGCAAAAGCTACTTCTAGAATTGGATAACTTAATAAAATGAAAACCATCAGCCATATACAGAATGAAATACTACGAAAATTGAAATCAATTTTCGATCTTCTTTTTACCCCTAATTCTTTACTTGCCTTCACTACCCGATTTCTCTCAAACATCCAATTCACCACGACTTAAATAATAACTGAATATTGCCTATTTGAATGGTTGAACCACTGATGATTGGATCTGAATTACCCGGTCTGATCAAGGATTGTCCAAGATAAAAGGATTGAATAGATCCAAAATTGGATAGCATAAATCCTTCTGACCCTAGACTAATCTGCGCTTGTTGCTTCTCAATATTACTATCCGGGATATAGACATCACAAGCGTCCGAAGAACCCAAAATGGCACGCCCAATAATTTCTATCTCGGTACCTTTGCGTGGTCCATTCAGATAAACGATCAATCCACGTTGCGACATTACGCCACCAATAATTGTTACCGATAGAGGAATAATTATCCCTAGGCTAATTCCAATAAGCATCAAGCCAAATGCACTCAGGAAGATTTGAGCATCTGCACTTTGCTGTAAGAATAACTGCGTGAAAATCTCATATAATGCACCACCAATCAAACCTGCCAACAAGCCTCCCAGAAAACCATAAAAAGCACGTTTAATATTCCAATTGATGAGACCTTGACCTAATCCCAAAAAAGCCCCAAATACCATCCAGCCTAAAATACGCGCAATGAATCCCCCTTCAATCAGATTGAAGATTACGCCTCCCAAGAATAATCCAATCATACCGCTCAGTGAACCTGAAAAAGCGCCACCCAATAAGCCTATAACCGTTTTTTTGAAAGAACGCTTGACAAGTAAACCATCCACTATACCCAGCGCTGAGCCAATGAAAAGCCCAACACCCGCGCCGGTTAATAAATTTGCAAGGTGAATATTCCAAGAGGTAGTATCTATTTGACCCAATAATAACCAGGCAAAAATCGCCCCAATAGCGCCCAGGATTGAGTCGTAATAAACTTGCCAAATTTTAGTCATTCGCTCTGGTCTTCCCTTTCTGATAACCTAACAGTTTTTCGGCTGGTTAATACAATCGTTTTTTTGCCTTCATTCGATATCACACCAGATTTTTCTAAATGATCTGCTTCATCACGCATTTGATTGGCAAGTTCCTGTTCACCTTGTGATAATAAAATCGTAACTGCCTGTCGCAATTTACGGGTTGCATTGCCGATATTACCGCTTTCAACTTCATCTAATGCCTGAGTTTGCAGCTTAAACGCTTGTACTTTTTCGACAATATTCATCACCCGACCGTTAAGCTTTCCTGTCGCGGTTGTATCTTCTGAGAATTCAATAACAATGTCTAACATTTCCTTGAATCTTCCTTGATTTGGAATTGTATAGCTCAGGTCGACTTGAGCAACACGTACAATCCCTGCCGGGCGTGGAGGTAACATAATTTCTGCAAGATAAGCTACGCCTCCTTTTTCCAATTGTCCAACCGGTATCAAAATTGCGCGTCCTTGGATAATACTACGACCTAGATCTTTAATCAGTGGAACCACTTCCCAGACACGTCGTGCCTCCAAACCTTGCACCATGCGGATGGTCAGTTCTACATCTTCAGCAACAACTTGCATAGATTGATAGACTTCTTGAAATATCTTATTGGCATCCTTGGGTTCGGGGATATAATCCGCCATACCACTATGCGTACCAGGAGCAGTAAGGATGCTGCGATCAGCAAGATCAAACAAAAATTCCTCATTCCAATCTTTACCAAATCCAAGGCTGATAATCGGAATTCCAATTTTGCCAGCTTCATCGGCAATTTTTCTGGAATCATCTTCATTATCTGTCGCTTCACCATCCGTTAATAGAATGATTCGGCTTACGCGGTTCCCGCCAACTTTTTTACTCACCAAATTAATCGCTTCGCGCAAAGCTGGAGCAATATTCGTGCCTCCAGCATCGCGAATCTGATCTATCTGTTGCTTGATCGCAGTTTTATCTAAAGCTGGTTTTGCAGAGATAAGAACACGAGTCCGCGTTTCAAAGGGAATAACCGAGATGATATCATCCCCACGCAGTTGATCGATAATATTATTCACTGCTTGCTTCATTGTCCGCAATTTATCGCCTGCCATCGATCCACTATGATCTAAGACCAATGCAAAATTGAGTGGAAAACGGACATCCGCATCCGAATCTTCAGCAGTTATCTCAGCAAGAATATAAACCAACTGCGGTTGATCGAGCACTGGCACAGCGTCATGATTACTTATGCTTGTCAACCGAAGCTTTTGAGCCATAATAAAACCTTCTCCTTAGTAAAAAATATATCTTTGTTCATAAGTTTTTCGTTATCCGACGCGTCTCATAACGTAAATTCTTAACTGCGTCAGGTTCAACATTACCCTTTTTGATCAACAAATCTGCTTGTCTCAAGAGTGCAGTTCCTAGATCATTCACGCCCATATCTAAAAGACTAGTTGCTGCCTGCTGTAGCTTTAGCGTGGCATTTTGTTTTTCTGACGCATTATCGGTCTGCATCGCCTTTTGCGCCATGGATAAAGCTTCATTTCCAAATTCATAGAGTTGCACCATCTTGACCATATCCATAACACGTTGGTTAGGTGTTATATGACCATCATCTACTAGCTTTAATTGTAATTGGACTCGTTGATTTTGGCGAAGTAATTTTGCTCCTAGCTCTTCCCAAGTCAAGAGCAGTTGCGCAAATGGATAAGTTCCAATCGAAAAAAAAGGGAAATCAACTTCTAATAATAGAATAGTCGGTTCACTTGGATCAAAGTCGCCTAAAAAGAGAGAATAACTAGTAGCATCGCCTTGGCTGATGTTTTGTACATCAGCATATGGCTCTATTGGACTAACTTGAGGTTTAACTTTATACGATTTTTTTATTTTTAAACCATTTGTAAAATTGATCTTTATCTCAAGATTGCGACAACTAATATTCAATGCAGAACCGATTTCATTTATTAAAGCTTTTAGAATTTGATCCGGAGATTGGATATAATAAGCATTCCCTCCAGTTAAATCGGCAAGAGGAATTAGCAATTGTTCATTAAATTCAGACCCAATACCCATGGTTGAAAGCTTGATTCCTTCATGTTGAATTTTCTCTGCCATTTGATAACAAGCTTTCACATTATTCGTATGTCCATCGGTTAATAGAATCATGCGACGTGAATATTTTCCAGCATCCAACTGCTCAAGTTGTGTATATGCTAACGCCATCCCTTCCGCCATTTGAGTCATATCCCCTAATTTTAAGTATTCAAGATCCTGGGCAGCCTGAAATAATCGCTGCTTATCTTTACCTGATGTCTTGGACACCAAACAATGTGCATGCGAGGCGAAAGCAATTACTGAAAAGCTATCATTCGGGCGAAGATAAGCGCTGATCTTTCTTAGTGCATTGGATACATAATCGATTTTCTTATAAGTGTCTTCAAGTAATTCCAAGGAGTTAGTTTGAACTTGATAGGCGGGAACACCATCAGTCATGATTTCAGATACTTTACCCTGTCTTACCAAGCGAGCAAACTGATCATTGGTTAAAAGACGAATATGCATCGAATCGCTTGTGTCGATTAAGAAACTTAACCCAGCTGGAATCTTTTCGGTCTGATTTGTATGGATAGGTTTTATTTCTAATAAGAGATAGACCGAATTTGGCAATTCTTTGATTGAAAACTTATTAGATGAAAGAGAGCATACCAATTCTAAATTAGAGTGCATAGTTCTTAACATCCTTCGCCATTAGTTAGCCTTCCGACAAGCTTCAAGGACTCCAGAAATCCCAGATTTGCCTTCAATATCGAGAGCCCAGCCTAAGCCTAATCCATAAATATCCTGATGAGACCGCATACGTTTTTGAGCGGAACGATAACCTAAAAAACCCAAGACTCGATAGGAAACCCATTCGGCAAATCCCTCTATGACCACTTCGTTGGTAACGATCGGACCATTCTCCTTCTGCCATGCATGTCCAAGTTCATGCGCGGCAACCTGAGCAAAAACAGAATGAGGGAGGCCCTTCTGAATATAGATGGCACGATGGATACCACTCCTGGCATATAAACCCAGTGTTCTTGAGGCATCTAGTTGATGTTTGTGTGAGTGATTTGAATAAAGCCTATCGATCTGATCTTGAATAAATTCAACAAACCGATGATGCTCAAGCAAAACCAACCCGGTCGGGATATTCAATTGGATTCCCAGTTCTTTATCGGCTATCATTTTTATCTCCGCATAAGCCTCATCTGCATCCATGGGAGAATAGATCGCTTTTGAATGACAATATTCGCAAATCGTACGACCGTCAGTCAAATGCCAAACTTGCTTTGTCAGAGGCGCGTTACAACTATCGCATGGCTTTTTCGTTTGCACGCACTTAAGACAATACGGTTCGCGTTGGTCAAACGTATAAGTCTGTTTGCCAACCACCCCACCACAAGCCAAGCAATATTTCTTTGAGGCGTTGCATGTTACACAAATACCATTCGGAGAGGTCAACGCCATTGGTAAAGAACAAATCATGCAGCGTGGTTTATTTTCCAGACAATCCGAGCAAACACATAAAGTCTGACCAGAAAGCCAATCTTTATGAATAAAAGGTTTACAAACGCCTTCAATTCTTCGACCACAGAGATGGCAGAAAGCATTTTCTGGCATTCAATTGTCACTCACCTTTCTTACGAGCCTGCACAATGATTGTCAGGATAGCCCAAACCAAGGCATGCACCAGTAAACCGATCCAGGTTCCAAAAACGTGATCTTTTGTATGCTCATAATCCAATGCCAAATCTCGTTCTGCTGAATCACATCGCACTTCCTTGGTCGCTTCACCTCCAGTCATCGATGGGATTTCAACAATCGTACATATCCTACCCTCATTATTAAGCTTAGGTAGATCAACGATTGAACCAATCGAGTCCATTGCCCAATACCCAACAACTCCTAAAGAGACAGGATTACTTTCAAGAGGGAACAATGTACCTGAAAGAATGATTTGAACGAAAAGTTGGATCAATATTGCATATAATACAACATCTGGCGTTGGTACGATAGCGCTGATAAACAAACCAAAGGTTATGCTTGCCAATACGGCTAAATAAAAGGTGATTATCATTTCCACAATACCAACATCAAAGAATACACCTTCGAAACCCATATCCACCTTGATCGCCAAAATGATGATCACGGAAACGACTTGTAGTAATGCAAAACCTCCCAAAATCAAGATCTTTGAAAGAACATAAGCAACTACGCTTAGATTGACTGCTCTTTCACGCCGGAAAATTGCTTTTTCTTTTACAATTTCATAAGCAGCAGTGAAAGTACCTCCCTGGGTTAAAGCTAAAGAAATCATGACTAAAAGCGTTTCTGCGGTTGTCGTGGGAATATAATCAATACTATCCCCGATTTCTTTCCCTCCAAGCTCTTCCTTTAAATCCGCCTCTATTTCCACTATCGTACCCGGACGACCTACGAGGTCATCCTCGTAACTTACCGTCATAAACAGGAAACCAATCAAAGGCATCATTAGAAGAAGAATAAAGAGAGTACGCCAATCATAGCGGATCAAATCAAACTGACGTCTCGCAAGAATGACCATTTGACGGAAAAAGGAATCTCGTGTGCGATTTGGAGGAGGTGCAATTATCCCAGCGGATTGTCCAACCGAACGAAGATTCTTTTGACGTTCGCCGACATACTTCTTAAACTCTGGAGATTGCTGGTAGTGATCTGCCCAAAGTGTCCCCGCAACCATATCTCCGGAGGATGCTCTTTGTTGATAATAAGGAGCAAGCTCTTTAGGGACTTGTTTCCCACGGGCAGGATTTATTTCTTCTGACAACTTAAGATAAATATCTGAAAAATCACGCACCCCATAAAACTTCAAGGCTTCGTCTGGGGGACCGTAATATGCCAGACGCCCATAGCTCAAAAAAGCGACATGATCACATTGTTCAATATTAGCGGTAGCGTGAGTAACCAATAATACTGTACGACCTTCATCTGCCAATCGGTTAAGATCGTACATCATTTTCTTCTCCAAGCCGGGGTCTAAGCCTGAGGTGGGTTCGTCTAAAAAGAACAACGTAGGATGGGCTAATAATTCAACGGCGATGCTGACACGTTTTCTTTGACCACCACTCAAGACCCTAACCGGTTTTTGAGCATGTTCTTCCATATCTACTGATACCAAAGCCTCACGGATTCGTGTAGTAATCTCGGCTGGTCTGGCATCAGGAAGTCTTAACTTTGCCGCATACCATAGCGCCTTATGAACTGGTAATACACGATGAATAATATCATCTTGAGGTACATATCCCATCTGATTGCGATACTGATCCATCTTCGGATAGAATAGACCTCCATCCAATAACATCTGTCCATGATTAGCAGGTTCATAACCATTCATGGCTTTGAGTAAAGTACTTTTTCCAGCGCCACTACCGCCTACTAGAGCAACAAATTCACCCGGATAAACGCTTATCGAAATATTATTGAGAATCATCTTTCGATTCGCGACTTCCCTACCTAATAGGATGGCATCCAAACGATGTCCAAGACGCATTGATTGCGCTAGACTTTGTTGTTGCGCATCATAAGTCAGTTTGAATGGACCGATTAGAATCTCATCACCGCTTTTTAAAGCTACTTGACTAATTCGGGATCCATTGACAAAGGTCCCATTCGTGCTCCCTAAATCGCGAATATACAGGGATTCGCCATGTTTAAAAATCATAGCGTGCCTAAAAGAAACCGTCGGGTGATTCAAGGGGAGATAAGCATTTGGATCACGCCCAATAATCGCTTTTTCTGTGTCGGAAAGATCAAGTTTCCCTAAGGAAAGGGCGCGAACAGCAGCGGCTTCTTCACCCCCAATATTGATACTAACCCAGTTGCCGGTCAGATCACCAATTCTAATCACATCCCCTTTTTGAATGGGTTGAGCTTGATTGGCAGGAATCCGTTTCCCGTTTAGCTGAGTGCCATTCGTACTATTGAGGTCAGTAACCGTAGATCCACTTTTTGAGGTTTGGAGATTTAAGTGCCGACTAGAAACTGCTGGATGGTTAATAACGATATCATTTGAAGGAGCTCTACCAACAGTCTCAACGGGTTTACTGAGAACATGATCTTCTGTAATTCCACCCATCCACCTCACCATGATTTTCGAGATTTCAATCGAAGCTCCCATCATTTGTGTAGCTGGGGAAGGAGATTGGAGTGGAGGCTGTTTGGGTTGCGGAGGTTGTGAGCTTATGGGTTTCTGCACAGGTTGGCTCTCAATTTGATAACCACATGATGGACAAAAGCGAGCCGTCTTTCTCAATTTTGCGCCACATTTTGGACATAGAATCGTGGATTCTTGTGCTTCCATTTGTAAAGGTTTACCGCATTTTGCACAAAAACGCGCTTGCGCTAAATTAGGTGTACCACAATGCTGGCAAATATTTTTACTCATGAACCTCCTCCTGATCCTTAATTGTATGGATAATTAATTATATCTTAATTTATAATGATTTTATACTATCAACCACTCATTGAAGTCAGTAATTTTATAGAAGATTTCAATTTACTATTGAAAATGATAAGTAAATATAGTAACCTATAATCAGAGAGAGAAATGGAAATCATCTTTGAATGGAATGCAAAGAAAGCTAGAGATAATATCCGCAATCACCGGATTAGTTTTGATGAAGCAAAAAAAGATTTTCAATGACCCGAATTTATTGACATATTTTGATGACTTCCATTCCAACAGTGAAGACCGGTACATAAGTATTGGGTACTCATATGAAAATCGGATATTACTTGTAGTGCCCGCAGATAAACAAATTTATTAAGAAACGTTAGTAATTCGGATCATAAGTAGTCGAAAAATTACGCCAATGAAGCGAAAAAATTATGAAGAAGGCAAAACAAAATTTAATCGCGCTAGCTTCCAGAAATAAAAAAATTTAAAAAATCATGGATTATCCGCATAGACAGCGCATCGAAAACCAAGTACTTCGGTTTGCAGATCAGGTGAATTCCACAGCCTAAAAGTTGTACGCACAGCATTCGCTTTACTCAACCAAGAACCACCACGAATAACTCGAAAATCCTCTTTTACCGCGCCTAATGGATTTGCGGATGAAGAACGCTCATAATAATCTTCAGAATACCAATCAGCTACCCACTCACTAACATTCCCAGCCATATCATAGATTTCATAAGGGCTTTTCCCTAAAGCATATATCCCTACCCTAACTGTATCACCAATCTGATTGTCAAAATTCAAGATATTCCCATTTGGTAGAATATCTCCCCATGGGTAAATTCGTCCATCAAAGCCACGCGCTGCTTTTTCCCATTCCGCTTCAGTCGGCAATCGACGACCAGCCCATAAGCAATAGGTATTGGCATCTTCCCAGGAGACATAAATAACAGGATAATCATTAAATAATGGCTCATCAAAATAGGAATAATGCTTTCTTGAGCCAAGTTCAGCAGGTGGATCACAAATATTGGCTTGGACACATTTCAAATACATTTCATTGGTCACTTCTGTAAGGTCCATCCAAAAAGCATCCAAATGAACCCAATGTTGTGGTTTTTCATCCTGAGTCGCATTAATATCTGAAGAATGAGAACCCATTAAGAACGGACCTGCTGGGATATAAACCATCGTCATTGAGTCTCGAGATGAGAAACGCGTAATCACAGATGTTGATGTTATTTGCACTGTTTCAGTGATGATGTCTTGTTGAAATTCACTAGGATTTTGGATCAGCAAATATTGACCAACTGAAATCTTACAATCAGAGGTTAAGTTATTGATCGAGATCAAATCCTGCAAACCAACCTCAAATTTTTCAGCTAGTTGACCACAGTTATCTCCTTGTAACACCTTGTAAACAACAGGTGTACTAACTGGAGTAGGACTCTGTTTGTCTTCTATCATTTTTTCTGTTGGTTCAACAAGATCAGATGGAGTAAATGTCACAATGGAAGAATCAAAAGCAGTTGCAGGAATGGTCGAATCAATCGGTTCTTGATCCATACTGTGTCTCCATGAGATCAACAGGAAAGGTAATGAGATTAATAAAACCCCAACAAGCGCTGCCAGCAACACCTTCGATAGATCAAAATATCTGTGGTCATAAGAACTTTTTTGAGAGATAGAATTTTGCGACGGTCTAGGCGATGATATGGTGTTTTCTCTTAGCCTTGCCAAAGCCTGCTTGAACTGTTGCGCACTCTGATAGCGCTGGTCAGGATCAATATTCAAAGCTTTACCAATCACATTCTCCGTGTTTTTACTAAGTTCTGCGTTAATTTTCCGCGGTTTTACCAATGGATCATGATGGATTCGTTGCACACTTTCCGAAGGTTCCTGATAGGTAAGCAAAGTATAAAGTGTGGCGCCTAAAGCATAGATATCACTTCGAGCGTCTGTTTTCCCTTTCCCATATTGTTCAACAGGCGAAAAACCAGGTGTGACCGCTTGAGCGCCTAGTGTAGTTTTGGACAATGGTGAAAATTCTTTGGCAATCCCAAAATCAATCAATACAGCTCGACCATCCGGAGTAATTTTTATATTACCTGGTTTAATATCTCGATGAATAACAGGTGTTTTTTGTTCATGTAAGAAAGTTAAAGCATCGCAAATTTGTTCAATCCAAGGTAAAACCTGAGATTCTTCAAGAGGACCTGATTGATCATCCAATTTTTCCTGTAAGTCTTGACCTTCGATATAATCCATGACCAAATATTGACCACCATTGTCGGATGTAAAAAAATCTGTTACACGCGGTAAATTCGGATGATGAAGGTTCGCTAGGATTTTTGCTTCACGGATAAATTGTCTTTCTGCCTCAGGAGCAGGGTCTAAATTGCCTTTTAGAACACAATCTCGATCAAGGACTTTATCTCTTGCAAGATACAGATTTCCAAAACCCCCTTGTCCGACAAGCTTTTTGATTTGATATCGGTTGTTAAGTACTTCTCCAGACTGCAGGATGATGTTCGCCATAAATAGAATAATAAACTAGGTCAAATAATTTTTACAAGGGCTATACCGATATTATCCTCGCCACCGGCATTGTTCGCCGCAATGACCAATTGATTACAAGCATCATCCAAAGATTTTGAATCTAGAATAATCTTCGAAATTACTTTCTCATCTTGCACCATTTCCCATAAACCATCTGAACATAGGATCAAATAATCGCCTGATTTGAGAACCTGCCAGTAAGTATCTACTTCGACATTAGATTTATTTCCTAGCGATCGAAAAATCAAATTGCGTTGAGGGTGTGAAAAGATCTCATCGGGTTGAATTTGACCACGCTCTACAAGACTGGCAACCAAAGAATGGTCTTTTGTGATTTGCTGAAGCATTTTATCGCGTAATAAATAAGTGCGGCTATCACCAATATTTGCAATCACCGCCCATTTACCACTCACGACTACCATTGTGATCGTTGTTCCAGCATCATAAGCTTGATTTGGCTTTTGCTTAGCAAATTCATAAATGACACGGTTAGCCCTTTGAATAGCAGCATAGATGGCATTTTCCATTTTTTTACCTTTTGATGGGCGTGTGATTGCTTCTTCATCAGTGGTTTGGTCAAACGATTGATCATCCAATAAAACCGTCGCTCTTGGATCTTTGGGAGAAAAAAGTGGCTGCATTTCGTGTTTTATAGTCTCAACAGCTAATTTGCTCGCTGAATCACCTCCACGATGGCCACCCATTCCATCACAAACGATGAACAATCCAAGAGGTTCTCCTTCTGAATCAGAATAAATCTGTGACCAAACACGATCTTCATTCAGCTCACGTTTGAGCCCCGGATGTGTACAAGTCGAACTTTGTAGTAAGGTCATAAGAATCCTTTTTAACCTAAGGTCTAAGTTACTTGAAAAGTAAAAACCATCATACCAAAGCGAATCATATCTCCTGAAGAAAGTAGATATGTTCTCCCAGGTAATAATTTATGATCATTCAAAAAAGTATAATTCGTGCTATTGAGATCCTGTATCAGCCAATGTTCATCTTGGAATATGATCTCTGCATGTTGGCGAGAAACACCGAGTTTTTTGCCTTCATAAGGGACTAAATCAATATCTGGGAAAATGTCCCGTGTTGTATCTGTCCTACCGACGAGAATCCTGGATGATTTTGGCTTTAGAATTAATTCGGTATCAGTTCCAAACAAAATCAGTTTAACCATTTCCACTGACATCATTGGCGAGTTTTCCTCTAAACGAATGGTTTCCTTCGATTGGCTCGTTTTAGCATCGACCACATCCAAGAGAAGAGTTCCACAATTATCACAATACTCTGCTTCAGGTTCATTTTGCTTTCCACAATAAGAACAAATCCGTTCGAGTCCCACAACTTGGGGGCGCTTGGATACTACTGATCCAACATGCTCACTCTTACTCACTGATGATTTGGAAATACTGATAGTCGGAGGTATTTGAACGCCACAATGCTCACAAAACATCTCTCCCAAAATATATTCCTTACCACATGAAGCGCAAACTCCAGTAGCCCATAATTGATTAGGCTCCATAACGAAATTTACCTCATGATTTGAAGATCGATCGTGATTCTCATCCACTTGAGGTAATCGCGTACCACAGTGATCACAAAATTTATCACCCTCTTTGACAGGCGCTTGACATTTCGGGCAGAGGCGCATATTTCTTAACTTATATGAATATTAACCACAAGCTTACCCATGCGGATTTGATCACCATCTTGAACAGGTTGAGGTTGATGAGGAGAAATTCTTTTTTTGTTAATAAAAGTGCCATTTACGCTGTCAAGGTCTTCCAAGTGTATCTGCCCATCGATCAAGATCAGCTGAGCATGTTGTCTACCTACACCAGCTTCATGAGCGTCATAAGGTTCAAGATCAATATCTGGGAAGACGCCACTCACAGGATCTTCACGACCGATCAAGATCTTCTGTTTCCCTTGTGGGATCTTGATTTCTTGATTGGATGATTGAACGACCAATTTTCCAGAAATAAATGCCTGAGGTGTTACTGGAGGGGTTGGTTTTTTCTCTCTTTCCTCTAGCGGTGCAGGAGCAACGGGTTGCTCTTGCGCTTTTACTGGAGGTTCCTGTACCGTCGGTTGATAAGGTGGAGGACTAGCGGGTGTTTTTTGCTCCAGTTTAGCTCCACAGTTCTCACAAAAAACCGAGCCAACGATATTTACATGACCACAAGATGGACAAGTTACTCCACCGCTTTGTTCCTCAGCCTGTACCAGGACATCAGACTCGGGTACATGATAGGTCGGTGGCATTGGTTGTTGCTTGTCTTGCGACACAGCTCTCAAGTCATAACCACAATTATCACAAAATATTGCTCCAGGAGGAGCGGGAGTGCCACAACTAGGACAAATAATAGACATAGAAAACCTCCTATAGAAATACTCTTTTATTCGATCAATGATGAATTTTCGGTCAGACGCTTTGTTGCATATCGCATTTTTTGAGCTGAAGCTAAATCAATTTGACCATGCTCTTCTAGCTTTTGTGCTTGTTGATTTGCCTGTTGAGCAAGCTCATGTTCGCCTAATTCCAACAAGCGTGTTGCTGAAGCGCGCAAATGTTTAGTTGCCTTTGCCGCATCTCCCATTGCAGCTTCATCTAACGCTTGTGTTTGTAATTTATGAGCGACAACTCGCTCGATAATATTCATCAACCTTTGATTAAGTTGATTGTATTGTTTTGGGTCATCCGTATAATCCACAAGGATATTTATTGATTCCTTTTGTTTATTGAGCCCTTTTTCCGGGACATCATAAATAATATCAGCAAAAACCATCCGGAATTTTCCTGGTTGGCGAGGCGGTAAAAGAAGTTCCACTAATAAAGATTGCCCATCGCCTTGTTGAACATCCCCGAGAAAAACTTGAATGTCGTGAGATGAAACAGCCTGGTGACCTAATCGGCTAATCACAGGTTTAACACGCCAGATATTACGAGGGGTCACTCCATCAGCCAATCTTAGGGTAAGTTGAGTATTAGTTACCGCTGTACTCTGGATGGAAGCAAGTACATCTTCAAAGACGTCTTCAATTTCTTCTGCTGTTTCGACAGCAACCCATTCTCCTGCCGATCGTTGAGCGATATCTTCCAACAAGCGTGGATCCCAATTGCTTTCATCCCCTAAACCCAATCCGAGAACATGGATCGATATCCCAGATTCTCTACATTGATCTGCTACTTCTAGACAATCTTGTTGATCTTCCCAAGTCTGTCCATCGGTAAGTAATAGCATACTACTAACGAGATTGGAATTCCGCCCTTTTTGCAGCTCTGAAAGACCCAGCCTCATTCCAGTGGACATATGAGTTCCACTGCGTTCTTGAATAAAGTTTATTTTCTTTTTTATCAGTTCACGATCAGTTACTGGTCCGCTGGAAAATATCAGATCAGCGGGGTTAGCGTCGTCGAAAATGACAATCGATAGTTGGTCCTTAGGTCCCAGATGATCCACGATTTTCTGTGCGGCAACTTTCATGAAATGCAGTTTGTCGCCAGCCATTGAACCACTCCGATCAAGTACCAGGCAGAAATTCACATTTTGGAATTGTTCAACTGGTTTCTCGGATACAGGCATTATCTCCAAGAAGAGATAGGCTTGTTGAGGTGTCGGCATAGCTTGATAGGCTGATCGATGAAATATTGCTTCAATTTTCATTTCTCCAGTCATCTTTACCTCGCCCAAAAATTTTCGTTTCCGTTAATCACATTTATAAGGATTATAACGAAAACAGAACTTAAAACCAAATCAATACTATAAACTTTTATCAGAATGGAGAATACTCATCCTTAATCACTATCACCAATGGGGATGACTTTTATTATCACGACGGAACTATTATCATCTCCTCCATTGGCATTCGCTGCCCGAATTAATTGCTCACAAGCCATCTGCGGGCATGAAGCTTTCTGGAAAATTTCAAATATATTTTGATCAGTAACCATACCGCTCAGCCCATCTGAACATAAAAGCAACGCATCATCGACCTTGAGATCAACTGTTTGAACATCAACTTCAACCTTAAGCTTATCTCCAATTGTACGATAAATCACATTTCGTTGAGGGTGTGTTCGAGCTTCAGCGCGTGTAATTTGATTGGAAGCAATTAATCGCTCCACAAGAGAATGATCAGTAGTCAGTTGTCTAATCCCTGAGTTGTTGATCAGATAAGCACGACTATCACCAACATGAGCGATATATGCGATTGAATTTTCTAACAAAGCTGCCACCATTGTTGAACCCATATCGGTTCCGGATGATTCACGCAACTCATAAACATCTCGGTTTACTTTTTCAACACTCTCTTTCAGCCATTTCAGTCGATCATGGTTCTTATCAAGCAATACATTTTCTTGGAAGAGTTCCTGAATGGCGCTTTTTGCAAGATTAGAGACAATGGTACCACTGGCTAATTCACCGCCAGAATGTCCACCCATCCCATCCGCAACGACAAAAAAACCAATTGGATAGTTTACTGATTGTTGAATACGAGATAACTCCAATGTTAAAAGACTATCTTCATTTAGATTACGCGCCATCCCGACATGCGTTCTTCTGCCTATTTGATAATCTACCACTTCATTATCTGAACTTTCAGAAAGAACGGATTGGAATAACTTCGATAATTCCTGCCCGTCTGTTGAACCAGGCGAAGATAATGCTTTATAAAAAGCCTGATCAACAACTGTAGGTAAATTCGAGTCCATTTCGTATTGCGATTTACCAGTTAGACATAAGAGAATGAATCCCGCTAGAGCATGTGTATCTAATTCACGTTCGGAAACATATCCTTCAGGATCTAAATCAGCATTCAAAAAGTTATACCAAACCATTCGCTCGCCCACTAATCCGAAACAAGTACTGTCAATATTCCCACGAAAGGTAATCCCATTGTCATGCAAGTAATCTAACCCTAATGATAACTCCACTCCCCAAAGTAAGGCTTGCGAAATAGTAGGTATACAATCTAATGGCTCAACAGGCACAGAAAGCAGACAATATCTTAAACTACCGGCGACTTTTTCAGCAAATACCTCTAAAGGGGCGCGCACGCTTCCATGAGATAGATATTTATCAACAATTCGCACGATTTTTGCTGAGACCGGTTTTAATGTCTCCGTGATAGTGAGCAAACCGGTATAAGGTTCAAGCATAGTCCCACAATCCGTACAATACTTTTCAGTCTCATTTCCATTGTTGGGAAAAAAGGCGCCACAATCCGGATTTGGACAAACAAGGATATGATCAACTTCAGGGTCATCCACTTGGATTACTGTATATTGATTCTGCTGATCATTGCTAAAGATTAATTCTTGATAGACATAAGTATTATTAAAGATCGCTCCAGGTGGTTTCTGAGTCAACGGAACTGGGTTATTCATAGACTCAGTATTTGAATGGAGATCATTGGATATTCTTTGGGTCACTTTTTCTAAACGAATGGTTGTGGGTGATTCATCTGAAGGAATTGACATCGTTGCCGGCGCTGTATCAGGAAGGACAGAGGCACAATTTTTGCAATATTTTGCGCCACTACGGTTTTCTGCTTGACAATAGGGACAAATAATCATTTGTCTACTCCATAGTACTCATGCATAATTACGGATTGATATTCACGTATCACAGATTCCATGCCTTAATGTTATTTCAAATGTGCAGATCTTGTATGTAAATTATATCAACAATCTGATTATTACATGCAATTATTACTGAGATTTTTACACAGGTTTTCAGTAATATCAATCAATACTAGATAATAACATGCACTTTTGAACAAAAATAGCGGATGTTTTTAATACGACTAGTAATAAGACTTTTTAGCATAAAACCATGGTAAATTTATTTTTACTTTTATAAAAAAAGGAATTACCTTTAAGCTCGAAAGGATAGAAGAAGATGGATTCAAAATTGATTGATTGGTTAATTAATTCACAAGAGCCATGGACTCGGTACCGAACCTATTTAGATCTATTAGAAATGTCCAATTCTGAGAAAGAGGTACAAGCTGCTCATGAAGAAATGATCTCTGATGCCAAAGTTCAGAATTTGATTCATGAAGCAAATAAATGGAATGAAATCGTCATCAAACGACATAATGATGCGAACCACCCAATATATAAATTAAGTACCCTAGCGGATTTTGGAATAACCGTATCTGATTTGGGAATTCGACCCATAGTAACATCAATATTGAAACATCAAAATGAGATGGGCGATTTCCAGTCACTGATAAATATCCCCAAGGCTTTTGGAGGAACCAATGAGGATACTTGGACATGGATGCTTTGCGATTCACCAACTTATCTTTATTCTTTACTTGCATTTGGATTAAAGGCTGATCTTCAGGTAAAAAAAGCAGTCAAGCATCTTAAGTCCCTCATAGATGAAAACGGATGGCATTGTAAAGTTGACCCTGCCCTGGGAAAATTCCGGGGACCAGGCAAAAAGGATGATCCATGCCCAATAGCAAACGTATATGCACTAAAAGCTCTTTCCATACTACCTGAAGAAAGAGAAAGCAAAGAGGCAAAAATTGGAATTGAAATGCTATTATCGCATTGGGAAAAGCGCGGAAAAGTTAAGCTGTATTTATTTGGCATTGGAACTGACTTCTGTAAGTTAAAGTATCCATTTATATGGTACGACATCCTTCATGTAGCAGACGTGCTCAGCAGATTCCCATTTGCGCAGAAAGATGAGCGTTTCCGGGAAATGGTCGATATGATATTAGACCAAGCTGATCAGAATGGTCGTTATACACCAACATCGATGTACCGCGCTTGGAAAGGTTGGTCTTTCGCGAACAAAAAGGAACCTTCCGCTTGGTTGACCTTTTTAGTTCTACGGATTCAAAAAAGAATGGCTACATAGAAAAAAAGTAAAGGAACGCTCTACCAACGCGCCTTTACTTTTCATGAGAAGGAATTATGCGGAAAAAATACACTGCCAGAGCAGATCTTTTTCGATACATCCAAATTATTTACTAAAACCAAAATGAATTTGTTCAAACCAAATTCACAGAAATTCCCAGTTATTTGCTATATCCCAGAAAAAAGCAATAAAAAACGCCCTTCGGGGCGTTTTTTATTTACGCATCCGTTACTTTCTAGTTACTAATGGGATATAGATCAAGCTATCCGTATCGTAATCAGTTATCCTATCAACAGGACCACGATTAGTTGACAAAGAACGTGAATAAGTATCATAAAGTCCTTCTAGAAATTCATCCCACAAACCATTTCTTGTTGAATTGTAAAACTGATCATTAACATAATCGCTATATGCACCAGTAGCGCTATCTGGATAATAAATCGCTAAACCATGAGCATTGCTATGGTCCCAATCGTATCCACTGGTTGCGCGGTAATCCGCCACAGCAGCCTCTACAGCAGCCTTAACTAAGCCAGCTTGGGTAGCTGCTGCAGGTATTTGTACAGAAAACTGATCAGCCAAGTCCCACAAATCAACATATGGATCTGAATCTCCGATGACATCATCCCCATTTTCTTCAAATTTCTGGGCATCAGAGCGAGCTTGTGCAATCTTTGCACTATCTGCTCCAGATAATGCATTCACGAGATCGTCAATAGCGCTTTGTAGAGCATCCATTTGAGAAAGGTCAACCAAAGCGCTGACATGTGGTGTAGATGAGAAAGATAAAAGTTGTGTATATTGTTCCACAATCCTTTTACCCAATTGTTCGGCTGTCATACCAGATGTCAATCCACTTAGATAAGATGAATAGGTTTCAGTATCGCCGTAACTAATCGATTCAAAGAAGAAGAGATAATTAGCATAGTTACGGATATCATAAGCGTTCTCATACAAACCCATCAGACAAGCTTCAAAAGCCACGATATCGATTTTCGCAGTTCCATTATTCGTAACGGAATTCAAAGCGTCATTCAGTTCAGGTATCGTTATATTGTCAGAATTACTGGTGTCATCCCAACTAATACCCCATGGTCCACTACCGTGATCATCAATAGCTAAGTAATAATGTGCAGCAGGGTAGTTGGAGATTGCCCACGATGCGAAGTCCTCCAGTGTTTGCGGGTTACCCATATTCAGTTCACCCATATTCTAGCGATTGACATTATCCTCATAGTTACCATCAGCCTGGATGACATACCGAACGGTGTCATTGATATTGGGTCCATCTAAGAGAACCACGATATTTAGTAAAATTCCTTTTGAAGAGACAACCGGTTCTAGATTATTAATCATAGGTTCATAAACATCATAGAGGTTATTATCACCATCCAAATAAAGAATAGCTGTCCATTCTTTGGCATCATCTGGAGGTGTTGGTGTAGGCGTAGGTGTTGGTGTCGGTGTTGGAGAAGGTGGTGGTGGTGTAGTCCCATCAAGTGTGACTCTTAGATTATAGTCATAGATATTATCCCCATCCCCACTATAAGAACTTACGACCACATAGTAAGTTCCATCAGCAGGTAAATCAAGTGTGATCTTAGGATCCAAAGAACCATCATCATCATCGTTATAAGCTAATTCATTTTCGTCGCTGTCATAAATCCACATGACCGAATTTAGATCTGATCCAATCGATTCTGCATCGATATCTGCGATCACTTCCTGTCCACTTTCGCCTGTAAACTTGAACCAATCATAGTCCGCATCAGGATCAATGGTGAGGGTATCCGTAATAATATAATTTTCGGAACTCAAATCGGTAGCTTGATCTGGAGAGTTATTTGGTTCGAAAGAATCACCTGAAGAACCAGATGTAGAGAATGATACATCATCTATTAAGACTGTAGAAGGACGAGAACGATCGGTCTCAAGATAAAAGTATAAATATACATCTTTATCTTTTATGGCATCCAGCTCGGAACCGAAGAGAGATACGGCAACTTGCTGCCATCCATAGGTGAAATAGGCGCCATCGGTACAGCCAAAATCGACCACCCCTCGATCTTCAATTTGATCATCAGGTAAGGAAGTATATAAACTGGCGCAGAAAATATCATCTCCCTCCTCTCTCTCCTTACCAAACATATTCATCCAAAATTTGATTTCTGCTGCGCTAGTATCTGCAGGAACATGAAACTGCTGATATAGAATATCTTCTGTTCTGTTAATTCCACCCAACCAAGCATAATATGAACCGCTATGAGGTTTATTATAATCATCAACAATGGTACTACCATCATTTTCCCATGGGCTGAGAGAGCCAGTCTCAAAACCACCATTTTGTATCGTATTGCTCGTTGTGGGGGGAACATACTTCACTAAACTAATATCGTCAATCCATGCTCCTTTATAGTCATCTGGATTTGAACGATCACTGTGGAAATAAAAAGCAATCCAAACCTGAGAACTGCCACTGAATTCACTCAAGTCTAGGTCATAGTACGTCCAGCCGCCTGAATCGCCATCCCATGAATCACCATAGAACCATTTATTATCAGTTGATGCGCCTACAAAAACATAATCGAAATAAGGTTCTGTATCTAGGAACATATTGAATTCTAATTCCACTGCTTCTCCCGCAGCAAAAGAAAAAGGACCTGCGATCATCCATGTATCCATTTTATTGGGATACGAATCGATGTCCTCAGGGTCTAAACCATCAGCGCCTCCAGATGCAACCCAAACCGAGCCACTCCCAGAGTTCACATGATAATCATCTAAACCCCAATAACCTTTAAGACCTCTAGAATCGTCATATACTTCCCAAGCATCGCCAGGAAAGCCGTCCTCGAAATCCTCAGAGAAAGAAGACACCCAATCTTGGATAGACTGTTCACTATCCAGCATAATTCCATCCGGGATCTGAAATTTCATAGGAACACCCGCAGCGCCAGAGTTCTGCTTGAGCTGAGGAACTGGATGATCCTGCGATGATAAATTGTTTATTCCTGGCGTGGGGGAAGGTTTAGGTTTGTCGATATTAACCGAAATTGAATCAGGGGAATATGCATGATCCAAGGAAGAAGCTAAAACATGAGAAGGGTTTTCGGCTGGTTCTTTTGCATAAGTTTTTTGGACAACATCCAATGGTATTAATAACAAAAGCAGCAACACTCCTATGAGAGTAATACAGATATAAAAATAGAAAGTTCGGGTTTTGTGATTCCCGACTCGTTGATGATTATTCTGGATATTCATCTAATTCTCTCCTCTTAAAATATGAAAGATAACGAGAAAAATTTCTTTGTCTCTTGATTGGTTTGCGACTTGGAATCTTTTCTTTTTTAAAAACATACGATTTATTATTAATTCCCACTGTGCATATCTATGCGAATTTGCAATATATTGATCTTGTTATTTTTGACTTTGACTTTTACCATGTATTTTCCCTTTTGTGCATTGAATTGAGATGATCCTATAAAAGATTTTCAATAGTTTATGCACAAAATTGAATTTCGTCAATACGATAATTGACGTAGGTTATATAAGTGGATTCAATATTCAGGGATTTATCACCGACCTGAGATAATGATCAAGTTAGGCAAACAAGGATAACAAACCCTTAGGAAGGATATATTTTTAGATGAAAACAGTAATTATGCAAACGAGTTAATTTTTATGACGATAAAAATCCCCCATGCGTTTTATTTTTCAATTGCCCCAGGAAGTTCGAATAAATACCTATGGTGTATTCAAATCGGGGACGATGACATATGAAAGCGATTCTTTGGGGATATTGATAAAACCCATTGGGCTGACAGCATAATTTTCGTATGAATTCTCTTCCATTGCATTGAGATAAATAGGATTGACGCGCTTTTCATAGAAAAAACCCAACATTTGGGTGATTCCAGCCGGATCAGAAAAAGTATCCGGGACACCACATGGACAACCAACCACACCTGTGATGACAGCTTGCGGCATCTCGGTTAATTGATAAACTAATTCATCAGTTGGTTGATCGTCTTCTTGAATATTATTTAAATTGAGTTGTGCTTGCAAATTAAAAGATATTGGATCAAAGGAGGTTTCATCTAAAACCCATTCACAAGGGGTACACTCTGGATTCCCAAAATACAGATCTTTGAATTCCGTTAACCTAATCGTATTGCGTTGTTGAACTTGGTCACCGCCATCAATCGGAAACCATAACTCAATCTGATATATTCCACTATATTCAAAAGCAGTTCCCACAAATTCAGTATTGATGGATGGGTTTAAAGCCGTATATATATCACTGCCAAAAGAAACATAACGATAACCAGAATCTGCTTGCTCTTCAAAATCGGTTTCGGAGGTGATTTGAGTTTCAGGAGAGATTAGAGGAGCGATATCTATTTCCATTTGTGTCATGATCGGCGTGGCTTCTTTACAATCTTGGGGACAATTTTTTGGGTTTTCCGGTCCATCACAAATTTGGTCACCACAACGTTTTTCTGAGACAGGAGGTTGTGTTTCCGTAGGTTCTATGAATCCCCCCAAAGAGCAAGCCATACTGAGCAAGATAATTAGCACTATAAATAATAAAAATCTATTCATCAGGTACTTTTTCCTTAAAACATCCGGTTCCAAATTTTAATATTGCAGATCAAACTAAAATAGTAAGCAATCTTGAGGATTATTCTATCATGAACCAAGATGATTCATCCATAAATGAATTTGATGGTGTTTGAAAATAATATTGTACAATAGAGATTATGAAATTTTCAAATCGAAACTCGGCATTCATCTTTGACATGGATGGCACAATCATCAATAACATGCCATTCCATGTGAAATCATGGTTGCTGGCTTTGAATGAATATGGTGTCCAAATAAGCCAAGAGGAATTAATCAGGCAGAATCATGGCACAATCGGCGAGGTGATTCGAAGTATCATGGGAAATGATACCAGCGACCATATGGTAAAAGCCATAGCTGAGCGAAAAGAATTTCTTTATCGCCAGAACTACCGACCTTATCTAAAATTACTCGATGGCGCAGAAGTTTTTCTAAAACGCTCTAAAGAGATTGGTATCCCTATGGCGCTAGCCACCAACGCAAGTTGGGATAATATCCACTATGTACTAGATGGATTAGACATAAACGATTGTTTTGAAGTTGTTCTAGGAAACGAAGATATTGAAAGAGGAAAACCAGATCCACAAATCTTCCTATTTGCAGCCCAACGTCTTGGAATTGAACCGGAGAAGTGTCTCGTTTTTGAAGATTCAACCTCGGGCATCTTAGCTGCGGAAAGAGCAGGAATGCACACTATTGCTATCAGTACCAGTCTTGAAGAACATGAATTAGCGAAGAAAAAGCAGGTCGTAAAAGTCATCCAAAATTATAACAATCTAGACCCAGAAAATTTATTCAATAGCAAAGGAAATTGAAATAATAAATGGAAACATTCATTAAAGAACGCTTCACCCAAAGGATCCTTCAAGAAGCTATCAACAGATTCGAAGGGGAGGCAGGATCTTCTATAGAATTAGATGGTTTTGAGAATTTTCTGTATGAGTTTCAACGCGAAGACCAAGCATTAATCATCCGGATAGCCCATAGTTCTCGACGTAGCGAGGAATTGATCCAAGGGGAAATCGACTGGATCAACTATTTAGCTAAGCAGGAAATCGAAGTCTTACATGCGATATCTTCAAAGCATGGTGATTTTATAGAAACGATCGCTGATGGGCAAGGACAACAATTTCTTGCTGTCTGTTTTTCAAAAGTAGAGGGGAAGCCACCTTGGGAAACTGGCTGGACAGATGAAGGTTACCGGAATTTTGGAAGATTGATAGGTAAAATGCATCAAGCTACAAAAGGATATAAGCCAAGTGATACTAGCTGCCAACGTCCACTATGGGAAGACCCGATCATCCAAGATGTGGAAAGGAACTTACCTAAATCCGAAATCAAAATTAGGGATATTTATCGGCAGTATTATACCCATGCCTGTACATTACCCAAGGGAAAAGATGCTTACGGATTGATACATTTTGATGCAAATCCATCGAATTTATTAATTGATGATCATGGAAAAATTACCCTGATCGATTTCGATGATTGTTGTTATTCCTGGTTTGTTAACGACCTAGCCATCATTCTGTTCTATATGGTTATGGGTAAAGAAGATGTGACCGGATTCATTGAACATTTCATGATGCATTTTCTTGATGGTTATAAGTCTGAAAACCAATTGGATGCAAAATGGCTGAAGGAAATCCCCACCTTTTTGAAACTGCGTGAGATCGATATGTATGCATTGATCTTGAGAGATTTCGGCGCTGAAACGGATGATCCCTGGTGTCGACGGTTCTTGGATGGTCGCAAGCAACGCATCGAGCAAGATATACCGTATATCGATTTTGATTTCACTTAACTTGCCAGAAATTTGTGATTATTTACCCATTTCAAAATAATTCCAAAAATTATTTCTTGACCTCTAACATGGAAAAATTTACTTAGTATTCGATTAGCAACGAAAAACTCTTGTTCTAATTTTCAACGGAACAATAATAGCAAACCAGAGATCAACAAGAATAGAATTACCACACGTTCAAACCATATACGGTTGATGCGATCAATCAAATATTTCCCTACCCAGACTCCTAGAGGGACAAGAGGCGTAAACCAAATGATTTTTGTCAAAACATCAAATCTAATCAAACCAGCATACAAGTAATATGGCACCTTGATCCAATTCAATACGGCAAAGAACAGCACTGAAGTAGCAACAAATGTAACTGGTTTAATCTGCTGTATCAACATATAGATCGTGATCGCAGGACCGCCTGCATGCGCGAGGGTGGAAGTAAAACCTGAGACAGAGCCAGCTAAGACCCCATGCCATTTTCGAGGATAATAGGGAATGGATACGAGAATACGCTTCTCGAAAAGTCGATATACTAGAAAGAAAAGAACCAATATACCTAAACCTCGTCGTAAAGCTACTGTAGAAAGATTGGTTAACACAAATGTCCCAATGGTTACCCCTATCAAAGCGCCCGAAAGCAAGATCAGCGCTTGACGTGTATCCCATCGTCGCCAGTGTGCCACCAATGCAAAGATATCGGCAAGAATTAAGATCGGTAATAATAACCCAATCGCTATATTTGTAGGCATAGCCAAGGCAAGAAGAGGTGTGATGATCGCCCCCATCATGCCCCCCAAACCACCTTTGGAAAGTCCAGTCAGAAAACAAGCAACAGCTACAGCAATGTAAAACAGTATTGAATAGTCAGGGTTCATAACTTTCCTAATATTTCTACAACACCAATATTTCCA
>Ga0172370_10002158_pt1 | contig 28807 bp, 23 predicted proteins | sample LakKiv5m_FD_114538 | JGI IMG/M metagenome (GOLD analysis project Ga0172370, IMG submission 114538) | Freshwater microbial communities from Kabuno Bay, South-Kivu, Congo - kab_022012_11.5m | ecosystem: Environmental > Aquatic > Freshwater > Lake | place: Democratic Republic of the Congo...
GCCCCCTCGCGCGGCAAGGACGCCGGCCAGGAGCCCACGCGGCCCGACAAGGCCGACGAGGCGCGCGCCCGCGAGCAGGACAAGGACCGCAAGCGCCGCGAGGCCGAAGCCCGCAACGCCCTGCACCGCAAGGTGAAACCCTTGAAGGACGAGCTCGACGAGGTCGAGAACGCCATCACGCTCTTCGAGATCCGCCAGGAGGCCGTGGACCGCGACCTGGCCGACCCCGAGATCTACAAGGACGCCGAGCGCGTCAAGCAGCTGAACGGCGAGCGCGCCGACATCCAGCGCGACCTGGCCCGCGCCATGAGCCGCTGGGAGCAACTGGGCAGCCAGATCGAGGCGGCGGAGAAGGAAGCCGGGATTCGGGCGTGACCTCACCCCTCGCTCCTCTCCATCTTCGTGGAGAGGGGGATGCGATCGCCGAACGAAGAGGAGCACGACACGAAGGAGTTCTATCGTGTGGTACGTGGCCCTCGACCGGCATTACGTACGAAGACGTAGCGGATCTCGAGCGCATTCGAAAACGTCCGTAGAGCACGAACGTTCGTAGATCGACCGCCGCGACTGCGCTATCCTACGAACGCAGCCAACGTTTCGAGGGAGCCATGCTTCGCCTGCTCGCGGCCTCCCTGCTCGCGGTGTCGCTGGCGCTCGCCTGCGGTTCCAACCCCGACGCTTCGGCCGACGTGGCGCCGGAACTGGCCGCCGAGGCGTCTCTGGACGCCGCGACCGAGATCGACGGCGGAATCGACGCCCACACCGACGCCCACGCCGACGCCGACGCGGAGAAAGAAAGCGTCGACGAGCCGTGCGACCTGGAGTGCGCCGGCTGGCAGCACTGCGAACGAACCAACGCTGGCATGGCGTGCGTTGAGAACGTGTGCGAGCCGGCCTGTCCAGCGGGCCAGCGGTGTGTCGACGGCGAGTGTTGCAATTGCTGCTACGAGGACTGCGACGCCGGCACGCACTGCGAGTGGTCCGGCGACCAGATGGTCTGCGTCGACGACCCGTGCGAGCCCGCGTGCCCGGCCGAGCAGCACTGCGCGCAGGGCGCGTGCGTGGCCAACGTGTGTCCGGTAGATTGCAGCACCGTTGGCTGCGGCGGCTGGACCTACTGCGGCCGAGACGGTGCCTGCGTTTACGACGTCAGCCTATGCGGTTGCACCTGCGAGGACCAACCCTTGGATCCGGTCTGCGGGTTGACGGACCAGGAAGCGAATCCCTTCGTGAGCTTCGATAACCTTTGCGAGCTGACCTGCGCCAACGCCGTCGTCGCCGACTGCTCCTCGCTTCTGGTCCAGCCCGTGTGCGACCTGCCCGCGTATCTGGCCGATCCGGAGGGCGAACACACCTTCGACAACGTGTGCTTCGCCGGTTGCGCCGGCGTACCGCTCGAGACCGTGGTCGCCGGCGAGTGCTCGTGTGCGATGACGTGTACCGAGGAAGAGCTCGGCATCGACCCCGTTTGCGGGACGGACTGCACCGACTACGCAAACCCCTGCGACCTGAAGTGCGCAGGAGTGGCGCTGCTGTTCCCCTTTGCCTGCCCGGTCGGCTGCGCGTGCTGCGACTGCGGCGACTGCGCCGACGATCCCTGCCCCGATCCGGTGTGCGGCAAGGACGGCAACACCTACGACTCGCTGTGCATCCTCGAGGTGTGCCACGCCGGGGTCGGCGTGGCTTACGCCGGCTTCTGCGTGCCCTACGACGCCTGCGGGTGCCCGGACACGTCGGAGCCGGTGTGCGGCACGCTGCCCGGCGCCGAGGGGTGGGGCACGCTCCCCAACCCATGCACCGCCGCCTGCCTGGACGCCACGGTCTGGTTCGAGGGGGTCTGCGGCTGCTGCGACCCGAGCGTCGAGGCCCCGGTCTGCGCCTACACCTCCCTCTTCGGCTGGACCGCCCTGCCAAACCAGTGCGTGGTCGACAGCCTGGGCTACTACACGGCCAGCTATCCGGGCGTGTGTGTCTGCTGCGGCGCGCCGGGCTCGGTGGACGGCTGCTGCGACCTGAACCAGGCCGCGCCCGTGTGCGGCGCCGACGGCGTCACCTACGCCAACGACTGCGCCCTCACCTGCGCCGCCGTCGCCAAGGAGCACGACGGCGCCTGCCTGTGCTCGGCGGTCTACGAGCCGGTCTGCGGACAGAGCCTGCTCGAGCCGGCCAAGAGCTACACCTACCCCAACGCCTGCGTCGCGCAGTCCTTGTACGGCGTCACGGCCACCACGCCGGGCGCGTGCCCGCTCTGCAGCGCAGCCTGCGCCGGCGAGGATCCCGAGCCGATCTGCGGCCTCGACGGCGTCACGTACCCGAACTGGTGCACCCTCTTGAAGTGCAACGGCGACGCGGTCACGAAGGGCCTGGACGACGCCCGGTGCTACGGCGCGTGCGAGAGCTGCCCGTAGCGCGGCGCGGGCCGTGCCTGTGCCCCGGGCTGGACAACGCGTCCTCGTTCCGTTATCAACGAAACGAAGAGGAGAGAGAACGTGAGCACCTCGGTTCGAGCCATCGTCGAAGCGCTTCGCCACCGATTCGCCGAGTTGTACGGCGATCGATTAGTCGCGATGGTGCTGTACGGCTCCCAGGCGCGCGGAGACGCCGAGCCCGGCTCCGATATCGACGTGCTGGTCGTGCTCGAGGCGCCCGTCGACGCCGGGCTCGAGATCGCACGCACCGGCGGCATCGTCGCCGACCTGTCGCTCGAACACGATCAGGTGCTCTCGTGCGTGTTCCTCGACGACCAGCGCTTCCGCACCTGGAACGGACCCCTGCTGCGCAACGTGCGTCGAGAAGGCATCGCGGTATGACCGAGGAGCAACGCGACCTGCTGCGCAAAGCCGCGACCAGCCACGACGCGGCGCAGGTGTTGCTCGACACCGGCTACCCCGAGTACGCGGCAGCCCGCGCCTACTACAGCATGTACTACGTGGCCGAGGCCTTCCTCGAGGGGCTGGGGCTCTCGTTCTCCAAGCATTCCGCCGTCATCGCGGCGTTCGGTCGCGAGATCGCCAAGCCCGGGTTGGTTCCCCTCGAACTCCACCGGCACCTGATCGAGGCGCAGGAAGTGCGCCACATGGGCGACAACGGAAGCCCGGACCAGGTGACCGACGATCGCGCTCGCGAACAGATTGCTCGGGCCGCCGCCTTCCTCGACGTTGCTGTCGAGCGGCTGGGGACGCCCTAGCTACGATGCCGCGCGGGCTTTTCGGTCCGCTGGCGCTCGAAACGCTTCGTCGTTATGCTTCCGGCGATTGGGAATAGCTTCGAGTCGGGTCGTGCGTTCATGGAATGTCTCCGCGATCGTGCTCGTGGCCCTGGTGTCGACCGCTTGCGACATTCCCGCTTACACGGACTCGCCCGAGGACTGCTCGGCGAACCAACTCTGGTACGACAGCCGGTGCATCTCACCTCCTCGGTGCACGAGCGAAGTGCCCTACGCGGGCATCACGTACTGCGTGACCACCAGCGGCAACCTGCCCGGGACTTGCATCGAACTGAACGGCGCCTTCCGTTGCGCGCCCCTGGCCTACTGCACCAACGACGCGATCTGCGACGCCGACGAGTTCTGCTTGAACAACGAGTGCGTCCCGAAGGGTGGATCGGACTGCCGCGACGACAACGACTGTGACGCAGCAGAGATCTGCATAAGGAACCATTGTCGGCCGCGAGGTGAGTGGTGTCGCGACGACACGCACTGTAACGAAGGCCTCGGGTGCTACGAAGCCCACTGCTACGCGCTCTGTGAGACCACCGTCGACTGCCCGAAGGGGCTCGCCTGTCGGTGCCTGCTCGACGACTGCGAAAATCAGGCCATGTGCTCGAGTCCGACCGTATCCTGCTCCTCGAACGACGACTGCGAGATGTTCCTGCTGGCTCCCGGAGAGAAGGCCTGGTGCTACGACCCGACGAATTCTTGTGTCGTTCGCTGAATCACAAGGATCGTCTTGCCCGATACGCACAGATCGCAAGAACGAGCAAGAGCGCGACGCCTGGCCCGCTGGCTCCCATGGCATTGCGGGTCGACGACAGCCTGCAACCGCAACTGAATGCGGAGCCAAAATCCGGCGTCAAGTCGTCGGCCAGTCGTATGACCGCAGGGCCGCCCTTCGGGGCCTCGACACTTCCCGCGTTCGCGGTGAATCGGAAACAGACCGAGACCGCCTGGCAGTTCTCCTCTGTTCCCACGATGATCATCGGGTCGTCCGCGTCGTAAACCTGCACTCGCTTGCCGCAGGCCTCGTCGTCGAAATCCCAGGTCAGAAACGTTTCGACGAGGGACATGTCCGCCGTCTGGATGTAGCCACAGAGGTCGGCAGGAGACAGAGGGTCCGTGGCACACCACACCCGCGCAGAGTAGAGCCATCGATCGAGATCGGCCTTGTACAGCAATCCCGACATCGTCCCATTGCCGATAGACCAACCGGCGGCGCTGGCCTCGATCTCGGCGAGGAGCATCGTGACGTGCTCAACCGGTAGGGGCACGTCTTCGGTCCGCAATCGATAGGGAAGCGTCAGCACGCTCTCCCCCACCAGCAACGTCCCTTCTGGCGTCCACAGAGCCTTCGACGTCGGCACCAGCGGTTCGCCGAGCGGGCTGGTCGTGGCCGTCATCACCGTGGCGTCGTTGGGCGCGCCCAAGTAGACCGTGACGAACGGCGAACCGGATCGGTCGTCCAGATCCTCGCCGACCAGCGCCAGGCGAAGCCCGCCGCTCTCGAGGCCATCGGCAAGCTCCTGGTTGCCGTCGATACCGAAGCCCTCGAGAGTACCAACCATGGTCGCGGCACCGTTGTCGCCGACCCCATCGCCATTCACGTCGGCACAGCTCGCCGCGTCATCCGGGGAACCGCCGGGCATCGGCAGGTACAGGGTTCGAACCAGCGCCGCGGGCGCCAGCGGAGCCGCCTCACAAGCACCTTCGACGCAGACGCCGCCGGCGCACCATCCACACGAGCCGCCGCAGCCGTCATTCCCGCACTCCAGGCCATCACACGAGGGGAAGCAACAATGGCCGTCCGGCATGTCGACCAATCCGGCGCCGCATTCGCAGATTCCACCGCAGCCATCGAGGCCCCATTGCCGGCCATTCTTGGGGTAGTCGCAGAGGCCTTGGCACACGCACTGACCTTCCACACAGGCCTGCTGACCCAAACACGTTCCGCACGACGTGCCACAGCCGTTGTCGCCGCAGGATCGGCCCTGGCACTCCAGGTCGCAACAAACGCCGTCGACGCGCGTCTCCCAAGGCTTGCAGCCCGGCCCAATTTCGTTCTTCTCGTCGCCGTCGTTGCACGCGAGCAGGGCTACACCGCCTAACGAGAGCAGAACAAGGTTCTGGAGCGGCACGCGGCAAGCTATCGAAGGGCCGTAAGAGGATCGTACCGCGTACATCTGACCACCCCGCGCGGATTTCCTGCTTCGCTTCGCAGAATGGCGAGAAGCACGCCCAACGTCAAACGGAACCGGGCGAATCCAAGGGGCGAAGCCCCTGCGAAGTGACCGCCGTCGCTAGGCTTCTGCCCTGAACACCGACTCCACGAACGCCAGGATGGCGTCCATGTACGCCAGCGTGCGCTCGGCTTCGTCGCGATCGACCTGGGGGTCGTCCAGCATGGGGTAGCGCGGCCCGACCGAGAAAACCGACAGCACGGCGGCCGGTTCGCGCAGGGATTCTTGCGGACCGACGACGCCCTCGACCAACTCGAGGAGCAACGTGACATCGTGCGTTCGGGGGACAGGCTGCTCCAGCGCTACGAGGAGCGCCTTCAGCGCCTTCTCGCCAGCCTGCTGGGCGTGGAAACAGGCCTGATCGGGCAGCGGGTCGTCGAGCGACATCGCCACGCGCGCCATCACCTTGTCGGCGTGAACCTTCTTCAGCCAGGCAGCGACGTGGTCGTCGTCACGCCGCCTCATGCAGCACCCGTCCTTCCTCGGCGGCCGTCGCCACCACTCCGCCGACGAATGCACGCTCGCGCGCGTACTCGTCGGGAGTGAGCACGATCAGGTCGTAGGCCATTCCCGTGCCGTAGAGCGCCAGGCGGGCCCTGGCGCCGCGCTGCACGGGCCGTAGGTCGGACGGCGTGACGATGAGCAGGTCGACGTCGCTGTCGGCTCTCGCGCCGCCTCGGGATCGCGAGCCGAACAACACGATGCGGGTGGCTTCGGGGAACACGGCCAGGAGGCGTCGGGTGATGTCCTGCAGATCCGGCATGGTCGTGCTCTTCGGGGCTCTGCTCTGTTCCAAGTATATCCACGTGCGCCGACAGCACAATGTACAGGGTTGGTCGGCAGGCGGCGGGTCAGCGCGTGATGGGCGGCCGCGTGGGCGCGAACGGCGCGGGGGTCGGGGCGGGCTTGGCGGGCGCGGGCTCGGTGCCCGGGACGCCGCCGCGGAGGTCGGGGCGGGGCGCGGTGCGCACGGAGGCCTCGGCGCGCGTGACCGGGCGCAGGTGCTCGACGTTGTTCAGGCGGAAGCTGGCGGGGCGCTTGCCCGAGTGGGGCTTGGCGACCCTGACGTCGTTCCCGCGCCACGTCTCGCCGCCGGCGAAGCGCACTTCGGCGACCAGGGCCTCGACCTTGGTGGTCCCCGGGGGCAGCGCCATGCCCAGCGTGAGCTCGGCGTCGGCCTTGGGGGCCACTACGGCGGGGCCCGACTGCGTCCAGGGGCGGCGACCCAGCTCGCGGTCGTCGACCGACAGGAAGCGCACGACCAGCATGAGCCGCTCGACGGCCTTGTCGGCGGTGCTCGCGAAGCGCACCACGGCGCGCGCGGCGTCGCCTTCGCCCTCGAGGCGCACGAAGGTCGACGTGATCGGTGACGGCGTCGAGCCCTTCGCGGCGGTGGCGCCGGCCTCGCCGGTCGCCGAGGCGGGCTCGCCCGACGTAGCCTTGGCGGAGTCGGGGGCCTCCTTCTTGCAGGCGGCGACCAGCGCAAGGGCCAGTACGAACACAAACACACGACAGTGAAGCATGGGATCCTCCCGGGGGCGATCGCGGATCGTCCGCGGCGTTCTTTTCCACGGAATCGCTCACGTTGTCAACGACCTGCTGCTCCCGATCGCACCGCCGTTCCTTTCATCGGACGTTTCCGGTATCCTCCGCCCCGAGCATTTTCCAGCCTGGCGGGGGAAGGTGATGCGCTCTCGACTCCTCTGCGTGCTGTTCACGTTCGCGTCCCTGGCCGCGTGCTCGTCGACCGGGCAGTCGGGGGGCGACGCCGTCGACGCCGCACCGGTCGACGCCGTGCCGGCCGACGACGTGCCGGCCGACGATGTGACCCCTGACGTGGCGCGCGACGAGGTGTCCGTGCCCCCCTGCGTCGCCAAGGACCCGTGCACCGACGAGGGCGCCCGCGCGTGCGTCGACGCCACCGACACGTGGCGCTCGTGCGTGGCGTTGTCCGCGGGCTGCCTGGGCTGGAGCGACCCCCTGCCCTGCCCGGCCGCCACGCACTGCGACGACGGCGACTGCCTGCCCGACTGCGTACCCGACTGCGACGACCACAGCTGCGGCGACGACGGCTGCGGCGGCTCGTGTGGCACGTGCGCCCCGGGCTCGACCTGCCAGATGGGCGGGTGCGTGCCCGACGAGATCCCGGCCGTGAACTGCTGGGACCAGAAGCTGCCCGTGGAGCCCAGCGCCTGGGAGCTGCAGGCCGAGGGGCGCTTCGAGGCCACCGGCTGGACCTGGAACAGCTCGTTGTCGGAGCCCTGCGAGACCCACGGCTTCCTGGTAGCCGGCGCCGCCGGCATGAAGGTGTCGGTGGCGGTCCAGGGCACGGCCATCCTGCTCCCGCGCGTGCTGCTGGCCGACGTGGCCATGGCCAGCCAGCGGAAGGCGGGCACCCTGTTCGGCGACGCGCCCTGCGCCGAGCAGCCCTGCACGCCGACCCTCCTGCTCGAGCTGCCCTACACGGGCGAGTACCTGGTGCTGGTCACCTCGTCGGCCTTCACGAAGCCCGGCGCCTACGAGCTGACCGCCACCTGCCTCCTGAACTGCGACCGCGCGTACACGCGCTTCCCGCTGGTGCTCTTGCACGGCATGGCGGGCTGGGACTCGCTGTTGAACGTCTACACCTACTTCTTCGGGGTCGAGGACGACCTGAAGGGGCTGGGCTATGACGTCCACACCACCAAGGTGGCCATGCTGAACGACACCATCTGGCGCGCCACCGAGTTGGAAGGCCAACTGGTGCAGATCCTGACCGACACGGGCGCGCGCCGGCTGGACCTGGTGGCCCACAGCCAGGGCGGCCTCGACGCCCGCCACTTCATCAGCGCTATGGGCCACGAAGCCGACGTGGCGCTCTTGGCCACCGTGTCGACGCCGCACCAGGGCTCGGCGCTGGCCGACGGCATGCTGGGGCTGCTCGGCGACGGGATCGCGGCCGACCTGCTCGGCGGCATCGTCAACACCATCGCGGGCTGGATCGGCGGCAGCCAGAACGACGTGATGAAGGCCTTCGAGGTGGTCTCGGTGCCGTACATGCGCGACGTGTTCAACCCCGCGCACCCCGACGCGCCTGGCGTCACGTACTGGTCGTGGAACGCCGAGTCCTGCCGCGACCTCGACACCGAGTGCCGCGGGACCCACGACGACGAGTGGATCTTCCCCGCCCTGGTGCTGACCTACAACGTGATGATGGGCTGTCCCAACGACCAGATCGGGTGCGGTCCCAACGACGGCATCGTGCCCGCCAACAGCGCCATCTGGGGCGAGTGGAAGGGCACGCTCTTCGCCGATCACTGGGACGAGGTCGGGCAGTTCACGACGGGTGGTTTCGATCACAAGGCGTTGTACCGACGCATCGCCGACATGGCCTCCGAGGCGGGGTACTGACATGACGCACCTGGGGGCACGACGCGCGGCCACGGCCGCCTGGATGGCGGGGTTGCTCGTGGCGGCCTTGACGCGCTGCGGGGCCGCCGACGAGTCCGTGGGGTCCGAGGTCGCCTCCGACGCGGTCGGGGTCGACGTCTTCGCCACCGACGCCCCAGGCGACGCGGCGCCCGACCTCGCGACGGACTTGTCCGACGCGGCCCTTCCCCTGTTCGCGAACCCCCAAGACGGGCGGCTGTACGCGGCCGCGGGCGCGGCGGTCATCACGCCCACGCCCCAGAACCACCCCGAGGTCCTGCTGCTCGGCGGCACCGCCATGAACCGCGTGGCCACCGGCGTGCACGACGATCTCGAGGCGCGCGCGCTGCTGCTGGCCCAGGACGACGTGGCCGTGGTGCTGGTCTCGGTCGACCTGGTGGGCTGGCTCGGCAGCGACATCCAGCCGATCCGGGACGCCCTGGCCGCGCGCGGCGTGGACCCCACGCACGTCATCGTCTCCAGCACCCACACGCACTCGGCACCCGACACCATGGGCATCTGGGGGCCGAAGGTCGGCGTCAGCGGCCGCAGCCCCGAGTACGCGGCGTTCCTGGCCGAGACGATCGTCGCGCTCGTGAGCCGCGTGGCGGGCGAGCTCGTGCCCGTGACGGCCGCCGTGGTCGAGACCGCCATCGACCTGCCGCAGCTGGCCATTCCCAACCTCATCAACGACTTCCGCGTCCCTCGCGTGGTCAACGACCGCCTGATCGCGCTGCGCCTCGCCGGTACCGACGGGGCTACGGTGGCCACCCTGCTCAACTGGAACGTGCACCCCGAGGCCATGATCGGCTCCAGCGAGTACAGCGCCGACCTGCCGCGCTGGGCGCGCCTGAGGCTCGAGAAGGAGCTGGGCGGCACCGCCGTGTACCTGTCGGGCACGGTGGGCGGCCTGCAGACCATCCTCGACGAGCCCTTCCCCGCGCGTACCGAGGTGGGTGAGCCGATTTTGGAGAATGGCCAGCCGACGCTGGTCAGCGAGAACGACGAGCAGAAGGCCTGGAGCGCGGGGCACGTGATCGCCGAGCTGGCAGCGGCGGCCCTGGCGAACGCGACCACGCTGGCCGGCCCGCTGGCGGTCGACACAGAGCGCGCGATGCTGCCCTTCGAGAACCCCATGATGATCATGGCCATGGCCGGCGACATGATCCCCAAGCAGCCCCTGGACGACAGCAACAAGGAGGCCTGTGGTCCCTACGGCTGCATGCCGTACGACGTGACGCGCGTGCGCTTCGGCGCGTTCGAGCTGATCACGTTGCCGGGCGAGCTGTTCCCCGAGACCTCGGTGGGCCGCGAGGCCAGCTCGCACGACTGGGGCACCGACGAGAACGGCACCTGGGGCGTGAAGGAGTACCCGGCCATCGAGGGCTACCGCGCGGCGCTGGCCGAGGGGCACATCCTGATGGAGGCGGGCCTCGCGAACACCGAGATCGGCTACATCGTGCCGGCCGGCGACTTCGTGCCGTCGAGCCACCCGGCCTACTACGAAGAGTACTTCTGCGTGAGCCCCAAGGCCGAGGCGCTCCTGCGCGAGGCCGTGACGACCCTCCTCGCGCGGCCGTAGCGCGCCCCCTCACGGCTCGGGCAGCAGCCTCGCTACCTCGCGCTCGATCCAGCCGGGGTGGAAGTCCTCGTCCCAGCCTGCCGCCAGCGCGCGCACGGTGAGGTCCCCGTCGAGCACGATCTGCACCGGCGTCGACGAGCCCGCGAAGCCGCCCAGCGACGCGAAGCCGTCGTCGCGCGCCACGGGCCCGGGAAGCCCGAAGTCGGACCGGAAGGCCTGGCAATAGGCCTCGCTCACGTGCCCGGAGCCCTGGCCGTCGTCGCCGAGCGCCACGACGACGCGCACGCCGCGGGGCTCCCACGCCGTCGTGAACGTCGCCACGAAGGGCAGCTGATCCTTGCACGACGGGCAGTTGCCGGCCGTGAGGATCAGCCAGGTGGCCGCCGCCGGGGGAGTGGTCAGATCGAGGGCCGAGCCGTCGCAGGCGACGAGGGTCGAGACCGGGAACGGCTGCCCGAGGGGCCCCCTGGGGACGTCGGCGGAGGCGTCGACGATCGCGTCGTTCGGCGCCGAGGCCTCGCCAGTATCTCGGTCCGAGGCTGGCTCGGCACAGGAGAGGAGTACGCCGATCAACGTCATCAGCCACCCGACGGCCGGCACCCCGGCGAACGCCGGGGTCCAGGCGCGGTCGATGGAAGGCCAGCCGCGATACGGGCCTGGATTCCAGCGTTCGCCGGAAGGACGGGTACACATCACCAAGGGAGAGTCTCGACCGGACAACGGAGAAATCGTACACTGGGCCGCATCGACTTGCCAACGGTCGAGGAGGGCTCCGCATGCGGCGACTGGCCGTACTCCTACTGCTGACCTCGCTGCCCGGCATCGCGCTCGCGGCCACGCCGGCGCCCTCGCGCATCGACACCGACACGACCTGGACCGCCGCCGGCTCGCCCTGGCAGGTCGGCGCCGACGTGACGGTGGAGGACGGCGCCACGCTGACCGTCGAACCAGGCGCCGTGATCGAATCGGACGAAGGGCGCGGGTTGGTCGTGAAGGGCACCCTGGTGGCCCGCGGGACCGAAGCCGCGCCCGTGACCTTCACGCGCGCCCCCGGCGTCACGGGCGACGCCCGCTGGGGCTCGATCGTGTTCGAGGACTCCAGCGTCGACGGCGTCGCGGGCCCCGGCGACACCTGGCTCGGCGGCTCGGTGCTCGAGCACGCGCTCGTCCTGTACGGAGCGCGCGCCGTCCGCCTGGTCGCGGCGTCGCCGCTGATCCTGGGATGCACGTTCGCGCACAACCGCTACATGCCCGCGTCGATGACGGACGAGGAGGGCGGCGGCGCCCTGTACATCGGCCCCGACAGCGCCCCGCTGGTGGCCGGCTGCACGTTCGACGACAACTTCGCGGGCAAGGCCGCCTGGGGCGGCGCGGTGCTGGCCGATCGCGCGACGCCCGTCATCAAGGGCTGCACCTTCCGCGGCAACACCTCGCCCTACGGCGGCGCGCTCACGTACAAGAAGGTGCCCTCGCCCCTCGTGGGGTGCACCTTCGAGGACAACGAGGCAGTGTTCGAGGGTGGCGCCGTGTCGCTGTACTCGTCGTGCCCGGCGCTGGTGGGCAACACGATCCGGGGCAACCACGCGCGCCTGGACGGCGGCGGCGTGCACGTGTGCATCGAGTGCTTCCCCCACGCGAACCCGTCGGTCTTCGACAACGTGATCGTCGACAACACCTCGAACGACAACAACACGCTGGCGGGCACCGGCGAGCCCCCCGGCGCGGCCGGCTTCGGCGCCGCCTTCCTTCGCGCGTTCGTCGACAACGAGGTGCACGGCAACACCGTGAAGGGCGAGCCGGGCGACTTCGCCTGGAGGAACCACTGGCTCGACCTGTACCCAGCCTGGGTCACGAGCACCACGCTCACCGGGACCTGGTGGGGAACGAGCGACGAGGCGACCATCGCCGCCATGGTCAGCGACGCGGCCGACGATCCCGGGCTCGGCTGGGCGAACCAGGTGTCCCCTCGGACCGAGGCCCCGCCCCCTGCACCGCCGCGGGTGGTGATCACGCCGCGCGACATCGGGTTCGGCCTGGAGGGCGAGCCCATGCCCGTGTACCTGACGCTCGTGAACCCCGGCGCCGCGGTGACCGTCCACCTGCTGATCACGCTGTCGTACGGCGACGCGACGTTCCCCTACCTCGGCGACGTGTCCTTTGGCGGTGCCACGCGCGATGGCGACCTGCTGCGGCTCGAGCTCGAGCCGGGCGCCGTGCTGTTCACGACGTTGCTGACGCCCTCCTTCTTGGCCGCCCCGGGCCTCACGAACGCGCGCTGGAGCGCGACGATCTTCGACGCGACGACCGGCGCCAGGCTGGGCCAGGCCTCGGAGGCGAGCGCCGAGCTCGGGTGGACCGAGCCGCTCGGGGGTGCCGAATGAAGACGTACGCCGTCGCGCTCGGTTTCCTCGTGATGATGGTTGGCGCGTGCGGAGGAGGCGGCTCAGTCAAGGACTCGGGGATGAACGACGTCGCGGATAGCGAGGCCGTCGGGCCCTCTGGCATCGAGCCCGGCGCGGGGGTGCACGTCTCGGACTTCGCCGTCACGCTGGGCGCCAGCGCCGACGACGTCGTCGACGTGCTCGGAGCGCCGAGCCGCGTGCTGGAGCTGTCGGCACAGGGCCAGCGCCGCCTGGAGTGGTCGGCCGACGGCCTGATCGTGGTGCGTGACGCGACGGGCGCGATCGCGGCGATCGAAGTGCTGCCGCCATTCTCCGGATCGACCGGGGCAGGGCTGGCGCTCGACATCGCACGTTCGACCGCCGACACCCTCCCCTACGACTTCGTGCGCGAGCCGTTCACGGGAGCTTTCATCGATCGCTCGCACGGGATCGGGCTGGTGTGGGAGGGCGACAAGGTCGCGCGCGTACTCGTCTTCCCTGCGACCGGCCAATAGCCCTTTTCAACCCACGTCGATTGACTATACTCGCGCCCCGACCGGATCGGGTGCCGCGCGTGTCGACCAAAACGCTCAAAACGCTCGTGTTGTTCGCGGTGCTCGCGTTGGCGGCCGGCCTCATCCCGGGCATGAACCCCTGGGGTGGCGTCGACCCGCTGGCGCGTGCCCTGGGCCTCGGCCCGGCGGCCGAGACGGCCGAAAGCGCGGGCGAAGCGACCCCCGGCGCCGCGACGGACCAGGGCGGCGGTGAAGCCGAATCCGACCGCGAGCTGGCCGCCGCCACCGAGAAGCTCGAGAGGCTACGCACGCAGGTGCTGGACCGCGACGCCGAGGCCGCCAAGGCCGCCGCCGAAGCCCCCGCGCCCGCCGGAGCCCCCGCCCCCGCCACGGCCCCAGCGTCGGCCGGCGCCCCTGCGCCCGCCGAGGGCAGCACCGACGGAGCGGCCGTTCCCGCGGAGCGCGCGGACTCGCGCGCCGAGGTTCCCACCACACTGGGGGCGGAGACCGGCGCCGCGCCCGCAGCCCCGAGCGCGGTCGAGGGAGCCGGGGCGCAAGCCGCGACGACGGCCGCGCCGGCCGCCGCGCCCGTCGCCGCCGCCGCCACCCCCGAGGACAAGGCCGACGCCACGGCGCGCGCCGAGGCCGCGGCCAAGGCGGACGCCAGGATCGAGCTCACGACCGCCGGCTACCAGCCCCCGTCGGCGCTCGACGACCCGTGCATCCCGTACGGCTCCCCCACCTGTCCCCGACGCGCGCTCGACGCCTTCTTCAAGCGGCTGGCGCGTACCGAGGCCGGCGACCAGGGGGCCATCACGCGCGTGCTGCACTTCGGCGACTCGGCCATCGCGGGCGACGACGTCACGGGCACGTTGCGCGAACGCTTCCAGACGCGCTTCGGAAACGCGGGTCCCGGGTTCGTCTTCATCGACAAGCCCTGGAGCTGGTACGCCCGCGACGGCGTGCGCATGGCCTCCCGCGAAGGGTGGAAGCCCTCGAGCCTCATCTTCAACCGCATCGATGACGGCGCTTACGGCCTTGGCGGCGTCGCGTTCCAGACCGTTCAAAAGGGCATCAGCTCGCGCATCGAGCTCACGTCGCCCCTGACCTCGGGGCCGGCGCACGTCGAGCTGTTCTACCTGGGCCAGCCCCTCGGCGGCACGCTACGCGTAACGGTCGGCGAAGAAGCCCCACGCGACATCGACACCGTGGCACCCATCCCCATTAGCGGCTTCCGCGCCTTCGACTCCGCGGGCCCCATCGATCGCGTGGTCGTCGAGACCACCTCGGGCAAGCCCCTGCGTCTGTACGGCGTGGTGGTCGAGCACGGTGAGCACGGCGTGGTCTGGGACAGCCTGGGCATCGTGGGCGCGCGCGCCATCCACATGGGCAACTACGACGTCACGCACCTGCACGAGCAGGTAGGACGGCGCGACCCCGGCCTGATCGTGCTGCACTTCGGCCTGAACGAGGCGCAGGGCGAGGGCCTGCCCGGAAAACGCTTCCGCATCGCGTTCAAGGCGGTGGTCGACCTGGTTCGGCTGTCGGCGCCGCGCGCGTCGTGCATGATCATCGGCCCCACCGTGGTGGCCCGCCTGCAGGGCGGCGTCCCGGTGACCAAGCCCATCGTGCCCGCGCTGTCCAAGGCCGAGCAGGAGGTGGCGCGCGAATGCGGGTGCGCGTTCTTCGACTCGCTCGAGGCGCTCGGCGGTGACGCCAACATCCTCGTGAACCGCAAGCCGCGGCTCTTGTCCGGCGACTTCACCCACCTCACGCGCGCTGGCGCCGAGGCGCTCGGCACGGCCCTGTCCGACGCGCTGCTCTCGGCCTACGACCAGCGCCGTCCTCTGCAGAAGTGACATGCGCGCCCCCCGCTTCCGCCCGGCACGTGCGGTGCTGCTGGCCGGCGCCCTGCTGGTCCTGGCGTGCAGCAGCCCCACGCTCGACTCCGAGCACCGCGAGCCCGCCCCTTCGACCCCGCCCATAGCCCGCCCGTCCGAACGCGTCAGCCCCCGCGAGCGCCTTGCGGCACCCTCGGTCGAGACCCCGTTGGCGGAGCCGGCGGCGCGCCCCGCCATCGAGGGACTCGGTCGCCTCGAGCGCCTGTACGGCGCGCTCGACGCCTGCGACCGCGGCGACCCGAAGGCCCGCGCCGCGCTGGTGCTGCTCGGCGACTCGCACACGGCGGCCGACCTGTACGCGAACGACCTGCGCACCTCGCTGCAGGCGCGCTTCGGGGATCGGGGCCCCGGCTGGATCCACCCTGGCAAGGTGTGGCGCACCTACAGCCCGCGGCGCGTACGCGTCGCCTCGTCGGGAGGCTGGAACGTGCGGCTGGCGCTGGTGCTCGCGCGGCGCGCGCTCGGCGATCTCGCCCCCTTCGGTCTCGGCGGCGTCTCGGCCCTCGCCACGCGCGCCGGCGCCTTCTTCCGGCTGGAGCCCCTGGCCAACGAAGCGGCGCGTCCTGCGGCGCAGACGCTCGACATCTTCTTCCGCCGCGAGCCCCGCGCCGGCGCCTTCGCCGTCGAGGTCGACGGCCGCGAGGTGTGGCGCCTCGACGCCGACGCGTCCTGCCTCGAGTCCGGCCGCGAGCGGCTGGTGTTGCCTTCCAATGCACGCGCGATCACCGTGCGCGCGCTCGACGATCGCGGCGTCGAGCTGCACGGCGTGGCCCTCGAGCGCGACGTGCCGGGTGTGGTGGTCGACACCATCGGCGTCAACGGCGCCCGGGCCACCGATGCGGCGCTCTGGGACTGGCGCCGCCTGGCCTCCTTCGAGCTCGCGGCGCGGCATCCCGACCTGGTGGTCTTCGCCTACGGCTCCAACGAGGTCGACGACGACCCCTTCGACGTCGGCGCCTACCGCGACCAGCTCTTCGAGCTCGTCACCGAGGCGCGTCGCGTCTCCGATCCGCCGCCCGATTGCCTGCTGGTCGGCCCTCCCGACCGCATGAAGCGCGGCGACCACGGCGACTTCCAGGCCGTCGACGACCGGTTGACCGAGATCGTGGCCGCTCAGCGCGCCACCGCCGACGAGTGCGGGTGCGCCTTCTTCGATACGCGGGGCGCCATGGGCGGACCCGGCGCCATGCTGCGCTTCGCCGAGGCCGCGCCGCCCCTGGCCCAGGCCGATCGCGTGCACCTGACGCGCAACGGGTACCGCTGGCTGGCCGACGCGCTGGTCGGCAGCCTCCTGGCGGGCTACGACGCGTGGCGCGTTCGTGGTGGAGGAAAGGAGCCCGTAGCGCCTGGCGCTACCGGGCTCCGCCTGGGGGTCCGGGGGCCCTCCCCCAGGCAACAACCTGCGAGCCTGTCGGTCGTGTTTTCAACGGGTTGCGACGAGGTATCGACTCCCGCCACGAGTGGCTCCTTGGCGAATTCACCCCCCTGCGGTGCAGGCTCCTAGCCATGGCGTTCACGAGCTTCCTCTACCTCACCTTCCTGTTCATCGTGCTCGTCGCGACGCGCTTCGTCGCCCACGCGCCCAATGTGCGCAACGTGCTTCTTCTAATCGCCAGCTGGGTCTTCTACGCGTGGTGGAACCCGATCCTGCTGCTGCTGCTCGTGTTCCTGTCGGCGCTCTTCCACCTGGCGGGCCTGACCATCGCGAACGCGGGGCCCCAGCAGGGTCGGCGCATCCTGGTGCTGGCGGTCGGGGTGTCCCTGGCGGGCCTGGCGGTCTTCAAATACGCCGGCTTCCTGCTCGACACGGCCGAAGCGCTGACGGCGCTGGTGGGCGTAGGGTTACCGCGCCCGGTGCTCGAGATCGCCATGCCCGTCGGCATCTCGTTCTACACCTTCGCGGGCATCGCCTACGTGGTCGACGTGTGGCGCGGCAAGGTTCCGGCCGAGCCCACGTTCGTGAACACGGCCCTACTCATGGGCTTCTTCCCGGCGGTGGTCGCGGGGCCGATCCCGCGCGCCGGAGAGCTCCTGCCGCAGCTCCGCACCGTACAGCCCAACGACGCCACCCGCGAGGGTCGGGCCATCGCGCGCATCGTGCGCGGTCTGGTCAAGAAGCTGCTCCTCGCCGACCTCCTGGGGGCGCACCTGGTCGATCGCGTGTTCGACCTGCCGAACCGCTTCTCGTCGCTCGAAGCCCTGGCTGCGGCTTACGGCTACACGTTCCAGATCTACTTCGACTTCTCGGGCTACACCGACATCGCCATCGGCTCGGCGGCACTGCTCGGGCTCACGCTCACCGAGAACTTCGACGCGCCCTACCGCGCCACCAACCTGCGCGAGTTCTGGCGTCGCTGGCACATCACGTTGTCGAAGTGGCTGCGCGACTACCTGTACATCCCGCTGGGCGGCTCGCGCGAGGGCGGCCTGGTCTCGAGCTTGATCCTCACGATGGCCCTCGGCGGCCTGTGGCACGGCGCGGCCTGGACGTTCGTGGCGTGGGGCCTCGTCCACGGCGTCGGGCTGGTCATGACGCACGTGTGGCACGACGCGCGGGTCCACCGGCCCTACTTCCGCGAGGGCAGCCTGCCCTTCCGACGCGTCGTGGCGTGGTTCGCCACCTTCAACGTGATCACCGCGGCCTGGGTGCTGTTCCGTGCCGAGAGCTTCGAGAACGCCCTGGCCGTCTACCGCCAGATCGTCGCAGGGGTCCCGGGCTTCGAGAACCTGTCGTGGACCGCCGTGCTGCTGCTCGCGGCCAGCGCTATCGTCATCGCCTTCCCGCAGCGCCTGCTCACCGCGCTGGTCGAAGGCTTCGCCCGCCTGCCCGCCCCGGCCCAGGCCGCGCTGCTGGTAGTGGCCGCCTGGCTCGTGGTGCGCCTGTCGTCCGGCTCGGTCAGCCCGTTCGTGTACGTGCAGTTCTAGTCGTTCTCGACGCTCACAGGACGACGAGGTAGCGGACCGAGCGGTCCAGCGTCACCGTCACGGTGCGCTTTGCCGACACCGTCGGCGCCGGCAACTCGGCCCCGACCAGATCGCTCACCCGCACGCCCGTGGCGCCCGGGGGCAGCGGCAGCACGAGCTCCCAGGTCGTGTCGGGGCTCGCGACGATCACCTCGCCGGGCGCGTTGTCGGGGACCTCGCGCCCGTCCCACGCGGCCAGGAAGCGCCGGCCCTCGTCGTCGACGAAGCCGAGCACGTAGACGTCGTTGGGAGCCCCCAGGTCGGCCGACAGGTCGCGGGCGTAGCGCGCGGCGCCGATGGTCGCGGCCAGCGCCTTCAGGGCCCGCCAGGCCGGCTTCTCGCGGCGGGGAGCCACGGGATCGCCGGGCCACCCGAACAGCCCGAAGTGGTTCTCGTGGGGCCGGAACGCCTCGGACGAGGGGTCGTCGTCGAAGAAGGTGTACCAGTACCAGGCCTCGACACCGTCGCGGGCGGCCAGCAGCACGCTGCGGACGGCGAAGCGCGCCACGTCGTCCTCGGAGAGGTCGTACGAGGGCCAGCCCACCTCGGTGTAGAAGATGGGCGCGCCGGGCTTGCCCATCAGGGCCAGGATCTCGCGCGCGATCTCGGTCATGCGGCTCTGGCTCTCGGCCTGGAAGCTGACGCCCACCGTCTGGTCCTGCTCCGGCGGCGCGAACTGGAACCAGGTGTAGGGGTGCAGCGCGAGCACGTCGAAGTAGCTCGCGATGTCGGGGTGCGCCTCGTAGAGCTTTTTCAGGTAGCCCCAGCGCTCGCCGAGGTCGACGTCGTCCCACGAGGCCAGCCCGCCGATCGACACGCGCGCGTCGGGGCACGCCGCCTTGATCGCCGGGTACGCGGCCTTCAGCATCAGCCCGTAGTGGTACGGATCGGGGCGCGGCTCCCAGAAGCGCGAGATGTTCTGCTCGTTCCAGCACTCGTAGTCCTTGATCCACCAGCAGAACTCGGCCGCCACGCGCGCCGTGTACTCGGCGTACTCCTGCGGATCGAGCGTCGAGTCGCCCCCGTCCTCGACCGTCATGGCCCAGCCCACGTCGTAGCCCACCTGGGGCAGCACCGGGATGCCCTGCGCCGAGGCGAGCTCGACCTGCTTGGCGTAGCCCTCGAGCCGCCAGTCGTCGTCGTTCGGCTCCACGCGGTTCCAGCGCATGTTCTGGCGCAGCCGCCCGCCGCCGAGCTCGGCGTACTTCGCGAGCTCGAAGTCGCGGTCGGCGTTCGGCTCGACGCCCTGGTCCATGTGCGAGGCGATCCCGATCATCTTGCGGAGGGGCTCGGCCGCGGGCGTCCAGTTCGCCCAGGGACCGGTCTCGAGCGGAGCGTCGGCCAGGATCTCGGGGCCGACGTCGATTGCCTCCTCGGTCGCGACCTCCTGCGCGTCGGACGCGTCGCCGCCCGCGGCGCTCCGGGAGGTAGAGCCGCAGGCGACGGCGACGGTACCCAGCAGCGCGAGCACGGCGAGACGGAGCATGGTCACCTCCTCGGGAGGAGGGACTACCGCGTCGCACGAGGCCTGTCAATCAGGGGGCGGAAGAGAGTCCGCGAAAGGAGGGTCTCAGTGGCAGCCCGAGCCGCAGGATCCGCTGTCGCAGCCGCCGGCGTCGCCGCCGGTGACGCGCAGGTCGAAGCCCACGCCCCGCGAGCTCGTGACGTAGTCGATCGAGACGCCGCCGAAGGCGTCGATCAGCTGGCGCTCGATCACGAGCGTGTAGCCTTCGTTGGCGTACGTGAGATCGTTGTCGTTGGGCTCATCCAGAGCCATCCCCAGCCGGGGACCGCCTCACCCCATCCCGGCGGCGTAGACTCGTACGAACGATGCCGCACCGTTCGCTTTCAACGCGGCCCGGATGGCGTCGGCAGCCGCTGGCGTCACCTCGATCATGGAAGCCTCCCGTGTCGTCGCGGTACTGGCCGCGTTCGGGGCCAGGATAAGGATCTCTCGCGGACGATCAAGGTAACCACCTGGTTGGGATATGCCCGCTGCGTGCAATTCCGCTAACGATGACGACGACTTGGCTCCGAATGAGGGCGGGCCTTTGTCCCGTACGGTTCCGCTTGCCTTCCGGACGCGCTGGGCCCTAGAATCCGCGCGGCCCGACGGTCCCCGGCGGGCGCCACGCCTCCGGGGGTCCTCACGGCCCCTATTCGACGGAGGTGCCCATGCTCGACGCCCAGGCCGCCGCGGTCGCTTTCGACCAGGCGCTCACCCGAACCACCGGCTTGCCCGGCGACCTCATCCCGTTGCTCCAGGCGGCGCAGGTTGCCTTCGGCTACGTGCCCGTCAGCGCCATGGAGCGCATCGCCCTGACCCTCGAGATCCCGCTGGCCGAGGTCTACGGCGTGGTCACGTTCTACAAGCAGTTCCGCCTCACGCCGCGCGGCCGCAACCTGATCCGGGTGTGCGACGGGACGGCGTGCCACGTGAACGACTCGATGGGCCTCATCGAGGCCATCGACGAGGTGCTCGGTTTGAAGCCCGGTCAGACCGACGAGCACCTCGACTTCACCCTCGAGACCGTCGCGTGCCTCGGCTGCTGCAGCCTGGCGCCCTGCATCGTCGTCAACGACGAGACCCACGGGCGCCTCGAGCCGCGCAAGGTGCGCACGCTCTTGAACAAGCTGAAGAAGCAGGCCGTCGCCGAGCGCTCCGGCGCGGCCACGGTCTGAGGAGGCGCGCATGATCCAGATGATCGTAGGAACCGCGACCTGCGGCGTTTCGGCGGGAGCCGACAAGATCCTCCTGCGCCTGAAGGAGCTCGAGCACGACCCCGCGCTCGGCCTGAAGGTCGGCGAGACGGGCTGCATCGGCGCCTGTTACCGCGAGCCGCTGGTCGAGCTGCGGCGCGACGACGGGTCCTGGCTGCTCGGCGACATGACGCCCGCGCTGGCCGAAGAGGTCGCGCGCGGCAAGGATCCGCGGACGCTCGACGGCCACGTGGTGCGCGAGGGCCGTGGCGCCGACGCCGACGGCTACCTGGCGAACCAGGTGCGCATCGTGCTCGAGCGGTGCGGCGTCATCGACCCGACGTCCATCGACGACTACGAGGCCACCGAGGGCTACAAGGCGCTCCGCAAGGCGCTCTCGATGAGCCCCGACCAGGTCATCTCGCAGCTCAAGGCCTCGGGCCTGCGCGGACGCGGCGGCGGCGGTTTCCCCACCGGCACCAAGTGGGAGTTCACCCGCAAGGCCACGGGCAGCCCCAAGTACCTGATCTGCAACGCCGACGAAGGCGATCCGGGCGCGTTCATGGACCGCTCGGTGCTCGAGGGCGATCCCCACGGCGTGCTCGAGGGCATGATCATCGCGGCCTGGGCCATCGGCGCCAGCGAGGCCTACGTCTACTGCCGCGCCGAGTACCCCAAGGCGCTCGTCATGCTGCGGAAGGCCATCGCCGCGGCCAAGGAGCGCGGGTACCTCGGGAAGAACATCCTCGGGTCCGGCCTCGACTTCACCATCAAGATCAAGGAGGGCGCCGGCGCCTTCGTGTGCGGCGAAGAGACCGCGCTCATCGCGTCGATCGAGGGCAAGCGCGGCATGCCCCGCTTCCGTCCACCCTTCCCCGCCAACTCGGGCCTGTTCGGCAAGCCTACCAACATCAACAACGTCGAGACGTACGCCAACGTGGGCTGGATCCTGCGCCACGGCCCCGAGGCCTACGCCGCGATGGGAACGGCGACGAGCAAGGGCTCGAAGGTGTTCGCGCTGGCCGGCAAGGTGAAGCGCGGAGGCCTGGTCGAAGTGCCCATGGGCATGACGATCGACGAGCTGGTCATGCAGGTCGGCGGCGGCGTCGGCGAGGGACGCACGTTCAAGGCCGTGCAGATGGGCGGCCCCTCGGGCGGCTGCATCCCGGCCTCCATGAGCGACACCCCCATCGACTACGAGCGCGTCACGGCCACCGGCGCCATCATGGGCTCCGGCGGCATGGTCGTGATGGACAACACCACCTGCATGGTCGAGGTGGCACGCTACTTCCTGTCGTTCACGCAGCAGGAGAGCTGCGGCAAGTGCACGTTCTGCCGCGTGGGCACCAAACGCATGCTCGAGAACCTCGAGCGCATCGTGGCCGGCAAGGGCGAAGAAGCCGACCTCACACGCCTCGAGACGCTCGGTCAGCAGATCAAGGAGGCCACCCTGTGCGGCCTCGGCCAGACCGCGCCGAACCCCGTGCTGACCACCATGAAGTACTTCCGGCACGAGTACGAGGCGCACATCCGCGACAAGAAGTGCCCGGCGCTCAGCTGCAACATGCTGATCACGTTCGAGGTCGACCCCGCGACCTGCACGGGCTGCACCCTGTGCGCCAAGAACTGCCCGACCAAGGCCATCTCGGGCGAGCGCAAGGAGGTGCACGTGGTCGACCAGGCCGCCTGCATCCGCTGCGGCAAGTGCTTCACGGTCTGCACCTTCGCCGCCATCCGTCGGAGTTGAACCCATGAGCACCATCCCCATCACCATCGACGGCATCCCGGTCCAGGCGCGCCCCGGCGACACCATCGCCCAGGCGGCGAGGCGGGCGGGGCTCGGCGAGCGCATCCCCACCCTGTGCGAAGAGCCCGGGCTCGGGCACCAGACGTCGTGCTTCGTGTGCGTGGTCGAGATCGAGGGCGTGAAGGGCAAGCTGCCGCCGGCGTGCAGCACAGCCGTCACCCCCAACATGGTCGTGCGCACGAACACCGGCCGCGTCGAGGCCAGCCGCCGCACGGCCCTCGAGCTGCTGCTCTCGAACCACCCGGCCGACTGCGTGGGCCCGTGCGTGCGCGGCTGCCCGGCGCACGTCGACGTGCAGAAGTACCTGGCCCTGGCGCGCGCCGGCCAGTACGAAGAGGCCATCCGCCTGATCCGCCTGCAGAACCCGCTGGTCGCCATCTGCGGCCGCGTGTGCGTGCGCAAGTGCGAAGAGAACTGCCGGCGCACGGTGCTCGGTGACGAGGCCGTGGGCGTGAACATGGTCAAGCGCTACCTGTCCGACTGGGAGATGCAGCACCCCCTCGACGACGTGCCGGGCACGCCCACGGGCAAGCGCGTGGCCATCGTCGGGGGCGGCCCGGCCGGCCTGACCGCGGCCTACTACCTGCGGCTGCAAGGGCACGCCGTCACCATCCACGAGACCATGCCCACCCTCGGCGGCATGCTGCGCTACGGCATCCCCGACTACCGCCTGCCCGACCAGGTGCTCGACTACGAGATCGAGCACGTGACCAGGATGGGCGTCGAGGTGCACCTGAGCTCGAAGCTGGGCCGCGACGTGAGCCTGGACGCCCTGCGCGCCGAGTACGACGCCGTGCTGCTGGCCCTCGGCGCCTGGAGCGCCATGCCCGGCCGCGTCGAGGGCGAGGACCACCCGCGCTGCCTGTCGGGCATCGACTTCCTGCGCAACGTGAAGGAAGGGAACCCGCCCGACTTCACGGGCAAACGCGTGGCCGTGGTGGGCGGCGGCAACACCGCCATCGACGCCGCGCGCACCAGCCTGCGCATCGGCGCGGCCGAGGTCAGCATCCTGTACCGCCGCACCCGCAAGGAGATGCCGGCGCACGAGGAGGAGATCGTCGGCGCGGAGCGCGAGGGCGTGCAGGTCCAGCTGCTGGTCGCGCCCGTGAAGGTCGAGGCCGAGGGTGACCTGCTGAAGGGCGTCGTGTGCCAGCGCATGCAGCTGGGCGAGCCCGACAAGAGCGGCCGCCGTGCGCCGGTGCCCATCCCGGGCAGCGAGGCGCTGTTCCCCTTCGACTACGTGATCATGGCCATCGGCCAGAAGGTGGTGCTGGCCGGCGTCGAGGGCTCCGAGAAGCCCGCCGTCAGCAAGTGGGGCACGCTCGAGGCCAGCCTCGACACGGGCACCACGAACGTGCCGGGCCTGTTCGCAGCCGGCGACGACGTCACCGGGCCGTCGGTGGTCATCGAGGCCATCGGCGCCGCCCACCGCACCGCCGAAGCCATGGACCAGTTCCTCCGCGGCGAGCCCCTGGCCGCCGAACGGCCGCGCTTCGACTCGGCCAAGGAGAACTACGGCGAGGTCCGACGCGACGTGTTGCCCGAAATCCAGGCGCCCGAGCGTCAGCACCAGCCCGAGCTCGAGGGCGCCGTGCGCGCGCGGTCGTGGGACGAGGTCGAGGGCTCGCTCAGCTTCGAGCAGGTCATGGGCGAGGTGTCGCGCTGCCTGCGGTGCGGCTGCGGGGCTCAGGAGGTCTGCACGCTGCGCGATCTGGCGCACCGCTACGGCGTCACGTACGCCTTCGGCGGCGACGCGAACCAGGTGAAGCCCGACCAGTCGAACCCGCGCATCCAGCTCGAACCCTCCAAGTGCATCCTGTGCGGGCGGTGCATCCGCATGTGCACCGACGTGATGGGCGTCACGGCGCTCGGCTTCGTGAACCGCGGCTTCGACACCGTGCTCGCGCCCACCATGGGCAAGCCCCTGATCGACAGCCCCTGCATCTCGTGCGGCAACTGCGTCGACGCCTGCCCGGCGGGGTCGCTGACCTTCGTCGAGCCGTGCGACATGGTCACGCCGTCCGACGAGAGCCCTTCGATCTGCACGCTGTGCGGCAACGCGTGCGTCGTGGCCGTGGCCGAGACCCAGTTCGGGCCATCGGTGCGCGGCTGGCGCGACGACGAGGGCGTCTTGACCCCGCTCTGCGGCGTGGGCCGCTTCGGCAACCGCCTGGGCCTCGGGGACGAGCGCGTCACGAGGCCCCTGGTCAAGGACGGCGACACCCTGCGCGAGGCGACCTGGGAAGAGGCCCTCGAGCGCGCCGCAAACGGGATGCGCCAGGGCGTGATCGATGGCGGCACCGGCACCGTCATGGTCAGCGCCTCGCCCACCCTGGCGGGCGAGGACCTGTTGGCCGCGCGCTACCTGGCCGAGTCGCTGGGAGCCGTACGCCTGGGCAGTGTCTCCGAGGCCGTTGGACGCACCTCGGGGCCCTGGGCCGAGAAGGTGGTGGCGACCGCCACGTGGGAGGACCTGAAGACCGCCAAGGCCGTCCTGTGGGTCGGCGGCCTGCGCGCGGTCGACGCGCCGATCGTGAAGGCCCGCCTGGCCGAGGCGCGTCGGCGCGGCGCCAAGGTGGTCGTGGTCGGCTCGCTGCGCGAGCAGTTGCGGAGCGTGGTCGACGTCGTGCTTCGGAAGCCCGCCAACGACGTGGGCGAAACGGCGCTCGCCCTGCTCGGCGCCACTCCGCTGGCCGACGAGCACGCCGAGGCTGCCCGCCGCTTGCTGGCCAACGACGGCGCCCTGGTCGTGGCGTGCGCGACCCTCGGGAACCCCGACGTGTCGGGGCTCGGCCTCGAGCACCTCGACGCCCGGGTCGCCGAGATCGCCGCCGCGGGTCGCCCGGCCGGCCTGCTGCTCACGGCCGAGGTCAACTCGCGCGCCCTGGCGCTGGTAGGCCTGGCCACCGACCCCGGCTTCGACCGCCTGTACCGCGCCGAGGCCACCCGGGCGGCCTGGCTGGTGGGCGAAGACGCCGAGGCCCTGGTCCCCGGCGAGCGCCGACCGGCCTTCCTGGTGGTGCAGGACGTCCTGTTGACCGGAACCGCGAAGCTGGCCGATGTGGTATTGCCCCTGAGCACGCACTTCGAGACCGGCGGCACGTTCGTGACGGCCGACGGCCAGGTGCTCCGGACCGAGGCGACCCTCGACCCGCGGGTCGACCGGACCACGCTCGACGTGCTGACCGACGTCGCGCTGCGCCTGAAGGCGGCCACGACCGTCGTCGACACCGACGACCCGGCCGGCCACTTCGACGCCGTCACGGGCCTGGCCGGCCTCGACCGCGTTCCTGGCCAGCGCCGCGACACGCGCCAGGGCCTCTCGAACGGCGCCACGCTCGGCGTGGCCCACGCCCCGCTGTCGACGACGGCGCGCGCGGCGACCGCCCTGCTCGCCTCCGAAGGCCTGCTCCGCAGCTGACCCGGCCCCGCCTCTCCACGATTTCGACTTCGTCAGCCAACGGGCATGTACGTATTTCTACGGATAGGATTGAGCATTGGCGGTCCTTCTCGACGGCCTACCTTGTATCGCGTCTGGAACATTCGTCGCGAACCGGACGCGGCCCGGGTGGGTCTCGCGGAGCGTTCGCGAGCCCTCGGAGGACCGTCATGAAGTACCTGGTCGAAGTCACCCCGACCCCGGAGCGCGCCAACCAGATCGAGGACAAGGGCTCGTTCGGCCCGATGATCTCGTACGTCAACGAGCGCTACAAGCCCGAGTGCCTGTACATCAACCCGACGGAGCGCCAGCTCTTCCTGATCGTCGACCTCACGAACGACGTCGACTGCGCCGAGCTGAGCACGTGGTTCGCGCGCGGCACGCTCACGAACGCCAAGTTCACGCCGCTCGTGTCGCCCGCCGTCGCGAGCAAGGTCCTCGACAACCTGAAGCGCGCCCCCTCGTTCTAGCACCCCCGGTGACCGGCGGCGGGCCGGCGCTCCCGGGCGCCCCCGCCGTCGGTCGCCGTTTCTCTTTCTGACGCCCCCTCGCCAACCCTGCCGCTCGCAGGAACTCCAATCCTTCGACGAGATCGCCCGTCGACGGCTCCGGTCCACCAACCACGTCGAAGGCTGGACGAGGGCCGCTGGGGTGACCGGTCGAATCGGGCCCTCGAGAACGGGACGGGGCTGCGGGGGCGGACGGGAAGGAGCCGGCGGGGCCGGGGACGAGAGCGCTCCCCGGACCCGCGGCCAGCGGGATCAGCGGTGCGTCTTGGCGCCGTCGGACGAGAAGCGCTGGGCGTAGACGCCGCAGTCGACGCCGTCCTGGGGCCCGCCGAGGCCGCCCCACCAGCAGCTGTCCCAAACGACCATCGCGGTCTCGTCCTTCAGCGTGGTGATCGCGGGGTTGCCCTGGTCGCCGTCGGTGTACGTGTTCGCCAACGTCTCGACCGTGAGCGCGTCGCCGTTGGCGTCGAAGAAGCGCACCGACACGCTGGTTCCGTCGCCGTCGATGGCCGAGGTCCACGCCACGGCGAAGTTGCCGTTGGCGAACGTGGTCACCTGCGGCCTCGACACGACGCCGCCCCCGGCGTCGGTGCCGACCACCACGTTCACGCCCGCTGGCGCCCCGGTCGCGTCGAACAGTTGCGCGATGACGGCGTTGTTGCCGAACCCTGCGTTCTGGATGAGCACGACGACGAAGCTGCCGTCACCGAACGTGGCCACGCCGGGAGAGCCGACCAGGCTGACCTCGGGATCATCGATGGGCACCGCGAAGTCCGCCCCGTCGGCACCGCCCGTCGCCTGGTAGCGCTTCACGCCGATGGACGGCGCCGCATACGTGCCGTCGTCGGTCCACACCACGACGAAGCTCCCGTCCGAGAACGTGTCCACGGCCGGCTCGGAGCGCAACGCGTCGGGCGGCAGGACCTGCGTCGCGGCGGTCTTGGGCGCGCCGTTCTGCTGGTACAAGCGGACCCACGTGTTGTCGACGTAGGTCGTCGGGTTTCCCTGCTGCCACACCTGCACCACGTGCGTCCCCGGGGTCGACGCCAGGCGCTGAGAGCTCGGGGGCGGGTCGGGATCGACGTACGGTACGACCACGAAGTCGGCGCTCGCGGGAGCGTTGGCGCTCGAGAACACCCGACCGACGAGCTCCGTGCCGGTGCCACCCGCGTCGGGCGCGGTCCAGGTGGCCAGGAACCCGGCGCTGGAGACGCCCGCGACCGCGGCGCCGTACGCGAACATGTCCTGGCTCACGCGCGAGTTCGCGGTCAGCTCGGGACCGCTCTGCTCGCCGGTCGACGTGAAGTGCTGCGCGGCCACGATGTCGGCGAAGGTCATGGGGTCCAGCATGGTGGTCCCGCTCCAGGTCACGACGTAGCCTCCATCGGTCAGGGCCGCGACGGCCGGGCCCCACTCGATGAAGTCCGCCGTGGTGTTCACCTGCATCTCGACGATCGTCCCGTTGTCGCATCCGTCCCAGGGCGTAGTCGTCGTGTCGTAGCAGTCGTAGCACACCATCGCGACGCACACGCGCGTACCACCGCACGGGCTCGACGACGCCTCGTCGGTCTGTCCGTCGCAGTTGTCGTCCAGGCCGTTGCAGGTCTCGGCCAGGGGCGCGCCCGGCGTGCACGAGTCGACGACCAGCCCCGCCGGGCAGGACGTGGCACCGCTGGCCGCGCAGTGGCCGGTACCGCACGTGGTGGGGAGGGACACGTAGCCCTCGTCGGTCTGCCCGTTGCAGTTGTCGTCAATCGCGTTGCAGGTGGTGTCGGTCGGCGCGGGGTCACCCGCCACGCACGAGTCGCTCTCGACCCCGCCGCCGCAGGTCTTCTGGCCGGCGGAGGCGCACGCGCCCACGCCGCAGGCCGTAGCCGTGACCACGTAGCCCTCGTCGGTCTGCCCGTTGCAGTCGTCGTCGACCGCGTTGCAGCTGGCGTCGGAGGCGGCCGGCGTGCCCGCCACGCACGAGTCGCTCTCGACGCCGCCCGCGCAGGTCTTCTGGCCGACGGAGGCGCACGCGCCCACGCCGCAGGCCGTAGCCGTGACCACGTAGCCCTCGTCGGTCTGCCCGTTGCAGTTGTCATCGACCGCGTTGCAGCTGGCGTCGGAGGGCGCGGGGACGCCCGCGGTGCACGAGTCGCTCTCGA
>Ga0172370_10002159_pt1 | contig 28805 bp, 25 predicted proteins | sample LakKiv5m_FD_114538 | JGI IMG/M metagenome (GOLD analysis project Ga0172370, IMG submission 114538) | Freshwater microbial communities from Kabuno Bay, South-Kivu, Congo - kab_022012_11.5m | ecosystem: Environmental > Aquatic > Freshwater > Lake | place: Democratic Republic of the Congo...
GACATTGAGCCATAAAGCTTTGGGAACTGGTTGAATGGCATTTCAAGGATAATTTTAAGCGAATCCATGAGGGTGTAGCCATAGAGCTTTTTTACGCCCATAAGCTCCTCGTTTGCGACTATGGAGCCGTTTATGAGCTTGAGGAAATCGTATGCAGTAATGCTTGTTGCAAACTCGTGCAAATCAAAGAATTGCTCGCTGCGCTCTACATCGTGGGAAAGTTTTGAAAGCACGGGATTGCCCCGCTGTGTGTCTATTGTGAAAAGGGAATCTACAAATCTCTTTATTACGGACGCGCCTGGAGAAGGGCGGCGGTTGCCCTCATAATCACTTATTGTGGATGGGGAAATTTTGAGAAATCCTGCCAAATCCACCTGGGAAATTGCGAAAATTTCCCTCCATTTTTTCATTGTGCTCCCGGGGGTTTTGGAGAGGATAATTTCGCCTGCAATGTCCACTTTTAGCTTGTCCATGGGAAACATTTGGGAGGAATGGGTTAAAAAGACTAACGAATTGGGGTTAGACAGAAGGCGATATGGGAAATTTCTTAAATTATAGCAGAAAAGCGTTATCATGCAGGCAGACCCTATTGGAAAGTTTAATGAGATGCGCGAAATGAAAAAGGAGCGCACGCTTTGCGTGCAGATTGCGCCTGCAGTGAGGGTTGCGCTTGGGGAGGAGTTTGGGATGCCCCTTGGGGCTGATGTAACTAAGAAATTAATATGGGCACTTAGGAAGCTTGGTGCAGAATATGTTTTTGATACGCCCCTTGGGGCAGACATTATAGCGATGGAGGAGGCAAATGAGCTTAAGGAAGTGCTGGAAGCAGGCGGCCCCTTCCCTGTTTTTACGTCGTGCTGCGCAGGCTGGATGCTTTTTTGGAAAAGGGCGCATCCGGAGCTTGAGAAAAACGTGTGCGAGCTTGTTGCGCCGCAGATGGCGCTTGGTGCGCTCATAAAAACTTATTTTGCAAGGGAGAGCGGGATGAAAAAGGAGCCCTATGTATTGTCCATAATGCCGTGCCTTTTGAAGGAGCAGGAGGCGGCTAGCACAATGAGGGACGGCAGGAGGTACGTGGACTGCGTTTTCACTACAAAAGACATTGCAAAAGTCCTCAAGAGCGAGGGAATAGATTTGAAGAGCGCGGAAGAAGAGGAGTTTGACAAAATTTCAGGCATGGGTTCAAGCGAGGGAGCTATTTTTGGGGCGAGTGGGGGTGTGATGGAAGCTGCGCTTCAAAACTTGGGGAAAATGCTTGGAGAAAAAGTCGAGTTTAAGGAATTTCGAAATGAGGAGAGCATGAAGAAGGGCACCGTGAAGGTTGGGAAATACACATTGAACATTGCTGCAGTTTGGGGTTTGCCAAACGTGGACAAATTGCTTGCTGAAATGAAAGAAGGGAAAATTTACCATTTTGTGGAAGTTATGGCGTGCCCGGGAGGGTGCATCGGGGGAGGCGGGCAGCCATTGCCGCCTACTCCTGAAGTTGTGAAAGCAAGGGCGGCCGCAATGCGAAAATATGCTGACATGCTAAAAATAAGCGCAAAGGAAAATGCAAAAGTGGATGAGATATACCGCGCATTCCTGAAAAAAGTAGGAAGCGAAATAGGGAAGGAGCTTTTTAGTTCCAAAAGAAAGTGAGCGGGCTAAAGCGGGCGTTTGGGCGAAATTTTCATAGTTGCGGCTTATTTTTTGTTTGCGAATTTTCCGTATATCTTAAGGGCAGCGTATGCGAGAATTCCTCCCAGAAGCGCGGTGATGAGCTGCAAAAAGCCCATTGCATCTGCGAGGATTGAGGGGATTATGGAAATTGAAAGGAGAGCGCTTGCGCAAATGAAAAGGAGAGCGCTCTTTGCAATTGCGCCTACGATTAGAGTAGTGGGATAATTCGCTTTCTTTGCAACGTAGAGTGAGCGGAAGGAGAACACGAGAATTGCGTTCCCTATCCAGATGAAAGGCATTAGGAAAAAGAGGAAAAAGGAAAATGGGCCGAAGAGAAGGCCGCTTGCGACTGTTGCAAGGGAAGGGAGGAATACCAAATAGTATGGGCGGTTTCCTTTCAGGAGGATTGCAGCGAGAATGAGGATTGCATTCACAATTGTGCCGGTGAGCAATTGGGTTGCAGGAAGAAGAAATGGAATTGCAAAAATGAGGATTGCGAATAAGGAGGCGAGCAGGGACTGGTTTAGGGTTTCAAATGCGCTTTTGTCCAGTGAAATATTTTTGAAGAGGTCGAGATCTTTTTCATGGCGGCGCATGTGTGGGATAGCGTGCTTTAACTTAAAATTGCTTTCCTATGGGTAGCCGGGGTTTTTGTAGAGAAGCTCTATTTCCTGTGCAGGCAGCACGCGCTTGTAATAATGCACTTCGTCCATTGAGCCGTTCAGAAGGCGCTGAGAGCCGAGGTTGTATGCGCCAAGCGTGTTTGGATTGCAAGCAGTGTATGTTGACGAATTTCCGTAATATACCTGCGCGCCGTTTATGTACATGCGCAAATCCCTGCTGCTGCCATCAAAGGTGTATGCGACGTGGACCCAGGAGCTTGAGAGGGGAGTGTCTGAACCCCGCCAGGCAACGCCGTCGTATATCTTGAACCTGTTGTCGGAAAACAGAGCAGGGTACTGGTTTATTCCTGCACCGCCGATTATGTTTCCGATTGTTTCATCTCCTGCCTGCACGCCAGGGTATATCCATGCTGAAAATGTGCATCTCGTGGAGGAGCCGGGAGAGAAAGTTGCGTAGTCGTCCACGCGGTCAAAAGAGACTGCTTTCCCCCTCACGCCGCTCACCCAGCCTACGTTGTTCACAAGGGTTATTGGATAGAGGCTTGAAGCTACGCTGTTGTATGCGCTTGTGCCAGTGCCCTCGTCAAATTTGTAGTATGCTACCAATCCTTGCGCAAGCTCTGGAAATGCGATTTTGCCTATTCCAAGGCTTATGTCTGCCTGGGATTGTTTTACGTCCTTTGAGCTGCCGGTTGGCCACACAAGAATTGCAATGCATACAATCGCTATCGTGAGGACCACTGCAGTAAGAACGAGGAATTCGGTCGCGCCTTGGGCTTTCATGTGAAGATTACAATGAAAAGAAAGAAAAAGAAATAGGGAGAGGGGATTTATCCCCTTCTTCCAAAGTACGAGCTGCCGCCCCTTGTGGAGCGCTCCCTGCTGCGCTTTTCGCGGTCGCCGCCGAAGCGCCCGCCTTCGCGTGAGCCGCCGTGGCCGCCTTCCCTGCGCCCATAAGAGGAGCCGCCCCGCCCGCCTTCGCGGTTATGCGAGCCTCCATATCCTCCTTCGCGCCTTCCGTATGAGCCGCCATGGGAACGCCCGCCCTCACGCCCGCCGTAAGAACCGCCATGCCCGCCTTCGCGGGAACCGCTATGCGGGGCACCGCCCTCTCTTGGACGGTTTCCTTGGTAGCCTGCATTGTGCCCGCCTTCGCGTGAGCCTCCGTATGAGCCGCCTTCGCGGGAGCCATAACTCCTGCGCTCGCTGCCGAACCTTCCGCCTCCAAAGCTGCGGCGTTCCCCTCCAAACCGTCCGCCGCCATGTCCAAAGCGCGAACTGCCTCCCTCCCTAAGGCCGCCTGCGCCGTGCGGGCGGGGTGGAAGTGGTGGGATTTCAAATTCCATTTTCAATATCTTGTGCTGCGCTGCTTTCTCGCACATTGAAATCAAGTTGTACTGGTCTGAGAAAATGAGGGAGATTGCCCTTCCGGTTTTCTTCATGCGCCCTGTGCGCCCTACGCGATGCACGTATGTGAGGGGGTCGTCGCCTATATCGTAGTTGAAAACGTGGGAGATGTCCATCACATCTATTCCACGCGCTGCAAGGTCGGTTGCAACCAGAACATTGAGCTGCCCGCTGCGGAACGCCTCCATTGTGCGGTCGCGCTTTCCCTGCGACATGTCACCGTGCAGGCACATGGACTTGAAGCCGCGGTCGTTGAGTATTTCGTTCAATCTGTCCGCGCCCATTTTTGTGCGCGTAAAGATGAGAGCGAGGGTGGGCTTTTCTTTTTGGAGCAACCCAATGAGCGCAGGCAACCTTGACTGCTTGCTCACCTCTACGTAGAACTGCTCTATTTTGCTTGCGTCAAATTCATCCTCGCTCACTTTTATGTGCTGCGGGGTTACCATGTAGTTGGAACAGATGCGCTTTATTTCATCCGGCATTGTTGCGGAGAAAAGCATTGTCTGGCGTTCCTTTGGGCATTCTGCGAGGATGGAATTAACGTCATCTATGAAGCCCATGTCAAGCATGCGGTCCGCCTCATCGAGCACAACCATGTGCACGCTTGCGAGTTTAAGCGTCCCTCGGTCTATGTGGTCGAGTATGCGCCCGGGGGTGCCGACCACTATGTCTGCGCCGCGGGAGAGATGCGTTATTTGCGGCTCTATGCTTGCGCCTCCATATATTGGGACTGCGTGTATTTTCGCATGTGCGCCCAACTGGCGCAATTGGTCGCACACCTGAAGCGCAAGTTCGCGCGTTGGTGCGAGCACAAGTGCAAAAGGCTTTTGTGCAGGCGGGTTTGCGATTATGCGCTCTATTATGGGGATTCCAAATGCTGCTGTTTTTCCCGTGCCTGTGCGCGCCTGCCCTATTATGTCCTCTCCCTGCATAAGGAAAGGGATTGCCTGCTCCTGTATGGGGGTTGCGGTTTCAAAGCCCATTTCAGTAACTGCCTGGAGCACCTGCCTTGATAGGCTCATTTCAGAGAATTTCATTTCTACTACCTCTAACAGTTGGTGTATTTTGCATTGATGATGTCCATCAGTTAAGCGAAAAAAAGAGCTGCAATGCAGCTTCATTCGGGCGCATTCTTGCGCGGAAAATCTTTTCGCTTGCGCGCGCATCTGTGCGAATATTCTTCGCAAGCCGACTGTTTGCGGCTTTTCACCTGCGCGCATGCACGCCTAGCTAATAAAGTAGGCTTTGTAGTATTATTCGGTGAGAGGTCGTATATAAAGCAGTAGGATGAATGCGCGTTTATTTGGGTTTCTCTAGGATGAGTGCGTTCACAGTTAATGTTGTGTTGCTATTGTAGTGGACGTAGCCCGTGAGTTCGCAATAGGTTTCTCCTGCGGGACCTACGAAGACTGGGACGTTTGCGCTTGCCTCGCGCGTGGAGTAACCGTATGAAGCTGCAAGCTCCTCCACTTGCTTGAAATAAGTTGAGATGTGTTCTGGTATCACTATGGGCATTCCGGTTGCTTCTGAACGCGCGAGAATGAATTTTATCTGTCCCTCTATTTTTGCCCAGCTCATGCTCGTGCCGTCAGGGCAGTATATCCTATCCATTACTATTGAGGTGCGCGCAGGGGAAGCGCCTTCTGAAACGTTTGAAAGGAAAATTAGCCCGTCCACGCGCGGATGCTCCATTTTTGCATCTTCCGCAGGGTATGCAACTATCATTTGCCTCCATGAGTCAAGGTAGGAGACCGTGAAAGGCGCGTTGCCTATTGAGTTTTTGGAATAGCGGTAATCAAGGCATTGCCCCACTGTCGCAAGCTCCATGAGCGAGAAATTGTCCTGCGCAACGTAACGCAAGCTCTTGCCTGCGTCCGAGCTTGTGCCGCGCGCCATGGAAACTATTGTCTCAAGGTCGGTTATTGTAGTTTGCTCTGTGTATTGGAGCAGTGCGGATTTCAGGAGTTCTTCCTTTTGCGCGGGCATTTCCTCCTTGTCCAAATCCGCCTTTAGAAGCTTGTAGAACTCCTGCTGCTCTTTTTCTATTTTTGCAAGCGTTTCTCTGTAGGAGAGCTTGCCGGAAATGAAATCTTCGCGCGTTGCTTGCGCCCATTGCTGCTTTTCGCGCAGGTAGGAGAGTATTCCCTGCCTGCCCTCCTTTGTGGGACTGATGTCCTCTGCAACAGTTATCAGGTAGTCATCCAGCTTTTTGCATGAACCTTCAAGTGTGCCTATTTCGCGTGCGAGCTCCTGCAAGCGCGTATCCTTGGGCGATTTCTTCAGCTCTTCATTGCATCTTTTTGAAAGGAGCGCAAGCTCTCCGCGGAATACCTTGTTCCCAAAGGAATCCCCGTAGTCGAATCCCCATTCTGCAAGCAAATCAGCATAGGGAGCAAGCACTGCGCCGCTTTCCTGTATCTTTGCCTGTAATGCGTCAAATTTTGCCTCGTAATTTAGGAACATGCTTTGCAAGGCTACTTCTGGGGAAGCCTGCCTTTGCTTTATGCGCGAAAGCTCTTCCTCGCTTGCGCCTGCCGCCTTTCTTGTGCGGTATTCGTCTGCAAGGGTTTTGCCAAGGCGCTCTGCGCCCTCCCTTAGGGACGCGGCGTGCAGGAAATATTCGGAAAAGTGCCCTTTGTGAAAGACAGCATCAAGGTGCGTGCGCACGGACTCTGACCTGTCTATTGCTGAAACTTCCTCTAGAATGTGGTCTATTGAAATTGGGGCATTCCATTTTGCAAGGGTTGCGCGCGCCACATCCGCATCAGCAGTCATGAGGATTGCTTTTTCGGGCTCCATTGATTCCCATTTTTGCAGATATTGCAATATTGCCGTTCTTTCCGCCTCTTGTGGGAAGAGCGTTTGCGCATTTTCTTTTAGGTAAGCCGCAAGTTCTGGGCTGTGCTGCGAAAAGCGCTCCTGCTCCCCAAGAAGCTCTATTGTGGAGAGAAGGCGAAGCGGCGGGATGAGGTTTTCGTCGTTGTGCACGCGCATTGTCTGCTCAAATTCAGGGAATACTGAAAGCCAGCGCGCTAGGTGCTCTGTCGGAACGTTTTGGAATGCCTCTCTGGAGTAATTTGAGGAGAGAAGCTCTATCGTAATGGTTCTGCCGCGCTCAAGAGAGGATGGGATTGAGGAGAATGGCTCTGAAACAAGCTTTTCAACGAATTTTTCCCCAAGGGAATTTGCAAGGGACATAAGGGAGAGAAGCTCCATGTCCTGCGTTTTTGAAGGCGTCTTTTGCAGGCAGTATTCAAGGATGCGCGCCTGAAGCGCAGGATGCGTTTGCATGAAAGAGATGAGGTTTGAGCGCGCGTATTTGCCCTTGCTTGCCTCGCCGCCGGGCGGGAGGAGCCTGCGAAGCCCTGCCATCTGCTCCGCGCTCCAATCAGTTTTGCAGTCAAGCAGCACGAATGCAACTTCTGGGTGCAAGCCCGCATCAATGAATTCGCTTATTTGGGCGAAGTTGCCGAGCTGAAGCCACTTGAAGGAATAGGCGCCTAGAAATTCGCCTGCGTTCGGGCTTTTCTTTGCATCTTCAATCCAGCTGCCAATCCTGGCAAGTATGTCGGCTTTGGAACGGTAAGCTGCTGCTTCTGAAGCGCTGCCTGCAAGCTCTGCGCACCCGTGGTAGACTCCCACTGCCACCGTCAACTCATGGTCAGAAATATTTGCCTGCACATATTTCTCCGCGAGCGTGAGATTTGTTGCACGGCCATATGTCGTCTCGCGCGCCAAGCGATAGTAATTTATTTTTGTTTGAGCGGAAGGCGCATAGTCGCCCGCCATTTCAAACAGGATGCCTGAACGCTCCGAATCAATGGCACGCACGAGCTGGGCTGCTGCATAGTAGACTCGGGATGCTTCGTCTTTTTTGTTTGCGTCCCTGAGATTGCCGGCCGCAGTTTCAAGCAATTCGACTTTTGACAGCCGAAATGCATCTCTTTTTCCATTGCCTAAAAACTGGGCTGCGCGCGCGTAGTTCCTGCCTGCATTCTCAAAGTTCATGCAACGCGCATAGGCATCCCCTGAAAGCGAATATAGGTCTGCTGCATGTTCATTTTGCGTGTCTCCAATGCGTGCATAAAGTGCGGCTGCATGTTCAAAGTTGTCTGCCGTCTCGATGCTGCGTCCTGCATCCAAACTCAACTTGCCTGCGCGTTCATAAAGGGTTGCAGCGCGAGGCTTGTCCAAAACTTCCAGGAGTTTTGCTGCAGAGGAGAAATTGATTGCAGCAGCGATAAGATGATTTGACAGGTTGGCAGGCTCTGTTGAGCTTAAGTAACACATGCCTGCCTTTTCATAAAGCCCTGCCGTGCGTGCTGGATCGGACTTAACAAATGGGTTGGATATGCTAAGGAGGTTGGCAGCCTCAAAGAAGAGCCGGCCCGCTTGGCTGTGCGTCCCTGCCGCTTCAAAACGCGCTGCTGCTTCCTCGTACATTGCTATTGCATTGTTTGTATCTGCCTTTCTTGTAGCAGGTTCTATTGCATTGAGTTGGAAGCCCAGTGCTTTTCCATGCCTTCCTGCGGCAAGATTAATGCCAGCTGCAAGTTGGTAGAACTGAGAATCCTTGCTTACTGAGCCAAAGAGCATGCATTCCATTGCAACTTCAAGCGCATCCGCGGCTTTCTCGTATTTTTCCTGCGATTGCAATTGCTTTGCAAGGGAAACAAGCTGCTCTGCTTTTGAGCGGAAAAAATCCGTTCGTTGTGGAGAGCCAAGCGACATTGAATCGTACGTGTCAAAAAGACTGCCGAACTCAAGGTTTTCAAGCTGCACTTTCTCCGCTTTTTCATAAAGCTGCGGGCGGTTGTCTGAACCCGCCTTGTGTGCCACTGCCAAAAGCAAGTCTATTGCCTCCTTTGGCTTGCCTGCAAGCAGATAAGCGTCTGCCGCCTCTTCCATGATGGAAATTGCGCTTTCGGGGAGGGAGTAGAGATGCTGGATGCCTTTATATGCATCCGACTCTGAAAACTGTTGTTCCAGCTCGCGTAATTTGGATGGGACTATTCCTGCCTCGCCGCTTTTGGCAGACAGGGAGGCAGCCCGATGATAGAGGGTTGCAAGCTCCGGTGTGCTTTCAAAAATGTTTTCAGGCAGGTTATATTGCGCGCGCAGCGCCTCGTAGCCCCTTGAGCATATTTCCTGAAAGTCACCAAGCCTGCCTTCTTTTATGCAGGAGGAAAGCGCCTCCTCGTATGCAAACATGAGGTGCTTTTTAGCCGCCTCCTGAAGGGACTGGATTGCGGAATTGTAGGTTGATTGCGCTTCTTTCTTGTTGCCTGCGAGCACATATTGCTCTGTTGCATCAAGCAAAGAGGCAGTTCTTTTTGCCGCGTCGCCCCAGCCAATTTGTTCCACTTTTTTCTCCGCACTTAGTGCGCGCCTAAGCGGGGTTTTTCTTGCTTCCCTGCCGCTTTTTATGCCAACTGCGGCGAATACGCCGCTTTCAACAAGCATTGCGGCCCCTTCGTGGGAAAAGCCGAATTTTTCCATGTCGCTGAGAGTAACCGCTGTCCCATATGCCATGCTGCCAAGCATGTACATGCCTGCGCTTGTGCCTGCAAAGGAGAGAAATTTTGCGGCTGCTTTTGTGCCCTCGCTTAAGCCTTGGAGGGTGCCTGCAAGCGGGCCGCTCCAAAGCGCAGTTAGGAAAATTGCGCCTCCGAGTGCGTCGCCTTGTGCTATTTGGGAGCCCGCATGGTAGGAGAAATAGAGCTTTTCAAATGCTTTTCCTGCTGGTCCGCCAGTCATGCCTATCCCTAGTGCGCAAAGGGTTTGGACTGCGCTGTTCCACGCAAGCATATCCGTGCGCGTGCTTTCGCGTATTTTCAGAAGCCCGCCAAAAACAGGGGTTGTTTTTGTCTTGTTCTGCTCGCGCTGCACGTCTATTGAAAGCCGGAGGGAGAACGTTTCGCATTCCTCTGAAAGGGATTTGAGCGCTTCGTAGTTCGTTCGCGCCCAGTTATAGGTGCGCGTCTCCTCTAGAAGCGATGCCTGCATTGCACCGTTGTATTTCTGCTGCACTGCCTCAAATGAGCTTGGGCTGCAAAGTGATTTGTGCTGCTCGTAAAATGCGCGCGTTTGGGAGTAAATGAAATCTGCCTTCCATTTGAAAAATTCGGAAATGAAACCCTGTTCAACGTAGCCGCGCGATTTTGATTGCCCCTTGTATTCCCACGTTTGGTAGGTTATGCGGTCAAAGAACCCGGAGTATGTGCCTTCGTACGCTTTCTTCCGCTTTCCGGGATTCTCAATGTCAAGCACGCTTGTTTCCTTGAATTCGTCGTTTTTCGGGGCAAGCGAATCCAGCTGCATGAAAAGGGAGATTTTTGCGCCATTAAGAAGGGTTTCAAGCAGGGCGAATGCTGCCTCTTGGTCCTGGGATTTCAATTTCCCGCTTTCAAGCAGGGAGATGAGATTCTCAGCCTTTTGGGCAGTTTGGGAGAATGCGGTGCGCAGCGAGGAGAAGTTTGCTGCGGATGCCGCATCCGGGGGGATTTGAAGCTTTGAGAGCTGTTCTTGGTAGCCGTAAAGCTGCGAGAGGAATTTTTTTGAGAGCTCAAGCTTTTCCGCGTTGTCCTTTGCGAATGCGATGCGCACTGGCGCATAGTCCGAGCGGAGCATGTGCTCCTGCCTCTCTGAGGGGTTGGGGGTTTTGGAAGAGGTTTTATCAGTAGGCGCCGTGGAAAAAACAGGTTCCAGCGGCGGGACTGGCTGCTGCGGGCGCTGCGCTTCCTTGGGAGCTGCCATGTTATGTATTTTGGCGTTTGCTGTTTAAGATGTTTGCGCATGGGACAGCCCGGCCCGTTGCGTTGTTCCCCGAAGCACTTGCGCCGCAAATAAGTGCGGCAAGCGCCAGAGCGCTTGCCTGCGCTGCGAGGCGCAGGCTGGAGCCGCACTGCGCGCAAGTGCCGTGCAATTACGCAACGCCCTAACAGCCGAATGTGCTTGCGCAGTTTGTGCAAATAAAAAGGAATCAGATTTGACATCCGGCTGCAGGCTCGCATTATTGAGAGTGATGTGTGTTGGTGCTTGGCTGCCTGGCATCAGTTGCTGGGCAGCGCGCGCTTCATAGGTTGGCTGGCTGGTGATTTTGCTGCTGGCGGGAGGTCAGGCTTCGCGCAGGCTGCCTGCCAATGCACAGTTTCAATATCCGCAAGTGCTCGTGCATGTTTGAAGGCAGGTTTGATTCGCGAAGCTGCGCTGGGCCGGAGTTTGAAACCTTTTGCATCGTGGTTACTGTGAAATTCCCCTCCTGCTGCACTGATGAGAGCAAGAAGCCGTGCGATGCCTGCTTTGCCGCAAAAAATTCTGGAGTTTGCCTTGACACTATTATGAACATGCCGCCTTGCCTGAGGGTTGCGTTTGCAGCGGAAAGGAGATATGAGCGGGCCTGGCGCGTGAGGACGTCCCAGCCGCCGACTGAAACTGCATATTCAAATGAGCTGCGGAAAAGGAATGCGTCCGAGAGCGAATCGCAGGAAAGTATGCGGTTTCGCACTGGCGCAGGCGCGGAGAGCTCTGCAATGTTGAGAGAGGGGAGGATGCGGTGCGAATAATCGTAAACCGATGAGCCAAGCTCTATCATGCACACGCGCTCGTCCGAGCGCAAATCAAGGCGCGAAAGCGCGTTGCGCGCTGCAATGCTTTCCTCTGAATTAAGTATCCTTGCCGCAAAGGCGCGCGTTTGGTCCGTTGGGCGCTCGTTGAACTGCCTTTTCCAGCGCCGTTCAAATGCACTTGGGTCAAAAATCTTCTGCTGCACCTGCCTTTGTATGGAGAGTATTTGCTCGTCGCTTGCAACAAGCTCAAGAGGAATTTGGGTTGCCAAAACTCCGCCGGAGCCGGCAGGCAGCTTGTCTGAAAAAGGCACGGGCAGGCAATGCAGCAATGCCGCATCGGTCTGTTTTGTGAGCATCACAAACGTGTCTGTCTGTTCGAGCTTGCGGCGTATTTGCTGGGGCGCGGATGATTCGCTTTTCACGCTTGCGATTGTCGGGTCAAAGCCGTGCTCGGAGAGGTTAAGAAGGGCGCGCTCGTCAGGCTGGGATTTGCGGGGCACCGATATTATTATTGTGCCGCCCATTGGAAGCGAACGTATGGCGTCCATGAGCTCTGCATCGCGCGTGAAGGGATACTGGATTACGATTGTGCGTATGGGCGGGCCAAATGCCTTGCGGACTTTTGTTTTGCTGCCTGAAAACTCGGCTGCAAGGCGCAGAAATGGAAAGGGTGAGTTCTCGTATACTGCGGCCCCGTTTGGGATAAGGCTTAACGCGGAAAGCGCAGTGCGAAAAGGCGCAAGCTGCTTGTACGTGTGCTCAAGGAGCAGGGCTGAATCTTCTGTCGGGATGCCGCGCAGGGATGCGCCTGCGCGCTGCTGCGGGCCGGCAAGGTAGAGCGAGAGGGCGCGACGTGCGGTTGCCACTTCTGAGGGCATTATGCCAAGCTCAAGCGCAAGCTCTGCGTCGGACAGCCCTCCTGCAAAGCCCTCTGATATGCGCTGCGCTATTTGCTGCGCTTTTGCTTTTTGGGCTTCAAGCACGATGGATATTGAAGAGGTTATTTGCTTTTTTGAATCAGGGTTGCGTTCCATGAGCTTTTTTATGGTGCCTGGTGCCATTCCAAGCTCGCGCGCTATTGTGTAAATGCCCGGCCTTGGGCTGCAGGCGGGTATTTTGGCGAGGATTTCTTTTGTGAGGCGCGCGTCTATTTCGTTGCGGATGAAATCAGGGGCGCTTGAAACGTTTATGCCTTGGAGAAACTGCTTTTTTGGCATTGAGCGTATGCGGCGTATGATTGCGGCGTCAATTTTTTCCTTTGCAGCGCGATTGCGCAAGGCAAGGCTTGAGATTGTGCCTTTTATGCCAAGGCCAAGCTCGATGGACTTGTAGGTGGGTATTTTTTTGCTTGATTTTATTGCAAGCAGCGCTTCCTTTGTGATGCGCTCGTCCATAGCGGCCCTTATGCCCTGGTCTATTGAGGAGCGCTTTATGTTTTCCAGAAACGCCTTGAGCGGCATTGAGAGTATGCGCCTTGAGATTGCCTGCATCATTTCCCTCTTTGCCGAATTGTTCCTTGAGGCAAGGGCGGACAAAGTCATGTTGGATATGCCAAGCAGCGGGGCGATTGAAGAATAGGTCGGCAGTCCTTGGAAGGAGTTTATTGCAATTAATGCCTCCTTGAGCAGGCGCGCATCAATTGCCTTTCGCACGTATTTCTCTGCCCTTTGAAGCTCAAGGTTGGAAACAAAATCGGTTTTGTCCATGGTGCGTATGCGTTCAAGGATTGCGTTTTTTATTTGGGAATGCGCTTCTTTTCTCCTCGTTGTGAGAGTTTCTATTGTTTCCCTTGCGATTGAAAGGGAATCTGCAATTGAAGAATAGGTCGGGACTGCGCAAAGGGTGCCTGTTTTTTCCACTATTATGCCAAGCAGGCGCGCATCAGCCGCCTTGCGCAGAAAATCAGGAAGGGCTGCTGTGCGCAAATTTGAGAGAAACGTGCTTTGCGGCATTGAAGAAATGCGCGCGAGCATTGCATCGTGCATTTGCTTGCGCAGCTTTGGGCGCAAAACAAGGCGGGAGAGCACTTGCGGGTGTATGCCAAAATCCTGCGCGATTGAAAAGTAGGAAGGGACGGATGCCGAATTTGGGATTGCCAGGAGGATTTCAGACATTAGGCGCGCGTCAATTGCCTTTTTTACAAAGCTCGCTGCGGTGGAAATCTTGATGCTTGAGAAAAATGCTTTTTTGCCCATTTCTTGTATTGCAGAGGCTATTGCGGCGTTTACTTTGCGCTTTGATGAGGGGTTGCGCTCAAGCGCGCTCTTTACTGTGAAGCCGCTTATGCCAAGCTGCGCGCCTATTGAGGCGTAAGTAGGTATGCTTGCGTTATTTGGTTTTTCATGCTGCGCTGCCTGCGCGCTTTTGAAAGTGCCCGTAATGATGCCTATTGCGCCCAGCATTTCAGAGACAAGGCGGGAGTCAATTGCCTTCCTTACAAATTGCGGGGCATTGGAGATTGAGAGTTTTTTCCGCAGGCTTTCGAATTGCATCGTGCCAATCGCTTTCTGTATTGCGAGAATGTTCTGCTTTTCCTGCGCAAGGGAAGCCGGATGTTTTATTATTTGGGAAGCTTTGATGCCAAAAACTGCTGCGAGGGAAACGTAGTTTGTGGTTTTTTTGGGCGGTTCCTGCCCTGCTGCGGCTGGCAATGCGCCTGCTGGCAAAAGAGAAGAGGCTGTGGGTCGCATGCTTGTTAAGTGTGTTAAAAAGTATATAAATATATCGGAGTATGCCCCTTTCTTTATCGCTTTTAAACTTTTTCGTGCATAATAACCCATGCAAAAGCGGAAATTTGTAATTGTATTAGGCTCCTTGATGTCTGGCCTTGGAAAGGGAATACTCTCTTCTTCTCTCGCAAAAATACTCCAGAGCAAGGGATACAAAGTAGTGCCGATTAAATTTGACGGGTATCTGAACGTGGACTGCGGCACAATGAACCCTTTTAGGCACGGGGAGGTTTTTGTCCTTGATGATGGCACTGAATGCGACATGGATTTTGGGACCTATGAGAGGTTTTTGAACATTGACATTTCAGGGAAGGCGTCTATTACTGGAGGGAAACTTTTCTCCAGATTAATTGAGAAGGAAAGAAAAGGCGGCTTTTTGGGCAGGGACGTGCAAATTGTACCGCATCTTACGGACGAGATTAAGAACTGGGTGAAGGCTGTTGGGGAGGATGCGAAAGCGGATGTTGTGTTTGTAGAGGTTGGGGGGACTGTGGGGGATTTGGAAAATGGGTATTTCATAGAAGCGATGCGCCAATTCGCGCATGAGGAAGGGGAAGGCAACGTTCTTTTTGTGCAGCTTACGTATGTGCCAAGCCTGAGCGTTGGGGAGCAGAAAAGCAAGCCCACGCAGCATGCGAATAGGCTTATACAGAGCATGGGCATTTCGCCGAAAATCATAATATGCCGCCAGCAGGAGCCGCTCACGAGAGACATAAAGGAGAAAATTTCAATGTTCTGCAGCGTCCCTATCGAAAATGTGTTTGATGACCCTGCGCTGGAAACGATTTATGAGCTTCCTATTGCGCTTGAAAAGCAGAAGATTTCGCACGTCTTGTTGAAGGAATTGGGATTGGAAGGGAAGGACGAGGATTTGAAAGAATGGAGGGCAGTTGTGGAGCGCATAAAGAACGCGAAGAAAGAAATCACAATTGCGATTTGCGGTAAATACACTGCTGTAAAGGATGCGTATGTGAGCGTGAAGGAGGCGGCTGTGCATGCCGGGGCGCACCACAACGTGAAAGTGAAAATAGAATGGGTGGAGACATCTGATATAGAGGACAAGAAAGTGAGCGCAAAGGAACTTTTGAAAGGCGCGGATGCAGTCATTGTGCCTGGCGGATTTGGCTCGCGTGGCACTGAGGGAAAAATAGAGGTTGCAAAGTATTGCAGGGAAAATGGCTTGCCGTATTTGGGATTGTGCTTTGGGCTTCAAATGCAGGTTATTGAGTATGCGAGAAATGTTTGCGGGATGAGCGGGGCGAACACAACGGAAATTGATGAGAAAACAAAATACCCTGTAATAGATTTCCTGCCTGAGCAGAGGAAAATAAAGGACAAGGGTGCGACAATGCGCCTTGGGGCTTATGAGTGCATTGTGAAGAAGGGCACAAAAGCGCATGAGGCTTATGGGACTGAGAAAATTTCAGAGAGGCATAGGCATCGGTATGAGGTAAATAATGATTTTGTGGAAACGCTTGAGAAAAACGGGCTTGTTATTAGCGGAAAATCCCCTGCGGGGGACATTGTGGAAATGGTGGAATGGAAGGATTCTTTTGGGGTGAGCACGCAGGCGCATCCTGAGCTTAAGAGCCGCCTTGAAAAACCCGCCCCTCTTTTTGTTGCGCTTCTTAAGGCTGCGATTGAGAGAAGGAAATAGGGTTAAAAAGCTCCTCTCTGAAACTTTTGTGATGGGTCTTATTGTTGGCGTTGACGAGGCTGGGCGGGGCTGCATAATGGGCCCCATGGTGATTGGGTTTGCTGCCATTGAGCAAAGTGATGAGCATACGCTGCGCAAGATAGGGGTAAGGGACTCGAAGAAGCTCACGGCGCAAAAAAGGGAAGAGCTTTTCCCGCAGGTGCAAAAATTGTGCAAGACAAAGCACGCGGAGATAAGCGCGCACGAGCTCACGATTCTTATGGACAAATATTCGCTTAATGAGATTGAGGCGATTAAGATTGCGGAAATGATAAACGGCGCGAATTATCCGAAAGGGACGCTGATATACATTGACTCGCCGGACAATATTCCAACCAACTTTTCAAAGAGGATAGAGAAATATCTGAGGACGCACTACAAAATAATAAGCCAGAACAAAGCTGAAGATTTGCATTTGATTGTTGCAGCTGCATCCATAATTGCAAAGGTAACAAGGGACGAGAAGATTGAGAGGATAAAGAAAGAGCTGGAGTATGATTTTAACAGCGGCTATACTTCGGACCCGCAGACAATAAAGTTTTTGCAGGGGCACATGAATGATGAGAAGGTGCAAAAATATTTGCGGCACAAGTGGAGCACTCTTGAGAATTTGAAGCAGAAGAAATTGAGCGATTTTGGGGAGGATGAGGGGTGAAAAAATGGCAGGGGACATTGCAATAACTTTTGTGTATGGCGTGATGCAATTCGCATTGAGCGCTGCGCTTGGGGTGGCGGGAATATTTTTTGGGGCAAAGGCGTTTGACAAGCTCACTGTTGGGATAGAGGAATTTGAGGAGCTGAAAAAGGGGAACGTTGCGGTCGGGATATTGATGGCGGCCGTGATGGCGTGCATTGCAATTTCTCTTCGGGCAGGAGTGTTTGAGTTTGCGCACGGAATACAGCCCGAGTATCCGCTTTCGCTTATTCTTTTGCTTTCTTTTGTGAATATTGTAAAGCTTGCTTTTGGGCTTATTGTTGCGGTGCTCACGATATTTGTGTCGCTTAATTTGCTTGACTGGCTTACAAGGAACATAAACGAGGCGGAAGAGCTCAAGAAAGGCAACGTTGCGATTGCGATTTTAATTGCAGGCGTGCTCCTTAGTGTTGCGCTTGTTGTGGAAGCTGGGATGCGCGAGGCAGTCACATCGGCCGACATTGAAAGCTGCGAGGTGGCGAAGCAGGTGGGAAGTGCGATAGGGATTGATGCAAGCGCATGCGCACCCTATGTGACGGTTATTGCGTAGGGATGCGGTAGAAAATTTTTCGCCAGAGCCAGTCGTATAGGACAAGCGCCCTGCCCAGAAGGGCCGGCGAATTGAAGAAGTATTTTGGGTAGAAGAGCGAAAGCTTGTGCGCGTGGCGGAAAAATGCAGTATCCGCCTGCGTGTCAAAGCCGGATTTGGGGCGTATTTGGAAAAAATACGCATGCTTGTTCTTAAGGAGAGGGAGAAGAAAGCTGTTCCTTTCGCTGATGGAAGCGCCGCCAAAGTGCCTGCGCAAAAGCCGCTTGAAAACCTCTTTTGGGAGAAAGGAGGAAGAGTATTCGACTACTACGGATTTTGCATTGTCTGGTTTCAGGTAAAGGTCAAGGGCTGAGGGCTCATATATTATTATTGTGTTTGCGCCGTCATCGGGCAGGTTTTGTATGAAGTCGCTGCTCGGATTGAGCCGGTCGCGCACTATTTTTATCCCGCTTTGGTGCGCTGCGGACTGGTTAAAGGTTGGCTGGGCAAACAAGTGCACGTCAACGCCTTTTGAGCGCAGCAGCTCAAGCATGTACGAGTAAACGTCGCAGTTGAGCTTTTTCCAGTTGCGCGCATGCAGCATTGCCTTGTTTATGTGGCGCGCAAGCGAAGTGCTGTCCATGCCCTCAAATATCGTTTTTGCATTTTCCACCCCGTCAAAGCCCTTCATTGTGGTGAGCTTGAGCCCAAGGTTGTACCCCCAGTCGGATTGGAGCTCGTTTAGATATTGCTCGTATGGCATAACGTGGTCAAAAGTAAGTTTTGCAATAAGGTCGCTGAATGCGCGCTCGCCTATTTTTATCTTGAAGAACCTTGAAACTATTTTTATCTTGCCCTGCCCGAAATCCTCGCCTATGTCGTGGAAAAGCGCAAGCACGATGAGTTTTGCATCCGCCCCGCAAACTGCCATGTCGCGCGCAACTGAAAGCATGTGGCACAGGTTCTGGGTTTTGCCATCCTTGCGCAGCGTGTTGCCATAAAGCAGCCTTATTGCTTTTATTGCGCGGGAGATGAGGCGCAAGCCTTCTGCATAGGTTTCGCTGCCCTCAAAATGTATCCTGAATGCCTCTTTTATTTGCGCTTCCAGTATTTCTGGGGAAAGGGAAGGGGACTGGCGCAAAAGCATGCCCAAAACAGGCTCCCTTGCAGGTATATATGGCTGTGCAACGTCTACTCCGTGCGTGAGCAGTTCGGAGAGCCTGCGGCGTTTTTCAGAGTTGGAAATAGAGATAGGGGCAGGAGGCAGTTGCTGTGCAGGAGAGGACGCAGAAGTGAAAAGGGAATCTGCCTGCGGTGCAGGGTGCGGTCGCAGAGCTGGAAAGCCGCTTGGGGAAATGGGATGAAGAAGGCGGTTTCTGTAAAGTTGCATACACGAAAGTATTGAGTTTTGCACTTTTTAACGCTTGCGGAAAAAACCAGGAAAAAGAGAAAATAAAGAAGTAGAAACTTAAGCAACGGCTTTCTTGTCCACGATGATGTGGTCGGATGCTGCAAGCACGCTTGAGTAGGCAACCACTATGAGGCCTTCCTCCTTGTTGAGCTTGCGCGCGTTGGGGTTGTCAAGGTTGGGCTCAACGAGCATGTTCTCTATCTTGCCGCTTACCTCGGAAATTTCCAAATCAACAAGCTTGCCTATTTCTTCTCCGTCATTTGTAATGATTTTCTTCCCTGCCAGTTGTTTCGCGAGAACAATTTTCACCATTAGTATCACCTGATAGGGACTCTATTGCGTTTAAATTTATATAGCTTTCCTCGTGCGCATAGCCGCAAGCAAAATAAAGGTAGTGCACGAATAGGGAACAAGAGAGGTGGAAAGCATGGCGGCAGGCAAAAGCGCGCATTTGGCAAAGATTTTGAGGAAGGACAAAGTGCTTATTTTGGCAATGGACCAGGGAATGGAGCATGGGCCGGCTGATTTCAATGCAAAAAACATCAATCCGGAATACGTGTGCAAAATCGCATGCTCTGGGCACTTTACGGGCTTTGCGGTGCAAAAGGGCGTTGCAAGGCTCTATAAGGAAAACTATTCGGGCAAAGTGCCGCTCATTCTTAAGCTGAATGGAAGGACGAACATCGTGCCCAAAGATGAGTGCTACTCTTCGCAAGTTGCATCAGTGAAGGAGGCGGTTGCGCTTGGGGCAGATGCGGTAGGATATACTTTGTACGTGGGCTCGCCGCGTGAGGCGGATATGTTCCGTGAATTTGGGCAAATAGAGGAAGAGGCGCACGAGCACGGGCTTGCATGCGTCGTGTGGGCTTATCCAAGGGGCAAATATGTGAAAGATGAAAAATCCACTGAGATGGTCGCATATGCGGCAAGGGTCGCCCTTGAACTTGGGGCGGACGTTGTGAAGATAAATTATCCCGGGACTGTGGATGCAATGAAATGGGTTGTTGCGTCTGCAGGACGCTGCCGAGTTATTTCTGCCGGGGGCAGCAAGCAGCCGGATGCGGAATTCCTTGCGAAAGTAAAGGACATAATGATGGGAGGGGGAAGCGGATTGGCAGTTGGAAGGAACGTGTGGCAGAATGAGAATCCGGAAAAAATCTCAAAAGAGATTGCTAAGGTAATATTTGGGGATTAGATGCAAAAGGAAATTACCATTGAGGAACACACAAGGGAGCTTGAGCCTGAACTTGCGAAACTCATTTGCACTGTTGCGGATATGAGCGTGGATATAAGAAACGAGTTTCCGCACCGCTTAATGGGAATTGCGGGAACGAATAAGTACGGAGAAGTTGTATCCGAGCTTGATGCGTGGGTGAATGATTATATTTGCAAAAAGCTTGCGGCTACAGGGCTTGTGAGGAAAATATATTCTGAGGAGCTTGTGCAGCCGATGCTTGTGAAGGAGGATGCTCCTTTTGTGGTTGCAATGGACCCGCTTGATGGGTCTTCAAACATTGTCACAAACAATCCTTTTGGCACCATAATGGGCATTTATAGGAAAGATTTGCCTGTTAGCGGGGAAAATCTTGCTGCTTCTTTGTACAAGCTCTATGGGCCGATTACAACGCTCGTGTATGATGCGGGCAAAGGCGTGCATGAGTTTGTGAAGCATCGGAAAGGGGCTGCGAGATATTGCCTTTTGAATGAGAACATGAAACTGCCTGATGAGGGAGGAGTATTTGGGCTTGGGGGAGAGCCGCTCGAATGGACTCCGGAATTCCTTAAGTTTGCAAAGGACTTGGTGAAAGTGCACAGGCTGAAATTGAGGTATTGTGGTGCATTTGTTGGGGACTTTTCGCAGATATTGCACAAGGGCGGGTTTTTCTCCTATCCTTCAAGCGTGAAAAATCCCAAGGGGAAGCTTCGCCTTTTCTATGAGGCGCAGCCAATGGCAAAGATATTTGAGGATGCGGGAGGCGCGACTTGGAGCGGCAGCGAATCCATTTTGGAAACAAAATGCGATGATGTGAATGTGAGGACTCCGCTTTACTTTGGGAATAGGAAAATCATTGAGCAACTTATTGGCGTGAAGACGGTTGCACATAAGGAAGGGGAGTAGGCTGAATGCTTTTTAGGGACATTCCGGATTTTTGTATAGGAGTTCTATTTCCTGCGGGGGAAGAACGCGGTTGTACACGCGCACGTCGTCAAGCTGGCCGGCAAATGCGTCAACTGCGGCAAAGCCGCCGCAAAGCAAATCCTGGTCCTGCCCGAGCGTAACGCAACCGTTTCCTATTATTGGGGCGCCGGCGCGAGTGCCGGAGTATGCAAGTGCTCCGTCTTTGTATAACTGCACTGCATCCCCAGAATCCGACCACGTTGCAACAACGTGATGCCAGTTGCCGTCCTGTACGGTTATTCCGGTTGAAGTCGAACCACCGCCATGGTAGATTGTTATTGGCGGGCTGCCAATGTAAATAAGCCATTCATTCTGATCGTTGCTGGAGGCATATGAAAAGAGAGTACCTTGATTGTCAGAAGTTTTCACCCAGAATGCAGTTGTTATTGCACTGCTGGGCATGTTGCTTGTGCCGTTGAGCATGAGGTAACTCCCATCGCCATCAAAAGAAACCGCCTTGCCGCGCACTCCGCTTGCCCAGCTTGTTCCATTGTAAAGGGTTGCGTCATTCATGTTGGCGCCTGCGCTGTTGTATGCGGTGTCACCTGTGCCTTCATTGAATTTCCAATGCAATACGAGTCCCTGCGCAAGCTCTGCGCACGCGATTTTGTTTATGCCAATCCCTATGTCTGTTTGGGATTTTTTTACATCCTTTGAGCTGCCTGTGGGCCAGACAAGAATTGCAACGCAGATAAGTGTTATTCCTAGGACAACGCTCATGAGGACTAGGTATTCGGTAGCTCCTTGCGCTTTCATGAAATTGTTAATGTGGCAAGTAAGAAAAGCCTTGCTAAGCCACTTAAGGCTGCTCCCATTCTATTTCGTAGTATTCGTATTTGCTGCCTGGGACTTCCACGCGCTTTACTGCGTAGTATGTTACGGAAGTTTCGCGATCGCAGATTGCGAGAAGAAGCTCGAGACCGATGCGCTTGGACTGCTCTATTGCGTCCGCAAGCTCTTCGCCGCCTATGTGCTCCTCTTCGGAAAGGGAGAACATGAGGTATTTGGGCTTTCCGTCTTTCGGGGTTTCTATGCCGCCATTCTTGCGGTGGAAGCACAGGAAATCAAGGGAGGTGTGAAGCGGGTTGGAAGGCTCTTTCTTTTGCTTCTTTTTGCCTGGAATTGCAAGGATGAAAGTTTTGCGCACGGAATGCGCAACACGAATAGCACGCGCCCACTCGGAGATGAGAAGCTTGCTGGAACGAGGGAAAATGTGCACCACGTGCTTGGAGTGTATCCAGTCGCCAGTGCCCCGCGATGGGGAAGCACCGGGAAAATATACGCGAAAATGCGTTCCAAACTTGAAGCCGGTCTTGAGAACAAAACCATGCAGCCTCCAGTCCTCGTACACTTCGTAGAGGTGCTCAAAGTCAGGGTGAGCGGCTTTAGCGGCGCGTAGAACGTCCTCCTCCTTTGCGTTTGAAAGGCGCATTCCTGCATGGCGGAGAAGAAAGAGGGTTTCATAAATGTCAAGCTTGGAAAGCCGCCCTCGCTGTTCTGCCTTGTAGGAGCCGAACTGCCCAAACCAGTAGCGCGCGTAAAGCTCCTTTGCAACTGTATCGTCGTCTATTATGCCCCAGAGGTCGGTTTTGTAAAAGCGCGCGAGAAGGGAATATTTGTCCATTTGGAATTTCTCTGAAGGGTATTTTTTCACGTTGGAGCGGTTGTGCTTTTCCGCAAGTTCGCTCACTGGGCGCGCAATCAAGCCCCTGTCTCTCCAGTCCTTGTAAGTGAAATAGCGAGCCATCTGCTTTTCCTCTTCAAAAAGAGCTGCAATGTCGTTGAATTTGTATTCATTAAGCGAAGAATCGTAGCATCTTGCATTGCGTATGTCCATTAGGTAAAGGGCTTCTTCGGGAAAGAGGTGTATTGTGCCCTTGCGCATTATCCCATAGTGTCCGTTCACAAGCGAGCTTACGCTCTCAGGTTCGCTCGCGCATACTTTTTTTGCTTTTAAATCTACTTCAAGCTTGAGTGCCATAACACCAACCGCAAACCTTTGCACAAGAAACAGTTTCTCCCCGCGATTTGCGGTAAGGAGCGGCTTGTGCAGATGTGTTTGCTGCATTGTTATTTTGTGTTCCCTGCTTTTATTGGTTTGCATTTCAAATAGGAACTGGAGAGAAACATGGCGAGGAGAAAGAAGAAAGACGCAGAGAAGACAAAATATTTTGCGAAAGTGAGAGGGCAGGCGGAAGCGATACCGCAGGAATTGCTCAAAAAACTCCTGCGACAGAAATACCACATTGTGGGAACGCACTCTGCGGTTAAGATGTGCCAGTGGACTGCAAGCATATTAAGGGGCGAGGTGGGCTGCTACAAAAACGCGTTTTACGGGATACAGTCGCATCAGTGCATACAGAGCACGCCTGTGCTTTTGTTTTGCAACCATGCGTGCGTATTTTGCTGGAGGATGATGCCCGAAGAGGGGCTGAAATTCAAGGACATGCCAAAAAAAGGATTCGCCTGGGACAAGCCAAAAGAGATTGTGGGTGGATTTATTGAAGCGCATAGGAAAACCGTGAGCGGATTTGGGGGAAATCCGAAAACAAGCAAAAAGATTTTTGCAGAGGCGAACAATCCTAAGCACGTTGCACTTTCCCTCACGGGTGAGCCTTCCATGTATCCATACATAGGGGAGCTTCTGGAAGAATTCCATAAGAGGGGAATTTCGACTTTCCTTGTTACAAACGGGACTTATCCGTTTATGGTAGGGAAATGGGAAACGCTTCCAACGCAGTTGTATGTATCGCTTGTTGCACCAAACAAGGAAGTGTATTTGAAGGCGATAAGGCCGGACTCGCCAATCTTGTGGGAGCAGTACATGAAAACACTGGGGATGCTGCCTGAACTTGGGAAGAAAACAAGGACTGTTTTGAGGATGACGCTTACGAGAAACGTAAATACGCAGCCTATCTCTGGATATGCTGGGCAGATTTTGCTTGCAAAGCCGCATTACGTGGAAGTAAAGTCGGTAGTGTTTGTTGGAGGCGCGCGCTTGAAAGAGCGGGGGCTTTCTACGGAAAGCATGCTCAAGATGGAAGAGATGCGCGAGTACGCAAAAGAGCTTGCGAAGCTCACCGGATATTTGTATGCTGGCGAGCACGTGCCAAGCAGGATTGTGTTGCTTTGCAGGGATGAGAAGGCATTGAAAACAAGGATAATTGATTTTGGCACAATTGAAAAGGGAAAAGGCTGATAAGAAAGCGGGAATGAGATTATGTTGGGTTGAAGCAGTATGTGCGGGTGCAGCAAAAGTTGATTTTCAAAGTTGCGGGTGGGAATATGCTAAAAGCAATTTTGTTTGACTTGGATGGGGTGCTTGCGGATTCGAGGAGGAGCGCTGCGAAAAATATCGTGGACAGCCTTGCTGCCTTTGGGTACAAGGTGGGAATGAAGGATGTGTATGCGCACCTTACTGGGATAACTACAAGGCAGATAATATGGGCGCTTTTCCCGAAAATGAGCGAGAAGGAATGCAGGAAAGTGCGCCACGATGTTGCAAAGCGGGATCCGTCCGTGTGGAAAATGATAAAAAGGACGAAAATGTGCGCGCTGCTCCCGAAATTGGCAAGGAAATACAGGATTGCGGTTGTAACGAATCGGAGGAAATCTGCATACGGGGTTGTAAAGCACTTGAAGCTTGGGAAATATTTCAAGGCAGTCGTAACTATACTGGATGGGAAGCCAAAGCCTGCGCCGGACATGGTGAGGGTTGCGCTCAAAAAATTGCATGTGAAGAAAAGCGAGGCAATATTTTTCGGGGACAGCCTAATTGACATGCAGGCAGGGAAAAAGGCTGGCGTGAGGGCATTTAGGGTGAACGAGAAGACAACTGCAAAAGAACTTGGGAGAATTGTTGGGAAGCAGGAGGCACTGATGCGAAAACGCTAAGCAGGTTTGCCAATGCTTGCTCTTCCTTCTTCGTAGGAAACTTTTGCGTTTTTTTCAAAGATTTCTCCTTCAGCTACTTCTATTTCGCAGCGCGTGCGTTTGCTTACAAGGGAATTTTTGTAAAAGAGCGAAAGGTTTCCTTCTTCGTATTTGAGGCGGAATTTTTCAAGGGAAGTCTGCACAAGGCGCACGTTGCCCTCGCCCATAATGCACACGTCGTCAGCTGCAAAGGCAAGCCTTGAAAGCGCGTTTTGCGCGTCGGACTGCGTGATTTTTTTGTCCGCATTTTGAACGAGAGAGGAGAGCGAAAGAAGCGAGACTGAGAGCATTGCAAGCGCGAGCGCAGTTATGAGAAGAAGCTCGAGTGAAAGTTGGGCTTTCACTTTTACACCCTAGCGGCACTTGCCGTCAGTTGATGAACAGAAGCCGGATTTGCAGTCCTCATTGCCCACGCAATAATCCCCTGCGTTGCCTTTTGCGGCTTCCATTGCAGCGTCGGACTTGTCAAATACGGACTGTGAGCTTTTGTCTATTTTTGCAGAGGCAGTATTTGCCGTTTTGAGAAGCTGGCTGGCAACAAGGAGAACCAGAGCGAGTATTACCGCAAGGAGAATAAGCATTTCAGCAGAGAGCTGCCCCTTTCCCATAAGGGGATTTTTTATGCAAGGTATTTAACGCTTGCGGATTTTTAGCTGGAAAGCAGGTAGAAGCACGCAAACGTGAGGACGATGCCGAAAAGGAAAAGCGCTATGTTGTCGCGGCGGCTTGGGTGCACAACGTCCCGCGCAGTTATGAAGAGGAGGCATCCGCAGAAAAAGCTCACAAACGAGGATGCGATGTCCGTGCCGAGCCATGCTGCAAAAAGGGCGCCTGCGAAAAGCGCGAATGCGGCTATCTCCTGCTGGAATGGGAGCAGGTGCACTTTTCGCATAACGTGCCCGCCGTAAAGGGATGCAGTCACAACGCGAAGCGCGATTGGAAAGAGCAGGAAAAGCCACGCCTTGAAAGAAACGTCAAAGCCAAAGAGAAGAAGCATGCCGAACATGAAGGAGATGAGAATGAAACCAAGCAAATGCAGCCTTCCGACCGCGTATTTTATCTCCTTTGGGTGCATGTTGTGATACACGTGCTCTTCTATAAGGAAGAAGAGGCAGAAGCCGGCTGCAAAAAGCACGCTTGAAAGGAAATCGCCATCCAGCGCAATCGGAAGCAGAGTGAGAATGAGAACCCCGATTAGCATGCCTGCGTTGAAGCTCAGGATGCTGAAATAGTATCTTTCAACGTTTTTCTCAAACCTTATTGCGGCGTAAGAGAGGATGGAAATGAAAAATGCGAATGAGAGGGGAAGGATGTTTTCCATTTAAACCCCGAAAGCTCACTTTTTCTTTGGAAGCGGATTTGAGAAGGGCGCAAGAAGACGCGCAGCATTCTCAAGGGACTGTTGCACTTCCTTTTCGCTCTTTGCGCCCGTGCATATTACCTTGCCGTTTTTGAAGAGGAGCAGGGAACTTTTGGGATTCTTGAACTTGAAAATTGCGCCTGGGAACTGTTCGGGCTCGTATTCAACGTCGTGCAGCTTTGAGGCGATTGTGTAAAGCTCAAGCTCCACGCCAAATTCTGCTGAAGCAACAATGTTTACGATTGTGAATGTTGGCTTGAAATGCGGCTGGGGCTTGTTCTTTGCATATGGGAGGAGGAGCTTGAGCGTGCGGTCTATTGCGTGCTGCACGTCAGGCTCGCTCTTTGAGCCGGTGCAGATTACCTTGCCATTCTTGAATACGAGGAGCGAGGACTTGGGATTCTGGAGCTTTAGTATTGCACCTGGGAACTGTTCTGGCTCGTATTCAACGTTTGGAACCTTGGATGCGATTGTGTAGAGGTCAAGCTCTATGCCAAGGCTTGCGCTCGCAACTATGTTTTCGATGTTGAAGATGGGCTTTATTGCGGTTTTTTGTTTTTTTGCCATTGGCACCACCTGATGCCGCTCCTTAAGCCTTTTTAAACGGCAATATGGTTTATAAAGGGAAGGTATTTAAATATAGTGAGATGAAATGGGGAGCTTGCTGCTCTAATAGGCTAGTTTACCTTTTTTGGTGGTTTATATGAAACGGTCACTTGGAAAAATGTCAAAACGCTCGCGCCTTCTTGGCATGAGGAGGAAAGCGCTTTCCGTATCCGTGCAGTTGAAGAAATTCAAGGTCGGAAGCCGCGTGGTGATAGACCATCAGGCGCGCTATTCGGGAATGCCGCACCCAAGATACAGGGGAAGAAGCGGAGTAATACTTGCAACGCGCGGAAAATCTTACGAAGTTGAGATAAGGGACGGGCGCGCTAAAAAAATGCTCATAATACCTGCGGTGCACCTGAAATTGCAGGCTGTTGAGAAAAAGGTGAGCGCATGATTGGCAAAGTAGTTACGACCCCAAAACCAGTTACTCTTGCGCAGGTGGAAGAGCTGCTTGCAAAGCGCTCGGGAGAAGGGGACTTTGGTTATGAACAGCAGAAGAGCCTTGAATATTCCAAGAGGTTTGCGAAAGTGAGCGCGAAAAAAGCGCACGAACTCCTTGAGCAGCTGCAGGAGGAATTCGGGGTTCCGTACGAGGTTGCAGTAAAAATTGTGGATGTCATTCCAAAGCACCACTCACAACTGAGAGTGCTTATCGGGAGTGCGGGCGTATCTGAAGAAAAACAGAAAAAAATACTTGAAGTGCTCTCAAAAGTGAAGATAAAGCACGTTGAAGAGGCAAAGCCTGCTGAAGCTGCAGTTGAAGGCGCAGAACCAGTACAGGCAGTTGAGGAAAAGAAGGAGGAAGCAGATGGCGCGAAGAAGGGTTCGGTGGAAAATGTTGAAACTGATAAAGAAGGGAAAAAAAGCAAAAAAGCTGAAAAAGACGAAGAGAAAAAAGAAAAGAAATCCAAGAAAGAGAAAGAATAAGAAGGAGAAAGACTGTATGTTAAACACTGTGATAAACGGCTCGGATGCAGGTGTGCAAAATGGAAGAGTATGCATGGGTTATGGACTTTTTGCCGGACGGGCGGTCAAACGACCGCATGCGCGAGCCTATCGCACAACTCCTTGGCGAGCGGAATTTCACGCTTTTTGAGGCAAGCATAAAGCAGGGCGCAGTTGTAAAATTCGAGGACAGGTTGTACGTTGGAAAAGACCAGCGCGAGCAGGTTGAGAAAATAAAGAGGATTGAGTTTGATGAGCTTACTGCGGCTGCAAAGAACGAGCTTAATGCGGTCATAAGGAGGATTGTGATGCACCGCGAGGGCGAGTACGTGGACTTCTTCAACAAGAGCGGCTCTATTTCAATACGGCTGCACCAGCTTAATTTATTGCCGGGGATTGGAAAAAAGCACCTTGAGGAAATACTTGAAAAGCGCGACATCAAGCCATTTGCGAACTTTGCGGATATGAAGGAGAGGGTAACTCTTTTGCCTGACCCAATAAACCTCATTGTGATGAGGGTTGCTGAAGAGCTACGCGGGGACGCCAAACACTATCTTTTTGTAAGGCCGCCAATGCAAAAGCAGCCATTCTAGGCAGCAACGCGCAGGAAGCTTTTTAACATATTTTGTGCACTAATAACACGTATGGGAGGAAGCGTGAGCGGGCTTGCGCCCGCGTGCACACGCAGTTTGGAACCTAAGCTTGCTTCTTTTGAAAGGAAAGTTACTTCGGGCACCATTTGGAATAGGCTTAAGGCAAAGGCACTTTTGGACAGGGAGCCGGCGCATGCTAAAAAGACGCCGCAGGAACTCATTAACGAAGCACAGGATTTTAGGCAGCTTTATCGTGCAATGCGCAAAGCAGAATTCCATGTGCAGGCAGAAACAGGGGCGTCTGCGCGGCAGGCAATTGAAAGCATAGGGAGAGCAAGGAAGTACGTAAATGGCAGCATTCCGATTGATGATGCGATGTCGGTAATGAAGGTGCAGTTTGAGGGAGAGCTTAAGAAAAAGATCATGCAACTTCTAAATGCAGTGGTTCCTTACGAGGACAACGAAAGATGGACCATGATTTTTATCAGAAACACGTTTACGTGCGCGGGCGTTGCGCTGCTTGCGAAATTTGCAATTTTTGGCGAGGGGCATAACTCGGCAATGGTGGCGTTTATAGTGGCCCCGATGCTTTATACGATAGGCAAGGCATTCGTACTGCCCGCAAGGACACGCGTGCGATTTGTAGGGGAAAAATTGGTGCGCTTGAACGAAGGGGGAAGGGCTGCGGAAGAGATAATGCTGCTGGAATCGGAGAGAGCGGCAAAAACAGCCTGACGCTTTATATTCCCTTCGCGGCAAAAGTAGTATGCGCGCCGAGGTAACTCAGCCTGGTTAGAGTGCCAGACTCATAAATTCCGTAAAGCGTGATTTGTGAGTAATGAGCCTCTTCTTTGAGGCAATGAAAAA
>Ga0172370_10002160_pt1 | contig 28790 bp, 18 predicted proteins | sample LakKiv5m_FD_114538 | JGI IMG/M metagenome (GOLD analysis project Ga0172370, IMG submission 114538) | Freshwater microbial communities from Kabuno Bay, South-Kivu, Congo - kab_022012_11.5m | ecosystem: Environmental > Aquatic > Freshwater > Lake | place: Democratic Republic of the Congo...
ATCATAAAATTCAAAAATGTATTGTTCATTATAGCTTATCTCAAAATTACGCAGCATATCTAATTTTCATCAAACTTCACCCATGCTGTACATTATGATTACTAACTGGTTTTCTCTAGATATTATCCCTGGATTGCTATGTTATTGTAATGTTTGAGCAAAGGATAGCCATTCTTTATTACTGATAGCCAGTTTTAACTTTTTCAAATCATCTGCTTGTTTTATCTGCTCTATCACCCATAATCCTTTACGTGCAATATTGTATGCACCATTGGCATCGGCATCTACTGGCAAATTAGAAATCCAATTACCTTTTTCGTCTTTACCTTTTAACTTTTCGTTTTCACTATAATAAAACTCCCCTTTTTCATTAGCAACAGGTGAAATAAGGTAATCGGTTTCTGTTCCTGTGATACTATTACGCATTTGTAAAGTAAGTTTAAAAAGATGCAGTAAACGTTCAAAAAAGGCCTTTTCAGTTTGTTTTTCCATTGCACTTTTTAAATCATCAGTTGAATATCCAATGTTGTATTGGTCAAAAAGTTTGGTAAATTCAATTGTCAGATTTATTTCCCTGTTGTCCCACTGGTTATTTTTTTCCGGGTTTCGGAATGTTTCTATTCTTTTGTTGTTGGTGCAAACAGTCCATTTTGTTTTTGTACCATCAGCTTTCGTAGTAAAGTTATTGTAATCAAATGTGAATTCAAAGTAGTTCTTCCCCTGATTGAATAAGATTGAATCAAACTTACTGAAAAAGGATTTTGTTTTTTCCATATTTTCATATTTGGTATCAAACAGGTTTACAAATCCGGTAACAGGGTCCATTTTGCTGGTATTCCATGCAGGTACATAAAACAGAAAACCGCTTTGCTTACCCATGGTTTTAAAGCTTTCAAATTTGTTGGTTAGTTGAAATGCTTTAAGTGTGCCACCAGGCTCAGTGGTTGGTTGATTTTTGTCCACAAGGTAGTTTAGTTTATCAATAAGCATTTTCTCAAATTTCTGGTAAACTGATTTTTCCACTTTCTGCCTGCCACGCATAAAACCCATATTCAAGTCTTCAAGCACCACAATGGCATTGTACTTTACCATTAGGTCTGCTATTTTATGTATTACCTGACTGATATAACCCTCTTTAAGTTCTTTAATTGTTTCAATGGTTTTCCAGCTTTCACGCTCAACTAATCTTGCTTTTTCGCGTTTGCCGAGCAAATCGTGGTAATTGGTTTTATAAGAATTGCCTTTATACTCATTTATAATTTCATTCAATGAAAATTGTTTTACAATCTCTCCCCTGAGATTTACCAGGGTAAGGTAAAGCAAATGGCGCTCCCCACGGTCAATGCCAATGATGTGAAGGTCGCCAATGTTTTCCTTCAGGTACTGGTTCACCATCGGATTTATATTATTGATTCCATCGGCTTTAAAGTTCATGGTAATTGGTACATGAAACTGAAATTTATCTACAGTATAGCGTTTGTCCTTGATAATGTCGTACTTGAAAATGCTCTGTTTTTTGTCATTTAGTTGGTTTCTGTTGTCAATTGGCCTATTAGCAGGATGTATTATTTTGTTTTCATTTTTTATACTTGATTTACGATAAAATACTTCTGCCTGACCGTTGAGCTTATACACCACATCTTTAAGATTTTCAGGGTGAAAAAGCATTTTCCAATAGAGAGTGTGCATATTGGGTGTACCTTTACTATAGGGTGAAAAGTCTTTGTTGTAAATTTGGAAAAGGTATAATTTGCCTTCATTTACACAATCATTTATGTAGGATTCAGGAATATTTCTGAAAGAAAGATTATATAACAGTTTATTGACTTCATCATAAAACTCATCAATTCTTTCATAAGCTGAGGCAGGTTTTATAGAAGAATAATCATAGCAGTCTGTACTTCTATATGATTTTAAAAATGATATACAGAACTCAATCCATAAGAAAAGAGCATTTTTATAGCCTAATTCATCACCAGACTGTCTTAAATAATCAATTTGGAACTTCTTTTTACCATCAATTGTAAAATTATTCAATTCAAATATTTCTTTTGTCAAGCAAAGTGGTTTTATAAAATTATCGTTATCAAGAACATAATCATAATTGCTTACAGAAAAATGTTGTTTAACTTCCTTTAGCTGGGTACTGCATTTGGGAATCATCGTTGTCAGGTCTTTAAAAAACTTGTATTCAATCTTTTCAAAGCAAGGCATAAAGGTATCATTAAACTCTTTTCTGAATAATTTATTATGCCTTTTATCCATAATTGCCAGATAATATAAACCATCCTTGCGTAGTATTACGCTTGTATTATCAGGTTCTTTGTTTACATCCCAACCATCCAGTAAAGTAGAATTTTCAAAATTCAATTTAATCTTTTCAATTGAATACGGTTTACGGGTCATGTAATTGCGAACCATATTATACAAGGGATTAATTTGGTCAAGGATTTTCGATAATCCTGTAAACTCACCATAAAATTTTTCATCCTTATCGGCTTCGTTGCCTTTGCCAAGCAATGGTTTTACAAACCACTGAACAGCTTTTAAGCTATCAAGCAACATCTTTATTTTTTCTACAGCAACTTTATCCTGTGCCAGATCACGTTCTTTAGGGTACTCAGTATTTAAAAGAGATTCAACAGCATTATAGTTATCTTCAACCTGTGCAAACAGGTCTTTTGCGTTCTTTTTTTCATCATCATCTTTTCCGAGCGATTCAAAATAGTCTTCTACCTTATTAGTATAATCCCCCCCGAGCAGTGCAAGACAATCATTGATAAAACCTATTGATAAGCTGTCAAATGCTTTGAAATATTTAGCTTTTCTTTCCTCAAACTTCTCATTACTTTCCCTTGCTTTTTGCGTATTCTCTATTTCATACTTTGCTTCAACAGCTCTTTGTATAACAGCCCAATTCCCAAACATCTTTTGTGATATCTCGGTAATGCTTGTGTCATTACGGAGATAAATTCTGTTCAGGTCAAAATCTTTTAGGTGTTGCAATAATTCAATCAATGAATGTTCGCCATCCTTTTTCTTATAAAATACACACTCTTTTATTTCGTTGTAGCACTTTGCAATGCTTTCAAGCACTTCGTTATCTGTTCTGAAGTTTTCAGGCAGCCAAGAAATAGCATTTCTGTCACTTAGTATTTGTTTGTAGAGTGGTTTTAATTTTGGTAATCGTTTTGTTTTGTCTGTTTGTTTCTGATTGTAGAGATTAATGTATTCATTAAGTCCTTGAATTTTTTTACCGTCATCAGTAGTTTTTCCACCGATAACAGTATTGTAAACATCAATTTGGGTTTGTGTTATAAAATCAGAGTACGAAGCTAAAGTAAAAATGTCCTCTAAAAATAAAACATTTAAGTATTCTTCCAAATCTTCATACAACTTTTTAAAATTATCAGCCACAACTGTATCCTTTACTTTTTCGAAGGACACAATATTATCAATGAATCTGGGCAGGTTTTCATGGATTAAACGGTATGCAATGGCCGTAGCCTTTTCCTCATCAGAATACATATTTTTGCGGTTTTCATGAAATCCTGTAAAATATGTTGTGAAATTTTTAAATTCTGAAACAAGTTCTATGTCTCTTTCATTTTTAACAAATGTTAAAAGGTCTTCTTTTATCAGTTCCTTTGCAAAAAGCCTTTTAAACTTTTCTTTAAATGTGTTATCCTTTTCAAACCTATCTGCTATTTGTTTGCGCAGTCTTGCCTGCACCTCAATGAATTTCTTTCTTTGACTTTCATCTTTTTGACGAACCTGATACAAGAAAATGTATTCTTCCAGAGAATCATTGTTTCCTAGATTATCATATCTAAGCTTAAAATCTTTCAATGCTTTTTCTATAAAATCCTTGTGATATTCGTCAATAATCTTTTTTACTTCCTTATAATTCTCAGCTCGGTTTTCATCTTTTATCAGGTAACCTTGCTTTTCAATGTTTTCAATTGTTTTTCCCTGAGGAATAAGTTCAAACCTTAGTGTTTTACTAAGAGGATACAAACCGGCAAATTCATTCATTTTTTTCATCTTTTATAGCTTTATTTTATCAATAATAATGGAATTTCAAAAATAAGAAAAATGAAAATAATTATTGAGTCGCACAATTTGACAATCTATGATAAAAAATTATCCTGATCAGTCAATTATGAATTAATAATTAGGGAGATATTAAAGCAATAAAGTCAGTTAGGAAAATCATGATGTAGTACTGTTAAGATATACAATACTAAAATTCAGTTAATATGGAATAAAATTTTGTCATTTAACAACGACTGTTTTTAAATTGGGAATATTCCAAAGTTAGTCAATGTACTATAAACCTTGTGTATCGGCAAACCCATAACATTATAAAATGAACCATTGATATGTTCGATTCCTATCAGGCCGATAAAATCCTGGCAACCATAGCTGCCTGCTTTATCGTAAGGAGGATGCTTTTTGATATAGAATAATATTTCTTCATCTGTGAGCCTTTTAAATGTTACCTCTGTAAGGTCATTAAATTCAATTATTTTATCATCTTTCATAATACATACTCCCGTTATCACCGAATGGGTTTTTCCCGACAGTTTCCGCAACATCTCAAAGGCTTCTTTCTCATTTGCAGGTTTTCCTATTACTTTTTGATGCAACACAACAATGGTATCGGCTGCCAGAAGTACTTCATCAGGATAAATATTTTTGGCAGCAAGTGCTTTCAAACGGGCTAAATGAACAGGTAATTTTTCAATCTGAATACTTTCAAAACCATTTTCATCAATGTTGGGATGAAAAATACTGAATGTGTAGCCTGCCATTTCCAGAATTTCTTTTCTACGTGGTGATTGTGAAACAAGAATCATAATAAGTATTAAGTAATTAGTAATGGTTGAACATGTTAAATGATAATTGAAGTTTTATAGTTATTTTATTTTTTGAAAAATTCAATTGATTAAAAGAAGGAGCATTGATAATATTCCAGCTACCATGATAAGTTTGACAATGCGTGATAAAAACATAAATTCATTTTTTGTTTCAGCTTTAAAAATTTTTGGGAAAAGATAAATAGCAGGCAGAAATACAAATACAAACAGATAAACCGTTATCCACCACTTTCCTTCAATAAACTTTGACCAGCCAAAAACACTTAAAAGTATTGAAAATATCAGTAGAATAAAGAAAAGTAAAAATTCTGTCATCCCTAAACCAAATCGAACAGGAAAGGTAAGTTGTCCTGCCAGCCTGTCGCCTTCGACATCTTCAGCATCCTTAATAATTTCACGCAAAAGGCCAGTCAGAAAAGCAAAAGAAATATAAAATGTAAAACTGACCCTGTCAACACCGGCTTGTAAAAACCACAATACCAGCATAGTAAAAGATAATAATGCTGATACTAAAAGATTTCCGGCTAAAGGAGTCTTCTTTAAGGTATAAGAATAGAAAAACAGGGCAAGAATGCTTAATGAAAATGTAAGCCATACAAGGATATTAGTAAAAGCACCAACAAGCAGAGCAGCAATATTAAGCAGAAAATAAATGATTAATACACTGATACGACTGATACTTTTACCAACAATGACGTCATCCGGCCTGTTAATCATGTCGGATTCAACATCAAAATAGTCATTGATAACATATCCTGCCATGGCAATGAATACTGTTCCAAGGATAAGAAAATAAATTTTATAAGTATGATATTCCAGATGACCGTGTAAAATAAGTACATAATAGCAAACTAACTGGGTAAGAATGATGATAAGCAGGTTTTTATACCTGACCAGATTCAATATGTCAAGAAACAGCTTTCTTTTTTTCATCCCTATAACTTTTTGTTTTTTGAATAATCTTCTCTGATCATTCCTGAAAATAAGGTATATAAAGCCCGCCAGTCTTTTCTGACCAACATTTCCTTATGTTTATCAGTGATATTGCAGTCTCCGCGTTTGGCCGGACCAGTTTGTGATTCAAACGGATCCATCTCAAAAGCTTTTTTCATTGTTTCTTCTACCAAAGATTTCAAAATTTGATAATCAAGGTTTTTTTCGTAAAGAATATCTTTTGAAATCTTTATAAGATAGTTCGTAAAATTTGAGGCAAAAACGGCCGACAGATGAATAATAGATAGTTTATCGTCAGTAATATGTTGAACATTGTTTGAAAATGATTTTGCAAAATTCATTAGGTCACTGACAGATTTTTGTGTATTTGCATTCACAAAAACAGGTATCTCCTGCATGGATATCATTCGGTTTTTGCTAAAAGTCTGTAAGGGATAAAATATGCCATAGTTTTTTGAACATTTTTTTAAAGCATCTGAAGGCATAGAACCTGAAGTGTGGACAATGAGTTTATCGTTTGTATGAATGTGTTTTCTTACCTCTGTGAGAGCATCATCTTTAACAGAAACTATATAAAGGTCTGATTCAGGATTGATTTCACCAATGCCAAACTGACGTGCAGTAGCATTCACTTTTTCTGCTAATTTTTCAGCTTCAGTTATTCTTCTTGATACAATTTCATTGATAAAAAATCCTTTTCGATAAAATTCTGATGCAAATGCATTAGCAACACATCCTGCTCCTATTATTGATATTTTTTTTATTTCTCCCATTTTTAAGGCCAATAATAAATGCAAAAATCAGGCTTTTAGTTGTTATAATGATATTTTATTGTTCCTCTTTTCCACATACCATTATGACTATTACATCAGATACTTCGTTGTCTGACAGCTTCATATATAATGATTGCTGCTGATACTGACACATTGAGTGAATCAACTTTGCCTTTCATCGGTATCAGTATTTTCACTCCCTTAGACTTCATCCAGATTTCACTTAGTCCAAATGCTTCGGAACCCATGACTACAGCAGCAGATGTTCTAAAATCTGTTTGTGTGTATATTTTATCTGTATAAGGTGTTGTAATATAAATATTTACATTTTTTTCTTCAAGAAAATTGATTAGTTCAGTTGAATTACTTACTGCCACTTGATTGGTAAATAAAGTACCCAAACTCGACCTGACAACATTAGGATTATAAATATCGGTTTGAGAATCTGTAATTATTACTGCATCAACAGCAGCTGCATCACAGCTACGAAGAATAGCACCTAAGTTACCGGGTTTTTCAATATTTTCAAGCACAAGTATCAGGGGATTATTACTGAGACTTAGCCGGTCAAGTGCTAATGTTTTCATAGCTGCTACTGCAACAACATTTTTTATTTCTTCCCGGTAAGCTATAGTTTGAAAAAGCTTTTGATCAGCCAGAAAACAAGGGATATGACTGATATTCAGCTCTAATAAATAATCGCTAATTTCCTGTTCCGACATCCCTGAAGCAGAAAAAACAATCTTTTTTATATCGTAGCCTCCCTGTACTGCCAGTTTTAGTTCACGTAAGCCTTCTATGATAAATAGTTTGTTTTTTTTGCGATTACGTGCATTTTCAAGCAACCTGATTAATTCAATCACATCGTTGTGGCGGCTACTGATATGTTTAAACTGAATATACGTCATTACAATTAAAAAATAGCATCTTTGCAATAGCAAATTTACCCATTCATATGAAAATAATAAATGTTTCGGGATGGAAAGATTACGAACTTCTCGATAGTGGTAATTTCGAAAAACTTGAACGCTTTGGCAAATATGTTATTGCCAGGCCGGAACCTCAGGCATTGTGGCAAAAAAAATTAACTGAGGAGGAATGGCAACAAAAGGTAAATGCTTATTTCAGACGTAAAAAGGCAGATATTGGTGAAGCACTGTTGCCTAATGAATCGGGTGAATGGACAAAAAAAAACACTATGCCCGATAGATGGACAATTTCTTATCAATATAAGCAAATGAATTTGGTTTTTAGACTTGGGCTGACAGCATTCAAGCATGTAGGAATATTTCCTGAACAGGCTGACAACTGGAATTACATCTACAATCATCTGCTGCCTGAAGGTAAAAAATCATCATTTTTAAATTTATTTGCCTACACTGGTGGTGCTTCTCTGGCAGCAAAGGCTGCAGGTGCAGATGTTGTGCATGTCGATTCAGTAAAACAAGTGATTACATGGTCGAAAGAAAACATGCTGCTGAGTGGACTGGATGGCATACGCTGGGTGGTGGAAGATGCCTATAAATTTACATTGAGGGAAGTAAAAAGGGGTAAAAAATACACTGGAATTATCCTTGACCCTCCTGCTTACGGACGCGGCCCTGATGGTGAAAAATGGCAGCTCAACCATCATATAGACCAATTAATTGGTTTGTGTGCTCAAATTTTAGATAAGAAAAATGGCTTTTTAATTCTTAATATGTATGCTGTCGGATATTCAGCACTGATAGCAGAAAACCTGGTTAAAAAACATTTTGGCACGAATGTAAAAACCGAATGCGGAGAACTGACTGTAACAGACTCAAATGGCCTTGTTTTACCTTTAGGAGTATTTTCCAGAGTTTTAACTTGATTTCTACCTAAAAGGAATTTTTAATTACATTTTATTATAATTCGATGACTTTGTATTCCTGTCATAATAATTTCATAATAACCACTTTTATACATACAGAAATTGAAAATCTCATAATTATGGAAGATAAATGGAAGTATTTACCGTAATTAAATAATGGTGCTGGAGTTTACACTTATACTTTTCCTGCTATGGACATGTAGGTTAAGATGCAGGAGTTACTGAAGCTTATACCTACTATTTATCAGAAAATAAAAATGTTACAGTAAAGAGAAATAAAAAGCTGCATGTAACCTTTATTCCTTTTTTATAAGAAACAAGAAGAAAATTACTAATTCACAAAAAATTTAGAAATAATATTATAGAAACATCCTTAAACAGCATATTGCCGTATATTATTTTGTATCATCATTTTCGCTTCCATTTCATATAAAGCTCGGTCAGTTTGTTTTTTGTGTTTTGAGAAAAATCACTGTTCATGATCCATGAATAATAGGATGGGTCTTTTTCAAAAATCTCATCCACCCTTCTGCCTTTGTATTTACCAAAATTATAAACGATATCACCTCTATCATCTATAATCATTCGTGAAGCAAAGTCAACAATCTTTTCAATGGGTTTACCTAAGAAATTGTTGATTTCATCAACATTGTTACCAATGTTTTTGTATTTTTCAAGCTGAACATGCAGTATTTCTTCAGTAGCACGAATATCATACTCAGCACTATGGTGTTTTTCAATGGTTTTTTCACAATAAAATTTATAGGCAGTAGCAAGGTCTCTCTTTTCCATTTTATGGAAAATATGCTGTACGTCTATCACTTTACGATTTTCAAGTGAAAAGTCGATATGAAATCGTAAAAATTCCTCTACTAACAACGGGAGATCAAATTTCATAATATTAAAACCTGCTAAATCGGCATTATCAATAAAATTAACTATATTTTTTCCGACCTTATCAAAAGTGGGTTTATCAATCAGGTCATCATCTTTTATACCATGAATTGCTGTTGTTTTAGGAGGGACTGGTATTCCGGGATTAATGCGCTGAATAAATAATTCTTTGTTGCCGTCAGGTAATAATTTCAGAATAGCAATTTCTATAATTCTGTCGTTTACTATATCAAGACCTGTTGTTTCAAGGTCAATAAATGCTAATGGTTTTGTCAATGAAAGTTTCATTTTTATACAAATTGATATTTTTCAGGTAAGTAAAATTTCTTCTATAACTTTAGGGTAAAATTCGTATTCCAATTTGTGAACTTTTTCTGCAATACTATCAGCATTATCAATTTCAGGATTTATACCCACCTTTTTTTGAAACACAATAGTACCTTCGTCATAATGTTCATTCACATAATGAATGGTAATGCCTGTTACATCATCGCCTGCTTCAAGCACAGCTTTATGAACATGATGGCCATACATTCCCTTTCCTCCATATTTAGGCAATAATGCAGGATGAATATTTAAAATCCTAAAATCAAAAAGACGAATAAGATAATCTGGTATTTTCCATAAGAAACCTGCCAAAACAATGAAATTGATGTTCAAATCAGATAATTTATCTAACACCACCAAGTTATTGTAAAAATCATCTTTGCTGAAAATAAAAACAGGAATATTAAAACCTTTCATTCTGGTAATTACCCCTGCCTTAGGATTGTTTGTAAATACTGCTTTGATACAGATTTTATGATTTTCCTTGAAATACTGGGCAATATTTTCTGCATTAGTACCGCTACCGGAAGCAAATATGGCAATATTTGTTATCATCAGTTTATTCCAAGCTCATCTTTAAAAATTTTAGTAAACAATTGATCTATATTATTGTTGCCATTAATGTTATGCAATTCTATAGAACAGATAATAAATATAGTTTGCCCCAGCGTATTCATTTTTTTTGCCATTACTGTTGATTTACCTTCCCAGGCAGCTTTACCAAAACCACCTGTTTTTATTAATTTTGCATCGTATAACGATTGAGAGGTATTTTCTTCATAAAAAGGGCGTGCATTTGAGATTTTTGTAGATTTCAGCACTGGCCAGCCTGCTGTCAGGGGAAGCACCAATGAATCAGTTTCTATTCTAAAGTTATTTACTCCTTTTGGCAAAGATACCAACGAATCGATGGGTGAAAAGTCAAGGTAACCTGCTTGTTCATCAATAGAGGTAGCTATTTCAACAGCAAGAAATATTTTTCCTCCTGTGTTTAAAAAAGTTGTTAGTGTTTTTTGAGCAAGCGACATAGAAAAATCAATGTCCTTTCCAAACCAAATGATGTTGTCAAATAATGAAAAAACCATTTCCTGAGTAGTATTGTCGGCTGACAGTTGTGTATAAGCACCTTTTACTACCTCATTAACTCTGAGAATATCAAAATTTATAATACCAATACTTTGCAGGTTTGAAGTATAAAAGTCCTCGCGTTGCTGAACAGAACTTGAATAAGCATTTACCAGCAAAGTTTTTGATTTGGGTTTTCTGACAAATATCTTATTTGAATAAGCAATAACTGATTTTTCTCCTACTTTATCAACAGCCCTGATAAGCAATTGATTGGTGTCGTCAAGCATCAAACCATCCATTTCTGAAACATTTATTGTCATGTTGTTGCCCTGAAAGACCTTACATCTGACCGGGTTTTGCGACCAATCATTTGCTGCCACAACCACAGTATTAAAAATATGCTCAACAATAACGGCTTTGTGTGTTGTATCATTCATGAAAAGTTCAAAATGATCAATATTATCATCACCATCAGGGTCAGTTGCATCCCAAGAGAATCGAATCACAGGAAATGTATTTTCAGGGTTCCTGGCAGGGTTTCCAGCAGAATAAATAAAATGAACCGTTGGAGGGGAATTTTTTACAGGGTAATAAATATAAGCAGGTGTCAGGTCTTTTTGGTTATTGTTATCGATAGCTCTAATATACACAACAAAATTGAAAGTATCAGCACCTTCGAGAATTTTTACTGTAAAATTGCTATCACTTTTTGTAGTAAAGACCCAGTTTTTTTTGTCAGTTGAAATTTCAAAACCTTTAATAAAGCCATCAGGATCGTCTCCCCACCATGAAATTTGTATATTAGTAGTATATCTGTCCTGACCAAATCTGATGATTGTATCGGTTGTGCAAAATGTTTCCGGATTTAAATTTTCTTTCAGTGTACCAAATGGATTTTCCTTGCACGAAAACAACGAAAGTATAAAAATAAAAGTTAAAATAAATATGATGCGCATGGCTGCAAACATACATTAAATAAGATGATCTGACAAATGATAAATTAAGTCAAATAGGTATTACATTACATTTTATTTGAAAAATATCGCTTTAAAAACATTTTTAGTATTTAACTTGCACCAAAAATTTTATTGCAATGTTCAGAAAAAAAAGCAAACTGAGTTTTGCAGATATTGCTGTTTCATCAAGAAATATAAAAAATCCCTTTTTGGAAACCATACAGTTAAATGTTAACTGGGATCAAATTGAAAACCTGATATTACAAAATTATAACAAAGGAAAACGAGCTGATGGTCGTCCGGCATTCAGAGGACTTTTGTTGTTTAAAATGTGTTTATTGCAAGAATGGTATGGTGTTACAGCCAAACGTATGGAGGCCCTCATCAACGACACTGTGAGTATGAGCCATTTTATTGAACAAAGTCTGGATGAAAAAATACCTTCAGCAGCCACATTTTTAAGTTTTAAAAGAGAATTATTGAAATCAGGTGTTTATGCACAATTAAGAAATATGGTAAATGATGACCTTGCAAATAATCACTACACGATTAAAAAAGGCAGTATCAAATATCCATTTTTGCTAAAAACATTTAGAAAAAAAAATGAAGTAAAAAGCACTGAATAATAGGAATGTTCAAAATTGCTACCTGAAATATATTGAATTACAAACAAAAGAGCCTGTTTAAAAATTTTAAAGGTTTTTTAATTAATATTATTATCTTTGGTTGATATTTTGCGTAAGCAGCGTCATATCTAAATCATAATATTTATCAGACAGTTAGTTTTAATATTGATTATTATTTTAACTCAAATTGCTTCAGTCACTGCACAGCAGGTAAAAAAGTATTATGATGAAGGAAACGTATATTTCGAAAATGGGAAATACTCTGAAGCAATAAAAAAATTCAGCTATGTAATAAAATTAAACAACGATTACAGGGATGTTTATTTAAAAAGAGCCATGGCTTATGAAAAAAACAATAATCTGGAAGAAGCTGCTTCAGATTATGAAAACTGTGGTAATTTATATAAAAACAAGTCAGAGCACTTTTATAAAGCTGGCAGCCTTTATTTTCAATTAATGAATTATCAGAAAGCAATTGAATGTTTGAACAAATGCACTGATATTGATAAGAAAAACCTTGAAGCATATTTTTTAAAAATACAAGCTTTTTTGAAACTTAAAAACTATGAAGCAGCACTTTATGAAAGCAGTCAGGCAATAAAAATTAAAAAAACATCAATAACGTATTATTATCATGGGCTTTCATCGTTTTACCTCCACGATCTTGTTACTGCCGAAGATGATTATCTCAAAGCTATCAAACTTGATATCTATTTTTCAGATGCATTTTGTGGCCTAGCTGAAGTTTATTATAACCTGAATAAACTTGACAAGGCACTTGAGCACAGTAATAAAGCCATCATGCTGAACCCCTTAAAAGCATATTACTTTTTAGTAAGAAGTAATATTTACTATAAAAAGAATGAACTTAACACTGCAATAAACGATCTGTCAGAAATATTGCTAAGGATTGAACCTCAAAATATTGATATTTTATTTTTACGTGCACAATATTTTGAACAAGCAGAAAGGTTTACTGAAGCCATTAATGACTACATAAGCATTCTGGCAATTGATCAAATGAAAATTATTGCCATTTTTTTACGTGCAAAAGATTATGAAAAGATAAACAATAAAACTGCTGCCATAGCTGATTATCAGCTATTTATAACATCTGTCGAAAACAATCCACAGCCTTTTGTTAGTGAAATAAGCTATGCCAGAGAAAGGATATATCAATTAAATAAAGAAAGCGTCAACCCTGAAATAAAAATTACCTGGCCAGTTATTGTCGAAAACTCTGTAATTCAGATACCTGACAACAAAGATTCATTTACGATAACAGGAAATATATTCGATCAAAGTGAGTTGAAATATTTCAGGATCAATGGATTACAAATCGTTCTTTCAGAAGGATACGGTATTAAAAAATTTAGTTTGACACTCAGTATAAAAGATATTGAATGGATCATACTGGAAGCAGAAGACATCTATAATAATTATGAATATCAACGATTTAGCATAAACAAAACTGAAACAAACCTCCCAACAATTCACTTATTAAACCCGTATGCTTCTGATAATGGTGAAATTTACCTTGAAACAAATGCTTCAACTTTATTTATTGAAGGGAAAATTACCGACCAAAGTAATATAGCATACATCCAGATTGACGATATTGAAGCCAGTTATAAAAAAGACGAAATTAACCCTGTGTTTTCTGCCATGTTGAAAATTTCAAATAAATCTGGTTTTAAAATAAAGGTATGCGACAAATATGGTAATATTAATGAAAAATCGTTTTATTTCAACCGTGAAGGAATCAAGTTAATGACTGAAAATCCAATGGGAAAAACATGGATAGTGTTTATCCAGAATTCATCTTACGAGTTTTTACCTGTTTTGAAAGGACCTGAAAAAGACGTAGAAAAAATTAAATCTGCATTTTCCAACTACCAGATCAATAATTTTATTATTAAAAAAAATATGAATAAGCAGGAAATGCAGCGATTTTTCCTGATTGAATTACGTGATCTTATAAAAAATAATAATGTCACTTCACTGATGATTTGGTTTGCAGGCCATGGTAAATATATGAATGAGATGGGTTACTGGCTTCCAGTAAATGCTCTTTCTAACGATGAATTCACATATTTTCCTGTAAACTCACTTAAAAGCAGCTTACAGATATATTCACCCGAATTGAAGCATATCCTTGTAGTAACCGATGCCTGTGAAGCAGGACCAGCTTTTACAATGGTCATCAGGGCAGATACGCAGGAACCTGATTGTAGTGATTGGACGTATGCCTCACTGCGATCGGCACAGGTACTTACATCTACCAGTATGGGATGGGCTTCCGATCAATCAGTATTTGCTGATGCTTTTGCTGAAAGCCTTAAAAACAATTCAAAAAGCTGTATTTCCATTGATCAGATATCTCAATACGTTAGCCAAAAGGTAAAGGAATCACTCAAACAAACACCTGTTTTTGGTAAAATTGCTGGTCTCGAAGATGAAGATGGTACATTTTTCTTCCTAATCAAGGCAGAATAATTCTATTATTAACAATTGTACTGAATCATTTGAAATTAAATAGTAAAGTATATCTTTGCTGTCATTAAGTTTATAGTAACATTGCGTATTTCATTAAAATTTGATTACGAAAAGATTTTAAATGTAAAAACCGATGAATTTGGTTATGTAAAGCTCCTGTTTTTACATAATTTTTTTCAGGGCATCGGTCTGGCAATGTTTTTCAATGCAGCGAATTCAATTTTCTTAACGCAGGTGGGCAGCAAATCTTTGCCCCTTGTTTATATGTTCGCTGCCATCCTCCTTTTAGTCATCGGGATTGCTTATTCGTACTTTGAAAGAAGAGTTAGTGTAAAAAAACTATTTTTTGCTATTCTCATTTTATTATTTATCTCCATTTTTCTTATACGATTAGGCTTAAGTATCGTTGACAGTGTGTGGATTGCATTTGCTGCTATCATGTGGTACAGGGCTACTTCATTATTAAATTACCTTGAATTCTGGGGATTAACATCTATGATGCTTGATGTCAGGCAGAGTAAAAGACTTTTTGGCCTTGTCAGTTCAGGAGAAGTAACTGCAAAATTAATTGGATATTTTTCAATTCCCTTATTAGTTCCGTACATTGGAAAAACGAATCTGATTTACATTGCATCAGCATCTTTTGCTGCCTGTGTGCTCATTTTACATTTCATTTCAAAGCATTACAGCCAAAATAAAATCGATAGACCTAAAACACCTGAAAGTGAATTGAAAAAAGAAAGCAATGTTTTTGAACGATATTTCAAAAGCGACTTTATTATTTTACTGTCCATTTTAAGTTTTATTTCAGTACTCGTTTTTACATTTATTGATTTTTCTTTTTTAAGCAATTTACAAAACAAATTCAGTGATGCAGACGAAATAGCTGTATTTTTAGGCTGGTTTTACGGATTCAATAAAGGTGTAACGGTATTGATAAAAATGTTTTTCACAGGAAGAATCATCGACAAACTGGGTGTAAAAAATTCGCTGCTCTTTATCCCTGCTATTTTCATTCTGATTATTTCTGGTATTATCCTTTATAAAATGTTTTCTCCTGGTGAAACACTGGTATTTAGTTTATTTGCTCTCCTATTATTTTCAATGGAGTCGTTACGCTATTCACTTTTTGAACCTGTTTTCTTTTCACTTTTTCAGCCATTGAATAAAAATTTAAGATTATTTGGCCATGCCATTGTCAACGGATATCTTAATCCCATTGCATTAGGTATTGCAGGGTTAACACTATATTTATTTATCTATTTTCAGGGAAGTATCAATCTAGCATTAATATGCTATGTTTTAATTGGATTTTTAATAGGTTGGATTATCATAGTGCTGATAACAAACCGCCAATACATCATTGTGTTGAATGATGCCATAAAAAAACGCTTTTTCGAGGGTAGTGATATGTTTGTCAAAGGCAAGGTTATGCAAAACATCCTGCAACAAAAATTAAAAAGTGATGTTCCTGAAGAAGTTATTTATTCATCTCAACTGTTATTTAAAACTGAAGGAACTGACATTGCAGCCACAATCGGTATTTTATTGGACAATCCAAACGAAACAGTTCTGGTTTACACATTGAATTCAATTACATCACTAAACATATCAACTCACAAAGAAAAAATACTTTCATTAATCAACAACCCTGATATTAGTGCTAATGTAAGAGGACATGCAATAAGGGCCTATTGTGTTGGTGAAGATACTGATATAACAATAATTTATCATTTGCTGGATGATGAAAATGAATTAATCAGAAAAGGTGCTATTATTGGATTACTAAAAAACGGTGGTCTTGAAGCAGTTGTTCTTGCCGGACAAAAGCTATTATTACTTTTACAATCTACGAATTCTAATGAAAATATTACCGCTCTTGATATTATTGGAACATTAAAAATCAAAAATTTTTATCAACCAATAATAAATTTCTTAAATAACGAACATATTAAAATCAAAAAAGCAGCAATAGATGCCAGCGAAAAAATTGCAAATCCTAAGCTCCTACCCTATCTCATCAATTCTCTAAATGAACCCTATTTCAGCGAGCTGACAGCAAAAGCGATAACTGAATTCGGAAATGATGCAGTAAAGTTTTTTGAACAATACATACATGACAATGCGGTAAATGAAATTCCTGCAACAAGCATTTTCAGAATAACTCAAATATTAGGTAACATCCCAAGCAAGGAATCACACATGCTTTTAATTTACTTACTTGATTATCCGGTCTTTAAAATACAATATTCAGCAATAATGGCACTGAAAAAGTCAGGTTTTAAAGCAGGTGATCAATATGAAGAAATTATAAAAAAGAAGTTTGATCAACAATTTGAATTAAGTGGGTGGTATTATAACGCTATTTATTTGTTGGAAAAATCAGGGAAAGATAATAAGCTATTATACCGGGCTTTACATATCGAACTTGACATTATCAAGGAAAACCTGCTGTACATCCTGTCATTTCTATATGATACAAGAACAGTTTTTAAGGCAAGAGAAGGTTTACTTACCAACTACTCCGAGAAAAAAGCTAATGCAATGGAAATTATTGACAATTTGATTTCTAAAAAGCAATCTACTAAGCTTTCATTAATTTTTGAAGACTCTACAATTGAAGACAAAATAAAACAATTCAGGGATTATCATTTTAAATACCCTGATGAAGTTTTTGTTGTTATTGAAACAATCCTTACACAAAGAGAAAAGCTATTTAACCGATGGACACAGGTAACAGCAATCATATCCTTGCTCAATATTTTTACATTTGAGTTGACTCCCCTTATAATTCCTTTTATCGATAATAAAAGTAAATTATTAAGTGAAACAGCCAAAGATACAATACGAAAAATCAGTCAGCAAAAGGCATTTTCAAAAGAATTATTACTAAATAATATTGGAAACGAAAAACTGGAAAGCATTATGGATAAAACTTCAGGAAATAATTTACTTGACATTGAAAAAGTCATCATATTGAAAGGAACAAGTCTTTTCAGCGAAACACCTGAAAATATACTTGTAGATATTGCAGGGATTGTTAAAGAAGAAAGATTTGAAGAAGGACAACAAATAATGTTGAAAGGTGAAATGGGATTTTGCATGTATATTATTTGTGAAGGAGAAATCAAAATACACGACAAGGACCTGACCTTTACTACTCTTGGCAACAGAGACTTCTTTGGCGAACTGGCTTTATTAGACCCTGAACCACGTTCAGCATCGGCTACAGCAATGAAAGACTCGCTGGTACTACGACTCGATCAGGAAGCTTTTTATGAACTAATGTCAGAAAGAACTGAGGTGGCAAAAGGAATTTTAAAAGTATTATGCCGAAGAATACGACATCAGAATGATGTAATTTCTGAAATGAAAACAAAAATACCAGCAAATTAGCCCTTATGCTGAGATAATTATTTGAAGCTTTCTCAATTGATCCTGTTTTTTTTGATCGCGTGTAAAAATTGCAGTTTTAGTAAAATACCTGTGATTGGTCAAAAAATTGACCTGAATTTTATTCCATTGTTCCTCACCTGTAATAAAATGAAATGCCATTAATTCCTGATATAAACTGAAAGAAATCGGCTCAAAATCATTTCTGCCCAGATAATCAAGATCAGCATCACAAATTATTTCTCCTAAAAAGGATATCGGGCTTTGTGGAATTTGCGTTGCCATTATCATTTCCTTGATGGTTGCTATTTCATTTCTTCTATACCCAAAACCTGGTAGTATCTCACTCACAATACAACAAGATTCTTCTTCATGGCCTTTATATTTTACTATAAAACCCATATCATGAAATAAGGCTGCTGTTTTAAGCAACAACATCTCATATTCACTTATCCCTTCCGATATACCAATCCTCTGACAAGCAGATACAACATCAATGGTATGATGCACACCATGATAATATAAGTGTGGATCCAGTTCTGAGCGTAATCTGTTTAATGCATATTCTTCTATCCTTTTGTATTGCATTCAACTGTTTTTTGTTAACTTACCATCAATTTTTCAGTGTCGAGAAAATACATTTGTACTATACCTTTTCCTTTTACTTCCATTGGTTCGCGAGGAATAAAATTAAATTTATTTTTAAGTATTTCATACGTAGCACTTGAACAATTAATACGCATTGGGCTTCCATTGCTTTCCATGCGTGAGGCAGTATTGACCGTATCACCAAAAACATCATAAATATATTTTTTCACTCCAACAATTCCTCCAACAACTTTACCTGAGTTAACTCCTATTCTGACCCGCCATGATATTTGACTGTTTTTATTCCTTTCATTCAGATAATTGATAATATCGATAGCCGCCATGACAATATTCTCTGCATGATTTGAATTTCTGAATGGCATTCCACAAACGGCCATATATGCATCGCCTATTGTTTTAATTCGTTCGCATTGATATTTGTCCATAATATCGTCAAACGCTGTAAATATATCGTTTAATTCATTAATAAGATGCTTTGGTTCAAGTGTGGCAGATGTATCGGTAAAGCCAACAATATCAGAAAAATATACTGAAACCTCTTCGAAACTTTCCGGTTCGGTGGTTCCAACTTCTTTAAGGTCATTCACCACTTTCAGTGGTAAAATGTTCAGTAATAAATCTTCAGACTTCGCTTTTTCTTTAGCAATTATTTCATTATCACGTTTTTTCCGTTGCAAACTTCTGTAAACTTGTATGACCATTCCGATAATCAACAAAATAATCAGTCCGGCAAACACAATAACTGCTTTTTGCCGTTTATTTTCAGCTTCTTTTTTTGCAATTTCAGTTTGTTGAATTTTTATTTGTGCTTCCTTTTTCTCAGTTTCATATATTGTTTGAAATTCAGCGATTTGTTTATGCTTTTCTTTATTAAAAATTGTATCTTTTAATTGTGTATATTTCTTGTAAAACGAAAGAGCTTCTCTGAAATTACCCAAATTAAAATAGGCATCAGAAAGATAACTATATGAACTAAGGATAACAGGATCTGCCATGATGCTTTCAGCAATTTTCAATGCTTCAAGATGATATGGCAATGCTGCAGCATAGTCTTTACGGTCATAATACACTAAACCTATGTTATTCAGGTCAACAGCAATATCTGCTTGTCTATTTTGTTTTCTGTCAATGTCAAGTACTTGATTGTAGTAATCAATAGCTTTTGAATATTGCCTCCATGCTTTATAAACTGATGCCAGATTGTTAAGTAATACAGCTACAGCACCTTCCTGTTTCATGCGTGAAAATATCTCCAGTGCCTGTTCATAATATTTAACAGCATCCTGATATTTTTTCATTGAAAAATATACTGATCCTATATTGTTCAGGTCGCCACCAACACTGGCTTCCTGATTTAATTTTTTATCAATTTCAAGAGCTTTCACATAATATTGTAGTGCATTCTCAAACTGTCCCCATGTATCATATACAGAACCTATATTTGTAAGGTAATTTGAAACCTCCAACTCATCACCACTTTTTTTGACGATATTTAAGGCTTGCATATAATATTCAATAGCTTTGTCATATTTTCCCTGCGAGTAATAAACCATACCTATATTATTCAGGTCAATAGATAAGTCAGATGGTTTTCCAATCCTTTTATCAATTTCTAGTGCCTGAGAATAGTATTTCAAAGCTTCATCAAATTTTCCCCATGCTTTGTAAATAGCACCAATATTATTCAGGTCAATTGCAATATTAGCTTCAAAATTGTTCTTTTGATCAATATCAAGGGCTTTTTTGTAGTAATAGATTGCTTTTTCAAAATCTCCCATTTTTTTATAGGCGATACCAACATTATTCAAACGTCTTGAAATATTTTCATTATCACTTGCTTTCTGGTCGTAAAACAAAGCAGAATTAAAAAATTTTATCGCCTTTTCATATTCACCCTGAACATAATAAACCATACCTATCCCATTGTACACTTCAGCAATTTCTTTCGTATTTTTATTTTGTTTCCTGATTTTCAATGATTTAGAATAATACAAGAGTGCTTTTTCAAAATCATTATTTGAATTATAGGCTTCAGCAATTCGGAAATAAGCTGTTGCTTCTTCTTTTTTATCTTTATTTCGTTTTGCAAAATCAAGAGCTTTTTCTGCATAAAACAGACCCTGCTGAAATGAATCGGCTACAACCACCTCTGAAAGTTGATTATAAATGCTTGCCTTTTTAGCCGATTTAGCTTGTTTTAAAGCATTTATTAAGCTATCCTGTACTGCTGAAAATGAATGGTTTTCAATTATCAAAAACAATACTAATACAAAAAATATCCGACAATTTAATTTCATATAAGTTACTTAATAGGCTGAAATTCTATTATTTCAAGTCATATTTTAACCTGAAAGATAATGCAAATGTAATTTTTTATGAAAATAATTGTTAATGCCAATTAAAGTTAAATCTATTAATTGATTCAAGTCGAAAGAAAAAATTATAAAATCAGGTAGATTTATCTTGATAAATAATTAATTATTATATTTGCCTCTGGTTAAAATTTCGATTTAATAATTTTCAGTTTAATAAATATCAGAAACAAAATACTGTTTGTATGAGGATTAGTAAAACATTATTAATGTCAGTAGCTATTCTTGGGTTACTGTCAGTAAAGGCTGCTTATGCCCAGATTCAAATTATCAGTGGATTTGAAAAGGGTTCTTATTATCAAATGGCAAACGATATTAAATCTGTTGCTGGTGATATCATTACCTTTGACACTATCTTTACCAGAACCTGGGATGATAAAGATTCCATTGCACTAAAACGCACATCTGTACCACTTGTTGAAGTATTAACATCTTCTGGTAGTCAGTACAATTTTAACAGAGTAAGTAAATCATCAACACCACTGCTTGCATTTATGCAATATGATGTTTTAGTAAACGAACAATTAAAAGATCTTAAAAAATATTCAAAGCGTACCGATAGTATTATGGAAGTAATGCCACTTGGAGTGGAAGAAATTCACCTGATTGCACTTAAAACAAGTAAAATTAAAGGACTGGCTGACCTTAAAGGAAAAAGAGTGGCCATAGGAGCTGCAGGTCAGGGTACAGCAATTACAGCAAAGTTTATTAAAGAAAAAACAGGCATTGATTGGATTGATTTTGAGCTTTCTATTAAAGATGCTCTTCCTGCACTATTAAACAACAATATTGATGCATTTTTCTTTGTTGGAAGTGCACCAGTATTAAGTCTTAATGGTTTGTCGCCTACTTTTGAACAATTAAAACTTATTCCTGTAATGCACCCTAAATTAACTGAATATTATGTCCAGTCATCTATTCCAACAGGGACTTATCACTGGTTAAAAAGTGATGTCCAAACATTAGGTGTAAAGTTATTACTTGTAAGTGACATTTCGAAAGAAAGTCCAAAAGACAGGGAGAATCTGAAGAGAATTCTTAATGCTATTAAAAACAATATTGGTAAATTACAGGAAAAAGGTCATCCAAACTGGAAAAAAGTTGATTTCAATTTCAGTGATGTTAAATGGGAAATTCATCCTGTTTCCAAGCAGGTGTTTAATATCCCATAAACTTGTTATAATAATCTTATCAGGCCTGAAAGAAAATCTTTCAGGCTTTTTTTTTGTAAAAGTCTGATATTTTTTTTAGCTGAATTCAAAATCATTTTTAAAATATTGATAAAACAGGCATTCTTAGTAAATTCCACTACTTAATTTTGCATCCATGTTATAAACATTCTTATCGTGATGAAACCAATAAAACTTAACACAGTACTGGCAAGAGAGTTTATCAGTAATGAAATCTATGAAAAACTTGCTTATAAACTTCCCGATTGCCATAAAATGTTGTTAGAAAAAACAGGAGAAGGAAGTGAGTTTACCGGATGGACAGATATTCAATCTTTCATGCCTGAAACACTCATTGATGATATTTTTAAAACGACTACACGTTTAAAGAAAATATCCGATACTGTTGTTGTAATAGGAATTGGTGGTTCATATCTTGGGGCTAAAGCTATTGTTGAAGCCTTAAGACCATTTTTCCCCGTTAAAAATGAGAGTATTGAGGTGCTTTTTGCAGGATTTAATCTCTCTGAAGACTATCATGCCGAACTGCTGGAATATTTAAATAATCGAGATTATTCATTGGTTGTGATCTCAAAATCGGGTACTACTACAGAGCCTGCTATTGCATTCAGAATACTTTTCAAACATCTGATTTCAAAATACGGAGAAGATAATATTAAAGAAAGAGTCATTTGCATCACTGATGAAAAGAAGGGAGCATTACGCAAAATGGTGAATAAATATGGCTTTGATTCATTCATCATACCAGATAATATCGGTGGACGCTTTTCGGTATTAACTGCTGTGGGATTACTCCCAGTAGCTATTGCCGGTTACGATATCAAAGCATTACTGCATGGTGCAATGGATATGATGTTGCTTTATAAAAATAATTATCATGATCCAGATTTCATGATCAACGATTTTGCCCTTCATCGGCTTAGTCTGGAACGTCAGGGATACTTTATTGAACTATTTGCTACCTATCAGCCACGTTTGTTTTATTTTATGGAGTGGCTGAAACAACTATTAGGAGAAAGCGAAGGCAAAAACGGTAAAGGTCTCTACCCTTCCAGTGTTGTTTTCACAACCGATCTACATTCTCTGGGACAATATATTCAGGAAGGAAAACGGATTATGTATGAAACAGTCATACATGTTGAAAAATCAAAAAATAACCTTATTATTCCGTATTTTGATCATGACGATGACGACCTGAACTACCTGGCAGAAAAAAATATCCAATATGTAAACAGCAATGCCATGAAAGCCACTCAAATGGCACATCTTGCAGGCAAGGTTCCCAATATTGAAATAGTTTTACCTGATTTAAATGAATACTATCTTGGGCAGATGATCTATTTCTTCGAAACAGTATGTGCTGTTAGCGGGTATTTGAATGATATTAATCCTTTTAACCAACCCGGAGTAGAAGCTTACAAGATAAATATGTTCAAACTTTTAGGCAAACCAGGTGCTTTATAAAACTCAATCGCATATAACTTAACTCAACCGGTTTAAGTCCTCACCTGCTAAGCGAATGAATTCAATTCGGGGCAGTTCACCAAAGCATGCTACACTGGCCATGGTATTATCATTTATTTTAAAACTAAACATGGTAATTAAGTTATTTTCTATGTCAATGTTATTAAGATTCAATGCTGAACTTTGTTTACTAACCTCAATATTTTTAACCTGATCAAGTAATTGTATTCCCAACAACTTAACAATTGCTTCCTTACGCGTCCAGTAGGTTTTGAATATTTCTTCCTTGTTTATTGCATTTTCTATTTTACTGGCTTCAGCTTTGGTGAAATATGAATTTACAACCAGGTCAAGACCTTTTTTATATCTCGCTTCTTCAATGTCGATACCTATATCATGTGTCAATGAGGCAGCTACAATTATCTGTGTTCCTGTATGGGATATGTTAAAATAAAACGACAGTTTTGGTATATTAATAAATGGTTTTGAATGTATATCCTTTTGTTCAATGCTTACATCCAATAAATTTATGCCATGAAACTCCGATACAATTTTTTTAACTAAAAACCTACCCGATAAAAAATTTAGTTTATCCTTAAGAAAAATGTATTGATTAAACCTCACAATTTCCTTTGAACTTAAAACATCATTTACGTTGGGCCATGATGTAATTTCCTCCTGATTAAGATAAAAGATAAATAGTTTATCATCAGTGATAATAAATTGATTTTGATGCATGTTCCATGAAACAGGCTCAAGGTAAAAATTATTTATCCTGAATGTTTTCATTCATATTGTGTATGCTGTTCACTTCATTCAATCTTTTTTGCAATATTTCGGCAATCACAACATCGCCAGGTGAACCAAACAGGTTTGCATGTTCTCCTGGTATTTCATGAAGGTAAATTTTACCTGAAATAAATTTTTTCCAGCCATAATATAAAAAGTCTTGTATAAAAAACCTCTTTTCTTTTGCCTTAAACAAATCCAAATCAATCTCAAAAGGTTTTAAAAAGTAGTTTGCCAATGCATGAATACCTGCTTGTTCTACTTCGGCATGCAAATATTCCTTATTTGTTTCTTCATCCAATTTTTCTTTTTTCTTTATCCACTTTAAATAGTTTAATCGCACCAACAATACTCGCTTTTTTTCACGATAAAATTTTAATGGGTTTTTTAAAAACAATAAAAACAGGAAGATAAATCTACTGAATTCAAATTTAATTTTAAAAACAAGTTTATCAATTTCACTTTTCCCATCAAGTTGATGATATCGCTTTTGAATGAAGGCATCAGTATCAAACATTGCCAAAAAAGGTACATTAAAATTCATTTTTTTCAATTGCATGGCCATTTCAAAAGCGATATAACCTCCCAAACTGTAACCTGCAAGTGCAAAAGGTCCTTTAGGGGCTACCTTGACAATTTCTGAAATATAATAACTTGCCATTTCTTCAATGCTCGTCAGAGGTGCTGCTTTACCATCAAGGCCCTTTGCTTGTAGAGCATAAATAGGTTGATCAGGCGACATTTTATGCGCCATTGTATTAAATAGTAATACATTTAATCCACCTCCATGAACAATAAATAATGGAATTTTATTTCCTTTAGTATTGATAGGTGTCAATGATTGCCAATTAATGTTTTTGGCATGTGACACTAAAATTTTTGCAAAATCATGGATGGTCGTATTTTCAAAAAAAACTGAAAGTGGTAGTCTTATATTATATTCAACTTCAATTTCTGACAATATCTGAACAGCAGCGAGTGAATGTCCACCTGATTTAAAAAAGTTAACAGTAGTACTTATTTCTGTTACACCAAGTGCTCGTTTCCATGCTTCAACAAGAAATTTTTCAATTTCGCTGATTGGAGCTGTAAACTCAGGTTGCAATTGATCACCTGATTCAGTTTGAGAGGCCAGTTGTCGTTTATTTACTTTTCCCTGTTCATTTAATGGTAGCTTTTCAAGCTGATGAATATAAGATGGCATCATGTAATCCGGGAGAGACTTTTCGAGATATTGCCTTAATTCATCAATGGTAGTTTCAGAATTATTAAAAACCACAAATGCTATAATTTTTTTTGTAAGAGCGCTATCACCATGCCCGATTACAGCACACTCACTTATTCCACTAAAACCAAGTATAATTTGCTCAATTTCAGCAATCTCTACCCTGAAGCCTCTAACTTTTAATTGATTGTCATCCCTACCAATGAATTCGATATTACCATCGTTTTTCCACCTTGCAATATCACCTGTATTATAAAGCTTATCTTTTTTATCTATTGAAAATGGATTATCAATAAACTTCAGATCAGTAAGTTCCTTTTTGTTTACATAATAAAGTGCCAACCCTTCGCCACCAGTGTACAAATAACCTTCAACACCTATTGTAACAGGCCTCCGGTTTTTATCAAGTATATAAACACTGGTACCACGAATAGGTTTACCTATTGGTACACGGGATGATAAAAATGATGCATCTGTCACATTATATGTCGTGGTAAAAGTAGTGTTTTCAGTAGGTCCATAACCATTAATGATTTTACCAGGCCCAAGAATGGCCATCGCTTTTAATACATGCATGGTTGACAACACATCACCCCCGGCCATCAGGTATCGCAAAGATTTTAACCGATATGCATTTTTTTCTACCATCAGTGAAAATAACCCTGAAGTCAGCCAAATGATGTTTACCTGATTTTGTTCAATCAGATCAGTGATATCAGTTAATGTTACTTTATCAGAATTTTTAAGAACCAGCTTACAACCATTTAACAAACTTCCCCATATCTCGAATATAGATGCATCAAAACAGATATTTGATAACTGAAGAAAAGTTAATTCGTTTGTAAAATCAATAAAATCGTTGTCTTTACACAATCTAATGATAGCTCTGTGAGGAATGCACACTCCTTTTGGCTCACCTGTTGAACCAGAAGTATAAATAATATAGGCCGGATCATTTGGTGTAATATCAATATTTAAATCCTTATCAGATACTCCATTAATAATTGATAAATTGTCAATATTTACTTCAAGATATGAAATCTCTTTCAGTAATTCATTTTGCCATCCACTATCCTTGATTAATATGTTTACATCACTTTCATCAAGAATATATTTGATTCTATCGTCAGGAAAAGCAGGGTCTATGGGTATATAACAACAACCAGCTTTTAAAACAGCAAGAAATGAAACCATCAATTCTTTTTTTGATGACATGATTACAGCAATTTTTGACTTTGGCTTTACGCCCAGAGTTTGCAGGTAATTTGCTAATTTATTTGAAGCGATGTCGAGTTCAGAAAAACTCATTTCTCCTCCTTGCCAACAAATAGCAGTTTTTGAACTAAATCGTGTTACAATATCTTTAAAACATTGAATAACATTCGTTTTTACTTGATAAATTTGTTTGACACCTGACCATTCATTTAAAATAATTTCCTTTTCCCATAAAGGCATAATATTCAGAAAATCAATTTTTTCATCGATATTAATAGTAATTGACCTGATAAGCTCAATGAATTCCTGAGCTAAACGAATTATACAATCTTCATCAAAAAGATCAATATTGTAAGAAAACTCTAAAGTCATATCATTTTCACTGCCGGTGATATTAAGATACAACTCAAAATTTTCGCATTTTCTGGGGTTTGAAACCAATTTATAACGAATACCATTAAAAGAAACACCCTGATCGATATCCATATCAACATTAAACACTACTGGTATCAATGGTACACGGGCAGGATCACGATCAATCTTCAGTTTTTTTAACAGATTGCTGAATGTAAAATTTTGATTTTCAAAGGCATTCAGCAAATATTTTTTTCTTATTTTCAGATAATCTGAAAAACGCTGTGCACCTGAAATCTCAGTATAAATGGGCAGTAAATTCACACAATGACCAATCAGGTCATTATAGCCATAAACAGGTTGAGCAGCAGCAGGAAGGCCAATAATCAACTTTTCGTTACCCGATATACGATAAATAAATACTTCAAAAGTTGATAGCAAGACATTTACAAAGCTCATTCCATTGGATGATGCAATTTTTTTTATGGATTCAGTTAATTTATCCGGTAATAACACATCATATCTGTTACCTTTAAAGGTTCTGATAGGTGGCCTAGCTTTATCAACAGGTAAATTTAATACAGGTACTTCAGAATTAAACTGATTTAACCAAAACATTTCTGTTTTTTGATATTCCTGAGAATGTTGGTAAACAACGTTTTCATGTGCAAATTGAAAAAACTGAATTGCAGGTTTGTTTGCTTCAACACCATTGTAAAACTCTGACAATTCTTTAATAATAATTCCAAGCGACCATCCATCACACACAATATGGTGTATGTTAATGATAAAAAAATAATGCGTTGCTGAACATTTTATAAGACATACTTTAAACAATGGAGATTGTGAAAGGTCAAATGGTGTGAGTACAAGTTCATTAATATAGTTTTTTATATGTACCTCATGCTTATCTTCATCAAATTTAGAAATATCAATCAAATCAATTTTATATGTTATATTGTCAAGTAGATGCATCATTTTACCGTCAACATCAAACACTGACCTAAGTGAATCGTGCCTGTTTACAATTTTTTGAAATGCATTGTTAAATCTTGTAACATCAAGGTCTCCAAATAAATGTAATCCTATACACTCATTGTAAGCACAATTTGCATCGTTGCTAAAAAGTGACGAATACCAAACCTCTTTTTGCGAATCAGTTAAAGGAATATATACTTTTGAATCTGACTCGTTAAAAGGATTATAATCGACTGATTGATAAGCTTTAGCGATATCCAAGTTATTTTTTTTATTTGCAATGATATGTTAAAAAATTTGTCCTCTGAAAAAAAAATATCAAGTTATCAACGAAATTCAATTTTATAATCAAAGTTTATCTGAATAAAATTTTTA
>Ga0172370_10002161_pt1 | contig 28767 bp, 27 predicted proteins | sample LakKiv5m_FD_114538 | JGI IMG/M metagenome (GOLD analysis project Ga0172370, IMG submission 114538) | Freshwater microbial communities from Kabuno Bay, South-Kivu, Congo - kab_022012_11.5m | ecosystem: Environmental > Aquatic > Freshwater > Lake | place: Democratic Republic of the Congo...
CACCCGCGAGCGCCCAGTCGCGCATCAGACGAGATGCGGAGGTCGCGCGCCCGGCGAACCCGGCCAGCGCGAGGCCGAGCAGCGGGTAGGCGAGCCACGGGAAGAGCGGGAACGACACCCACTCGCCGACTCCCGACAGCGGGTCGAGGGCGACGTTCCCGCCGCCGGCTCCCCACAGGAGCGGCGCGACGATCGCCACGGCCGCCGCCAGCCCCAGGACGAGGCGCGGGTCGCGCACGTACCGCTTGACCGGCCCGAGGACGATCAGCGAGAGGCCGGCGAGCTGGAGGATGTCGATCTCGAAGATCGCCCCCCACCAGGTGCCGCCGAAGACGTCGATTGCGTGCGCGTCGCCCAGCACCAGCAGCGGCACGGCGAAGCGCGCCAGGTTGAGCACGTACCCCAGCGCGAACAACTGCAGCCCGCGCACCACGCCGCTGCGCACGCCGGTGCGGGACGAGCTGCCGAACAGGAAGCCCATGGCGACCATGAAGACCGGGGCCGCCGGGGCGGTGCCGAGGAGCAGGAAAGCTTCACCGAGCGCCGAGCCCTCTCCTTCGCTCACCGCGAAGATGATCTGGACGTGCTGGAAGACCATGAAGACGATCGCCAGCCCGCGCGCCAGGTCGAGAAAACGCAGGCGGCCGTCCGTGGTGGGCAGCGGCCCGAACCGGGCTCGCAAGGCGGTGCGCTCTGGAGACGCCATTGGAAGCCACTTTCGTCGGTTGACACGAATTCAGGTCCCGCAACGGCTACCGCAGGATAGTACAAGTAGCCGTTCGTGCGGGATCCCGGCTAGGATGGCGTCCCACACCACCGGCCGACACGTCGGAAGGGCATTGATGAACGATGCGGTCCCGCACTCCCCAGGCGCGCCCGCGCCGGGCGGTGACGATCCGGCAATGGACCTGCAACGCGCGATGGACCGCTGGTTCTTCCGTCGCGGGCTGCCGCAGTTCGCCCTCGACCGCAGTTCCACCACGGCCATCTGGACGAGGGCGTCGCCGTTCCTCTTCGTCACCTTCCTCATCCTCGTCGTTGCGAGCGCCGCCGATATCCGCAGCACCGCGGGCGGTGCGGCCGTCGGCGTCGCCGCCGTGCTGCTCCTCGTCGCCTTCGCAGCCGTCAATCGGCGCGCGGGACGCCCGTTCTACGCGCTGCCGCGGCGCGTCGGCTGGGGCGTGCTCGCCGCCTACGCCGTCGTGCCCACGCTCCTCAGCGGCTTCGCCTCACTGCGGTGGCTCCCGCCTCTGGTGACCCTGGGAGTGGCCGTCGGGATCCTCGCCCTCGCCTGGGTCGTCACCTGGGCGGCGCTCATCCCGCTCATCGGCTGGGCCGTCCGATGGACCACACGGCAGTTCGGCAGCGTCGTGCCGCTCGTCACCCGCGCCCTGCCTCTGCTGCTGCTGTTCGTCACCATCATCTTCCTCACCACGGAGGTATGGCAGGTCGCCGGTACGCTGCCCGCCCGGTGGCTGTGGCTCACGATCGGCCTCTTCATCGTTCTCGGCCTCTGCGTCATCGCCGCGCGCCTGCCGCAGGAGATCCACAGCCTTGAGGCCACGGGTGACAGAGCCTCCATCGAGTCCGCCTGTGCCGACACGCCGCTGGCCCCCGTCGTCGCCGGCGTCGCCGACCTCGGCGAGCCGCAGCCGCTGACCCGTCTGCAGCGTCTCAACATCGGCGTCGTCATGACGATGGCCCAGGTGGTGCAGGTGGCTCTGTTCGGCGTGGTCGTGTGGTTCTTCTTCCTGCTCTTCGGGACCATCGCCGTCTCCATCCCCGTCCAGGCGGAGTGGCTGGGCGGTCTCAACCCCGTGGATGTGCTGTGGCACCTGGCGCCCGATCGCGGTCTCACCCGCGAGTCCGTGCGCGTGGCGACGTTCCTCGCCGGGTTCTCAGCGTTCTACGTCACTGTCTACAGCGCTTCGGACGCGACCTACCGCGAGCACTTCTTCGCGGACATCGGTCGCGAGATGGAGCGGGCCATGGCGGTCCGCCAGGCCTACGTGGCTCACGGCATGGAACGCGGTCCCCAGGCGCGCTGAGCCGCGACCCGAGAGGCGTCAGACGGCTTTCCGCGGCCCGGCCCCGGCCCGCAGCGTGAGCACCAATGCCGCCACGCTCAGCCCGATCCCGAAGACGAAGGCGACGGTGAAGCCGTGCCGGAGGATGGCGTCGGGGATGTGGGCGGTGGTGACGCTCACGCCTTCTCGCGTCGCGAGACGCGTGATCCCGTCCGAGAACAGGGTCTCGAACGACGCGATGCCCAGCGCCAGGCCGAGGCTGCGTGCCACCGAGGTCACGCTGCCGGCCTGAGCCTTGCCCGCCGCCGGGATCTCGTCCAGAGCCATGTTCAGGTTCGGCGCCTTGTTGAGCCCCTGGGAGAGTCCGAACAGCCCAAGGGCCAGCACGACGAACCACAGGGGCGAGACGTCGTTCATCAGGCAGAACAGTCCGAAGGCCACGATGGAGAGCGAGAGGCCGGCGCCGCACACGGCGCGCGCGCCGTAGCGGTTCGCGAGCCGCCCGGACCAGGGCCCCGCGAACTGCCCAGCGGCGTTGACCATGAGCACCGCCCCGGCGGCGACGGGCGCGAGCCCGCGCAGGTTCTCCAGGTAGAACGGGAAGATGAACATCACACCGCCGGTCGTGGCCATCGCGAGCAGGAACGCCGCCGTGGCCAGGCTGAAGCGGCGGCTGCGGAACAGCCCCAGGTCGAGCAGTGGGTGGGCGGTGTGCCGCTCGCGCAGCACGAAGGCCAGACCGCCGCACAGGGCCACGGCGAACAGCCCAAGGATGCGGGCCGAGGTCCAGCTCCACTCGCGGCCCATGTTCAGGGCGAGCAGGAGCGCCAGCAGCGCGACGAACGAGAGCACGGCGCCGGTCACGTCGAGGCCGCGCTCGCTGCAGGCCGGGTGCTTCCGCGGCAGCCAGAAGCACCCCGCGACCAGCGCGGCGACGCCGATCGGGAGGTTGACGAAGAAGATCCAGTGCCAGCCGAGCGTCGTGGCGAGCAGCCCGCCGATGGGAGGCGCCAGCGCGACACCGAGTGCGGAGACCATGGTGAGCACGCCCATGGCGGCGGCGCGCCTGGCCGCCGGCAGGTACAGCCCGGGGTAGGCGAGCATGACGGCGAAGATCATCGAGCCGCCGACGCCCTGCACCGCGCGCCCGGCGATCAGCCCGGGGAGCGTCTGCGCGATGCCGCACAGCAGCGAGCCGGCCGTGAACACGGCGAAGCCGATCAGGAACACCCGCGTGATGCCCCACCGCTCACCCAGCTTGCCGAACAGCAGCAGGAAGCTGACCTCGCAGAGCAGGTAGGACAGGACGACCAGTGAGACCCTGCCGGGGGTGGTGCCGAACTGGTGGGCCATCGCCGGCAGGCTGACGTTGACGATGCTCGTGTCGAGGTTCGCCATGAAGGCGCCGGCACTGACGATCAGCATCATCCGGCGCCGCTGCGCGACGCCGGTCACGGTGAGAGTCGCTTCCAAGGCCCCCCTGCCTTCTCTCGGCCTTTCGGCAGGCGGCCGCCGCGGCTTGAACGACAGGCGAGGAGGCTACCGGGATCGCGCGTCACCGCGAGCGCGCCTGCCGTCAGTGTCGTCCCTTCGACCGCATCTCCCTCGTGCCCCGGCCGGTGCCGCTGTGATACCGCTCGCCCGCCCTCACCGCCGATACCCCCGGGGGGTGTCGGTGTCGGCGTCAGAACGTCATCCTGCCGGGGGCGCCGCGTGCTAGAATCCTAGCATCCATGGCCTCCGACTTCGTCCATCTCCATGTGCACAGCGAATACTCGCTGCTGGACGGCGCCTGCCGTGTGAAGGAGCTCGTCCAGAGCGCCAAGGACATGGGGATGCCCGCCGTGGCGCTCACCGACCACGGCACCCTGGGCGGCGTGGTCAAGTTCTACAACGCCGCCCGCGAGGTGGGCATCAAGCCCATCATCGGCCTGGAGCTCTACATGGCCACCGACCGGCGCTCGCGCGCCGGCGTCAAGGAGAAGAACGCGCATCTCACCCTGCTGGCCCGCGACCAGACCGGCTACAGGAACCTCGTCAAGCTCTCCACGCGGGCCTATCTCGAGGGCTACTACTACAAGCCGCGGGCGGACTGGGAGCTGCTCGAGCGGTATCACGAAGGGCTGATCGCGCTCACCGGCTGCATGAGCGGCAAGGCCTCGCAGCTGCTGGGCGACGGCGACGAGGCGGCCGCCCTCGCTGAAGTGCGGCGTCTGGCCGATGTCTTCGGCCCCGAGAACGTCTACGTGGAGCTGCAGGACGCCGGCCTGCCCGAGCAGCGCGAGCTGCTGCCCAGGCTCGCGCGGCTCGCCGAGCAGCTTGGCCTCAGGACGGTCGCGACCAACGACGTCCACTACCTGCGCCACGAGGACGCCCACGCGCACGACGCGTTGCTCTGCATCCAGACGCAGAGCAACCTCGCCGACGAGGTGCGTATGCGCTACGGCAGCGACGAGTTCTACCTCAAGTCGCCGGACGAGATGGAGGAGCGCTTCCGGGACTACCCCGGCGCCTGCGCCGCGACGGTCGAGATCGCCGGGCGCTGCGACGTGAGCCTCGACTTCGGCGACTACAAGCTGCCCACGTACCCGGTGCCCGAGGGCACCACGGAGGCGGCGTACCTGCGTGAGCTCTGCGAGCAGGGCATCGCGCGCCGGTATGGAGCCGAGCCGGGCGTCGAGGTGCGGGAGCGCCTCGACTTCGAGCTCGGCGTCATCGGCGAGATGGGGTTCGACGCCTACTTCCTCATCGTCTGGGACTACGTCAAGTTCGCCAAGGACAACGGCATCGCCGTGGGACCCGGCCGCGGGTCGGCCGCCGGGTCCATCGTCAGCTACGCGCTCGGCATCACCGACATCGACCCGCTCAAGTACGATCTGCTCTTCGAGCGCTTTCTCAACCCGGGTCGCAAGAGCATGCCCGACATCGACATGGACTTCAGCGTCGAGCGCCGCGAGGAAGTGATCGCGTACGTGGCCGAGAAGTACGGCCGCGACCGGGTCGCCCAGATCATCACGTTCGGCACCATGGCGGCGCGGGCGGCCGCGCGCGACGCCGCCCGGGTGATGGGCCTCCCGTACGCCGTCGGCGACAAGATCGCCAAGATGATCCCCGAGCAGGCGCCGCCGGCGACCTTCACGCAGGCGATGAAGCCCGGCGGCGAGCTCAGGCAGGCATACGACTCCGACGAGCAGGTCCGTGAGGTCGTCGACCTCGCGATGAGCCTCGAGGGCCTCATCCGCAACGACTCCATCCACGCCGCCGCGGTGGTGATCAGCGACAAGCCGCTCACCGAGTACCTGCCGCTGCAGCAGAAGGGCGAGGCCGAGCTCGTCACGCAGTTCGACATGAACGACGTCTCCAAGCTCGGCCTGCTCAAGATGGACTTCCTCGGCCTGCGCAACCTGGACGTCATCGAGGCCGCGCTCGCGATCATCGAGAAGACCAGCGGCGCCTGCATCGAGATCGACCGGCTGCCGCTCGACGACGAGAAGACCTACAAGATGCTGGCGCGCGGCGACTCCACCGGCGTGTTCCAGTTCGAGAGCCCCGGCATGAAGGAGGCGCTGCGTGATATCGGCCCTACGGAGTTCGAGGACCTCATCGCCATCGTCTCTCTCTACCGGCCGGGGCCGATGCAGTACATCCCGACGTACGCGCGCAACAAGAAGGACCCGGCCTCGGTCGTCTACGACCACGAGGCCCTGCGCCCCATCCTGGAGCCGACCCACGGCGTGACCATCTACCAGGAGCAGTACATGGCCATCGCCCGCAGGGTCGGCGGCTTCACGCCGGCGCAGGCCGACGATCTGCGCAAGGCCATCAGCAAGAAGAACCACCAGCTGATGGCCACCCTCAGGGAGCCGCTCATGGAGGGCCTCGGGCGGAGCGGCGTGCCGCCGGCCGTCGCGGCCAGGCTCTGGGCGAGCTTCGAGGCCACCGGCGACTACTCGTTCAACAAGAGCCACGCCGCCTGCTACGCGATGATCAGTTACCGCACCGCCTGGCTGAAGGCCAACTACCCGGTCGAGTACATGGCCGCCCTGATCTCCAGCGTCATGAACACCAAGGACAAAGTGCCGTTCTACGTCAACCAGTGCCACGAGATGGGCCTCGACGTCCTGCCGCCGGACGTCAACGAGAGCGACGTCGGTTTCACCGTCGTCGAGGGCAAGATCCGCTTCGGCCTCAACGCCGTCAAGGGCGTCGGCGTCGGCGCGATCGAGTCGATCATCGCCGTCCGCGCCGACGGGCCGTTCACCTCCATCTTCGACTTCTGTGGTCGCGTCGACTCGCAGCTCGCCAACAAGCGCACGCTCGAAGCGCTCATCAAGAGCGGCGCCTTCGACAGCACCGGTGATCCTCGCCGCGGCATGATCGAGGCGCTGCCGCTGGCGATGTCGGACGGTGAGCGCCGCCGCAAGGACGCCGCCAGGGGCCAGGGGGGACTGTTCGACATGGTGGCGCCCGACGACGGCGGCCATCCGCGGCCGACGGTGCCGCAGGTCGAGTGGGACCAGACCGCGCTGCTCAAGGCCGAGAAGGAGGCGCTGGGCCTGTACGTCTCGGCCCATCCCCTGCAGGGCCTGCGCGAGCAGTTGCACGACGAGATCGAGGTCCCTGTGGCGGCGCTCGACGACACCGGTGACGGCGCCGTCGTCTGGACCGGTGGCATCGTCACGGGCACGCAGAAGCGGGTGAGCAAGAATGGCGGCGTGTGGCTCGCCTTCCGTCTCGAGGACGTCGACGGCGGCATCGACTGCAGGGCCTGGCCGAAGGTGTACGAGCAGCACCGCGACCTGCTGGTCGAGGACGCCATCATCAAGGTCAAGGGCCGCATGGAGCGAAGGGCGGAGGGCGACAGCATGCTGGCCGCCATCGAGGTCGTGCCGTTCGCCGGGGTGAGCGAGTATCACCCGCTCACGGTCGTCGTCGACGCCGGCCGCACGCCGCAGGAGGTGCTCGACGACCTGCGCCGCGTGCTGGCCGACTTCCCCGGGCGGGTCCCGGTGGTGCTGCAGATGGTGCACGGCGACCAGCGTGCCCGCCTGCGCGTCGGCGACGGTCTGCGGGTCGATCCGGTCGCCGGTCTGTACGCGGAGCTCAAGGCGCTGCTCGGCGAGAGCTGCATAGGGTTCGGCTGAGCCGGCCCGGACGAGGGAAGGAAGGTCATGATCCCGGAGGGCATGCGCGACGTCCTGCCGCTCGAGACCGGCGGCCTGCGAGCGGTGGAGCAGCAGCTTCGCGATCGCTTCGAGGCGTACGGTTACGGCGAGGTGCGTACCCCGTGGCTCGAGTTCGCGGAGACGCTCGACGTCGTCGAGGACGACACGCTGGCGGCGGGCCATCGGCTCTACGACGAGCAGGGCCACCAGCTCATGATCCGCACGGACATGACCGTCCCGGTGGCGCGCATGGCCGCCGATCGCTGCGACGACGATCCCCTGCCTCTGCGTTTCTCCTACGTCGCTCCGAGCATCCGGCGGTGGGCGCCGCAGCGCGGGCAGGACGGCGAGTTCCTGCAGGCGGGCGCCGAGCTGCTGGGTCTCGACTCGGCGGCCGCCGACGCCGAGTGCGTCGCGCTCCTCTGCGACGCGCTCTCGTCGCTGGGGCTGCGCGACTTCACGGTGACGCTGGGGACGGTGAGCTTCCAGCGGGCGCTGATCGACTCCCTGGGTCTCGACGCCGACGATCGCGACACGTTCATCGAGGCGCTCGCCGAGCGCGACTACCCGCTGGTCGAGAGCATCGCCGGCAACGCCGATCTCGACGCCTCGGCGCTCAAGGCACTGTGGCGCATTCTCGAGCTGAGCGGCTCGGACGATGTGCTCTCACAGGCGCGCAAGCTCGCCCGCAACGACGTCATGGAGCGGGCCGTCACGCGTGTCGCCGAGGTCAGGGACCTGGCCGGCGAGCTGGGCTTCGGCGACCGGATCGTCTTCGATTTCGGTCTGATGCACGATCTCACCTACTACTCCGGTCTCATTTTCGAGGCGTTTGCGTCATGCGTCGGGTTGCCGGTGGCCACCGGGGGGCGCTACGACGGGCTGATGCGCCGCTTCGGCTGGGACATCCCCGGCGTCGGCTTCGCGATCGCCGTCGACCGCGTCGTCGAGGCCATGGAGGAGGCCGGGGTCCCTCCCGCCGGCCGGCCGGCGGCGCTCTCGTTCGTCGGTGGGCTTGAGGCGCCGGCGCGGGTGGCGGAGCTCCGCCGCGCCGGCGTGTCCGTCCGGGCGCTCCCGGGCAACGCCGGGAACGTGTCGCCGCCGCTGCTCGTCAGGCCCGGCAACTCGTACACCTTGCGGCTGGCGGACGGGCGCGAGATCACCGGGACTTGGCACGACGTGGTCGAGGCGCTGGGAGCCGGATGAGGATCGGCATCGCCTGTGAGAGCGGGCCTCCGCCGGCGGAGGTGCTCGACCTGCTGGAGACGGCCGGTCTGCCCGCCGCGGCCCCGCGAGACGCGGTGTCGCCCGCCCACCTGCCGGCCGGGGACTTCGTGTGGCTGCTGGGGTCCGGCACGGACGTGCTCCGCGCCTGCGACCGCGGCGGGCTCGACCTGGGTGTGGTGGGCAAGGACCGGCTGCTGGAGGTGCGCCGCGGCGTCAGCGAGCTCCTCGACCTGCGGTGCTGTCGCGACGAACTGGTCGTCGCGGCGGTCGGCGCCGGGGAGCGTCCGGACCGGCGCCGCCGGATCGCGACGCGCTACCCGACGGCGGCTCGCCGGTATTTCTCCGCGGCAGGCCGCCGGCCGGAACTGCTCACGTTCGACGAGCCGGCGCTGGCGGTCATGCTGGGGCTCGCCGACGGCGTCGTCGATCTGGCGAGCCGGCTGGCGGCGACTCCGGACGTCGACGCCCTCCTCCGCGAGCGCGAACTGGTGGCGGCGTGCAGCGCGCGACTGGTGGCGGGGCGCGCGGCACGGGCGCTTCTCGGCGCGCCGCTCGGCGAGCTCGTCGACCGGCTGCGGACGACGCTCGAGGCCCGATGAGACGGCTCCCCTGGAACGACGACGTCACCGTCACCGTGGCTGCCTTGCGCGGCCTCGCGCCGCCGCCGCGTGAGGTGCAGGCGGCGGTCGCCGCGATCGTCGCCGACGTGCGCGCTCGCGGCGATCAGGCCGTCCGCGAGCAGACGCTCCGGCTGGACGGCGTCGAGCTGCCGGCCGCCTACGGTGTCGCGCCGGCGCTCATGGACGAGCGGCTCGGCGCACTCACTCCCGAGCTGCGGGCCGCTCTCGACCTGGCGGCCGCCAACGTGCGTGCCTACCACGAGCGCGAGGCGGTGGCGCCGTGGCGGATGCGACTCGCGCAAGGTCAGGTCGTCGGGCAGGCGGTCGTGCCCCTGTCGGTCGCCGGCCTCTACGTGCCCGGCGGTCTCGCCGACTACCCGTCCTCGGTGCTGATGACGGCGATCCCCGCCCTCGTCGCGGGTGTCGGCCGCGTCGTCGTGTGCTCGCCGCCGCGGGCGGACGGCGGCCCCGCCGCCGGCGTGGCCGCGGCCTGCGCGCTGCTCGGCGTCACCGGCCTGTTCCCGATCGGGGGCGCCCAGGCCGTGGCGGCCATGGCGCTGGGCACGCGCCAGGTGCCACGCTGCGACGTCATCGCCGGCCCCGGCAACGCCTACGTCACGGAGGCCAAACGGCAGCTCGTCGGCGAGGTCGGCATCGACAGTCTCGCCGGCCCGAGCGAAGTGCTGATCATCGCCGACGAGAGCGGCGAGCCTGTCTGGCTCGCCGCCGACCTTCTCGCCCAGGCCGAGCACGGCTCGGGGGCGATGGCCTGCCTGGCCGACGTCGGCGGCACGCTGGCCGAGCGGGTGACCGGCGAGTGCGAGCGGCTGTCGGGGGAGCTCGGCATCGCGACCGGGAGCGTCGTCATCGTCGAGTGCCCCGACCGCGCGGCCGCGCTGGCGCTCAGCAACGCCTTCGCGCCCGAGCATCTCGAGCTGCACTGTGCCGACGCGGGGGCGCTCGTGCCGGAGGTCCGCAACGCCGGCGCGGTGTTCGTGGGCGCGCACGCGGCGACGGCGTTCGCCGACTACGCCGCCGGCACCAACCACGTACTGCCCACCGGCGGCTCCGCCCGCTTCGCCCAGGGTCTGTCGGTCGATGCTTTTCGAAAGCGGATGGCTGTGGTAGAACTCGACGGCGCCGCCGCCGGCCGGCTGGCCGAGGCGGTGGCCACGATCGCCGACGAGGAGGGGCTGCCGGCTCACGCCCTCTCCGCCCGGCTCCGCGCCCAGTGAGGAGTCCCGCATGACGCCACGACGCGCCGAGATGCATCGCACCACCACCGAGACGGACATCGCTCTGACGTTCGTCGTCGACGGGTCCGGCCGGGCTGATGTCAGCACGGGCATCGGCTTTCTCGACCACATGCTCGAGCTCTTCGCTCATCACGGCGGCTTCGATCTCACGGTGGCCGCGAAGGGCGATCTCGAGGTCGACGGGCACCACACGGTCGAGGACATCGGCCTCGCGCTCGGTCAGGTGCTCGGTGAGGCGCTCGGCGACAAACGCGGCATCCGCCGCTACGGTTCGTTCCTGCTGCCGATGGACGAGGCGCTCGCGATGGTCGCGCTCGATCTCTCCGGACGACCCTTCTTCGTACACGACCTCGAGCTTACCGGCGTCCGGGTCGGGGATTTCGACGCCGGTCTCACGGCGCACTTCCTGAGCTCGCTGGCCATGCGCAGCGGCATGACCCTGCATGTGCGTCTCCTCGCCGGCAGCGACCCGCACCATATCGTCGAGGCCGTCTTCAAGGCGTTCGCCCGCGCGCTCGCGCAGGCGTGCGAGCTGCACGGGCGTGACGACGCGGTGCCGTCCACCAAGGGGATCCTCTGACCGTCTCTCCGCAGGCGGGACCGCGCGTTGCCGTCGTCGATTACGGCATGGGTAATCTGGCGAGCGTGGTCAAGGCGCTGGAGCGCAGCGGCGCCGACGTCCGGGTGACGGAGAGCACGCGCACCATCGGCGACGCGGCCGCGGTCGTCCTGCCCGGGGTGGGCGCGTTTCGCGACGCGGCCGCGCGTCTCGAGCGCGGCGGCCTCGGAGCCGCCGTCAAGGACCGGATCGCGGCCGGCACGCCGTTCCTCGGCGTGTGCCTGGGCCTGCAGCTCCTGTTCGAGAGCAGCGGTGAGGGCGGTCGCTGGCCGGGACTCGGCGTGCTGCCGGGCAGCGTCGAGCGACTCGAGACCAGCCTCAAGGTGCCGCATATCGGCTGGAACGACCTGGAGTGGGGGCCGGCCGGCGCGGGCATGGCCCGCGGGCTGCCGGCCCCTGCGACCGTCTACTTCGTGCACTCCTACGCGGCCGTTCCGGCCGACCGCTCCGTCGTCGCCGCGACGACCGACTACGGCGGGCCGGTCGTCGCGGCAGTGGCGCGAGACAACGTCTGGGCTGTACAGTTCCATCCCGAGAAGAGTTCTCGCGTCGGGCTGGCTCTGCTGGCCGGCTTCGTCGCCGGCGTCCGGAAGGAGATGCGACCGGCATGATCGTGTTCCCCGCCGTTGACATCCAGGGCGGCAAGGCCGTGCGCCTCCGGCGCGGCGACTTCGACGACGTGACCGTGTTCGGCGACGATCCCGTCGAGCTGGCGCGCCACTGGGAGGCGCAGGGCGCCGAGGCCCTGCACGTCATCGACCTGGACGCCGCCCGCACGGGGGAGCTCGTCAACGTCGACCTCGTCGAGCGGATCGTGAAGGCGCTCTCGATCCCCGTGCAGTACGGTGGCGGCATCCGCACCCCGAAGGCGCTTGCCCTGATCGCCGGCGTCGGGGTCCACTGGGTCGTCATGGGGACCGCCGCGGTGACGGCTCTCGACCTGCTCGACGCTGCCGTCGACTGGCTTGGCGAGCGCCTCGTCGTCGGGCTGGACTGCACGGACGGGATGGTCGCGACGCACGGCTGGCAGGAGCGCTCGCAGATGAGTTCGATCCGGTTCTCCAAGGTGCTCGTGGAGCACGGCGTGCGGAGGGTCGTCTACACGGACACGGCTCGCGACGGCATGCTCGGCGGTCCCAACCTCCCCGGGCTTGCCGACCTCGCCGAGGTGTCGCCGCTCGAGATCATCCTCTCCGGCGGCATCGCGCTGCTCGACGACCTCCGGCGCCTCAGAAGGCTCGACGCTCCCACCGTGGTGGGCGTCATCGTCGGCCGGGCCCTCTACGAGAAGGCGTTCACGCTGGCCGACGCGCAGGCCGTCTTCGCCGGCTGACCCCGGCGGCGCACGTGCATCGCAAACGCATCATCCCGTGTCTCGACGTCCGCGACGGCCGGGTCGTCAAGGGCGTCAACTTCGTCGCCATCCGCGACGCCGGCGACCCCGTCGAGCTCGCCGCGCGGTACGACGCCGAGGGCGCCGACGAGCTCATCTTCCTCGACATCACGGCTTCGCACGAGCGCCGCGACATCATCGTCGAGCTGGCGGCGCGCTGCGCGGAGCAGGTCTTCATCCCGTTCACCATCGGAGGTGGTCTCTCCAGCGTGGAGGATGTGCGCAGGATCCTCGCGGCCGGCGCCGACAAGGTGACGATGAACACCGCCGCGGTGGAGGATCCGGACCTGGTGCGCCGCTGCAGCGACCGTTTCGGGTCGCAGTGCATCGTCGTGGCCATCGACGCGCGAAGGGTGGCGGGGAGCGGGGCGGAGGGTGGGACGCCACGCTGGGAGGTCTTCGTACACGGCGGTCGTACGCCGACAGGCATCGACGCGCTGGAGTGGGCCGTCCGTGCCGCCGATCTCGGCGCGGGGGAGTTCATGCTCACGAGCATGGACCGCGACGGGACCCTCGACGGCTACGACCTGGAGATCACGCGTGCGGTGGCGCGCGCGGTGGGCGTGCCGGTGATCGCCTCAGGAGGGGTCGGCACGCTCGAGCATCTGTCTCAAGGTCTGGTAGAGGGTGAGGCTGATGCGGTTCTGGCCGCCAGCATCTTCCATTACGGGACGTACACCATCGCCGAGGCGAAGGTCTACCTGGCGGCGCGTGGCGTCCCGGTGCGACTCACCGGGACGGGCGACGCTGAGGGCGACGACGACGGCGGACCGGCCGGATCCGCTACCGGGGCCGGAGAGCCGGGGTGACCCAGTGACCGGGGCGCGCCGGCTCGCTCTTGGCGCCGTCACCGCCGACGGTGTGGCCGCCCTCGCGGCCGCGATCGCGGCCGCGAGGCTCGTCTGCTTTCCCACCGACACCGTCTACGGTGTCGGTGGACTGGTCGCTTCCCGGGTCCGCGAGGCCGTCCTGGCCGCCAAGGGCAGCGCTCCGGACAGGCCGCTCCAGGTCGTCTATCCGTCGCTGGAGCTTCTCGAGAGCTCGCTGACGCTCGATCCCCGGCTCCTCGACGCGGTGCGTCGCCTGCTGCCGGGGCCGTTCACGCTCGTGGTGCCGCGCCCGGCGGACCTCGCGTTCCCGCCGCCCGGGGCCGTGGCGCCTGCGGCGCCACCGCCGGGCGGCGTCCCCGCGGCGCCCACCTCGACACTCGGCGTACGCGTGCCCGTGTGGCCGGACGCGGCCCGCGTGCTGGCGAGGCTTCCCTTCGCGCTCCTCGCCTCCAGCGCCAACCGGAGCGGCGGCGCGCCGCCGGGGTCCGTCGCGGAGATCGACGCGGGACTTCTGGCCGCCTGCGACCTGGTCCTCGACGCGGGACCGGTGGGCGGGACGGCCTCCACCGTCGTCGACCTGAGCCGGTACGCGACCGGTGGGCGCTGGCGTATCCTTCGCGAGGGTGTCATCGACGAAAACGGCGTCGCCGAACGGCTCGGCGCCGGACCGGAGGGGTTGACGCAGTCATGAGGACGCTACGGTTCTACCAGGTCGACGTGTTCACCGACCGGCCGTTCGCCGGCAACCCGCTCGCCGTGTTCCCGGAGGCCGAGGGGCTCTCCGCGGCGCAGATGCAGGCCATCGCCAGCGAGATGAACCTGTCGGAGACCACCTTCGTGACGCCGCCCACCGAGGGCGGCGACGCCCGGGTGCGGATCTTCACACCGGCGCTGGAACTGCCCTTCGCCGGGCACCCGAGCGTCGGCACCGCAGCCGAGCTCGTCCGCCTCCGCCTCGTCGATGTCTACGAACCGGTCACGCGGGTGGTGCTCGAGCTCGACGTCGGCCCCACGGTCGTCGACGTGGCCGTCCGCGGCGGCGTGCCCGTCGCGGCGACGGTGCACCAGCGTGCCCCTGTGTTCCACGCTCCGGCCCCCCGCGGCTCCGCCGCCGCGGTGCTCGGTCTCGACCTCGAGGATCTCCATCCCGAATTCGATCCCGTGCCCGTCGACACGGGGCTCTGCTACACGATCATCCCGCTGGCCTCCCAGAGGGCGCTCGCCCGCGTCTCGATCGACCTGGAACTCGCCGCCGACTTCGAGCGCGCGCATGCCGAGCCGTATCCCTGCGCGTTCACCGGGCGGCGCGAGCCGTGGGTCGAGGCGCGCGGGTTGTTCCCGCTGGCGGGCATCACCGAGGATCCGGCCACCGGCAGCGCCGCCGGACCGCTGGCCGCCTACATGGCGCGCGAGGGGATCCTGCCGCCGGGCGAGGAGCGTGTCGTCCTTCAAGGGCAGCAGATCGGACGGCCGAGCTCGCTCATCGTGTCCGTCGGCGGGACGCGCGAGCGTATCGAGGACGTCCGCGTCGGGGGCGCCGTGCAGCCCGTCCTCCGGGGCGAGCTCCAGCTTCCGGACTGATACAATCTGCGGTCTGGAGACGAGGTCAAAGCCTGCATGCCCGACCAGAAGGAGCACGCCATGAAAATCGCTGCCGGCGCCGACCACGGCGGGTTCGCCCTGAAACAGGCCGTGGTGCGGCGTCTGCGTTCGCTGGGTCATGAGGTCATCGACGTCGGGACCGACTCGGAGGAGTCCGTCGACTACCCCGTCTTCGGACACAGGGTGGCCGAGCTCGTCGCCTCCGGCGAGGTCGAGCGCGGCGTGGTCGTGTGCGGTACCGGGCTCGGTATCTGCATGTCGGCGAACCGCCACCCCGGCGTGCGCGCCGCGCACTGCCTCACCCCGCATCTGGCCGAGATGGCGCGCCGCCACAACGACGCCAACGTCCTGTGCATGGGGGGGCGCCTGCTCAGTGAGGACGAGGCCTGGGCGATCACCGAGGTGTGGCTGGACACACCCTTCGACGGCGGTCGCCACGAGCATCGCGTGGAGCTCATCGAACTGGGAGATGAGCGGGAGTGAGTCCCGTCGGGCGGGAGTGGCGCCGCGAACCTCTCTATCATCTCGACCCCGAGCTCAACGAACTGCTGCGCCGCGAGCTCATCCGCCAGCAGGAGACCCTCGAGCTGATCGCGAGTGAGAACTTCGCCAGCCGGGCGGTGCTCGAGGCGACCGGCTCGGTGCTCACCAACAAGTACGCCGAGGGAACGCCCGGAGCGCGCTACTACGGCGGCTGCGACGTCGTCGACGAGGTGGAACAGCTCGCCATCGACCGCTGCAAGGAGGTCTTCGGCGCCGAGCACGTGAACGTGCAGCCGCACTCCGGCTCCTCGGCCAACCTCGCAGCCCTCTTCGCTCTGCTCGAACCGGGCGACACGATGATGGCCATGGCGCTCGCTCACGGCGGGCATCTTACGCATGGCATGGCCATCAACTACTCCGGCCGCACCTATGACGTGGTGCCCTATCACGTGCGGCCGGACACCGAGCTCATCGACATGGACGAGGTCCGCGCCCTGGCTCTCGAGCACAAGCCGAAGCTCATCGTCTGCGGCTACAGCGCGTATCCGCGCATCGTGGATTTCGCCGCTTTTCGGAATATCGCCGACGAGAGCGGCGCCATGCTGCTCGCCGACATCGCCCACATCGCGGGGCTGATCGCGGCGGGCGTGCATCCCAACCCCGTCCCGTACTGCGACGTGGTCACGAGCACCACGCACAAGACGCTCACCGGGCCGCGGTCCGGGCTCATCATGTGCCGCAAGGAGTATGCGGAGGCCATCGACCGCGCGGTGTTCCCCGGCATGCAGGGCGGGCCGCTGATGCACGTCATCGCCGCCAAGGCGGTGTGCCTGCGCATAGCGCAGAGCGACCAGTTCCACAAGTTGCAGCGGCAGATCGTCAAGAACTGCGCGGTGCTGGCCGAGACGCTGGCCGAGGGCGGCCTGCGGCTCGTCTCGGGAGGCACCGACGTCCACCTAGCCCTCGTCGACCTGCGCAGCACGGGCTTGAGCGGCCTGGAATGTCAGGACCTCCTCGAGCGGGTCGGCATCACCGCGAACCGCAACGTCGTCCCCTTCGAGGATGCGCGCTTCAACGTCGCCAGCGGCCTGCGAGTCGGCTCGCCGGCGGTCACGACGAGGGGTTTCATGGAGCCCGAGATGCGGCAGACCGGCGAGCTCATGCTGCGGGCCATCGCGGTCCGCGACAACGATGCGGCGCTGGCGGAGATCCGGCGTGAAGTGGTCGACCTGCTCGATCGCTTCCCTCTCTACGAGTTCCTGTGAGCGCCGCCGCGGATACCGGTGCACCGCAGCGTGCACGGCCGAGCTGGGACGAGTACTTCCTGCGGCTCGCGACCGAGGTAGCCACGCGGTCCACTTGCCTGCGTCGTCAGGTGGGCGCGGTGCTGGTGCGCGACAAGCGCATCCTCGCCACGGGCTACAACGGCGCCCCTCGCGGGCTCGCGCACTGTCTCGAGGTGGGCTGCCTGCGCGACGAGCTCGGCATCGCCTCCGGCGAGCGCCAGGAGATCTGCCGAGCCACGCACGCCGAGCAGAACGCGATCATCCAGGCCGCCGTGCACGGTGTCGCCATCGAGGGGGCGACGCTGTACTCGACGCTGCACCCGTGCGTCCTGTGCACGAAGATGCTCATCAACTGCGGCGTCAGGGAGATCCACTACCTCGAGGGATATCCCGACGACCTGTCGCGGTCCATGCTCGCCGAGGCCGGCGTCGTGATGCACAAGGAGGAGTCGCCATCGGCGGCCCGCTGAGTCTCTCCAGCCCGCTGCGTACGGCCATCCTTGGCCTCCTCATCGCCGCGCTGATCGTGTACGTGCTCACGCCGTTGATGGGCCGGCTCGCGCATCGCACGGGGGCGGTCGACACGCCGACCGACGACCGTCGCATGCACATCGACGCGACGCCCCTGCTCGGCGGGCTCGGCATGTATCTCGGCTGGATGGTCCCGGTCATGCTGTTGCTCGAAGTCGACCGGCAGGTGTGGGGGATCATCGGCGGCGCGACCATCATCGTCGCAGTCGGTCTGTTCGACGATCTCTACGAGCTCGAGCCCATCGTCAAGTTCATCGGCCAGCTGCTGGCCATCGGGGTGGCGATCTACTTCGACACGCGCATCACGCGCATGGGTGTGCCCTTCACCGACGTCATGGTGCACTTCCCCGTCGTCGTGTCGATCCTCGTGACGGGGTTCTGGATGGCGATGATCGTGAACATGGTGAACTTCATCGACGGTTTGGATGGGCTGGCAGCGGGAGTCTGCGGCATCTCGGCGATGACGTTCGCGGTGATCTCGCTGGCGACGGGGTTTCCCGCCATGGGCGTGATCAGTGCCGTGCTGGCCGGCGCGACCTTCGCATTCCTGCGCTTCAACTTCCACCCCGCCAGCATCTTCATGGGCGACGCGGGCTCGATGCTGCTCGGGTTCGTCCTCGCCTGCGTCAGCGTCCAGAGCGTGATGAAGGGCACCGCGGCGGTCGCTCTCGTTCTGCCGCTGCTGGTGCTCGGCGTGCCGTTCGTCGACCTCTTTCTCATCGTGTGGCGGCGGTGGCGGCGCGGCGTGCCCTTTTACTCGCCGGGTCAGGATCACGTACACCACGACCTTGTGCTCGTGCACGGCTTCTCGCAGCGGAAGAGCGTGCTCGTGCTCTACACGTGGTGCATCTGCCTGAGCGGCCTCGCCATCGCCGCACAGCAGCGGTACCTCCCGGCGATCATCGGCTTCGGGATCGCCGCCACGGTCGCGACGGCGTACATGGCGCGGCTGCTGAGCCGGTACCGCTCGCGCCGCCGGGGCCTGCCCGACCCGCTGGCTCCCGGAGTCGGCTCCAATCCCGACGAGGAGTCCGGGCATGGCCGCGACGACGAGCGCTAGCGCGCTTCGTTGCGGCTCCTCTGCCCGGCAGGTATAGTTTGACGCCGAAATCCACAGACGATGGACGCGATGACGACCGGCACGGCGGCTCCGCCTCGGCCGAGTCGGTGGCGTTCCTGCTGCTTGCCGGCGTGGCCGTCGGACTGGGTGTGGGAGCCGGTGTCGACTGGTTGTTCGGTACGTTCCCCGTTTTCGTCGTGATCGGGGTGTTCCTGGGGTTCGGGCTGGCGCTGTACGCGATCTATCTGGAAACGAAGTGACGGCTTCAGGGGGATGAGGCATATCCACAGAGGGTTCATAGCGCCCTTGGTACTCGGCGTCATCATCGTCGTGAGCGCCGGCGTGGCCGCAGTGCTCGGGCAGCCGGTCTGGGCGGCGGTCGCCGGATCGGGCCTCGTGATCATCTACTGGGGTCTCGAGGCCCTCGCGTGGCGGCGCGCCCGTGCCGGCAGCTTCAATCAGGCCGTGGCCGCGGCCGTCGGCGGCGCGGTGGTCCGTATGGCCGTCGTCCTCGTCGGTCTCATCCTCGTCGGGATCCTGGCGCGGCCGGCGTTTCCGGCCGCGGCTCTCTCGTTCCTGACCGGTCTGACGGCCTATCTCGGGGTGCGCCTCTTCGCCTTCGGCGACGGGCCGGCGCACCCCGGGGGAGCGCCCACGCCGTGAAGCACAAGAAGCTCATCTGGGGGGTCGTCGCGCTGATCCTTCTGGCGGCGCTCGTCGGGTTCGACATCCTCAAGGCGCCCGGGCAGGCGCACGAGTTCGAGGTCGCCGCCGAGTTCGAACTGCACCCCATCGTCACCCTGCCGACCATCGGTCCGTTCGACATGTCGATCAACAAGGCGGTCGTGTATCTGTGGATCACCGCCGCCGTGCTCATTCTGGCGGCGGTCGTCATCCGTCTCTCTCTCAAACAGCAGCCCGGCCGGTTCCAGGTCGTCATCGAGACGCTCTACGGCCTCGCGCACGACGGCATCGTCGGGGCCGTCATGAAGAGCGGTCGCGCGACCTGGTTCCCGTTCGTCGCCGGCGCCTTCTTCTTCGTGCTGACGGCCAACCTCATCGGGCTGGTGCCGTTGCCGTTCGCCGAGCACTCGCAGCTCGGCTTCTACACGGCGACCGCCAACCTCTACGTTACGCTGGCGCTGGCGCTCTGCACGTTCGTGTTCACCCACTACGCGGGCATCCGCCAGAACGGTGGCCTGCGGTACTTCAAGAACTGGGCGCCGCCGAGCGCACCGCCGGTGCTTCGGCAGCTCATCTGGGTGATCCACGCGGTCAGCGAGATCTTCCGGCTCGTTTCGCTGGCCGTGCGTCTCTTCGCCAACATGCTCGCCGGGCACGCGATCCTCGCCGTGTTCTTCGCCATGGCGCTCATCTTCCAGAGCTACCTGGCGGCCGTCTTCCTGCAGGGCGCTTCGGTCCTCATCTACCTGTTCGAGATCTTCGTGGCCTTCATCCAGGCCTTCATCTTCGCCATCCTCTCCGCCGTCTACATCGGTGGGGCGTTGGATCAGGAGCACTAGCGATGCCGGCGCTTCCCGCTGCGCCAGGTCGCGGACATCAAGGAGGAACGTGAATGGACGCTGAAGCCGCCAAGTTGCTGGGCGCCGGCATCGCCATGGGCGTGGGCGCCCTCGGGCCGGGCATCGGTCTCGGTATGCTGCTCGGCAAGGCCTACGAGAGCATCGCCCGTCAGCCCGAGGTCTCGGGGGACATCCGCACCAGCATGTTCATCGGCATCGGTGTGACCGAGGCGGTCGCGCTCTACGCCTTCGTGGTCGCCCTGATCCTCATCTTCGTGGCCTGACAAAGGGCCGGGGACCGACTCATCGAGGAGTGACACATGCTCGCCCCTGAACCAGGCCTCATGATCTGGACGCTCATCACCTTCGGCGTCGCGGTGCTGGTCCTGACCCTGCTCGCCTTCAAGCCGCTCCAGAAGGCGCTCGACGAGCGGCGGCAGGGCATCCAGGACAGCATCAACGCCGCCGAGGAGACTCGTGCCGAGGCGCTGCGCCTGCTGAAGGAGTACAAGGCGACGCTCGCCAAGGTGCGCGGCGAGTCCGAGGAGATCCTGGAGCGCTCGCTCAAGACCGCTGAGCACGCCAAGGCCGAGATCATGGCCGACGCGAAGACACAGTCCGAGCGCGTCCTCGCCCAGGCGCACGAGCAGATCGAGCGGGAGACGCGCGCGGCGCTCCGCGACATCAAGGGTCAGATCGCGGAGCTCACGGCGCTCGCCACTGAGAAAGTGGCCGCGAACAGCCTGAGCGCCGCCGACCAGGATCGCCTCATCGACGAAGCGCTCGCGGAGATCGACGCCCAGAAGCTGGGTGCGGAGGGCGCGGAGTGAGCCAGGAGCAGGTCGCCCGGGTCTACGCGCAGGCCCTGTTCGATGCGGCGCTCGCCGCGGGCGTCGTGGACGCGGTGCGTCACGAGCTGGGCGAGTTCGTGGCCGCTCTCGCGGGGTCCGCGTCGCTTCGGGACGTGCTCGCCGATCCGCAGATCGACACCGCCGCCAAGCAGCGTGTGCTCGCCGGGATCGCGCACGGCGGTCAGCCCCTGGTCGCGAACGTCCTGCATCTGATGCTGGATCGCGGCCGCTTCGCCGCCGTGCCGGAGATGAACGCCGCCTACGACGTCCTCGCGGCGACCGTCGAGGGCGTCGTCGACGTCGAGGTGGTCTCGGCCGCCGCCCTCGGCCCGAGGACCGAGAAGAGGATCGCCGCCCGCGTCCTGGAGGCGACCGGCCGGCGGGTCAAGCTCAGGCATCGCGTCGATCCGGACATCGTCGGCGGCCTCGTCCTGCGCATCGGCGATGTCATCGTCGACGGCAGCGTGAAAGCGCGTATCCGCCGGCTGCGCCAGCAGCTGGCTACCGCAGAAGTGAGAGGTGACGTGTAGTGAAGCTGCGACCTGAAGAGATCGCCGCGGTCCTCAGGGCCCAGATCGAGGACTATCAGGCCGAGGTCGAGGTCGACGAGGTCGGGACCGTGCTCGAGGTCGGCGACGGCATCGCCCGCATCTACGGTCTGGGCAACTGCCTGGCCATGGAGATGCTGGACCTGCCCCACGGCGTCACCGGGCTCGCCCTCAACCTCGAGGAGGACAACGTCGGCGCGGTGCTGCTCGGCGAGGACACCCTCATCAAGGAGGGTGACCTGGTCAAGCGCACGGGCCGGGTGCTGCAGGTGCCGGTCGGCGAGGCCATGGTCGGCCGCGTCGTCGACCCGCTCGGCCGGCCGCTCGACGACAAGGGCCCCATCGAGACCACTGAGTTCCGCCCGGTGGAGTTCAAGGCGCCGGGCGTGGTCGAGCGGCAGCCCGTCAACGAGCCCCTGCAGACCGGGCTCACGGCGATCGACTCGATGATCCCCATCGGCCGCGGCCAGCGCGAGCTCATCATCGGCGACCGCCAGACCGGCAAGACGTCGATCATCGTCGACACCATCATCAACCAGCGGGGTCAGGACGAGATCTGCATCTACGTGGCCATCGGCCAGAAGGCCTCGACCGTCATGCAGGTCGTGCGGAAGCTCGAGGAGTACGGCGCCATGGACTACACGATCGTCGTGGCCGCCACGGCTTCGGCGTCGGCGCCGCTCAAGTTCCTGGCCCCCTACGCGGGTGCGGCCATGGGCGAGTACTTCCTGTACGGCGGCCGCCACGCGGTGTGCTTCTACGACGATCTCTCCAAGCAGGCCGACGCCTACCGCCAGATGTCGCTGCTGCTGCGCCGGCCGCCGGGCCGCGAAGCCTTCCCCGGCGACGTCTTCTACCTGCACTCGCGCCTGCTCGAACGCGCCGTGAAGTTGAACGACGAGCTCGGCGGGGGCTCCCTCACCGCCATCCCGGTCATCGAGACGCAGGCCGGCGACGTCTCCGCCTACATCCCGACCAACGTGATCTCCATCACCGACGGGCAGATCTTCCTGCAGAGCGACCTGTTCTACAGTGGCGTGCGGCCGGCGGCGAACATCGGTATCTCGGTGAGCCGGGTCGGGGGCAACGCGCAGATCAAGGCCATGAAGCAGGTCGCCGGACGTCTCCGCATCGACCTCGCCCAATACCGGGAACTGCAGGCCTTTGCCCAGTTCGGCTCCGATCTCGACGAGGCTACCAAGAGGACGCTGGCCCGCGGCGAGCGGATGATCGAGGTCCTGAACCAGGGCCGCTTCGACCCCATGCCCGTCGAGGAGCAGGTCGCGGTCATCTTCGCCGGCAACCAGGGCTTCATCGACGACCTCGAGGTTGCCCGGGTGGCCGCGTTCTGCGACGGTCTGCGCGAGTACCTCCGCAGCGAGAGCGCCGGGCTGCTCGCGGCCATCCGCGAAGAGAAGGTCCTCTCGCCGGAGAACGAGTCCCTGCTGCGGGACGCCGTCACCGCCTACCACAACTCCTTCGCCCCGCAGTCGCCGGTGGCCGACGACGTGCCCGAGGAGGCGGAGGTCTGACGTGGCCGGCCTGCGGGACATCCGCCGGCGCATCGGGTCGGTCCACAACACGCGCAAGATCACCAAGGCGATGGAGATGGTGGCCGCCGCGAAGCTGCGCCGCAATCAGGCGCGCATCGAGGCGCTGCGGCCGTACGCCGCCGACATGATCGAGATGATGATCGACCTGGCGACGTACTCCGAGGAGAGCGGCCTGTACGCGCTCATGCAGGAGCGCTCCGAGATCCGGACGGTCGCGGTGGTCGCGATGACGGGCGACCGCGGACTGGCCGGCGCCTTCAACGCGAACGTGGTCCGCAAGGCGATGGACATCGAGCGCGGCCTGCGTGACGAGGGCGTCGACACGCGGGTGATCGCGGTCGGCCGCAAGGGCATCGGGATGCTGACCTTCCGGGGCTGCCGCCTCGAGCGCAGCTGGCAGGGCCTCAGCGACCGGCCGGAGTACGGCGACGCCAAGGCCATCGCCGCGTACCTGATCGAGCTGTACGTGAGCGGTCAGGTCGACCGTGTCCGGCTCGTCTACAACCACTTCACCTCGCCCATCGAGCAGACGCTCCTGGACGACGTGATCCTCCCGGTCCCGCGTGAGGCCGTCACCGACGCGACCAGGAAGACCGGACCGGTCACCTATCTCTTCGAGCCCGAGGCCGGCGTCATCCTGGAGAGCCTGCTGCCGGCCTACGTCGAGATCGCCGTCTATCGCTCCCTGCTGGAGTCGAGCGCCAGCGAGCAGGGAGCGCGGATGACGGCCATGCGCAACGCCAGCGACAGCGCCGAGGAGATGCTTGAGTCGCTCACGCTGGCGCTGAACCGCGCCCGCCAGGCGGCCATCACGCAGGAGATCCTCGAGGTCGTGGCCGGCGCCGAGGCCCTCGGGTGACCGGGGTCCGGCGGCCGCCGCACACCCCACATGCAGAGCGGAGTTGAGGCTATGAACACAGGCAAGGTCGTCCAGGTCATCGGGCCGGTCATCGACGTCCGCTTCCCGGACGAGATCCCGGCCATCTACAACGCCCTCACCGTCGGCATCGACAGCGGTGACGGTCAGGTCAAGCAGGTGGTCTGCGAGGTGCAGCAGCACCTCGGCGACGACAAGGTCAGGGCCGTCGCCATGGACTCGACGGACGGCCTCGCCCGGGGTGTCGAGGTCGTCGACACCGGTGTGGCCATGACGGTCCCGGTGGGCGAGCAGACGCTCGGCCGTCTGATCAACGTCACCGGCGACACCATCGACCACGGCGAACAGCTCGTCGACGTGGAGCGCTGGCCGATCCACCGGCCCGCTCCGGACTTCGAGTCGCTCGACCCGACCGACGACGTGTTCGAGACCGGCATCAAGGTCGTCGACCTGATCGCCCCGTATGTCAAGGGCGGCAAGATCGGCCTGTTCGGCGGCGCCGGGGTCGGCAAGACGGTCATCGTGCAGGAGCTCATCCGCAACATCGCCGCCGAGCACGGCGGGCTGTCCGTCTTCTGCGGCGTGGGCGAGCGCACGCGCGAGGGTAACGACCTCTGGCTCGAGATGAAGGAGTCGGGCGTCATCGACAAGACGGCGCTCATCTTCGGGCAGATGAACGAGCCACCGGGGGCGCGTCTGCGCGTCGGTCTCGCCGGCCTCACTGTGGCCGAGTACTTCCGCGAGATGGGCGGCCAGGACGTGCTGCTCTTCATCGACAACATCTTCCGCTTCGTGCAGGCGGGCTCCGAGGTCTCCGCGCTCCTCGGGCGCATGCCGAGCGCCGTGGGCTACCAGCCCACCCTGGCCAACGAGATGGGCGAGCTGCAGGAGCGCATCACGTCCACCAAGCGAGGCTCGGTCACTTCGGTGCAGGCCATCTACGTGCCCGCCGACGACCTCACCGACCCGGCTCCGGCCGCCACGTTCGCCCACCTCGACGCGACCACCGTGCTGTCGCGGGCCATCGTCGAGAAGGGCATCTACCCGGCCGTGGACCCGCTCGACTCCACCTCGCGCATCCTCACGCGTGACGCCGTCGGCAACGAGCACTACGACGTCGCGACGCGTGTCCAGGAGATCCTGCAGCGCTACCGCGAGCTCCAGGACATCATCGCCATCCTGGGCATGGACGAGCTGTCCGACGAGGACAAGGTCATCGTGCAGCGTGCCCGCAAGATCGAGCGTTTTCTCTCGCAGCCGTTCCACGTGGCGGAGCAGTTCACCGGCATCCCCGGCAAGTACGTGCCGCTCGCCGACACCGTGCGCGGCTTCAAGGATCTCGTCGACGGCAAGTGCGACGACCTGCCCGAGCAGGCGTTCTTCATGGTCGGCGGTATCGAAGAGGCCGCCGAGCAGGCGCGGCAGCTCGCCGGGTCCGGCGGGGACGCCTGAGGAGCCGCGCGGTGAGCGACGCACGCACACTCCAGGTCGAGGTCGTCACCCCGGACGGCGAGGTCTACGGCGGCGAAGTCGCGATGGTCGTCCTGCCCGGTGTCGACGGAGAGCTCGGGATCCTGCCCCGGCATCAGCCGCTGGTGACGCTTCTCGCCATCGGGGAGACCCGCATCAGGACGGCGGACGACGACTGGGACTACGTCGCGACCGGCATCGGCTACGCCCAGGTGCTCTTCGACAGGGTGCTTGTGGTGGTCGACCACGGAGAGCTGGCCGGCGCGATCGACGTGGCGCGTGCCGAGGACGCACTGCGCCGTGCCCGCGAGCGAACGCAGGACCGGACCGATCTCGAGGCGCAGGCCGAGGTCGACTACTTCCGCGCGGAGCAGGCGATGAAGCGCGCCGAGAACCGCCTCCGCGTCGCGCGGCGCGCGCGCTGAGCGCCGCCGCTCCCGCGGCACGCTATACTGGTCGGCGTCTGATGGACGGTCCTATGGAACACGACGCGCGCCTCGAAGTGCGCGGCGGCCGGCGGCTGGAGGGAGAGGTCGTCCTCTCCGGGGCCAAGAACTCGGCCCTCAAACTGCTCGCCGCCAGTCTCCTCACCGACGAACCCTGCGTCATCCGCCGCGTCCCGCGGATCACCGACGTGGGGACGATGGTGACGATGCTGCGCGCCCTGGGAGCTGTCGTCACCGGCGAGGACGACGTGCTGCGGGTGCAGGCCGGGAGCGGCCTCACCGGGTGCGCTCCCTACGAGCTCGTTCGCACGATGCGCGCCAGCATCATCGTCATGGGCCCCCTGGTGGCGAGACTCGGCGAGGCGACCATCGCCATGCCCGGCGGGTGCAACATCGGGCCGCGGCGGATCGACTTCCACATCCGCGGCCTCGAGAAGCTCGGCGCGACCATCGAGATGGACCACGGGTTCATCAAGGTGCACAGCCGGCGACTGACCGGCGCCGTCGTGCCCCTGGACTACCCGAGCGTGGGCGCCACCGAGAACCTCGTGATGGCGGCCACTGCGGCGAGCGGCGTGACGGTGATCGAGAACGCCGCCCGCGAACCCGAGATCATCGACCTCTGTGAGTTCCTGAGCGGAATGGGCGCAGAGATCGAGGGCGCGGGCACCAGCACCATCCGCATCGTCGGCGGCCACTCCCTGCACGGCGTCGACCACGAGGTCATCGCCGACCGCATCGAGGCCGGGACGTTCCTGGTCATGGGGGCCGCCACCGGGGGCAGGCTCACGACACTCGGGCTCGACCCCGCGCACCTCGAGCTGTTTCTCGCCAAGCTCCGGGCGATGGGTGTCACTGTTGAGGAGTCGGGGCGGCGGATCACGGTGGAGCGCCGTGGGGCGCTCATGCCGACCGACATCTCGACGCTGCCGCATCCGGGGTTCGCCACCGATCTGCAGGCGCAGACGATGGTGCTCTTGTCGCTCGCCGAAGGGACGTCCATCGTCACGGAGAACGTCTTCGAGAACCGCTTCGTCGTGGTCGACGAACTCAACCGCCTGGGCGCCGGCATCGAGACCAGCGGTCATCACGCGGTGGTCGCCGGGCCGCGCGCCCTGAGCGGCACCGTGGTCGAGGCGCCCGATCTGCGCGGCGGGGCCGCTCTGGTCGCGGCCGGCCTTGTGGCCGACGGTATCACGGAGGTGCGCGGCGTCCAGCACATCGACAGGGGCTACGAGGATCTGGCCGGCAAGCTTGCCGGGCTCGGTGCGGACGTGACGCGTCTGGGCTCGCCCGACCGAACCGGCGAGGAGATGCGCGCGTCTCTCCTGACGGCTGATGATGAGGCGGTGCGCAGCGCCTGAGCGGGCGGTGCGCCGGAGGAGCATGGGCAGGTACAGGGTCTACAAGGTCGGCGAAGACGAGCACGTCCGTGTGGCGGGGCGCGACTCCGCCTCGGCCTCCGCCGGGCGGACGGGCCGCGGCCATCACGGCAGGAACGCGCCTCGCGTGGTGCCGGCGCCACGCGGCTGGCTTCTCTGGGGAGGGATCGCGGCCGTCGTCGTGATCATCACGGCCGTCTACTGGTTCTGGGGCCGCGATGTGGCGGGCAACTCCCTCGCGGCTCTCGACATGGCGAAGCTCACCGGAAAGGTGCCGGGATGGGCGATGATCGGCGCTCCCGTCGTCGTTATCGCCGTGATCGCCCTCGTCACCGGGTACCTGGCGTTCGGCCGCCGTCTTTCCGTCAAGCTCGTCGGTGTCGCGGCCGTGGTGCTGGTCCTGGCCGCCCCCGGTCTGGCCGTCGGTCTGGCCAACGGCACGGTCAGCGTGGTGGCCGCCAAGGATCCCGAGGTGGCGCAAGCCGTCGCCGAGGCCGAAGAGGAGCTGGAGATACCGCTCCCCAACAAGGCGATGAACATCCTCCTCATCGGGTCGGACAAGTCCGAGGTCCCCGGCGACCCGGGGCGCTCAGACACGCAGATCCTCGTGCGCCTCGACCCGGAGACCAAGAGCATCTCGATGTTCTCGGTGCCCCGCGACCTGCGCGTCTACATCCCGGACCACGGCTACGACAAGATGAACACGGCCTACTCCTACGGCGGGCCGGCGCTCGCCGTCAAGACCTTCAAGCAGCTCACGGGCCTTCCGGTCAATCATTTCGTCGAGGTCAACTTCGCCGGGTTCTGGCACGTCGTGAACATCCTCGGCGGGGTCTACGTCCCCATCGACCACCGCTACTTCGTCCCGGCGAGCGCCGACTTCAAGTCGATCAACCTGCAGCCCGGGTACCAGCTCGTACGCGGCAAGCAGGCGCTGAACTATGTGCGCTACCGGCACGACCAGAAGGGCGACTTCACGCGCATGGAGCGGCAGCAGCTGTTCCTCAAGGAACTGCAGCGCCAGTCCGGTCGCTGGAGCAGCGACTGGGGCAAGGTGGTCAAGCTCATCCGGGCGATCACCGGCGAGACCAAGTCCGACCTCGACTCGCTCAAGAAGCTGCAGCCTCTCGTCAATCTCGCCTTCCAGGTGGACACGTCCAAGGTGTACCAGGTGCATCTCGAGGGGGCGACGCCCATGATCGACGGCGTCGCCTACGTGACGGCGACGGAGGGAGAAGTCGCCGAGGCCGTGGAGGAGTTCACGAACCCGACGCAGGCGCCGGTCAAGGTCAAGGGACTCAAGGTCGCCAAGAAGACGTATCCCGTCCGCGTCTACAACGGGAGCGGGATCCCCGGCCTGACGACGGCCGTGGCGACTCAGCTCAAGGCGCAGGGCTACCGCGTCGAGGAGCTCGCCGACGCGCCCGAGTACCCGGACAAGGTGACCGCCGTCTACGCGCCCGAGGGCCTGGAGTCCCAGGCGAAGCTCATCGGAGAGATGCTGTGGCCGTCGGACGTGCGCATCGTCGAGCGCGCCGCCGGCGTGAGTGACGGCATCACGGTCTTCGTCGCTTCGTCGTTCGACGGCACCCTCGTGCTCCCGAAGGCGGAGGACCAGACGCAGCAGACGGTGGAGAAGAATCAGCGCTACGACTGGGTGTCCTGGCGTGCGCTCGACCAGAAGACACCCTTGCGCCTCGAGGCGCCGACGGCGTGGTCTCCGGGTTTCACCTACGACGAGTTCCGCTCCTACTCGATCAAGACGACGGAGGGCAAACGGGTCGCCGCGGCGGTGGCCGTCATCTCGACGCCGCTGTACAGCTACGCGAGTGTCCAAGCCATGCGCTGGCTCGACCCGCCGGCCATCGAGCACCCGAACGCCACGCAGTCGGTGAAGGGCACCGAGTACATGCTGTTCTACCAGGGCAGCCATCTCCACATGGTCGCCTGGAAGCGCCGCGGGACGCTGTACTGGGTCCTGAACACGCTGGACAACCAGCTTTCCAACGACCTCATGA
>Ga0172370_10002162_pt1 | contig 28752 bp, 23 predicted proteins | sample LakKiv5m_FD_114538 | JGI IMG/M metagenome (GOLD analysis project Ga0172370, IMG submission 114538) | Freshwater microbial communities from Kabuno Bay, South-Kivu, Congo - kab_022012_11.5m | ecosystem: Environmental > Aquatic > Freshwater > Lake | place: Democratic Republic of the Congo...
GGGGTGTTGACGGGTGGCTACATCGATGCTGAAATAGGCTAGTGGGCTGCAATTTACGGGTTGATCATTCAGCCAGATGCACAGCAGACGGTAATTAGTACAGCAAACGCTTCGGGGAATTTGTCACATCAGACTCCATTCCGTATGAATATTTGTTTTAGCATGGATTCCCTCTTTCGAGGGAATAACATATCCTCCCGTTTTAGATCCCCTGCCCAAGGTTCGATAGCCATTCTAGAAGCTTATCACCACGTTGCATGGTTAGGCGGGCAACGCCGCCTCGATGGCCCTCTGGTCGTTGCGAGGAGCCTAAGGCGACAAAGCAGTCATAGCTCGCATCAAGGGAGTAGCGGAGCCCTTGTCGGATTCGCGTTTAGTTTCTAGAACCGATATATGCAACGAATGACGCAGTCTATAATTGGGCTGTCGTGTCAAGCCTACTGACCATATCACGGACTTGCGCAAATGCGGATATAACATGTCTCTTTGCAACGGAGGCTGGAGTTTCAGCTTGACTCAATATATCGTCATAATATATAATAAATTATAATATGTTACGAGCCATTCTTAACAGGTAGGTAGATCACATGAAGGGCCGTTTGTATGCAGGGGTCGGTATAGTCGTCTTTTTGTTGGTGCTGCAGTTTTTTGCTCCGGTTCAAGCCCAGGAAGTGTTTATTAGGAATACCTCGGTTGTCGATGGTTTTCAACCCTCATTTGTCATGCAGGTTGGCGCAAGAAAATATTTCAACAGCTTTACGTCGTGGGAGTTTCCGAACGTCATTCCGCCTCTGGATCCGCTCAGCCGCCTGGAATGGCCTTGGGACCAAACATTCTTTGTGGCGCGAACAGGCATGAGTTACACAAATCTAGCCCTTATTCTTGAATTGTCGGGCACGTTGAGCATGCTTTCAAACCCTAAAGCTCAGGACAGCGACTGGACTTTCCCAGACAACCCGAACCAGAAGACCATCTTCAGCGAGGGCGATGCAAAGCCGTATTGTTGGATCTTTGATGTTGGCATTACAGCGCCACTCAGTCGATCTTCGAACCTGAAAGGCGTAGCAGGATATCGGATTAGCAAGTTCAAATTCACGTACACCGACATTACCCAAAGGTCTCTAGATCCTCGGTATGAACGAGGCTTTATGCCGGGACCTGCCATCGAATTTGTTCAATACTACCAGCACTGGTACGCAGGCGGCGTCTTTGACGGGGCCGTGGACCTCCGCAATATTGCACGCGGAGTTCGGCTGCCGGTACTCCTTTTGCGGCTGCAGCTAGACGGGGCCTACGTCACGGGCAAGAACTACGACGACCATGTGGCGCGAAGCGTTCCGACCACCAGCGAGGTTCGTTCTAATGGGGTTGGATGGCATGTCAACGTCTCGACAGGCATTCAGAGAGGTTCGCTGAAATTCGATGTAGAGGCTGACCTGCGGAAAATTTATACCAAGGGTTCCATGCACGACATGGAGGGCTCCACTGACAGATCCTGGGATGACGCTCGCGTCTGGAGCGAACAAAAATACCTTGGGGCGAGCGGAGCGGTGTTGTTTTAGGCATTGTGACCCACTGCTAACATTTACAAGAACCGGCCTACGACAAAGCCTTGCGGTTCACCCCCACATGCGTGGGGACAACGCTGGAAACCCGGACTAGCTTTCCCTAAATCGTGAGTTCCAGCCAAGAAGACGACTTGGCTTTTCGCAGCAGAGCCCAATGCGCATTCGATTCGCTTACGGATTGATGGTGCAAGCCAATGATCCCAAACAAGGCCAGCAACGGCGGCAACATCCAACATGTGGAACAGCAATGGATGGTACCTTCGAGCTGACGGGTTTTCATTTGCCTGTCGTTCACTAGTCTTGCCCCAGAATGGTGGTTCCAGCTTTGTTGGCCTTTCAGTGGCGTCCTCAGTCTCTCTTTTCATGTCTAAAATTCCGTACCGGGGTGCATGACAGCCTTTGGGTGGCGGTTTACGGTATGTTCCCAGCTTTATCCAACGTATTCCGGCGCGCGGCAGAAAGAGGAGGCTTGCAACATTTCAGCACCAGCAGTAGAAGATGCGACAACGCAGGGTCAATTGGATTTGATGCTCCCAGCCGTTTGATTTTACCTTCTTGAGAGGGTGCTTGGATGATGCCGACGCGACTATATTGACCATCGCGCCAAAGTACTGGAATCCAATCCTCAACAAGGAGATTGTAGTTTTCGGTTTTCCAATTCACGGCCACCCCCTACTTTCGAGAAGTGAATCATTGTCTCACGACCGCTTTATGAACGCTCTTGCCCAAGAGCTAAAACCTTCCAGTAACATATTCCTCTGATACAGCAGAGCGTTTTTCGCTCTTATAACTTCAACTCATTCAACTCGTCTTCCACATCTACTGAGGAGAATTTCATGGCTTACCTCACGCAGGATCACACTTATTCCCGCAGATGATGCAGCGGAGCGGGTAGAAAGGTATGGCGATGAGCCATAATCCACCGGTGAGCAAAACCATGAAGAGGGTTCCGAAGCCTAAGGCTCTTTTGTGGCCGGTGCTTTTTCCGCAATTTCTGCAGTAGATCATTTTCATGAGAGCGTCTCCGATGATGGTCCCCGCGGGGGCGTTGTGCGCCTATCATAGTGGTTAGAATTGTCAAATAAGGACAATACACCCAGAAAAAAATTTCGCAAATGGAATGTGGGAAAAAGGAAATGCCCATGCGGCGTAGTATTGTGGTTCTGAATTCCCTTTTTCTAAGTCATGCCAGAGCCGGAAGTTTGGTTTGCGCATCCTCACACAGACATGCACCTGATCCCTGGGTCAGAGGATGGCTGAGAGCATGGCTGGCTGGGAGCGTGCAATTTTTTACTTGACACATTATATTAGACCTGGCTAATTCAATCAGCTATGATTACTTTAGTTGTGCATACTGATGCCTCACCCTACGGCCTGCACTCAACATATAAAAAGACTCCGCTAAAGGAACCGGAAACAATGGTAAAGCCGTTAAGAAGAATGAAAGTAAACCAAATAGGCCGAGTTATGGCCGTTAACGCCTACGGCGAGCTAGGCAGGCGTATCCGCGACATGGGCTTGGTCCCGGGTACCGACGTAATGGTAGTAGGCCGCGCGCCACTCAAGGACCCTGTGGCGATCAGGCTAAAAGGGTTTACCATGACGCTCAGGAACAGCGAGGCCGACCACATAATAGTGGAAACGGAAAATTAAATATGAGCCGTGTGATCACGGTCGCCGTTGCTGGGCAGCCCAATTGCGGCAAGAGCACCATGTTCAACGCCATTACGGGAGCGGCAGCGCGTGTCGGCAACTATCCCGGGATCACCGTCGAGAGGCTTGAAGGGACTTATCGTTTCAACGACCGTGACATAAAATTAATCGATCTACCTGGTACCTATTCCCTCACTTCGTATTCACCAGAAGAAATTGTGGCCAGAAACGTGATCATCGATGAAAGGCCAGATGTCGTCATCGACATGGTCGATGCATCGTCTTTGGAGAGGAGCCTGTACCTCGCAGTTCAGCTTTTGGAGATGGGCGTTCCAACTGTGGTTGGGCTAAATATGATGGATGAGGTGAGGCGCAAGGGGATTCGCATTGACTCGAAAAAACTTGCCGAGGCTCTTGGTGCGGCGGTGGTTGAATGCGTGGCGAGAATAGGCGTGGGCAAGCATGAGTTGATGCAGGCGGCGGTGCAGCTTGCCGAGCGGGCCGGGGGCGCTTGGAAACCGCTGGTGTTCTCATACGGCCACGATCTTGACCCTGTGATCAGCGAGATGGTCAGGAGGATTGAGGCGGCCGGATTCATGACAGACCTGTATCCGTCGCGGTGGATTGCCGTCAAGTACTTAGAGGATGACGAATCGGTGATCAAACAGGGAGATCAATTCGGACCGCTAAGCCAGGAACTCAAGGCCATGGTGGAAGTTGTTCGGCGGCACACGGAAAAGACCCTCAACACATACCCAGAGGCGTTGATAGCAGACTATCGGTATGGGTTCATCAACTCGATTCTGCGCAGAGGGATTTTCAAGCGGACACAAGGCCTCCGGCTTGACGCGTCTGATCAGATCGACCGGGTAGTGACGCACCGGGTCATGGGGCCTGTGCTAATGCTGGTGGTGCTCTGGCTGATGTTTTACATCACCTTTCACGTGGGGTCGTATCCACAAGGCCTAATGGAGAAGGGTTTTGGTCTGCTTGGGGGGTTGGTAGGTTCTGTGATAGGGCCTGGGATGCTGCAATCCCTGTTGGTAAAGGGAGTTGTTGACGGAGTAGGAGCAGTTCTCAGCTTTACACCATTGATACTGATCATGTTTGCCATGTTGGTGTTCCTCGAGGACTTGGGATACATGGCTCGGATAGCCTACATGTTGGACCGGGTCTTCAGGGTATTCGGGCTGCACGGCGCGTCTGCGATGCCTTTCATAATGTCAGGGGGCATCCCGGGAGGCTGCGCAGTTCCAGGGGTGATGTGTTCCAGGACGCTTCGGAGTCCACGTGAGAGGCTTGCCACGATTTTTACAGCGCCGTTTATGGTATGCGGGGCGAAAACGACTGCGTATATCATCCTGACTGCTGCGTTCTTCCCACGTTATCCTTCGCTGGTAATGCTTTCGCTGGTGATACTTGCGTGGGCCGTGGCGCTTATAACTGCGCGGCTTCTGCGGTGGACTGTGATCAAGGGGCCGTCAACGCCTTTTGTGATGGAATTGCCACCGTATCGTCTGCCAACATTTAGGGGAGTTGCGATCCATACCTGGGACAGGGTTAGGCAATTTGTTAGCAAGGCCGGGACTCTGATATTTGGTATATCGGTTATTATGTGGGCTTTAATGAGCTTTCCGCAACTGTCGCCGGACATCGCTGCGAAGTTTGACCACGAGAGGCAACAGCTTACCCAACAGGTTGAGGCGCTGGGAAAAGGCGGTCAACCCAGTGAGTCGGGCGTCAAAGAAGGGTTCGAGGAGCGGATCCAGCAATTGGACGCTAGGCGAGACGAAATAGCCTTGCGTCATTCCATAGCGGGCCGTATAGGATCGGCTTTGGAGCCGATTTCCCGACTTGCCGGGTTCCCATGGCAGGTAAACATAGCCTTGATTGGTGCGTTTGCGGCCAAGGAGGTCTTTGTCTCGACCATGGCCACGGCCTACTCGATGAATGCCACCGCTGCAGAGGAGAATTTTTCCCTGAGCGAGCGTTTGGCGTCTGACCCTGCTTATACCCTACCGGTGATATTGAGTTTGTACGTTTTTATCTTGTTTTATGCGCCTTGCATTGCCACGCTTATGATCATTGTTCGGGAGTCGAGCTGGAGCTGGGCGGTATTCGTCCTGTTAGGGTCCGTGGGCTTTGCCTTTGCATTGTCCGTCTCGGTGTATCAGGTGGGTTCGTTTATGCTCGGATAGCAGACGCCGTGAAGGTGAGTTGATCGATGATGACAGACGTCGGAAAGAAGGTGCTACATTCCGAAGAGAACTCAGCTAACAGAATACTGAGGTAATGGCATCGCGGGGACGTTGCTTCGCTACGCTCGCAATGACAGGAAGAGGGCTCACAATGACGCACGTGTTCTTTGTCATTGCGAGGAGGCCTAAGACGACGTGGCAATCTCAGCTTTCGCCCCGGGGGTGCCCCTATAGCCGCAGATGCGCCCTTGGAAGCAAGTCGCTATTTGGCCACTCCCACCAATATAAAGGTGGCCCAGAAAAACGGATGCTCATATTCAAGTGCCAATGACAGACCAAACCATGCAGCAATTCGCGTTTCACTTCGAGAACTGCTATAAATAATCAGCCTTTTTGCCTAAGCCCGCTGGAACGAGTTTCCTTGTCGCCGTGGGAGAATGATCCCACAAGGTATGTGTATCCCCTTTTCTCGAGACGAAAACAGTCAATGCCTTCCCATGCTGGCTTTTTGGTGCTTCTTGTGGCCACGGTCTCTTGGGCCGAGGGAGCTACGTCCCTCAGGAGGGATTTGCCTAAATCGGCCACGAGTCTCTCTGCCTCCGCTAAGCACAGAATAACAGTATCGATTTGGTCTACGCGGTTTTGATATTCCGACGGCTCAGTTTTTGGTCTAAGCTTGTAGCCGTTTGAGTTCATGGCAGGCCCCCGCATGCACGAGCACAGATTTCCAACTGCGACTCAGACTTTACGTGGATTCTGATGACAGGCAGGCCTTTATTCATAAGGGCCATGAAGTCGCCGAGGGCCTGCGCTGTCTTGAGCACTGCAAGGGAGTAGGACTCGCCCGGGACCATTAGATCATTGCGGTCGTCCGAGGTAATAATAAGGAACAGGCCTTTTTTAGGGCCCCCTTTATGGAGCTGGCCAGTGGAATGGAGATACCGAGGCCCGAAGCCGAGGCATGTGGCCAGCTTGTAATGATCTCGTATGATCTGTCTCATGGTCTGTAGTCGAGATATATTTTCCGACGTTGGATCGATGAAGGCGTTTATCCCTACGTAGCCGCCTTCTTTGGCTTGCGCCAGGAAGTTTCCCAGGCGGTCGGCGAGGTTCGGATCGTCCGGGGCTATGTACTCGTAGTCCGGCAGCCTGAGGTCCTTTTTATATTGTTCCAGGATCTTCTTGGTGACGTCTTTGGACTCTTGAACGTTTGGCTGGTCAAAGGGATTCACTCGTAGGATTGCGCCTGCCACTGCGGTTGCGTATTCCCAGCGAAACATTTCCCGTCCTATGTCGCAGGGGCCGTGAAGCCTCAGAGTGACGACGGGGTGGCCTGCTTTTTCTAGGCTTGACACAGCTTCGTCATAGTCTGGGTCGGCGTCTAGCCTCAGGTAAACGAAGAGTCTATCAGTGCCGTAGGCTTCGGGGGGCGCGACAGGCTCGCCATTCACAGGGATGATTCCTTTGCCCATTTTTCCTGTGCTTTCAGCGATGAGCTGTTCCAGCCAATACCCGAAAGAGGCTATGTCAGGGGAGATAATGAGAGTGAGCTTGTCTCTGCCGGCTAGGGCTGCCTCAGCCATGATAGCCCCCAGCCACGTTCCCGGACTTTGCAGGGCTCTGACAGAAGCCCCGGAGGCCTCGACCGCCTGTGAGGCCCTCATGAGCATGAGGTCGAGGTTTGCCCCCACCAAGGCTGCGGGCACGAGCCCGAAATACGATAGGGCGCTGAATCTCCCTCCGATGTCAGGCGGGTTCAAGAAGGTGCGTCTGAAGCCGTGGTCTGCTGCCAACTTCCCGAGGCTGGTGCCGGGATCGGTGATGGCAATGAAATGACGGCCCGCATCATCTCCAAGGACACCCTCCATTTTTTTTCTAAAATATTTGTAGAGTGAGAGGACTTCTATGGTGCCCCCGGACTTGCTTGCCACGATGAAGAGGGTACTGTGCGGGTCGAGAGTCTTTTCCAGTCGGGAGACTGTGTCTGGCACGGTGGTATCGAGTACGTGTACCTTGAGGAAGCCTTGTTGAGAGCCGAGGCAGTTGTCGAACACCTCAGCAGCGAGGCTGCTTCCCCCCATGCCGAGCAGGACGGCGGACGAGAATTCGTCGGCAGCAACTTCTGAGGCGAATTCCTTGAGTTTCGAGGTTTCGTTGATGACGGTATCCACTATGTTGAGCCAACCCAGGCGTTGGCTTATTTCTTTGGACGCGGCGGGATCGTCAGACCACAGAGAGGTATCGCCGTTCCAAATTTGTTCGGAAAATTTTTCGCTATCAAGGCGCTCAAGCGTTAAGTCCACTCTTTTCTGGAGGGCGCCGAGCGACGCGGACCGGTGGCCCCAACCTCGGATGAGGCGTATCCGTTTGCCAGAAATCTCGTTCAACAGACTGTCGTAGGAGTCAGCAAACGCCTTCAGTCCATCTGCAAGGAGCCGATCCATTATTGCCACTACATCTAGGCCGAGGTTTTCGAGTCTAGCGAGATGTTCCCGGGCAGGCCCCGTATCTTGGCCCAACACAATACAAGGGTTGCCGTGGTCCCTGTATGCATTCAATGTAGCAGGCGGAATAGTGTTGACAGTATTGTGCCCCACAAGGTTTTCAACGTAATAGATATCCGAATAGGCTGGATTTTTGGTGCTGGTGCTGGCCCACACTATTCGCTGGGGACGAGCGCCTTTGGCCTTTAAGGCGGTAAAAAATGCGTTCTTAAAGAACTCCGAGTGCATGGCATAGGCAATCTGGGAGTTTGCGATTGCGGTCCTGCCTCTAAGCTCCTTTGACTCTACGTGGGCATTGTGATCAGAGATATCCTTGAGAAGCTGATCTATCACAGTGTCTATTCTGCTAACGAATATTGACGCTACTGATGCGGGTCGCGAAGCGTCCCCGCCGGCGAGCACCCATTTGTGGAGCCCTTCTGCATACGATTGAGCCGCTGCCATGGTCTGTTCAAGAGAGAAGATGAGCGTTACATTGATGTTGACACCGGACGCTATGAGGTCGCTGACGGCCTCCATGCCGGGCCGAGTTCCCGGAACTTTTATCATGACATTGGGTCTGTCTATGGCGGCGAATAGTCTCCTAGCCTCATCGACCGTAGCGGCTTTATCGTAGGCCAGGCTCGGAGATACTTCGAGGCTGACATATCCGTCATCGCCTTTGGAATCATCATAGGTCTGGCGGAGGATATCTGCTGCCTCTCGGACATCCGCAATGACGATGGCTTCGTAAATTTCTTGAATCTTCAGCCCTTTGTCAACCAGGACATGGACGTCGGAATCATATGATTTTTGAGATCGTATGGCCTTCTCGAGTATGGTGGGATTGGATGTTATGCCTGAAACGTGGTCTTCACCAATCAGTTTCTTGAGTTCCCCGGACCTGAGGAGATCCCTGCTGAGGTTGTCCAGCCAGACAGACTGCCCGAGTTGGTGGAGCTTTATGAGGGGATTTGTCATTGAGGCCTCCGTTGTCGGGCTCTGTGCGCCGAGGCAAACATAGAATTACCTTGACAATAAGCGCCGACGTGACTAATAATACGCCCCAGTAATACTACATGAAACGGGCCGATGACTCAACTGAGATATTCGGATATAGAAATGGACCTGAAGGAATATTTAGAGTTACAAAGGCGTGAGATAGATCGCCACAAGTGGATAGAATCGGAGAAGGCTGGAAGGGACTTGGGAACAGATGCGGTTATCGATTGGATTCTCAAGTATGCAGACATCTTCAGCGACGAATTCAATCAACGGGTGCAATCCTAGGAGCAGGTGACCTGCTTATCATTTTACGTCTTTAAGAACGCATGAAGAAGTATATGAGTGGGGCTATAGCCAATCTATACCATGCGTAGGGATTCAAAGACCACCGCTGCACCAGGCCGATAAATGTCTTGACCGCAATCCCTGCGGAGACAAAGGACACCGCAAAGCCCACCACGAACAACTCTAGGTCTTCGACACGTAAAATAGACCAGTGTTTGTAGAAGTCGTAGGAGACGGCAGCCAACATAACCGGTACCGCTGCGAGGAACGAATATTCTGTGGCGACTTTTCGATCCGCTCCGGCCAGCAGTCCGCCGAGTATGGTGCAAGCGGATCTAGACATCCCCGGCCACATAGAGAAGCACTGGCAGATCCCCACCGCGAGGACTTGTGGATAGGTCATGGCGTCCAGGCTTTTCGTGCGGGCATTCGGTTTGAACTTTTCCACCAAGAGGATCGCTACCGCGCCCACGGCAAGCCCTATAGCCACTGTTAGGGGAGAGAATAGATAAGTTTTAATCGCCTTGTGGGCAATGGCACCAATCACAAGGGCTGGTGCGGTGGTAATGATTAGCATGAGTATGCCGCGCCAACCCGCAAAGGCTGGTGAACGGCTAGACACGGGCGTTACGCCAGGCACTAGGTTGAGAAACCGTCTCCAGTAAAGAACTACTACGGCCAGGATCGCGCCCAGTTGAATGAAGACCTCAAAACAGTCGGCAACAGGACCGACAAATCCAAGCAAATTGCCAGCCACAATAAGATGGCCTGTGGAAGAAACCGGCAAGAATTCCGTTGCGCCTTCGACTAGGCCAAGTATGGCGGCAGTTATTGTGTCATTCATTTGTTCATGAGCCTCGTCGCTTTTACTGGCGTGCGAGTCACGCACTCGCAGGCATTGGAGGCTGGGAGTGCGTGAAATGTCAGGCCAAGCGTCTGTCGTCTTTGAATGCGCTTGGTCCGATTAAGGGATGAAACTCCCAATCGCGGGCATGGGTCATTTTGCATCAAGCAATTCCACATCAAATACCAAAACGGAATCTGGTGGTATGACGCCGCCGGCGCCTCGCGCTCCATAGCCCAGCTCAGGCGGGATGGTCAGTTTGGCGCGAGAGCCCACGGTCATGAGGGCCAACCCTTCGTCCCATCCCTTGATGACCCGTCCTTGGCCCAGGACAAAGGAAAATGGCTGGCCACGGTCCCGAGAACTGTCAAACTTTTGTCCATTGAGGAGTGTTCCTGTGTAGTGTACCACTACTGTTTGTCCTTTGGCGGGCAATGGTCCCTTCCCTTCCTGAAGGAATTCGACGATCAACCCTGATGGCGTCTTCATTTGTTTGCCTCCTTGGGCCATTACCCCGCCCACAAGCAGAGCGGCGTAGATAAATATGGTTATCAGAATAAGTTGCCTTTTCAATAATGCCTCCTTTCCAATGTGAACAAGGGAAGTTCTTGTATCAGGACAACGCACCCATGTCCAGGAGTAAGAGAATTCTATTGCAATAGAGGCGTATTTTGAGCGAGGATCGTGATTTGTCTAAAGATGCAAAGGCAAAGAAATTGTCTATTAAGCTGACAGCAAAGAAAGAAGAGCGTGGTTTGAAAGACTCGAGGAAGCGGCTCATACTAGCTTCGTCGTCTCCGAGGCGAAAGGAGCTGCTTGAGACTATCGGGGTTCCATTCGAGATCGTTGTCTCTGACATTGAGGAATGTCTGGTTGCCGGCGAGACGCCGGAGCAGCATGTGCTTCGATTGAGTATGGCAAAAGCGCTTGACGTTTCCAAGGCTTATTCACACAGATGGATCCTTGGGGCAGACACCATTGTGGTTATCGACGGCATCATTCTTGGGAAGCCGGCGGACAAGGACGAGGCCCAGGCGATGCTCGCTAATCTGTCAGGTAGGCGCCACGCTGTATTCACAGGATACACCTTGTATAACGCCTCCTTGCCGCTACAAAGCTTATCCCGTTATGTGCGATCCTACGTATCCATAAAACGCATGACTAGGGAAGAAATTGTGAATTATGTGAAGACTGGGGAACCGATGGACAAGGCAGGGGCGTATGCGGTGCAGGGATTGGGCGCCGCAATAGTGAAAAGGGTCGAAGGTTCGTACACAAACGTGGTGGGGCTTCCCCTATGCGAAGTGGTGGAGGCCTTTGGGGAGCTTGGTATTTTTCGTTTATTGTAAGGAGCGCAAGACCATGATTGCTGACAATCTTCGGTCAATTGAGGCAAGGATTAGAGAAGCGGCGCTTAGGGTTGGCCGAGAGGCCGAGGAGATCAAGGTCGCGGCAGCGGCAAAGGGGCAAGGCAGGGCGAAGATAGTCGAGGCCATCAATGCTGGCATAAAGATTATCGGTCACAATTACGTGCAAGAGGCTTTGAGCGAAAAACCGGATCCCATGGGTGGCGGCGTTTCATACCACATGATAGGCCACCTGCAGAAGAATAAAGCAGTAAAAGCAGTGGAACTGTTTGACGTGATAGAGACAGTCGATAATAGAGATCTCGCAGCCGTTCTTAATCGCAGGGTTGGAGAGATGCACCGTACGATGGGGGTTATGATTCAGGTGAACGTCGGGGAAGAGCCCCAAAAGTCAGGAACGTCGCCCCCAGAAGCTGAGGGATTAGCAGCAGCGATAAGGGAGCTACCCAATCTCAGGCTCATGGGCCTTATGACAATGCCGCCATTCTTCGATCAACCGGAAAGGGCGCGGCCTTTTTTCGCAGCTCTGAGGGAACTGAGAGATGCAATGATGAAGAGCGGGTTGTTAACCTCTGAAATGGGAGAACTTTCAATGGGTATGACCGGCGATTTTGAGGTGGCGATCGAGGAGGGCGCTACCCTTGTTCGCATCGGTACGGCTTTATTTGGACCTCGATAAATCGGAGTGGTGCCGAGCGGTTGCGTCTTGATGGGGCGGCGTAGGCTTTCATGGGCCAACGGTTGTTGTGGCCTAGGTGGAACAATGTCCGAGCACAAGGGACAACTGAATAAGCCTCTTCTTTGAAGTCTTTCAATCTGAGATTGTCGCATCTCCGACGGAGCCTAGCAATGACAAGCCATCTGATCCTGTCATTGCTAGCTAAGCATAGTATTTCTCAAGAGTTACGCGATATCGAAAACTGTTTTCGTTGAATGTCATGGCCGTTCAAGCGGCCTAGAGTGTGTTGGCCCTTGACCTCATTCACGCTTAAGGTCATGCCTTGTTATGCCAGATGCGATCGGGCATCCAGTATTCCTGGATTCCCGTTGTCACGGGAGTGTGAAATGGATTCATGAATGCAGTTGGTGTTTAGTTCCCATAATAGCGATAACGCTACGATATTTCTGCCATAATTGCATCGTAAAAGAGGGGCCGGATTTTTTTTATGCGTTGATCCGACTCGCCCATAATCACACGATTTGTGAGTAAGGTCGCCACCACACGCCTTTCTGGATCCATCCAGACCGAAGTTCCAGTAAATCCTGTGTGGCCTAGGCTGGAAGCAGAGAAATACCGACCGCTGGAGGAATCGACGGCTGAGGGTGTATCAAACCCTAAGGCTCGTGTTGAACCAGGCGATATTCCGGCTCTTTGCCCAAAAGTGCGAGCCATTCGTTGGTCAAAAAAACCCTGGTCAGATACGAGGCTCTGCATGAAGCGCTGGCACATGCGAGTTACGCCGTTTGCGGTTCCAAAGAGTCCGGCATGACCTGCAACGCCCCCTAGGGCTCTACAATTAAGATCATTTACTATTGCGACGAGGGGTTCGTCGAAGCGGGTGCATGCAGTGGGCTGCCGCCTGGGATCCGGGCAAAAAGTGAGGTCGTCTTGGAGGCCCAGAGGTTTGAACATCGATTCCCGGCAGAAGGCGGATAGGTCTTGCATGGTTGCTATCTCGAGGAGCCTTCCGAGGATGATAAAGCCAAGGTCAGAATAAAGAGTCCCCTTCCCCACCGGATATTCTAGGGGTTCGGACAAAATCCTCGCTGCTACGAGGTCGGTTGGATTTTCTGGAAGAGGCAGAAGGTAGTAAGGTCTCCAAGCGGGCAGTCCGGAGGCGTGAGCCAAGAGAAGCCTCGGCGTTATTTCACTTTTGTCCTGCTCCGCGGCGTCAATCCAGCGGGATATAGGGACATCGAGGCTGTCCGGAACTCTTGAAGCGAAAAGCACCCAGGCCATGGTGGTTGCGATTACTTTTGTCAGGGACGCGAGGTCGAAGAGCGTGCGGGCTGTTACTTGGGGTGTGCCCGGGCCGCCTAAGGATCCGATGGCCTCGAAGAATACGCACCTATCATCTACGGATACAGTCGCAGCGGCGGCAGTAAACACACTGTCGGCGTATGCTTTGTGCACGATGGCTTGGGCTTCTGAGAACGACAAGTTATACTCTTTGCCTGACTAGTATTATTTCTCCAAAGTCTTTTGGGAATCGAAAACTTCTTACTTGAACTTTTTTGTGGCCGTTCAAGTGACTTCGAGTGCTACAAGACATCTACGGCGTCTTGATGATTCTCAAGGGGCCTTCTTGTCTGATGTTCCAGAGTGGAGCATGCTGTCGTGAAATACGAGAAGACCTATGGAGCCGGGCCCCTGATTGAACACATAGTCATGAGGCCCAGTCATCTGGACGTATCGATGAGGAATGTTGTATCGCTTAAGCAATTCATGCATGTGCTGGACGGATGTGCGCATGGAATCTCGGTCGCTTGTTATGAGCTGAATTGCCTTTTTTTTCAGCATCCCAGAGTTCTTTTGAATGAGTTCCTCATAGACGTCCATAAATGGACCGAAAGAGCCTTGGACGGAGCCTATTGCCACGAACATTTGAGGATACTTGAACCCGTAGTACATTGACCTAGCCCCGCCGTTGGAAACGCCGTCGATGCCAACCTTGCCATGGGACACTCGATAATGACTGGTCAAAGCAGGCATGAGTTCTTCGGTGATGTAGCCTTCGTAATCTGGATGATCGACTGCTCTTCCTAACGACAGAGGTGGCGAGTAAGGGCACGCGACGATGACCCCGCGATAAGGATGTTCATTGAGTACACGATTGAAGCGTTTAAGTTCCTCTGGGGTTACTAGGCCCCGGAAGTCGCCGGCTTCAAGGTTAGCTCTTTCAAGAGAGCGGATCGCCTCATCCATCTTGTAGTAGTGCATCCAGGCGAGAGCTCCGCTTCTCGGGGGTTTGACGGACTCGCCTGCGCCCCCGAATACAACTACCATGGGATATGTCTTAGTAGGGTTCGAGAAATAATCAGGAGGCAAAGTGACCGCGGTAACCGCGTTTAGAAACCGCTTGGACGAAAGTATGAAATATTCAGCAGGGCATTTATAGCCCGATATTTTTTCTATTTGGAGCTTTTTCAGTGACGTTTGCGGCTCAGGGGATAAAGTTTCGCTCGTGGCGTTTAGATTTCGAGTAACCGCCGGCGTCGTCGGTCCTTCAAGCCTCTTCACGCCGTTTTCCTTGGTCGTGCGAGCTGAGGCGTCGTCGGTCGTTTGGTTAGTTGGGGGTCTATCGCACGACACCAGCCATGCTGCGAGGAGTACCACAGCCGTGAAAACGCTTACTATGCGGGGAGAGTCTGGCATGTTTACCACAAACCGGGAAGAGATTGTTGGGGATTTTTGGGACGGTCCTTGGTTCTTTTAGGCTGCGGGGACTGTCCTGAACCAGTGTTTGCCTGGGCGGCCGCGGTGGTCGATGTCGGGAGGTCCTGATTGATGCCCAGCATACGGGCGTTCTTCTTAAATTGCTTTGAAAACCAGTAGAGGGACTGATGGCCGTTGGGGTAGCGGTAGGCGCAGTAACCATGAGAACAGCTCGCGAATACGTTGATTTCGACCGGGAATCCCGCCGCTCTCATACTCTGAGCGAGTTCGTAGAGCCGCCCGCGATTGCTGTAAGAGTTGCATCCGTCCCGTACGTTTGTGTTGATATTATAGGCTATGCCGCCTGCTTTTTTAATGCGGTTCACGTTGCGCTGCCATACGTCCGGCGTCATGGGATAGCTGCCGAGGTCGGTCTGCTGACCGCCGGCGTAGGCGAAGGCCTCTGGATTTCGGGCTGAAATCATGATAGCCTGGGCCGCGCCTGCGCAGGCACCGTCTATCCCTCGGAATCTTCTATCTGGGATGGTGCGGTAATGGGCGTCGATGAACGGGATGACCTCGCCGATGAGGTATTTTTCGTATTGGCTTGTATCCCCACCGCCAGGATTCCACAGGGAAACCACTATAAGGTCTTCGTAGGGGTCTTCCTGCAGCCATTTGTTAAATGTTCTAAGTTCTTGGTCATTGATGTTTTCCTGAAAGTTGACGGGGGCTAGGTGTCCTGACTTGAGGTTGTCCATTGTCAGGGGGGTTTTGCACCAGACCGACCAATAGGTAGCGCCGCCTAGTTCCGGGCCATTGTCCCAGCCGGATTTGCCGCCGAGGAGATACAGGACGCCATAGCGACGATGGATGTCTTTTTCATAGTCGTCAGGGAGGATTATGTGGACAGGAAATGGGCCCGGTATGTCTTGACCCCCTTTGCCTTTGGCGCTCTTGAAAACCTCAGAATGGACTCTCACTACCTCGATGTAGTGTTTGGTTCGGAGAAATTTTGTCCGAGCTTCTATCTCAGACCAGGGTTCTTCGACCCTGGCCATGACAGATGCATCTGCAGACACGAAAACTAGCGTCAAACATAGCAGGAATCTTATGTTCATTTTTATTGTTTCAGACATTCCCAGCGCATAAAGCTGTTGGGTTACGATTCTTGAGAAACCACTCTCGTATTGTTTTATGATTGGCTGTCTCCACATTTAGCCGATACTCCTAAACAAGGCTAGTATTGTTTCCGTGAAACTCACTCTTTATGGATCGGTTTCCAAATTGCATCCTGGCCCAAACTCATAACCGCTCTTCACCGCTGATGCACTGGATTCGAAAAAAGATCTTGGGAAAAAGACTTGCTCTTCAGCGGATTCAGCATATGCATGTCGTACGCCACGACGCCATCATTCATGTAGAAGCGTTCTAGCACGGAATTTAGCAATGCCAGTGCCCGTTTGAGCTTCATCACAATCTGTTCCACTGCAAATGCTTTCCTGAACTGTGTCCGGTACGTGGCGTAAATGTTGGAGGCTACTTCACGGTCACATCATAAACATAAACAGGAAACCCTTGTTGATCAACAGTGTCGTTCGAAGTCGGGTCCATGAGTATCACGCTGCTTTTTACATTGACCCCGCGCAGGGCGCACCGGATGAACAATGGATATGCGCCTGGTTTGAGTGCCTGCACCTGTACTTCCAACTCGTAGCTCTTGCCTTCTCCCCACAGTTCGATCCAGCGCTCTGCCATGGGTACCTTAGTTCTGATGCGATCGCTGGTGACCGAGAGAACGGTACTGCCGGCGCCGTATATTTTGCCTTGTTTTGCCCCTACTATTTTGAGGGCTGCGGGGTTAGGTGCGGATACAGTGATGCCGCCGTAATCAGATTCAGCCCCAAGGTTTTTTGCTTCCACGTAAACCGTGAAAGTCTTTCCGGTCTGGACCTGGGGTGGAAATTTGACGTTAGTTATTTTTGGCTGCGCTTCTCTTGGAAGAGCGACCTCAAAAAGGTCGCCGCACCATTGCTGTCCATCGATTCTATATTCAACCAAGTATTCGCCCTGCAGGATTGACCCGTGAGGGCCGCTCCCAAAGTTGTAGGGGAATACTACCTTGAAGTCTGGGTTGTTCGCAGGGATTGTTCCTCGATATTGGACATCGCCGCTCGGCGTCTTGAGATAAATCTCCAAATTCCTGGTCTGAGGAGCTCTGTTCTGAAACGAAAAACGCAGGGATTTCTTGGCTTCGTCTGCGAACTTGGGGACATGGGTTACCAATCCTGGTATGGAGCGAAACACTTTTCCAGAGAGATGACTGATTACGAGCTGTGATTCTGGAGCTTGGACAGGTCTTGGCCTGGCATTGGGATGAGCCTCACCCCGACTGTCCATTTTTCCTGTCTGTAAAGCGCCTTGCTGCTCTGGGGCAGCGGCAGGTGGAGAAGGCGGGGGCGGAGTTTCAGGCACAGGAAGTTGGGTCTGAGGAGGAGGCGGCGCTTTGAGTTGCTCAGGGCCCTTCGTGCCAGGCTCTGGGGTTTGAGGTGGAGTTTCCCCTCCTACGATGATTTCCGGAAGAACAGCTTCTACCAAGACGATTTTCTTCGTATCGTGGCGGTTGCCCCTAAATTGGCCGAGAAAGCGTTGGAGTCCCTGGGGCGTCGCAATGTTCATTCTGTGGACGTTGCTCCTTCTCGTTGCATGGTATAGATATGCGGCGCCGCTTTTATCTGGAATGATGATGACCACATGGTAGTGAAGCAGCCTGTTGTTTTGTTCAGGGGCTAGTCGGCTGATGCTTCCGAGATACACCCGCCCCGGCGAAAATCGCTTAATAAGGGTGTGCCATGCCGCCGTATCATGCAGGTCGAAACCCCGGAGAGATTTTCCATCGGTAGAATCCAAGTTGACCGGGCTGTCGTCTGGGAGCAGGACTCGCCTTGAGGTCACATCAGTTATATTGAATATCAGGTCCCAGCCAAAATCCCAGTCCTTGCCAGACGGGGAGTTTGATCCGCTATTTCCCTGGCGATCCCTGGTAGCTTCTTGCAGGCTCCAATTTTTATTGAACAGGAAACGCGCCACGGAGAGTACGAGGCCGCTGCAATTGAGACCGGGCGTCTCAAAGAATTTGGTGGGATCCGCGAAGGTCGTAAAGAAGCCTTGATCGTCAATGGCGCCGTCGTCGCGGTAGGGGATCCCGAGGTGTGTATTTGCTATATCGACCGGATCTATCTTTTCCGCTATATGGCGGTCCCACAGGTAGGGAGGAGCGTAGAGCCGGTCTCCTAGGGAGGGGGACATGTGGAAAAAAACCGTAAAAAAAACTAACCAGAGAGATAGCGTCGCTTTGTTGTTTAATATTTTCAACACCCCTCCGCATATTTGTTGCTCAATAAGCTGTTATCAAGAAACTTCCAGACAATCAAGGCCTGGGATTTCGTACTGTCCATGCATCTTGTATGGTGAGTCTCTGCCCAGGTATAAGACCGGCACATATTGTGGAAGGCTATCACATGCATTGAGGCCACTACTTATCCAGTTCCCCGTGATAGCGCTGCTGCAAGGGTCGGCGCTAATGCAATTGGCGGAAGACGCAGGCAAAGTGCCAACCTCAGCCCATGCGAACGCAGATCAGTTTGCGCGGCTTCAATTACGCCTTTTTTCCGTGAATGGCCGCAGACGGCGGCACGGATGACCGCGGTTTTCAATGCTATCATCTTACTGTGAAGGTGAGTCTTCTGGCCAATTCCCCGTCCATGTACAGAGCTACCTTCCAGAGGCCTGGTTTGTGTTTGTACAATTCGTTTGTGGAGATGGTATGGACCCTGGGGGTCCCCCCTTTCTTCCTGTCCATATCTTGCTTACCTTCTTCTTTAACGTCGTGGGTCATACGAATGGTTCTATACTCCACATCTGACGGATCAATCCATACGCTTTCGGTCACGTAATGGTTCTTTTCGTTTGTTGGCGTAAAAAACAGGTTGACGCTGTCGTTCATGTTGTGGTCGAATATTTCTTTGGTCGTGAATGCCGACCCCGCGGTCAAGAAGACGTCTTTCACGAGATAATATTTCTCGTCCCTAGCCGTTCTTTCAAGGCCCTTCCACTTTCCTGGATTTATGGCGCCACAGCTCGCGATGATACTTATGGTTAGAAGCGAGATGATGAGCAGGGTTAGGAACCTTGCTATCAGAGTTCCGAATCGAGAAACTGCCTGTTGGCGGGACAACACGCTACCTCCTGGTTATTAGAGTGATTTCACAAGGGCAATTTCGTCGCACTCCGGGAACTTAGTGCATTTAATACAGTCAGCCCAAATCTTATGAGGAAGCAGACTCTTATCCATTATTGTGAAACCAAATTTCTGGAAAAAGCTCACACGATACGTGAGCACGAATACTCTTTGAATACCCATTTCTCTGGATTCGTCAAGTAAATGTTCAACAAGTCGTCCGCCGATGCCATGCCTCTGGAATGCAGATCGCACTGCAAGGGAGCGAATTTCCGCTAGATCTTCCCATACGATGTGGAGGGCGCCGCAGCCCAGTATGTCCCCCAAGCCATTCTCGAGGGCAACGCTGAAATCGCGTGCTTGGGTATAGAGTTCGGTCATAGCCCGCGGCAGAATGTGACCGTATTGAGCCTGATCGGCAATGATTCGGTGTATTGTTTTGACATCTCGAAGACTGGCTTTGCGTATCAAGTATGTCTCCTTATTGGGGGCGTTTCATGAGACCCAATATGTGGCTACGCACATCGGGAGAATCCTGGGTGGCACCCAACATTCGGGCGAGTTCGTTAATACGCCCTTGATGATCAAGAGGAGAGGCAGAGAGAATTGTTCTTCCTTTGTGCAGAGATTTTACTACTGAAATATGGTGATCCGCGAGCGCGGCTATTTGATGGAGGTGGGTAACGCAGAGTACCTGTTGTTTTCTTGCGACGCGAGCGAGTCGCGAAGCAACGGCGAGGGCTGTGAATCCTCCGATACCCGCATCTACCTCGTCAAAAATTACTGTGGGAGCGCCCTTTCGATCTACTTCCAGGGCTTTGAGGGCCAGCATGATTCGAGAGAGTTCGCCGCCGGAGGCAATGCTTGCGAGCGGTCTAAATTGCTCACCTGGATTAGCCGAGAGAAAAAATTCGGCAAAGTCTATACCTGCCGCCGTGGGTTTAGGCGTTTCGAGATACTTGAAGGAGACTTTGAATTTGGCGTGAGGCATCGCGAGTTCATTCAACTCTTTGTCCACGGCCAGACTAAGCTTTTTTGATGAATCTTTTCGTGCTGCTGACAAGCCGGAGGCGAGATCGAAGTATCGCTGCCGCGCTACGTCTAAAGATTTTTCAGCCTTCTTGGCCTCGACAACCATATTGTCTATGTGTTCAGACTCCTGTTCCAGGTCTTGTTTCAGCTCCAATAGGCCCTGGAGATCTCGCTTGTGTTTTTTTTGCAGACGCCACAGAAGATTCAGACGGTCTTCAATAAGCTCCAGGCGATGGGGGTCGGTTGTTGCATTTTCTGCGACTGAACGGAGCTCAAAGGCAACGTCCTCCATCCGGTAGATGGCATCACTGAGGCTTTCCCTTAAGGGGGCAAGGTCAGGGTCTGTGGAGGCGAGGAACTCCAGCATTTTGCGCACTTCGGTGAGCTCTGCAAGGATGCTGCCTGACCTACCGTAAAGACAATTATAAGCCTCATAGGATTTTTCCCTAATCTGAACAGCTTTTGACAGCTTTTCTCGCTCCTTGGTCAAGGCTCCGTCTTCGTTGACTTTGATCTTTGCGTCGGTGAGTTCTCTTACAATCGCTAATCTCTCCTGTGCCTGTTCTTTAACAATCTTGAGGTCCAGTTCGAGATCAACGAGATGTTTTTCGGCTTTTTTCCAGTTTGCGTACGCTTGTCCAACCTCTAATCGTCGATGCCAAAGATCTGCGAAGCGGTCCACAATCTCGAGATGTTCATCGGGATTCATCAACACATGATGCTCATGCTGGCCAAAGATGCTTACAAGTGACCATCCTACTTTTTTCAAGAGCGATGCAGAGACCAAGCTTCCGTTGATGAAACATTTGGACTTACCTGAATCCGTTATTCGGCGGGAAAGTACTAGTTCATTCTCGCGAGATGAATCGAGGCCAAGGGCGTCGGGCAGAGGCGCTCCGGCCGAAACTTCGAAAAGGGTTTCGACGCGTGCTTCTGATTCACCGGTTCTGACTACGTCTGTCGGAATGCGGCCTCCGAGGGCCAAACCTAGCGCGCCTATGAGAATCGACTTTCCTGCGCCGGTTTCGCCGGTGAGGACATTAAATCCCTCCCCGAATTCGACTTCTATTTCATCGACTATTGCCAGGTTGGAAATTTTGAGCAATCTGAGCATGGTTTTATCTATGACAGCGCTGATAACCATAAGGGGGAAAATCTCCCCCGAGTTGACCCTGTTATATCATATTTAGGGCGGCCTATGTTCATGGCAAGAAGAGCGAGCGTCATGAAGAGCTAGGCTTGGGTGGAATGCAGGTTATCCAATTGGTTAGACCAAATTCAGTTTTTCCCTGAGCACGTCTATATAGTCGTGGCCGCGGCTTTGTGCGAGGACAAACGGGATAGGCGCTTTGAGGATTTTGACGCTGGAGCCTAGCGGGAGGCCAATGGTTGTGTGCCCGTCCATAGTCATAGAAAACTGCTCGCCCTTTTTTAGGCGCAGTTCGATGTGCAAGTCAGGAGGTAAGACCATTGGGCGTTTCAGCCCAGCGTAAGGGCAAATGGGGGTAAGAAGGATTCCTTGAATGTCAGGGTGGATCAATGGACCGTTTGCCGCATAGGAGTATGCGCTGGACCCTATAGGTGTCGAGACTATCAAGCCATCCGCCCGCAGTTCTATTTCCCGTGCCTCGCCTATTCGTATGCCTATGTCGATGAGACGAGCGACGCCGCCCCAATGAATGACGACATCGTTGAGAACCCGCGCAGTATTTCCCTGTTCGGGAGTCACTTCAAGGAGCATCCTTTTTACAAAGACAGCGGTACCGGCAAGCGCGGATTCGAGCTCCCTCATGGCTTCGTGCGGCGAAACATCCGCCATGAACCCCACCCGCCCCAGGTTGACTCCCAGTACTGGGGTTGGTTTGTCGTTCATAAGAGCGGCAGCCCGCAGTATGGTTCCATCCCCTCCAAGAACAACGAGGAGGTCGGCTTCATCTGCTATGTTGCTAGTGAATGTAGCGTGCCAGTCTGCGGCAAGGTCTTTGCATGACTCCTCCACGAGGACTGTGCGTCCGGACTGAGTGAGGAACTGGCTTATTTCTTTTCCAAGTGTAAGAGCCTGAGCTTCGCCCCGCTTTAGTACAAGCCCTATGCTCTGCATTATACCCTCAGATTTCGCGCTGCTTGGAGCCCTGTTCATTAAGTACCACGAACGACGAGAAAAAGCTAGTACTAATGGTCTTATCATCATAGAGGTCAGCGACACGGCCGTTGCAACACCCCCTTCTTGTGCAGCACGTTTTGAATAGACATGTGTTCCGACAATCACTACACGTTATTCTTTAACTCGTATTCCTGTGATAGAATTTGGTCATGGACCTTTTTGATGCTGCGGAAATGGAAAATGCGTCGGGTCGGCCTCTGGCGGATCGCATGAGACCCCGCGCCTTGGAAGAATTCTACGGGCAAAATGCGATCCTTGGGGAAGGGAAGATTCTGCGAAAGTCTATTCAGCAAGGCAGAGTTTTCTCGATGCTGTTTTGGGGCCCTCCTGGCACAGGGAAGAGTACGCTTGCCAAGATCATTGCCACCAAATGTCGCTGCAGATTTGTGCCTATGTCGGCGGTGTCAGCCGGCGTTAAAGAGATAAAAGAATTAGCCAAGGAGGCACGCGATAACCGCAAATATGCTAACACCGCCACCATCCTATTCCTGGACGAGATACACCGCTTTAGTCGGTCTCAGCAGGATTACCTGCTGCCACATGTGGAAGATGGGACTCTGACGCTGATTGGCGCGACAACTGAGAACCCAAGCTTTGAGATCAATTCCGCTCTTCTTAGCCGGCTGCGCGTGTTTATTTTGGAGCCGTTAACAGATGAGGAGATCGAGGCTATACTTCAGAGGGCTGTGTCAGATGCCACTCGAGGGCTAGGCAAGTTAGCTTTGACATGCCCGAACGACGTACTTGGACTGATATCCCATTTGTCTCACGGGGATGCTCGGTGCGCTCTGAACATCCTGGAACTCGCTTCGAGAGAGGCCTTAGCAGGGACTCCGAGAATGATGACTCGAGATCATATCTTGGAGGCTGCGCAAAAAACCTCCCTCATATACGACAAGAAAGGCGAGCAACATTACAATCTCATCAGCGCTTTGCATAAGTCCTTGAGGGACAGCGACCCGGATGCTGGACTTTACTGGCTTGGGCGTATGCTAGAGGGAGGAGAGGATCCTCTTTTTATAGCGAGAAGGCTTGTGCGATTTGCCAGTGAGGATGTAGGACTGGCCTCACCCAAGGCGCTTGAGCAAGCCGTGGCCGGGTATCAGGCCTGCCAGTTCGTGGGCATGCCGGAATGCTCGCTGGCTCTGGCACAGGTCGTTGTTTTCCTTGCCACCGCCCCCAAGTCCAACGCGCTTGAAAAAGGGTACATTCTCGTTAAAGAAGAGATAGAACGCTCCGGGCATCTACCGGCGCCGCTGCACCTGAGAAACGCTCCCACGAAACTGATGAAGGACGTTGGATACGGGGAGGGTTACCAGTATGCCCACGATCTTCCCGATGCCGTGGTTGCTCAGGAACATCTCCCAGAGCCTATTCTAGGGAAGCGGTTTTACGAACCCACGGACCGCGGGTTTGAGCAAACGATTAAAGAAAGAATGGAGGTGATTCGTCGCAAAAAGGAGGAGCTCATAAGTCCAAAAGGGAAACAGAGGCGGGAAGTGGATTAAAGCAATTGTCCTAAGTAAGCGCGATTCTCATGCATTACACCTCCATAATGTCCTGCACCTTTTCATTGGCCGCTGCGCTGACTAGTCGATCGTTGTTTCTGGTGTTAGCGAAGGCATAGTCTAATTTGCGCAACTAAATCATAGGAGTCTCAATTGTTGCGCGAGTTCAATATTGAAGCCAATAGTTCGTGGGTTATTAGTGGGTGGCTTTGAATAAATTCAGTAAACAGATCGTTGATGAGCAGCCTTGAATTTAGGGCGTTTTTCTCCTTTTCGCGCAGGATCAAATAGCCATCTCCGCCTTGGGCTAAGAAATCACTTATGGCAACAGTGTATGTGGCTTGGGCATCGAACGCCCGGGTGCCAATCTCGGATACGATTGGGCCAGACGATGTGTTGAACACTTTTATTCCATAGCACTGAAGTTTGCCTCCACTATTTGGCTCCAAGTTGTAGCTTCTCAGGATTACCGCTGCCACCTCTTCTCCGCTGAGGTTGACCCGGACGACGGTATTGGAGAATGGCAGCACGGTGTCCACCATTTCTCTGGTAATCTCTCCTTTCGGAATGCTCGCTCTTATGGCACCTCCATTGATGATAGCAGCGTCTGATCCGGTGCTTTTCATCATCAGGTAGGCAATAAGCTGTCCGAGGTTTGTGGGGATATCAGACCTGACTGCCCATCTGGCTCCTTCGAGTACTACCGTCGTCTTACCTATGACGTCTTGCAAACATTTACCTAGTTTCTCGCGATGATTCCTGATTATAGATAGGATCGTCTCATCGTCGGGGATGTCAGGAGTCAGACGTATTAGTTCGCCTTGATGTTGGGTCACCTTACCCTTATCCACAGAGATTTTTAGTCTGCCAACATATTCGGCGTACGCCCCGGCCTGACAAATAACTACACCGTTTTCTACAACAGGTTGAAACAGGGCAGTATGAGAGTGGCCTCCGATAATTACGTCTATGAGCGGACAAGCTGAAGCAAGCCTTTTGTCTTCCTCAACCCCAAGATGAGAAAGGGCAATGATGAGGTCCTCTGGATTGGCGCGTTTGAGGACTTCTCTGGCGGCTGCGACCGGATCTTGAAAGTCAAGGCCGTGGACATTAGACGGGAGTGTCGCTATGGGCGTTTCGGCTGTCGTAAGACCGATTAGAATGATCTTGGATTCAAGTCCGGGAAGTTTGAATACAGCGGTCCGCTGAAAGGCGTGGTCTCCGTTGGAAGTCGTTATATTAGCGCTCAGCAGGGGCATATGGAGATTCCCTTTGACGTTCTTAATCAAGTTGGCAAATCCGTAATCAAATTCGTGGTTACCAACCACCATTGCCTGGAAATTCATCATGTTCAAAAGCCTAGAACCGAGCTCTCCTTTGAAATAGGTGGAAAAGGGGGTTCCCATCAGAAGGTCGCCAGCCATCAAAGACAATGATTCTGCGCCTTCGCGTTTGGCAGAAAGCCTCTGCTGTAGCAACACCGTCTGGGCTTTGGCAAACCCTCCTGACAATCCATCCAATCCCTTGATCTGGTAGGACTCATAGTGGGCATGGGGATCATTCATGAAGAGGATTACTAGTTGTTGAGGAGCTGCGACGGCTGCGCTGACGTCGCATAGCCCGAGAATGACTAGCAGCAACAAGATGCGCATAATGGGCTGGAACTGCCGGGAATGCCATGTTCTCATGAGAATGTCCTCCCAGTGTTTGTAGAACAGTTATCAAAACACGCTTCTATAACAGACTTCGCCCAATGGACTTCGTGCTCGCTGCAACGTGTGACGACATGTAAAACATATACATTATAGATCACACGCTCCAAGATTTGTCATGCCCAACTGGGTTCGATTTTCAGGAAATGTTTATCGGAGTGCACAGGTCCGGCGAAAATGACATGAGGCGACCAACGCCAGTGGTTTTGTGATTATTTTGGAGAACGACTATACCGGTCGGACAATTCATGACGAGATTGTTTCGCCGCGCTGGCAATGACGGGAACCAGCATCCTGTGATTGCGAGTAATAGTAGGCGAGCTGGCAACATATATGGTGTTCTCTCCATACTAAGAGCTTGGAAGAAATCTGACAGTGTTTTGGAAACCCACTCCAGTTTATCATTAGGATGAGGTAACGTTCCTGTTACAATTTCCGTCCAGTTAGCGTCCTACGCCCTAGTCCTGACAAGACCTTTTTTCGGTAATGGACTGGCTATTAGAGCGTTTCTGGTCGAGTTCGCACGAATGGCACATCTTGTGGTGCTGAAAGGGGCCAGGATTGGTGGTCGGGGTGGCCGGATTTGAACCGGCGGCCTCGTGCTCCCAAGGCACGCGCGCTAACCAGGCTGCGCTACACCCCGATAAACCGATTTATAACCCTGACGGCGACCAAGCGCAAGGGGCTGGTGCGGGGCGCAAACCGCTTTGGAAATGATGTCCGCGGTTCTCAGTCAGGGAAGGAGGAGTTGCGAGGGTTGTTGTCGTTTTTTCTCAGAGAGAAAACAGCTTGGATTATTTTCCCTTGAGTAGGCCTTTCTCGTAAAAGTATTGGAATACTACGAACTGATCAATACCTGTCAGCTCGACCACCTTAAAGATCGTCACCGACTGCCTGGCCATGCGAAGTTCGTTGATAACACGAGTAATTCTGCCGTACACCTCGTTGCTTTCGTTGATATCCATCAATATCACCCTCTTCCGGATCGAGTTCCCACGGGACAGGATTCTGTTGGTATCTGCGCGGGCGTGACTACGAAGCCTCGTCCAAGGCTTCGAAGGCGTAATCCAATGCCTCTTGGAGCCGGGAAGGGTCCGGCCCCCCTGCTTGGGCCATATCGGGCCTGCCGCCGCCAGAACCGCCCACGAGTGCAGCCGCCTTGCTGACCAGTTTTCCAGCGTGGTATTTATCAGTTAAATCCTTAGTTACCATGGCCACTATCATGGCCTTCCCATTTGCCACGCCACCTAGTAGAGCGATACCTGAACCGATTTTGTCTCTCACCTTGTCTGCAAAGTCTCGGAGCTCTTTCGGATTCTTCACATCTGGGACCATACGGGCCAGAAATTTAATTCCGTTCTTCTCCCTTGCGCCTTCTAATATGTCCCCCGCCGTTTTTTGAGTCAACTTTGCTTTGAGCGTTTCGAGCTCTCTTTCTGCATTTTTCCGATCCTCCAGGAGCCTATCCAGCTTTGAGACAAGGTCTCCCATGGACCCGCGCAGCCGACCAGACGCTGTCTTGAGTTCGTCTTCAAGGGACCGAAGGTACTCGAGGGCCTGTCTCCCAGTGACCGCTTCTATGCGCCTGACGCCTGCTGCTATGCCGGTCTCGCTTAGGATCTTGAAGAGTCCGATTTGGCCGGTCCTGGCGCTGTGAGTACCTCCGCACAGCTCCTTGCTAAAGTTGCCAATGGAAACCAGTCGAACTGTGTCCGTATATTTTTCGCCAAACAAGGCGATGGCGCCTTCTGCCTTTGCCTCTGTCAAAGGCATTATGCGTGTAGAAATATCTATATCTTCCCATATCTTGGAATTTATTATGTTTTCAATCTTTATCAAGTCTTCCGGAATAATGGGAGAGAAGTGCGTGAAATCAAACCGCAATCTCAGCGGATCGACTAGGGAGCCGCTCTGGCTTACGTGAGGACCGAGCACTTGACGCAACGCCCATTGCAGGAGGTGTGTGGCTGAGTGATTTGCCATGGTCGCCCGGCGCAAATCTGATGTCACAATGGCCTGGACTCGCTGGCCTACCCTTATCGAGCCGTTGCGAACAACCCCCTTGTGAACCGTCAACTCTCGCACAGGTCTTATGGTATTCCTTATTTCAATTTCTCCATTCGGTCCCTTCAAGTATCCGTGGTCTCCTACCTGTCCACCAGATTCCCCATAAAAGGGCGTTCTGTCCAACACAAGCTCGACGGCCTCGCCTTCGTACGCTTCGTCAACGAACCGCCCATCTTGCTTTATGGCCACGCAGGCTCCGTCACCCTCCATGGTTGCGTATCCTGTGAATTCTGTGCGAATCCCATGCGCCAACCAGTCGCTCCACTCAGACGTGTCAGCCTCATGCATGCCTTCCCATGTCTTGCGGGCTGCTGTTTTTTGTCGAGCCATTTCTCTCTCGAAGCCGTGTCGATCGACCAAAAGCCCCGATTCACGGGCAAGGTCTTCGGTAACGTCAGGAGGGAAACCGTAAGTATCATAGAGTTTGAATACCATGTCACCGGGCAAAACCTTCTCATTCTTGGCGCGCAGAGTTTGTCTCAGTTCCTCGAAAAGCACTAATCCCCTAGACAGTGTCTCAATGAACCGCTCCTCCTCGCTATGCACAACTTTTTCTATGAGCAGCCTGTGGCTTCCTAGTTCATCATAGGCGCCTGCCATTGATTGGACCACTACTGCGGCACAGGCGTGTAGGAAAGGTCTATCAAGTCCAATTGTCTTTCCATACCTCAAGGCTCGTCTAAGTATGCGCCTCAATACATAACCTCGTCCCTCGTTGGACGGCAATACGCCGTCTGCTATGAGAAAGGCGGCGGCGCGGCTGTGGTCAGCGATGACACGGATGGCTACACTCTGAGGACCCTGACCAGCACATTGAGATCCTGACAACTGCTCAAGGTGGCGAATAATTGGCCTGAAAAGGTCAGAATCCCAGTTGCTCCTGACCCCTTGCACTACGGCTGCAAGGCGCTCCAACCCCAAACCCGTGTCAATGGATGGCTTCGGTAGCGGGGTCATTGCCCCGCTTCCATCGCGATAAAACTGCATGAAGACGAGATTCCACAATTCCAGATATCGATCGCAGTCGCAGCCGGGGCTGCAATCCGCCTTGCCGCATCCGAAAGATTCTCCTTGATCGATGTGAATCTCTGAGCATGGACCGCAAGGTCCTGTTTCTCCCATGCTCCAAAAATTGTCCTTTTCCCCCAGCTTTGTGATGGGGTTGCCGTCTGGCCCGAGAATTCGGCGCCATAAACGCTCAGCTTCATAATCGTCTTTATAGACGGTCACGTAGAGCTGCTTCGGGGGCA
>Ga0172370_10002163_pt1 | contig 28716 bp, 35 predicted proteins | sample LakKiv5m_FD_114538 | JGI IMG/M metagenome (GOLD analysis project Ga0172370, IMG submission 114538) | Freshwater microbial communities from Kabuno Bay, South-Kivu, Congo - kab_022012_11.5m | ecosystem: Environmental > Aquatic > Freshwater > Lake | place: Democratic Republic of the Congo...
CACGTTCTTCGAAAGTCATGGTTGTAAGTTTTTTGATTAGTACTCTTAAACTATAATCAACCGTGACTTTCTTTTGTCTATTGCACCTCTATATCAATTTTACAGAAACAAAGTTACGTAGCGCATTCTAATCTTTATATATTATCAAATCCATCATATCAGATTCAACTGACCAGTCATTTAAACCATTCTTATCAAGCATGGCACAAACTTCTTCCGGTATATAGCTTGCAGCAATTGATGTTCTCCAGTAATAACCTATATTATTGGGGATAAACCTGCTGAATATGGCAACTATTAACCGGCCAAATGCATTCATATCCCTTCTGGAATCGTGAATATATAATTTCCCTTCTGGTTTTAAGACCCGTTTTATTTCCTTAAAAACTCTCTCCGGCTCTTCCCAGTGATGTAGTGAATCCCTTGATATAACCAGATCAAATGTATCATCATTAATTTCCGACATGTTTTCAGCAGAACCTTGTATGAATACAATATCAGGAAATCCTTCCTTTGTTGCGTTTTCAGAAGCAACTCTGATCATGTCGGGAGAAGTATCCAGTCCAATCAGCTTCAGGTCTTTCCTTTTCTTTAAAAGATAAATTCCGGCCCAGCCTGGTCCCGGTCCTATTTCCAATATGATTGAATTTTCTGCGGGATTTACTTTTTTTACCACATTGTCAGCAAAACGCACATATTCCCTGCCGAGCTGTTTTTTCATTACCTCGCTATATAGCTCCATGGTCATCCCGGGGTTATCTATGATTGCTCCGCCTTCAGGAATTCTCGGCTTAGTTTTTTTCATTTATCAACTTTTAATATTTGTTGTAATTGATAAGCTCTGTTTTTTGCAGGTTTTATCACCTCATTAATGATAGAGGCTAAAGTAAAATTACTAAACAGAAGCAAGATTATTAGCATGAAGTAAGATCCCGGATACCCGCAGATCTTTCAAGCTCAATAAGCTAAGAAGTATATTCGAAACAAAGCCGGTCCTATATGGACCACCTTTCAATTATGTTGCCAGGATAATTTATTTTTTCAGTATAGTCTTAAGTACTTTCTCTTTATCAAGTTTTTTAGTACAGAAGAACCAATCGTAGCATGTCATTTCTTCTTTCTTTTCCATACGTTCTTTTGCCACTCCACATGAACCAGCAGTTGGTACAATAACATCGTCTCCGGGTCTCCAGTCAGCAGGAAGTGCAACCGAGAATGCATCAGCAGTCTGCAAACCAATAATGACCCTGTAAAGCTCATCAAAATTACGACCAAGACTAAGTGGATAATAAATAATTGTACGGATGATCCCTTTTGGATCAATGAAGAATACCGCTCTCACTGCTTTTGTTGAGCTTTCTCCGGGTTGAAGCATTCCGTAGGCTTTTGCAACTTCCATAGTTATATCTTCGATCAGAGGAAATGTAACCTCCACATTCTTCATCCCTTTGTATTCTATTTTTTCCTTTATGGTACGCAACCAGGCAATATGGCTGTAGAGACCGTCTACCGACAGGCCTACAAGCTTACAGTTTGCTTCATTGAACTGTTTCTCCCTGCTTGCAAATGTCATGAACTCCGAGGTGCAAACAGGCGTAAAATCAGCAGGATGGCTAAACAAAATTACCCAGCTTCCCTTGTAGTCCCCGGGGAAATTGATTTCCCCCTGTGTTGTAACAGCCTTAAATTCAGGTGCTTTGTCTCCAATACGTGGCATAGCATAAATTTTATCTTCCATAGTAATTTGATTTATTAGGATTAGCGATAAATATTTCTACAATTTTTGAATGGTTATCATATTATTCTTTCCAAGCCACAAATAAAATCAACACCTATCTGCTTCTAAACGACACATGAATAACATTTTATAAATTTACGAAAATTAATCCAAATTATGAACCAGGGTGCATAATTAATTTGCATGATATCTGCTTTTAATGATAAAGAACAAATGATGTGATTACATTTGTATCTGTCAGAAATGAATATGTTTAATCTCAGAAATCTTATTTATAAAATATGCCAAACAGTAGTAAATTTCAAAGAATTAGAAGTAAACAAATTATATTATTAACTTTTCTCGGTTTATTTATAATACCAGTGAAAGGACAGGAGGCAAATAAACAGCAGGTAACTTATAACCCTATTGGTGTATTTCATACAGATTATACGCCCGAAACCGGTGCTTCCCGCCAGGGAATATTAATGCCTGATGTTAAAGGGAAAATTGAGATCTATCCTGAATATCAAAACGCACTTAAATCACTCGAACTATTTGAATATATTATAGTTATTTATCACTTTGACAAGGCTGGTAAATGGCAGGATACGGTTAAGCCTCCCGCATCTAATCCTGAATTAACATTCGGACTTTTTGCTACACGAAGTCCAAACCGTCCTAATTCTATAGGCATTGCCACCATTAAACTGGAAAAAATAGAAAATGGCATCTTGTATGTTTCAGGAATTGATGCATTTGAAGGTACGCCAGTACTTGATATTAAACCCTATTTGCCTTCAATAGATGGCGTTAAGAGTACCAGGAATGAGTCGATTGAAAAAAAACTGGGAATAAACAGCACCACAATATAATTTCATTCTTTTACAATTTTCTGTTATTTCATTTTGAATCACTCATCGTAATATTGACACAGTTAAGAAACGATTTTAGCTGACAGACCAACTATAGCTTCGGAATTCCAATCCCGCCTTATTTTTTTTATTCATTGCATCCCCAAAAATAATTACCATAAACATTTAAATATTACATGAATATTGAACATACGTTCATAATAAATCTTAATTTTGTATTATATTATTACAATATTACATACAATAGTGTCCGGTTAATTTAAAAGAATATATGTGCAATATGCTATATATCATATAGATAGGACTACTCCCTCAATGTGATGATTTCAATTATCATATTGATTTATTAATCAGACAATAATAATACTATTACTGAGAATCAGATAATTACTACAACCAAATTTGCTATTAATATTTTAACCGGACACTACTGTATTACATACTTTAATGCGCATTATAACAACTTATTTTTCTAAAAATTGCGGTCATGGAAATAACAATCCGGGAATTATTTTAACTGTCTGCATCTATATTTTATTCCTATTATCAAACGGCAACACCCGAAAATCCTGAAAATACAGCTGCCATGGACAGATATTTAATTAAAACGGATTGCAAGGAATGTGGTGTCCGCACAAAATGTTTTATCCAGAGAACAAAAGGTGCTGAGAGATTCTATGAATTTATAAAATCACAAATAAGCTACAAGAGAGGAGAAACAGTTGTAAAAGAAGGTATACCTGTTACAAGCATATTATATATCATCGATGGTCTAGTCAAGGTTTATATCGAAAGTCCCGACAAGAATATTATAATAAAAATACTCACTCCCGATGATTTTATAGGACTGACGTCTCTCTTTGGCGACGATACATACTACTTCTCCGCCTCTGCATTGAAGGAGACCAGAATATGTTCTATTGATCGAGAGGGAATTAAGGATCTTATAACCCAGTGCTGCGAATTTTCACGTGAATTGTCAAACTGGTATTGTAAGAATTATAATATAATGCTGACAAAATGTCTGAACCTGGGGCTCAGGCAGCTAAACGGAAAGCTTGCAAATTCATTGTTGTATTTAAATCGTCCTGAGTTTAAGGGGATGGATATATTTTCCCATATAAGCAGGAAGGATCTGGCCGAAATATCAGGCATGTCGGTAGAAAGTGTAGTAAGAATACTTTCAGAATTCAGCGATGAAAAAATCATTGAAATAAAAGGGAAGAAAATTGAGATCATTGACCTCGAACGGTTAAAAATCATAAATCAGAAAGGATAGTTGGAATCCCTGATCCTCGTGTTTAGAACCGTCAGGATTCCTCGAATCCAATTAAATGATTATGAGTTCACAATAGACCATTTCAGATCTTGTTCAGGCTCGGAATCTCCCCTGAACAGATCAATTAATCATGCAGGGACTACTCAAGAAAAAAATTGACAAATATCAAGGGTATATTTGACCCCGTACATCTAAATTACTAATAATAAGCGAAATAGGTTGCTTAACTTTGTTTAAGCAGTTAATTACATCAAAAAAACAAAGGATATAGCCATGTACAGACAAAAAAGCGAGATAATTGAACAGATTCAGTCTTATCATAAACAGGTGGCCGGAATATACCTTGATATTTATGAAAAAGTTGAAAACAAAGACATGAAAGCCTTTATTTTTGATCTCTATCAACTTGAAAAAGATCGTGAAAAATATCTTGAACGGCACAAAAGAATCGCCAGGGCTATGAATTGCTGGCTTGATTTTCCGTGTGAAAAGCTATCAAACCAGATATCGGAATGCCTTGGACATAATTTTGGTCGTAAATCTGAGGTTACCATGGAAGATATGCTGAAGCTGGACTTGCATTTTGACGATTGTCTCATTAAGCTTTATAACATATTGGCCGCAGAGAACGCATTGAGCGAGATGGCCGCCAATATATTTTACTATATGCTGAAGAAAACGAAGAAAGAGCAGGAATTGCTTACCGGTATGCTCTTTAATTCAAAAAACAATTTCCTGCATGTATTTGTATCAACGGCCAAATAACCTTCATGTTCTGCTCCTGTCAGAGGCCAGACATGTACAGGTCAGCCATTGGCACTGATCAAAGCAAGGGAGTCTTTATTGGTAATCCCGATTTTTCTGCCGGAAATCCTGATAATTCCGTCTCTCTCAAATTCATTGAATATCCGGTTTACGCTTTCCCTCAATGAATCGATGAGATTCCCTATCTCTTCCTGACTTACAGGAATCGTAAATGCATCTGATTTATAAATCTTATCTGACATCTCGAGAAGAAAATCTGCGATTTTACCCCTGATCTGTTTCTGTGTCCTGTTGGCGCATCTGTTGTATACCTCCAGTTCATTCCGGCAGATATCTATCATTATTTCATATGCAAAATCGGGGTTCAAGTGCAATAACTGACGGAAAGTATTAATATCGATGAAACAAACATCAGCTTCCTGAACAACAGTCACTGAATATTGATTTATCTTGTCACCGAATGTGGTAGGAAGTCCAAGGTATCCTGGTGCTTTAACGATGCGTACGATCTGTTCATGATATGGACCTGCAATATGCAGTTTTACCAGTCCGCGCCGCAAATAGGCAACATTTGTTGAAAATGTTCCCTGCTTGATTACCGAATCTCCCTTTCTGAATTTTGCCAGCGCGCAGTTAAACGACAGCTTTTCAATTTCTTCCTCACTTAGTTTCTTTGCCGCGTTCGACTTTATATTACACAATTTGCATTCGCTCCTCATAAATGACTTAAATATATTATTTGTGATATAAATCACAAATTTAGGTAATATACTTCACAATAAGAAAAGCTTACAGATAAAGGGCAATTATTTCCTTTGTTAATCAATTAACAGTAAAAACTTATGACTATGGAAAAGAAAAAAATGTGCCTTGCCCTCTACACCGGAAGCGTTGATAAACTGACAGCTGCAGGTATCATCCTGGGAGGTGCTGCTGCAATGGATATGCAGGTTGATATTTATGTCCTCCTCATGGGAGCACGTGCTTTCAGGAAGGATGTGGGAGACAATCCTGATAAGCTTCAGATGGCAGAGAACCCTGCCCTTAAAGAGGAATTCCTTCAATCACTGAAAAATCTTAAAGTAAAAACATGGGTTGAGTTCTTCATGGAAGCAAAAGCTATTACTGATGTTAGAATTCATATTTGTGGCCTTGCCGGAAAAGTATGGGGTGGAGAAAAGCTTGACGATTTTGTGGATCTTGCAGATGATATATGCGGAATAGGTGCCTATATTACCGGTGCCCAGGACGCAGATGTTAATCTGTTCATCTAACCTGACTGAAGTATTTGCATTTTCATTTTACTATTTCACTATGCAGGAAGATAAAGGGAGTGAACTAAGCCTGTTACAGGGACAAATTGATGAATTAAAGAAAAAGATAAGCCGGCTTGAAAACTCACGTAAGGATCAGTTATCGATAGCCATTGTATCCGGCGATATGGATAGAATCCTTGCAGCCATGATAATTTCTCTGGCTGCCGCAGCAATGGATACTCAAGTAAAATTATTCTTTTCATTCTGGGCCCTGTCAGCTCTGAGAGACAGGAAGAAGAAAGCAAAGGGTAAGAATTTCATTTCCAAGATGTTCGGGATAATGCTTCCGAAAGGAAATAATAACCTGAAACTGTCTAAAATGAATATGGCGGGTATGGGTCCTGTGATGATGAAATATCTTATGAAGAAGCAGAATGTTCTTTCACTTGAGCAGATGTTTAAAGAAGCCGGAAAACTTGGCATTGAGATCACAATCTGTGAAATGTCGATGAACCTGATGGGATTCAGAAGGGAGGAAATGATTGCTTATCCTCATCTCAGGTATGCCGGAGCAGGGACATTTGTTGCAGAGGCAAATGAAAGCAGCATCCAGTTTTTTATTTAAATAAGAAGAATTCCTTAAATAATTTAAGTTATGACAACAGAAGAATTAAAATCAGTAAAAATTGCTAAAACAGTTGATGCAAGAGGGACAGCATGTCCCGGACCGCTTCTCGAAGCAAAAAAAGCAATAGGTACGGTAAAGAGCGGAGATATAATGGAAGTTCTGTCAGCCGACGAAGGTACCAAAGTTGATATCCCAAAATGGTGTGCAAAGCAGGGACATGAATACCTGGGCACCATAGAAGAAAGCGGCTTTTTCAGGATTTTCCTAAAGAAACAGTAATAATGGCAGTTACAGGCAGGAAAAACGCCAGTATCCTGGTGTTTTCCACTGAGAAGATTTCCGATCCCGCCATCGATATGGCGGGATTGCTTAAACTGCATTACCCTCCAACTGTATATACAATAACAGTTCCCTGTTCAAGCGGCATAAAGCCCAGATGGATACTTCACGCTTTTGCAAAGGGTTTTGATGGTGTATTCATTGCTGCTGACGGCAGCGATTGCCCTTACGGGGAATCATGCACCGAAAAAACAGGAAAACTCGTGCAGCAGGCACATGAACTCATGAAGCAGAACAGCATTGAACCTGCCCGCCTGAGAATGGCCGCAATCTGCTCTGTATGCAGCGAATCATTTGTAAAACAGATGAGAAGCTTTAATGAGTATTTACTGAAGAATTCAACAAATTAATTATGCAGGATAAAGTAATAAAGACCTCTTTTGATGCACTTGTAATCGGCGGTGGTATTGCAGGCGGCGAAGCTGCATTGAATCTGGCAAATAACGGTTTTAAGGTCCTCATTGTTGAAAAAGATCTCTCCATCGGAGGAAAGATGATATTGCTGAGTAAAGTGTTTCCTACGCTTGACTGTTCAGCATGCATCACAACTCCCAAGGTATCAGAGATCTCAAGGCACCCGGGAATAACAATTTTCACGGGTAGTGAAGTCAGATCCATCGTTAAGAATGGAGAAAACAACTTTAATGTCAAAGCCATTAAGAAACCCCGATATGTCATTGCAGAAGACTGCACTGCATGTCAGCTGTGCGAAGCAGCCTGCCCTGTAAGTGTCACGGACCAGTACCAGTATAATCTTGTGGGTCGTAAGGCAGCCTATATTCCCTTCAGCATCGCAAGCCCGAGAGTCGCTGCAATTGACATTGAAAACTGTACCTTGTGCGGTGCATGCGAAAAGGTGTGTCCGCCGAAATGTATTGATTTCACGCAGGAGACCGAGGAATACGACATCCATGTGAAGACTGTTATCGTTGCCACGGGTTTCAACCTGTTCGATCCGCTTAAGATCCCGCGTTTCGGGTATGGTGCATATAAAAACGTGATTACTTCCATGCAGATGGAGAGGCAGCTTGCCCCGACAAGACCATTCAATACAATACTAAGACCCGGTGACGGGAAAGTGCCATGTAAAATCGCCTATGTGCTGTGCACCGGTTCGAGGGACGACACGATAGGAAATCCTATATGCTCCCAGATCTGCTGCATGTATTCAATCAAGCAGGCGCAACTGCTCATGGGTGCCCTGCCAATGGCTGACGTAACTATCTATTATATCAATATAAGGTCATTCGGTAAAGGATTCGAGGAGTTTTACGACCAGGCAAAAGGCATGGGGGTGAATTTCGTTAAAGGTAAGATTGGCAAGATCACTGAAGCAGAAAAGGGAGACCTGATCCTGCGATACGAGGATATCAATGAGAACAAGGTTAAAGAGGCTGTTCACGATATGGTGGTGCTTTCGGTGGGAGTTACAGCCAACAGCGAACCTTTATCACTGTTCCGGGAGGAGAAGCTTAAATCAGATACGTATAATTTCGTTTACCAGGAAGATTCACTCGTGAGTCCTGCAAGGACAAGCATTAAAGGTGTCTTTGTGGCCGGGACAGCATCAGGTCCCATGGACATACCAGATTCCATCCTCTCGGCCGGTTCCGCTTCATCGGAAGCAATAAGTTATTTAACTGTCAGATAATGAACAAAAAATTAGGCGTTTATATATGTCACTGCGGCGGAAACATCTCCGATTATGTCGATGTTGAAAAGGTCAGGCAGGCTATCGAAAATGATGAAGGCGTAGCTATTGCAAAAACCACGATGTTTGCCTGCGGAGATTCCAACCAGAAAGAGATGGTTCAGGATATCAGGAACAACCAGCTTGACGGAGTTATAGTTGCTTCGTGTTCTCCCAAGCTGCACCTTCTCACATTCCGGGCAGTGACTGAAAGAGCAGGACTCAACAAATATAATTATGTCCATGCGAATATCAGGGAACAGGTTTCCTGGGCCCACTCTGACGACAAGGCCGGGGCAACCGAAAAAGCAATTAAAATCGTAAAATCGGCTATCGCGAAAGTCCGGCTTGCCGAATCCCTTGAACCTAACAGGTTCCCAGCAAAAAAAGCCGTCGCAGTTCTAGGAGCGGGCGTGGCCGGAATGAGGGCTGCAATTGAGCTGTCAAACATGAGTTGCCCGGTTTTCCTTATAGAAAGAGAACATTTTATTGGAGGACGGGCATCACAATGGGATGTGCTTTTCACCACAAACCAGACGGGCAAGGAAATTGTGACGGAACTTTATAATGACATACTTAAAAGAAAGAACATTGTCCTTTATACCGGCGCGCAGATCATAAGCACCAGCGGAAGTATAGGAGATTTCAAACTGAAAGTTAAACTTGTTCCAAGATATATAAAGGAAAAATGTGATGAAGGCAATCTTCATAAAGCAATTGCCGCCTGTCCTGTTGAAGTGCCCGACGATTTTAATTTCAGTATAACGAACAGGAAAGCCATTTATCACAACTTCCCGAGTGAGTATCCGCAATATCCTGTTATTGATATTGAAAACTGTACCCGTTGCGGCGAATGTGAGAAATTATGCCCCAGTGTTGATTTCTCACAGAAAGAAGAGATAATTGAAATTAATGCCGGATCAGTCCTAGTGGCAACCGGCTTCGATCCGTACTCTCCGGTTGAAGGCGAATTCGGTTACAATAAAATTGAAAATGTAATTACTCTTCCCCAGTTTAAAAGGATCATTGACCTCAATGATAAGAAACTGATTCACAACGGCAGGGAGATCAAAAAAATAGCATATGTCTATTGCGTGGGCAGCCGGCAGGTTGACGGCGAGAACAAATATTGCTCACGTTATTGCTGCACTTCTGTGATTCATGCTGCAATTCAGGCAAGGAATAAATTTGAAGACATTGAGAATTATCATTTTACCAGGGGTGTCCGCACCTATGGAAAGCAGGAATCGCTCTATGCAGAGTCACTTAAAGGAGGAGATGTTTTCCTGCAATCCTATGAAGATGACCCTCCCGCAGTAACCAAAGAGAATGGGAAAACGGTAGTCAAAATAAATGATATTCTGACGGGGAAGAAGGAGGTATCGGTTGAACCCGATCTTGTTGTCCTTGTAACCGGAATGGTGCCGAGGAGAGATAACCCCGTGGCGACACTTTTTAAGCTGCCGAAAGGAAGGGACAACTTCTTTAACGAGATACACATGAAACTTCGTCCTGTAGAAACAGTTATCGACGGAATAACAATCTGCGGAGCCTGTCAGGGCCCCAAGAATATAATGGAATCGGCCAATTCGGCGCTTTCGGCAGCAACCAAATCTTTCTCCTACATAAGCAGGGGAGAGCTTGAAATAGAACCTGTCGTAGCCAGGGTCGACAAGGCACTTTGCGAGTGGTGTGGTGCCTGTTCTGAAGCCTGTCCTTTCGATGCAATTAAAAAGGTTAAGGAAGGTACAAAAGAGATCGCCGTGGTTAGTAATTCTGTGTGCAAGGGATGCGGAATGTGCCTTCCTGTTTGTCCAGTAAACGCAATAAATCTTGTTGCCTACAGTGACGATGAAATAGAAAACATGATAAATGCGCTGGCGGGCGAAAATGCAGTGATCAAACAATAAAAAAGATCCAATCATGGAAATCGAGAAAGGAAAAACCTTTAAATATCTGAGGGAAAAACGGGAAGTATCTCAGGCAGCAAAAGATAACCTGAAGCAATTTACCAGGATCAAAAAAGATATCCTTGATTGCCTCAAAGAAAAAGAAATGACTGTTGACGAGATCAGCAGGAAGACCGGAATGCCGAAGGATGAAGTGGTCTTTTACCTCATGACACTTGTAAAATACGGCAATGTCCAGACAGGAAGCCTGGATGATATGGATGAATACTTTTCTTATAAACTGAAAAAGTGATGGCTTCAATCAATACTAAATTCGGCAGGGACTTAAAAAAATATGGTGCATTTGACTTCAATGCCTGCTATAACTGCGGGACATGCACTGCTGTATGCTCTCTTTCAACGGAAGATGATTCATTCCCTAGGGAGATGGTAAGGTTCAGCGTCCTGGGCATGGAAAACGAGATAAAAAAATCCCTCAAGCCATGGCTCTGCTACTATTGCGGACAATGTACCACGCACTGCCCCCAGACAGCAAATCCTGGAGAGCTGATGATGTCATTAAGAAGATGGCTCACTTCAAAGTACGACTGGACAGGTTTGTCGGGTTTACTATACGAATCACTGCCGCTGAGCATCCTGGCCATGATAATTCTTGCTATTGGAGTTGTTGCATTTGGAGCCATAAGGAATTTTGACCTGCAATCCATAATGCATACAGGGCATGCATTTGAAATGGCAGCAATAATTTCTGTCTTTACATTGATTTTCATCCCCAACCTTGCGAGAATGTGGTGGTTCACGATTCTGAAGCCGAAAGTCAGTGTTCCTTTGGTAGCTTATATCAAGGGATTATGGGATCTAATCCTTCATATGTTCACGCAGAAAAGGTCTCTTGACTGCGATGATAACAGATTCAGGTGGTTCGAACACCTGATCCTGGTAATCGGTTACCTTTCGCTTCTTTTCACGACAGTTGTGCTCGACTGGTTTTCAACCGAAAATCTCTTTGTTATTATCTTCGGTTATGTCGTAAGCGCTGTTATCTTCATTGTAACTGTTGATTTTGTTTACGATCGCATTAAAAAGGAAAAGGAGCTAAGCAAATTCTCACAGCCTTCGGACTGGATGTTTGTTCTGTGGCTGGCTTTAATGGGATTCTCAGCATTCGCAGTAAGGCTCTTCATAGACCTCGGGTTGCTTGAAAGGAACCTGTGGCTTTACCTTTTCCATCTGATCATACTGGTCCAATGGGCATTGATAATCGTTCCCTTCGGCAAATGGACGCATTTTCTTTACAGATCCTTTGCAATGTACTTTGCAGAGTTAAAAGGAAATAACTCAGTCGCATGAAAATTTCAGTATTGGCAGAAAATCATGCAGGTTCTATTACTATGGCAGAACATGGTTTATCATATCTGATTGAATCTGATGGCAAAAGAATTCTTTTTGATACGGGGCAGAGTGAAATGTTTATGAGAAATGCCGAGATTATGAATATCAGTATGAGAAATATTGATATAGTTGTTCTGAGTCATGGCCATTTCGACCATGGGAATGGCTTGGAATATTTGGAAGGAGGACGTTTAATCTGTCATCCAGGCTGCTTTGAAAGGCGTTTTCGTAGAAAAGACAGATCGTACATCGGATTGAAAAATACTAAAGATGAACTGTCCGTGAAATTCGAGCTCGTCACTTCATCAGAACCTTATAAAATTTCAGAGAAGATATTTTTTCTGGGGGAAATCCCGCGGCTAACAGATTTTGAATCAAATACAACTTCTTTTGTTTTTGACAATGGTACACCTGACTATGTTTCAGATGATAGTGCAGTTGCCTTTATGTTACCTGAAGGTTTGTTTGTAGTAACCGGCTGCGGCCACTCAGGAATAGTTAATACGCTTGAGTATTCAAAGAAAGTTACGGGAGTAAATAATATACTTGGTATAATGGGAGGTTTTCACCTTAAAGAAACTGATCTTCAGCTAAAAGAGACTATTAAATATCTTAAAACAAACAGAATCAAACACATATATCCTTCTCACTGCACTGAATTGCCAGCATTATCATCTTTTTATGATAATTTCGGAATCAGGCAGATTAAGACCGGTGATATATTAGATTTCTGACTTCAACTACGGCCTTCGGTTTACGATCTCTGCACGTGAAAATCATCCCTACATCTGAAGGATGATAATTTTATTTAATTAACCTCCATCCTTGAAATTATCATTTCTGTAACCTGCTCAAATGCATTAACAACAGTTTTGTTATTCTGGCTGAATACACTCAGTCCCTTTTCAGCAGCTGCACCTACTTCCAATACAAGTGGTATCTGTCCAAGCAAAACTGTATCAAACTCTTTCGCGAGTTTAAGTCCTCCTCCCTTACCAAAAATGTAGTAAGTCTCATCAGGGTGTTTTTCCGGTGTAAACCATGACATATTTTCTATTATCCCAATGATAGGTATATTAAGATCAGGATTTGTAAACATCGAAGCTGCCTTGCGTGCATCGTTCAGGGAAATTTCCTGGGGAGTAGTAACAATGAGGGCACCTGTCAGCTTAAGTTTCTGAACTGTTGTAAGCTGGATATCGCTTGTTCCAGGAGGAAAATCAATGATCATGTAATCTATATCACCCCACTGAGTGTCCCCTAACAGTTGTGTGACAGCTTTCCCTGCCATAGGTCCCCGCCATATCAAAGATTGGTTGCGGTCTATAAAAAATCCAATTGAAATGATACTTACTCCGTATTTTTTTACAGGGAAGAATATTTCTTTATCACCAATTGCCGATACTTCCGGTTTTACATCTTCTATACCGAACATTTTCGGTATTGAAGGCCCAAAGATATCTGCATCGAACAGGGCCGTTTTAAATCCGTTTCGAGACAATGCGACAGCCAGATTGGCTGCTATTGTTGATTTACCAACTCCTCCCTTGCCTGATGCCACAACAATAATGTGTTTAATCCCTTCCATCGGGATTTTCTCAAACAGGTCACTCACTTTTTTTGATTCAGGATGTTGTTCCATATGGCTTTTAATTTTTTACTTATTTTATGATCAGGATTAATTTCTGTTATGCTTTTTGACTGTACCATTGCCTCTGTCACCTGCCTGTCAAAAGGCAGTTGTCCGACGATTGCAATTTCATTCTGGTTACACCACTCTTCAATTTGTTTGCTCATTGAGGAATTAAGATCATATTTGTTGATAATAATAAATGCAGGCAGATTAAATTTTTGAATAATCTCAATTGTTCTTTGCATATCGTGAAGGCCGGAAATAGTCGGTTCAGTAACGATTATGACTTTGTCCACTCCGGTAATAGTTGAAATTGCCGGACAACCAATTCCAGGTGGACCGTCAAGTATAATAGTTCCCAGGTTATTTTCTTTCGCAACCTCTTTAGCTTTCTCTCGCACCAAATTCACCAGTTTCCCTGAATTCTCTTCACCTGGTGAAAGCCGTCCATACACCATTTTTCCATTACGGAAAGATCCTGAATACATCCTGCTTTTATCATTCTGAACCATTGTTATGGCTTTTTCAGGGCATATATGTGAACAAAGGAAGCAGCCATCGCATGATATGCCTGAAATTACTATCCTGCTGTTTTTAACTGATATGGCATCAAACCGGCAATAGCTTTCGCAGATACCACAAGTAGTACATAGATCATAATTTATAACTGCTTTATGACCTGCGATGTACACTATTTCTTCTTCATGGGTTGGATTAAATAGCAAATAAAGGTTTGCTGCATCAACATCACAGTCGGCAACTACAACTTTACCGTTTAATGTGGCAAATGCAGCAGCAATGCTCGATTTACCTGTGCCTCCTTTTCCGCTAATGACAGCTATTTCCATTTTGTGTAATTAGTTTTTCAACAACTGTGTTAAGTTGTTTCGCAAAAAATAAATCTTTAGCTGAAACCAGTTCCCCAATGGAGTACATTCTGGCAATTTCTTTTTTAAAAGGAATTTCCATCAGCAGAGGAATATTGTTCTTCTGCAACCAATCGCAGACAGCATTATTTCCAATCCCCGCACGGTTAATTATTACCCCGAATGGTTTGTTAATTTTTCTCAGTGTTTCAATACTTTGCTGAAGATCACTGAATCCAAAAGGTGTTGGTTCGGTCACCAGGATCACATAATCTGCAGATGCAACTGTCTGTATAAATGGACATGATGTCCCTGGAGGAGAATCAAGAATTGCAATTTCGACCTGGTCGTTGATTTGTTTTATAGCAGCTTTTATAATTGGAACCGGTGACATCACACCGATCTTCATTCTTGCTTCAATGATTGCAGATTTGCCATTGTTTGAAAACAAATTTACCATGCCCAATGAAACCGGCTTTTCAGTAATAGCGTCATATTTGCATGCAACACTGCATGCTCCGCACCCATGACAAAGATCTTCTATTACATTTATTATTTTCATGGGAGGCAGGATAAATATCGCGTTGTAATTGCAGTATTCATGACATTTTCCGCAATAGGTACAGGCATCAGCGTTGATGATTGGGACCATTTGTGTTACTTCAACAGAACCGATCTGGCTGGTTTTAAAAAAGGCGGCAGCATTTGGCGCTTCAGCGTCACAATCAACAAGAACTGCATCAATTTGATTCTTAACCAGAGTATGGAGAATATTTGTAGCAACAAATGTTTTGCCTGTTCCACCTTTCCCGCTGGCGATGGCAATTTTAATCATAACTAAAGCGGGTTAATTCATCAGTAAGGATGGGTTTAATAGATTCTGAAAGAAATTCACTGCGCCATGTATCCAGATTTTTATGTGTGAGGTAGTATTTCTGAGGAATAGGATGTGTTCCGTAAATTACTTTCATTCCATATTTCTCTTCTATGAATTTTTTAAAATGTTCCATATAAGGACAAGGTGGATAACCAACAATCAATCCGGTTGCAAAATGGATATGAGTTATCCCGTTCTTTTTCATTTCTTCAGGTCTTCAGGAGCGTATTCGATATTGCCTCCCGGACAGCCTCCACACGTTGTGAATCCCGCAATTTCAATCTCACAATCATTATAAAGGGAGAATGCCCCTTCCCTGTTTACAGCTGATCTGAAACATTTTCCGCCAGAGCAAGTGTTGTACCTGTCACAGATAATAATTCCTATTTTGATTTTCTCCATAATTCAATTATTTACCAGTTAGCTCTTTCAGTGTATCTGATATTCTCTTTGGCGGAAAACAGGCCTTGCCTGTACTCTTTCTTACAAAGGCAACAGTGATTTGCGCTTCATTAATGATCTCCCCGGCTTCATTTATTGCCTGATTGTCAAAGATTATTCGTGCACCTTTATGAGATTTTATCTTGGTGTTAATCTTGATTTCCTGATCGTAAAAGGCAGGCTTAATGAATTTTGCCGAGGCATTAATTACAGGTAAAATAACGTCCTCTCCTTCTATTTCATGGTAGGGTATTCCAAGGCTCCTGAAAAGTTCCCAGCGGGCCGTTTCATAATACTTGAAATAGTTTGAGTGATGCATGAATCCCATCTGGTCAGTATCGGAATATGACACTCTGAAATGTGTTTGTATGGCAATCTGCTTCTGTTTCTCCATATCAGATGCATTTTAAGACCTGAGGGAGTTCCGGTCTGCCAATATTGACACCACTGAGACCAAAATATTTTTTATCCGGATCATAACGGATTCCCAGTTTATCAAGCAGAGGTTCTACTGTTACCTGGTGAGTTTGCAATCCTATATCCCAGGGATCATATCCTAACAGAAGTCCTGCTATCTCTTCATATGTCAAAACAGGGATGCCATAACCGTTTTCCCCATAAGTTATTCCTTCCTGTTCAGCGATCACATATTGCCATCGATCGAGAAAAAAAGTACAACCGGGACAATTCGCTATTATAAGATCAGGTTTGAAAGGCTGCATTGAATCAAATTTCTTTTTAGAATTTGATACGGAATACCCCCTGTTTGATTTTAGCAGATATTGTCTGAATCCAAACCCACAACAGTGTCTCCTTTCGGGATAATCAACCTGTTGACCACCCCATTCATCAATCAGTCCTGCCAGCACGTATGGATATTCAGCTCCGCCTATTCCATGTGATGGAAAAATTTTTGCATAATGGCATCCGATGTGATCAACAACCTTTAGAGGTTCCCCCGTATTTGTATTTACCAGCCTGTATTTTGATTTTGCGGCTATCTCTTTCCGAAATTTATAGATAACATCACTTGCATGAACAAGATTTTTCGGAATCGAGAATGTCATACCAGTTGCCCGTTTAAGAGCCTCCCGCGTCTTTTGTTCTGTTTCAGGAAAATGTTTCCATGTCTCGAGCATTTCCACATAAATACCAAATGATGTAACACAGGAGACAACAAAATTTTCATATCCAGCTTCGTTCATCAGTGCAAACTGGCGAGCGACAACAGTCATTATGGTCTCCATCGGGATTAACCCTGAATGATATGCTATTCCTGTGCAGGTAGTTTGCTTTATATCGTCAAAAATATCTTTACCCAGAACATCCTTCAAAATGTTTAAATACAGATTTTCTGCAGCAGGGAATATATTCTGCCTGATACAACTGCGGGCAAAATAATAATGATCATCTGCTATTTCTTTCTGGTATGCAGCCCAAATATTATTTTTCCCGGATATCATAGGATATGTTTTTAGTTTTGTTATTTATTATACAAATACCTGAAGTACTCATCTTTACCTTCTTTAAAATCCTTATCAAGTTCTTTTGCCTTTACAGAAGAATATTGTTCTATTTTTTCGAACCTTTGTGTGCCTCCTGTTTCGTCAAATATCTTTTTCAGGTCATCAAGAGATTTTTTCGATGTTTTACGAAGAGTACCAGCCTGGTCTTTATTGTAACTTGTATTAAGCCGCTGCAGAATTGATCCCCTGTTTTCCCTCATCCAATTCCATACCGGACCTTGTTCAGGATACATTTCAAGGTCAACTTCATCAATATAGACGCAATAACCATATTTCAGAATATGATCACCTACAGTTCGCTTAATAGCTAATTGTTTTCTACCCTGTTCACTTTCAATAAAAAAACCGGTTTCAATTGATAACCCTCTTAATGCCTGAATTACATAGCAGGGAGTATTTCCACGCGGGCATCTGGTTTTGCAGGAAAGACACTCGCCGCATCTCCATATCTCGTCACCTTTTAATAATTCCTCAAGGGCAGTTTCGTCTTTCTGCTGTACAATGTTGAGTATTCGTCGGGGATCGTAATCGCTTACTTCAGCTGCCGGGCATATTGCAGTGCAAACACCACAATTGAAGCAGGCTTTTAAACCTTCCCTGTAACGGACATCTTTTTCCAATTCTTCATAAAGTGTCGACATATATCTGGTTCTTTTGAATCTTTGATAATCTTTTAATCTTATTTAATCTACCACTCAGAATTTTCCTTTTTAATATGCTGATTTTATCAATGAACAGAACTCCGTCAAGATGATCAAGTTCATGCTGGAAAATCCTTGATTTTATTCCATCCAATTCTTCTTCATGTGTTGTAAGCCGAATATCCTGATATCTAACCAATATTTTCTCTGGCCGAACAACTTCTTCAAAAATATCCGGGAGACTCAGACATCCTTCACGGTATACTATATGCTCACTATCCCGGTCAATTAGAACTGGATTTATGAATATGCCTTCAAATTTCTCTAAGGTTATATCCTGCTCGTTTAGTGGTGAAGTATCAATTACAAAAGCCCTCTTTAAGATGTTGATCTGAGGTGCTGCAAGACCTATTCCTTTAGCTTTTTTAAGAGTTGCAAACAATGAATCAACGATCTCCTGAATATTATCTTCTTCATTCACTTCTGCTGAATGTTTCCTGAGAACTGAGGAGCCATATAAAATTATTGGAACAACCACTTGTTAAATATTAAGATGATATTCCCTCATATAAAATTTTTTCCCGCCATATACAGAGATTCTTATTAATCTTTGCCGGATAAGAGAATCAACCACTCCGAAGTCAGCATTATCACTCTGCAGAAGCTTAATCATTGAGTCTTCCCTTAATGGATGAACGGCAGTAATATTCAGAATATCTTCATATATATTGCCTGTAAATCCGGTATTGGTGCCTTCAAAACCTGTAAGAAATTCTGTATTGATATTCATATCGTTGAATATCTGCCATGCCTGGTTCAACTTTTCCGGGCCTGGCGCTTTCACCGAGGATCCAGCAGGGGGTCGTATTGGAATTGACAGGTATGCTTTAGCCGGATTTAAATTATGAACCAGCTTTGCCACTTTCATTAAGTTCTCTGAGAAGTCGTTTACCCCTTCAACCAGCATTGTTTCAGTATATAAAATACCCTTAAATTCAGAAGCAAACAAATTTTTGCCTTCTGTCATTTTTTCGAATTCGAGTCGTGGAGCTGGACAATTGACTTTTTGCCATGTTTCGTTATCTCCTGCGTCTATTTTTACGGACACCAAGTCAGAAAGCCTGAGGTCTTTTCTTATTGAATCATCACCCAATAATGAAGCATTTGTGATTACGGCTACCGGAATCCCGATTTTTTTCAATAATTCTATATTCCTGCCCAGGTTTATGTCAAGAGTGGGTTCTCCATTGGAAACAAAAGTCAGATAATCGGGATAATTTTCACTACTGAGTCGTCTGAGATGCTCTTCGACTTTTTCAAAGATCATTTCTGATTTAAAAAATGTTTCTCTTTTAATACTTTTTTTTATTGTCTTTCCCACCTGGCAGTAAACGCATCCATAAGAGCAGGTCTTGGGCGAAATGATATTATTGATCCCAAGGCTTTTCCCCAGTCTTCTTGATGGTACAGGTCCAAAACTTATCATTTTCAGTCAGTAAAAGTACCTTGATATATTTTATTACAGGCATTATTATAAACTACCTGGCTGCCTTTTTCCACTTTCAGGAATTCTGCCATTACATCGCATTTGACCATTAAAAGGGAAAATATTCTTTTATCGTTCAGATGGAATAATCCTTCCAGGTTACCCTGGCCTTTAGAAATAATAACATCCGCATTCCTGAAGTATTCCTGAAACTTGTTACTCGATTTTTCAGGAATAGTTGATGCTGCGTCATATCCGCTTGAAATTACATTTGCTGCCTCTTTCATACCCGTATATTCGGCGTCATCCATTGTGGCGTCATTTATTACCGGACCTCCTCTTACAACAAAAGTTAAACACGGATGATTAATCGTTTCTATAAAGAGTTTGTCCAAAACAATTTCACCTGCATTATCTCCAAGATACAGGATAGAATGAGCGCGCCTGATTTCTTTCTCCAGTTGTTCAGAATGATCGATGGCAAATTCTGTTTCAAGAGCTGTCTCAATTGTAGCCTGAAGATTAAAAGTGTCATTAGCTGCGAAGTCGATAATATTACCTGCAATTGCAAGCTTCAGGGCAGTACAAAATGGATTTGATGATTTCCGTACAATCCTTTCCAGCCTTGGTATCATCCTGGTCGCCTGATCATTACTTTCCTTCTTTTCTTTTAGGTAAGGATCAGGATTATGGGTATAGTTTCTTAATTTGTGATGAAGCTCCCTTGAAAACTCAGGAGCCGAAAGCTTATCCCAGTTAGTGTGATATAAAAGGATAATTTCACGTATGAAATTATTCTTTGCTTCATTGGTGATAATTTCTTTAGCAATCAATTTTTCAAATGCCCTGGTGAAGCAAAAAAAGCATCTGTGATCCGGAATCATTTATCTTCAGGATTAATGATCGCAATAGTTAGCTCCGGCCGAAAGGGTATTGTTAAGAAGGTCATTTGCCAGATCTTTTGATTTTTTTATTGGTGCACCAACAAAAACATTTATTTTCTGCTGATTGAACAGGTCAATTGCTCTCTGGCCCATGCCACCTGCGATAACATCTGTTACACCTTTCTCTGCCAGCCAGGCTGGGAGTAATCCGGGTTCGTGGGGTGGTGGTGTGACAAATGTTTCACCTGTAATTGAATTGTTCTCAGCATTTATAATTGCAAATTGCTGACAATGACCAAAATGTGAACACAAAATCCCGTTTTCCAACGGAATTGCAATAATTTTTTTCATTATACTCTTTTTAAAATATTTACTACCAAGAAAACACTTCTTTAAGATTTAATTGATTGTCTTCTCCGAAACATAAGCAATACCCTCTTCAGGAACCTATATCAGATAAGGAATCTACCAATAATTACTACTGTTTTTTATATTGTTCAATCGCCTTTTTTAAAGTAAGTACAGCTAACCTGGCACAATGGACTTTTTGTTCTGGCATCGCACCCAGATGATTTAGTACATCGTTCTCGTCCAACTTCCCGCAATCCATCAGCGTTTTACCTTTTATCATCTCACAAAGAGCAGAACCTGAAGCAAAAGATCCTGCACATCCTATTGCCTGGAATTTTGCATCGGTTATGACATCTGATATTTGCAAAAAGAATTCCATTGTGTCTCCGCAGGGACCTGTAAATATTGAATGAGCATCCGGCTTTTCGATAGTCCCAACATTAATATGATTTTCATAATAATATATTGCTCTATCAGAATATCCTGACGTTTTTAATAAATCCCGTACTTCACTCATAATTTTATGGATAGATTAATTGCCTCCTCTGAAACGATTTTGTCGTCCCAGTCCTCTTCCTCTGCCTCTCCCTAATCCAACTCTTCTCAAGCCAAAACCAAAATCTCTTCCTGGTAAATTTTCAGGTGAATTGTCATCTTGCTTGTTGGAAGAAGCGTTTTCTGTTTTTTTAAAATTCCTGCCATAATTTGTGCAGCGACCCATTCTGCGGCCTGTCATGGAACCTTGTCCTACAGGGCCTGTTTGATCAAAACCTGGCATAATTACCTCCGTTTTTAATTGTTCAACATATCGATAACTTCTTTTATACTTTTTTCAGGTTGCTTCAGAACAATCATCTGAATTTTCAGACTGTCAAGCAACGACTTGATCTTTATTCCGAATTCTCCTGAAATAATCTTCTGGACATTGCGTGATGCAACAAGTTGAACAGACGCAGGTCCTGCCCCTTCCTGTGCATCTTTATTGGGATTTGGCAAGAATTCTATCCCTTTAGTTTCAGTATCATAAATAGTAAAGTATCCACAACGGCCAAAACGTTGATCTAATTTACTTTCAAGGCTGTTCCCATTACTTGTAATAGCTACTATCATATCATTTGTTTATTAAAGATTCCTTATATGTGGTGTTCCTTTTCTGACCATATTGGCACCACATTCAGGACATATTTCATCCTTGCATGGACAACCAAAGCGGTGAGGTGTTTCATAACCACATGAGGGACAAATACATACATCCATACATCTTGTTATAGTTTCCTCAGTTTCTTCATTATCAGGTTCATAATTTAGAATATTGCTATTTCTACATAGTGGACATTCTTTTATTTCTTCCTGTTTATCAGGATTATTAAAAAAGCAACCACAATTTTTACAGGAATACCATTCACTGTCAAAATATATCTTGCCTCCTTCGATAATTATCTGTTTCCCCTGAACAAGCGCTTTTGCTATTTTCTGCCTTGCTTTTGAGTAAATACGAGTAAGTGTCGGTCGTGATACAGCCATTAATATCGAAGCCTGATGGTGATTAAGCATTTCATAGTCGCATAACCTCAATGCTTCATATTCTTCCAGATGCAGAAATACGCTCTCAGTTTTACCTCCATTTTTTTTATTACCGTAAGGTTTAAAACCCGAAATCACCGGTGGATTGCTTATTTTCCGTAATCTGAATGGTCTTGGCGACATTAATTATGAGCAATAGTTCACTACAAAGATAGTGAACCTACGTTCATAATGCAAATATTTTTCATTTTTTTTGAGAAGTCTAATAGCTTATCTTCATTTATCTTGGTGCCTTTTCCACTATTAAGATCCCGATGCTGACATTTGAAATCGGATTTCTGGGATTGAAATTTTCACTTCTTCGGACCCTGATCACCTTGCTGGTTTTTATTCTGATCGGATATCTTATGGAAGGGTACTTAAAGGGTAAGAATTTTGAGGTGAAACAACCGTAGTTAAGCATAGGTGATTGCATAGTTGTCCCTCACAAGGCTGAATCCTTGAAATACTTGCTGTACAGGTAATCACAAAGCAACACCAGAATTAAATATGTCTCCTTATTATGGTTTGATTTTTTCAAACAATCTTATGAGTTTTGTTTTATAGATCTCAGTTATTTGTGATTCATGTTCCCCGATTGGTTTTACAAAGACCAGATCTATTACTTCTGATGCAGATAAACCGGATTTGTACATCAGATCAAGGGATGCGATAATGGTTTCATAGATCGATTTTTTGCTTTCTTCTTCCGAAAGGCCTATTACTCAGTTTCAATAATGTCCAGTCAGGAGCGGAAGTGAAACAAATATTATGGATTGGGGAAACCCAGCTTAAATAAATTGTTGCAGATCATATAATTGCATATAATTCATTTGTTTCACTATTTAAAAAAGTGAAACAAATAATCAATTGATTATTCTTGAATATTGGAAAATATTGCCTTCAGATACTCCTTATTATTTTCAATGAACAATATTCTGTTTTCAGAAAAATCCTCCCTTTTTACCCCTCCCTCACTCCATATTTTCGTCACTTTCTCGAAGGGAGTAATTGACAAGATATAAGAGGAGATATTTACCATGATACTAGAATTATTATTTGCTAAATCCGCATGGATCTTTTGTTCCAGCTCTCTCACATCATTCCTGCACCATAATACTTTGGGGTTATTGAAGTTCGTTTCTCCAAGCATAATTCCCTTGGGATCAAGAAAATAAATATATTGGGTAACACCATCAACTACCCAGATAATAAAATCAGGATAAAATGAAGAGCTTTCCATGAAAAATCCAAAACCTTTCAATGAAAGATTTCTGAGAATAAAAACTTCCCTGCTGTTAAAGATTCCGGATTCAGTGACGAATTCGCGTAAGTGTTTTATAAAAGTTGTTTCCCCTTCGTTAAGTCTTGGAGGTACTATTTTTATTTCCCGATATTTTTTCCCCTCCGCAATTATCGCAATGGGGGAATATAAATGTTTATCAAAATGAAGTGAAGGCAGAACCTTGTTATCCTTATTATAAACCTCACAAATGTTGTCTTTCAGCTCCTTTATGATTAATTCATGCCTTTTGGGAACCCTTACGATCATCTTATGGTTTGCAGGAAATAATTCATTATGCGTGTCAGAGTCCAGCATATCATAGGTCAGAAATTCTGAAAGGAACCTCTTTTCTTTGTCCGCGTAAAATTTATGGATGTATTCTTTTATTATGTTTAATGCAACTCCTTGAATTCTACCCGAAATGGCATCTTCTAATCCGAACTGCCCTTTATGACTGTAAAGTGTAACATTTCCTTCCCGTATTATTTGTTTTAGTGTTTCCTTAAAGATCAACAGGTTACTATAGCCTTTCAGAAGTTTATACCTGTTAGCTTCAAGTAGTATATTTTCAAAGTCAATGAAGCCTGAATAGGTATGAAGGAAATTTTCTGAGTATGTCTCTGTATCTTCTGTAAGCTGATTATTAAATCCACTTTCTGCAACCATTATTCTGTTACGGAGATCAACCGTAATTCTCTTAGCTATTTCAGGACAAAAAGAAAGAGCAATTAAACATGATTTAAATTCATTCTCCCGGTCCTTTTTGAAGGAAAGTAATTTACCGTTCCATTTTTCTTCATTATTCAGCCGGATCTCGATCGGAAAATCGGAATAGTCAGGCACTTCCTTCTCAATTTCGGATAAAAACCGGTTCATATAGGAAGCATTAAGCCCCATAATAAAAATTGTTTGTAAGGCCCTTATATAATAGTCAGTTGCCTTTTCTTCTCTTTTCAGGGATAATTCTTTCCCTTTCAGTCTTACACCACGGCCGAAAAGCTGAATGATCTGTGCCCCTTCACTTTTCCCCATATTCATCAGACCCATGCTGGAAACCCTCCAGGAATTCCAACCTTCGATAAACTTCTTCGACCCGATGAGAATTTTAATTGAGGAGTCAGATTCTGAAATTGACTGAAAGAGAGACCTTGTAAATGCGTCATCCTGAATAGCTAAATCGCCGCCTGTATCAGCTTCAAGAGTTTTGGCATATTTTGGTACATCTCCAATATTAATCACTGCAAAATAATTCTCACTTGTCCTGGTTTTTAAGCCGATTTCTCCTTCCGCCTGTTTTATCTGCCATGCTTCAATGTTTCCGATTCCGCTAAATACTTTTCCGAGAACAATTTCAGCCCGTGGCTTTTCACTTCGCAGGTATTCAAACCTGTGTTTAAAAATATCATCTCCGTTAGTGTCTCTGAATCCTGTGTTTTCAGCAAGAATATCATCAATAGTTTTTTGGAGCCGTGCAGGTTCGGTTAATACTTTTTTGAAAAACCTGATAATCCTGGTTACGTCTGAGATGCTTAATTTGTCATCTGCAGTAAGTGAGTTAGACCCTGAACTGATAACACGACTTCCAACAAAAACCCATAGTGGTTTCTCAATATTGTATTCTCTCAGTTTATCATGATATCTGTCAAATAATTCAAGCTGTTCGTAATATCCCAGGAGACTTGCTGACAATAACAACCAGTTCTGATCTTCACTGTATTCATTCTTAACGTCAATATTCAGAACAGAAAAATCTTTGCCGTAGCCGTCAGTATAAAAATGCCGGTACGAATAATCAAATATTATAGATTTTGCGTATTCATTTAGCAGGAACTTATTTTTTCCTGTTATAACCTGACCGAAAGTAGCAGAATACTCAAATGTAAAAGAATCTTTTCCTCTTGTAAGATATTCCCGCAGAGATTTCCAGGTCTGTTCTTCCGACTTACTGCCTTTATGCCCTTCATCTATAAAAACGAGATTTCGCGATTCCGAGAAATAGTCAACATCTACACTTATACCTTCACCTTCTTTATTCTTAACAAGTTTTGTTATTTCAAGAATAAGAATTTCACCCTCCTTTGTTTTAAGGCTTTCCTCGCTACCGGAGTACAGTTTTGCCGGGATTCCGCTTTCAGTAAGGCTTTCATAATGCTGTCGGCTCAATCCTTCATTAGGTGTTATAAGTATTATGTTCTCCCAGTCCTTGTTGTATCGCGTTATTTGCCAGTAATTACAGTGCATCAGTAACGTTTTACCACTCCCGGTAGCCATCCAGTATGCTAGTTTTTTAAGATCATTTTCAGTAAATTTTTCAACTTCTCTGAAATTACTGTCAGCTTCCAGATATTCATTCAGGGCATTAATCAGCAGATCTTTGTTATTGTGATATATGTCAAAGAAATATTCAGTAAACAAAAGTGCAAACCACTGATAGTATTTGAAAGAAAAGAATGGTTCTGCCCGGTTTTCCCTGAGTCTCTTTTCATATAACTGAATAGCTTCATCATACCCCTGTATTGCCCGGTCATCAATAAGTTTATCGGAATTGCTCATCAAGAAGCTGGCAAAATAAGTATATCCTGTTGCACTTACTCCCTGCTCTTTGTTATTGAACTCCTCCCTTAAAACTTCAAATTCCTCATAACCAAACTGCCTAAGGATATACCTGAATAATATTAGTTGTTTACTTAACTCCATTAGTTTCCTGTATCTTTCTTTTTCCTTTTTCTGTTGTGAAATACTTCTGGTTCCTATTGCTCAGGGTTTCAGGATTTGTCATCTGAAGAAAGCCTGTTTTTATCAGTGGTTCAATATGTCGTTTATAATTTTTGGAATGATTTATAAGTCCTATTTTATGTAATATTTCTGATCTGGGTCTGGGGACCACACAATAACTTAAAATCCTTATTTCTTTGGCACTTAAGATGGTTGTTTCTCCATCACTTTCTTTGGCACTTTCTCTGGCACTTTCTTTGACACTTTCTTTGGCACTTTCTTTGGCACTTTCTTGGTCACCTACATGGTTACCTTCTTTGTTACCATTAATTAATGTTATAAAATCAGTGTTAACTTTAAGAACCGTAAGGAAATAAGTACATTGTTCGTCTGTTTCCATAACTGGAGGGGGAGAAGCATTGTCTTCCAGTGCTTTATAAATAGTTGGAAATCCGGTACCACGACCTTCAGTCAAATGAAGCTCTTTCAAAAAATCTCCTACTCTCCTGTTCCTGTAATCACGTGCCACTATTCTCCTGTTTTCAGCCAAAATTTTCGCAGTAACAGGTGGAACAGGGCCAGGGAAACTTAATATCTCAATACGGTCCGGCCATATCTGAACCTCAATTGGTTTTCCAATTTCATAACTTTTATGAAATACAGCATTTGCCAATGATTCTTCAATAGCGTCATAGGGGAAATTATAAAAACGCTGAGATTCAGCACGTCCTGTGATTTTTTTTACTTTTTCAGTAATAATATTGTTCCTAATGTAATCCAATGCATCGCGCAACTGAATATGTAAAGGTCCTTTAAAATATTTTTCGGAAAAAGCTTTCCCCGCCTCATCTTTCCTTAGTACCAGTTCAATCCAGGCTCTTTCAAAAAAACGGTGAGGCTCTTTTGAGAAAAACATTAGACCTGCATTTACCGGACGAAATGCTTCGTCAGGGCCTCGTGCAATGTTCATATGTTTGCACAAATCGGTGAAAGGCATCGTGGTGCTCTCTTCGGCAAGATCACTTTTGATTTCGTGCAGAAAATTACGTATAAGGCCAAGGTCAAGATCGTCGATACGGGTATTCTGATTAATTCGATCATCGAAGGGGACACGGGCAGTAAGTTCCTGCAACCTTCTTAGTTCTTCACCATGTGCCCTGATACTTCTTGAACCGCTCCTGATAAAGAAAAATCTGTTTTGTATTCCACGTCCACCAAGACTTTCGGGAGCTGAATATGGTCGCATATCCCCTGCAGGTGCATATATGACCAGTATATGTTTTTCCAGAAACAAATATGGTTGTATTACAGGCATATAATTGGGCTGAAGCTTATGGCAAAGGCCTGTTATTTCGCCCTGAATCCTGTCTATCTGATCCGGATTTAAACCGGCGGGCGGTAATACAGGCCGTCCGTTATTTTCTTCAATGCCCAGAACAATATATCCTCCACCCCAGTTATTTATATCATTAGCAAAAGCGCTGAGCGAATGGATAACATGTTCAGGATTCCAGCCACGTTTAAATTCGAGACGTTCCCATTCAATCACCCTTCCGTGAATAAGTTCATTTATGTTAATAGCGAGAGCCATTAATTGAGCATTTTATTTTTAAATACTTCTTCAATCGGCTGATAGCCATCAATATGTGCCTGATCATTAATATAAAGCAGGTCATATTTGTAATTTGCCAGCTCCTTTTTCACTGCCAGGCTATCAGCAGTGTAATCATCCGGTGTCCAGCCTTTCACATTTCGCCAAATAACCAGAATTTGCTTATTCGCATTATTGTTACCGCAAATGAATTGATACATCCTGCCATTGATCTCTTTGGTTATACATTTTTGCATATGAAGCCCAATAAGGTAGTTAAATGTTTCAACCAGATCAACAGCCATTTCCGTGTCATAGGTAAATCCGTCCCAGACTTTTAGCCTGTAGTCCCACGGATCTTTCATTGCTTCGGTGTTGACCAGGGTGTTACTTTCCTTAGTTTCAAATTCGAGGAAGTATTTTGGGATATACTGATCGAATTCCAGCGCTTTCTGTACCGCATCTTCGGGGGCATTGAATGCAATATTCTCAAGAGCTTCTTCATATTGCTCCAGGCGTTGGTATTTGAAAAAAACTCCTAAGCCGTTCATGCTTCCGTCTTTCGGCTTGCCGTCTTTCCAATCAAATGAGTATGCAATTTTCTTTATTCTTGGTAATATAACAGTATTTACATAATCCCCTTGTTCAATTACAATACACCTTCGTTCTGCATTATCAGTATTACAAGCAAGAATAGAGTGAAATGTTGTACCCGAACCGCCAAAAAAATCTAATACAAATTGTCTAGAATCGGTCGACAGCTTTATCAAATATGATAATAATTGGGATGGCTTTGGATAATCAAATTCTTCTGAATTGAATAAAGGGCATCTCTAAAAACTCATTGTTGATATATATACCTGATTGTTAATAACATAAAGTCAATTTTATTGAGTATGTTTTATATCTTAGCAAGAAAAGCACGAGATGAAAAATATAAATGATTTAGGCCTGTTTGATGACCATTTTTTAATGGAAAAGCTTACTAAGCTTGGTGATCCGCTGC
>Ga0172370_10002164_pt1 | contig 28700 bp, 24 predicted proteins | sample LakKiv5m_FD_114538 | JGI IMG/M metagenome (GOLD analysis project Ga0172370, IMG submission 114538) | Freshwater microbial communities from Kabuno Bay, South-Kivu, Congo - kab_022012_11.5m | ecosystem: Environmental > Aquatic > Freshwater > Lake | place: Democratic Republic of the Congo...
ACCCCATCACGGCGCCCATGCCCCCGCGTCCGGCGGCGTTCTTGCGCCCGTTCATGATGCAGGCGAAGCGCACCAGGTTCTCGCCCGCGTACCCGATCGCCGCCGAGCGCACCCCGTGGCCCAGGTCGCGTTCGAGAGCAACTTGCGTATCCCAGGCGTCGAGACCCCAGTAGGCCGAGGCCGGGCGCAGCTCCACGCGCCCGGCCGAAACGTAGAGATACACCGGTTCCGCCGACCTGCCGGTGATGACCAGCCGGTCGAAACCCGCTTTGCGCAGCTCAGCCGGGAAGAATCCGCCCATGTTGGCGTCACCGATGATGCCCGACTCGGGCGACTTGGCACTGATGTTCATCCGCCCCGAGCTGGGGGCGGGGTAGCCGGTCAGCAGTCCACAGCCGAAGATGAGCACGTTCTCGGGCCCCAGCGGATCCGCGCCGACGGGCAGCAGACGGTGAAGATAGGCCATGTTGGCGCCACGACCACCCAGAAAGCTGCGGACAAGGTCTTCCGGAGTGTCCTCGATGCCGACCGTGCCGGCGCTCAGATCGACGAAAGCGGTCTTCCCCAGGATCATCGCGGCCCTCCTCGGTCGCCGGCGCTGCGTGCCCACCCGGACGTCTCAACCACCCGCCAACATGAGCTGGACCAGGAGGCGGTCACCGTCGCGGACGACCGCGGCACGCGATTCCGCGCTCGACAAGATCCTGTCGTTCAGCACGAACAAGGGCGGTTCGGCAAGATCGGGAGACACCTGGACGCCCGGCACGGCCAATCGCGTACAGAGTTCGTGTAGCGCGATGCCTTCCGGCGACTCAAGCACGTAGACGAACTCCCGCACGCCGGCCGCGCGCCAGAACGGCTCCCCCAACCCGATACGGATACCCACAGTCGACAGATGCCTACAACATGCCGTCGTCGTCGGTCCAGGAGGCCATGGTGCGGGGCCGCCCGGTGAGGTCGGACACGTTGATCTCGAGCATACGCGTCGAGGCCAGGATGCGATCGGCATTGCGCTCCACCGCCTGCATCCCTCCCGCCGCCCGCTTGAGGGCGAAGGCGGCCTCCTTGATGGCCTGCACGCTACGATCAAGTTCGGTCAGCAGCTCGGCGTAGGGGAAGTCTGCGCGTGTGATCTCGGTTCCCATCATCCACCCACCTTCCGCAGGTCTTTGAAGCGCTTGGCCTTGAGCGCGTAGCGTGGCAGCGTGCCCTCTTCCAAGACCTCCACCCGGTAGCCCAGATTCGTATTCAGACGCAGTTGATGCTTGAGCTGAGAGAGAAGCTCGTCTTGGTCGCCGTCGTAGCCGGCCGGCAGCTCCAGCCTCAGGGTGATCTGGTCGAGATCGCCCTTCTTGGTGACCTCCACCTCGAACTCCTGGAACGCAGGGAAGCTCCGCACCACCTCTTCGATGGCGCTCGGGGCCAGGAGGACCCCCTTCACCTTGGTGATGTCATCGGCACGGCCCACGACGCCACCCTTGAACAGGCGGAAGGTCCGCCCGCATGCGCACGGTTCCTCGGCCCACTCGACCACGTCCTTGGAATCGAAGCGCACGCAGGGCATGCCGATCCTATCCAGCGCCGTGATGATCAGCCGACCGCGGCGCCCGGGCTCTTCCACCAGCTCGCCGGTCTCGAGATCCTCGACCTGCGCCAGGAACAGAGCCTCGTTCACGTGGATGCCGCCGGACTGCTCCTCGCACTCGAAGCCCCACGCACCGATCTCGGTCGCGCCGCAGTGGTCGTACACCTTCGCCCCCCAGGCCTCTTCCATGCGTTGCTTGGTGGAGGGGATGCTCGCGCCCGGCTCGCCCGCGCAGGTGATGCGGCGTACCTGCAGATCGTCAGCCGGATCGATACCCATCGTCTTCGCCTTCTCGGCCATCCCCAAGACATAGGTAGGCGTGGCCATCATCGCGGTCGGCCGGAGCTCCTGGAGTTTCAGGATGCGCGCCTCGGTGTCGAGCACTCCCCCGGGGACGACCTCCATGCCCATCTTCTCCGCGGCGTAATGGGCGGCCCAGAAAGCGACGAAGATATTGTAGCCGAAGGGCAGGAACACCCGATCCGTGGCCCGGTAGCCTTGAGCGTAGAGCAGGTAGCTCCAACACTCGGCCCACCATTCCCAGTCCTGCCAGGTGTCCCCCTGATAGACGGCTTGGCCGGTGGTGCCCGACGTCTGGCGGAACTCGGTGACCCGATCGAGGGGCACGCAGAGAGCGTCGCCGTAGGGAAACGGGTCCTTGCGCTGGATGCCTCGCATGTGGGCCTTGTCCACCTTGGGGACGAGAGCCGCGTCCGACCAGACTTTCAGCCGGTCGGGGCGAAAGCCCGCTTCATCGTACAGAGCACGGTGAAGACGAGAATGCTCGTATGCCCACGAGACGATGGCGCGGAACTTCCGCAGCTGCACCTCTCGCAGTTGCTCGAGCGGCATCGTCTCCACGATCGGGTTCCAGTAGCGGTCACTGCCGGCCATCGTCACAGGCCCTCCCCTTGTTGAGTGCACCCCCCGGTGCGTTCGATAGTAGCTGACAACACTTCACGCCCAAAGAACCCCGTACGGTTGTCGGTCAGAGCAAAGCGCTCCGGTGTCACTCGGAAGACCGCCAACTCTGTGGCCAAGGCCGCCAGATGCGGTTGGGCGAGCAGGTCGCGCACGAAGGGGAAGCGGCGCAGGTAGACGGCCATCCCCCGAGCTCGGGCAGGGCCCGACAGCATCTCCGCCCGGCCCCACAATTGTACGCCCTGGATCTCCTGCCACTCCTGGGACTCCTCGGTCACGGTCGCCGCCACGCGACACCCGGCGATGATGTGGGCGCCATGGCGGCTGGTGGGCCTGCTGACGAAGACCAGCCGCAGGCGACTATCGACCGCGTAGAAGACGCTGGCGGCGTGGGCCTCCGGTTCTCCGTCCGGACCGACCGCTGCGGTAGCCATCGTCATGGTGTGATGCGCGCGAAGATACCCAGCGATACGCTCGCGCAACGAAGACTCCGCTGCCACCGCCGACACCCGGAGCGCGCCCTACTCCGCGGCCCGATCGAAGAGGCGGGCGCGGCCGCCTGCCCAGCGGTGGAAGAGATCATGGTCGAGATCGAACTGATCCAGCACCTTGCCCACCGTGTGGTTCACGATGTCGTCGATGGTCTTCGGCGCGTGGTAGAAACTCGGCATCGGCGGCAGGATCACCCCGCCGCATTCGGTCACGTGAGTCATCAAACGGAGGTGGTTCAGGTGCAGCGGAGTCTCGCGGACCACCAGCACCAGTTTCTGCCGCTCCTTCAAGACCACATCGGCCGCACGGGCAAGTAGCGTGTCGTTGTAGCTGTTCGCGATGGCCGAGAGGCTCTTGATCGAACAGGGGGCGATGATCATGCCTCCCGTCCGGAACGAGCCCGAGGAGATGGGCGCGGCGATGTCCTCGTTGCTGTGGACGAAGTCGGCCAACGCTTCGATCTCGGCCAACGTGTAGTCGGTCTCCAAGGCCACGACCCGCCGGGCCGAGCCACTCATCACCAGATGGACCTCCACGGACGCATGGCGCAGGACCTCGAGTAGGCGCACGCCATAGATGGTGCCGGAGGCTCCGCTAATCCCTACGATCAGCCGCTTCACCGCCCATCCTCCTCCGCGTCGACCCAGCCGGCGGCCGGCCGGTTCGCCTCGCACCACAGCTCATACAGATAGAATGCCGCCACTACCTGGGCGTGCAGGATGTCGCCGCGTTCCACCATCCGCCTCACTTCGGGATACGGATGGAGTTCAGTGCGGATGTCCTCGCCCTCGTCGAGATCCAACTCGTCGCTGACCCGGGTGACCCCCCGGGCGAGAAACACATGCAGTGCGTTGTTGAACACCGCGGGCACCGGAGCCAACCGGCCCAAATTCGTCCACTCGCCGCCGGCATGGCCGGTCTCCTGCAGCAGCTCCGCTCGGGCGGCCTCGAGCGGCTCGTATCCGGGCTCCACAAGGCCGCCCGGACACTCCAGGGTGACGTCACCCCATCCGTGTCGGTACTGCCGCACCATCACCAACCGTTCGGCGTCGTCGAAGGCCACGACGACCACCCAGTCGGGCGATTCCAGCACCACGAACTCGTGCTCCTTGCCCGTGCGCGGTGACACCGAGACATCACGCCGAACCATGAAGATACGGTGATCGGACCTGAGTTCCGACCTCAGGCGCTGCCATTTGCTGGGACTCAGAGGTCCTCCCTCTCCGGTCTCACCACGTGCTCTACCCTCTGCCACCGCCACCCGGCGCAGGCCGTGATAACTCATCATAGCCCAACCGCGGCTGGGAGGGCTCGCGGCGCTACAAACCCAAGTCCTGGTCGATGATGATGACCACGATGCGGTCCTTGTCCCGCTCCATCTGGCCGTTGACGGTGACGTAGTACCGGCAGAAGCGCGCAGGGTCGGCGCAGTCGTGGCACCTACCGTCGGCGGCGCACGGCAGATCGCGGCCCAGCAGCACCGCTGTCTGAGGCGACACGAACTGCCGTATCCGCTTCCAGGCGGCGGCTTCATTCTTGACTATCTTGTTGCGCCCTACCACGATGAAGACCTTATCGGGTCCGAAAAGCACGGCCGCTACCCGGTTGCCCCCTCCGTCAAGGAGACAGATCTTGCCGTCTTCGGTCAGCGCGTTGGCCCCGGACACGTACACATCCGCGCCCAGGCCGGCCTTCTTGCGGCTTCGATTCTCTTCGAAGGATAGACCAGGTTCGAACTGGTTGACGAAACGAGCCTCATGTCCGCCGGAGGCGAGATAGTCGAAGATGCCGGTTTGACGCAGGGTCAACGAGTTTCCGCTGGCGACGACCAGTCCGCTCTGTACCGACGGCTTGATCACGTCGAGGGCCTCCGCGCCGGTCGCCACGAAGTGACCGGTCACGTAGTTCTTCTTGAGACGTTCCAGCGTCTTTTGGATGGACTCCGGCGGGATCGTCACTCCCATTCCGTCACCACGTGCGACCCCTCCCGCCATCTACACACCCTGCACCGCTTGATGCTCGGCCCACACCTCTGTGAACGCCTTGATGCACGCCTCGGCGAACTCGGTCGAGTAGAGATTGGCGTCGACCTCGCGGATGCGCGAAACATCGCTCAGGTTCGCCCGCAGCTCCTCGGCGAAGGCGGCATCGGCCACCGGGTCGTACAGGGCCTTGCCCTCCCGGTCCAGCGACGACCATCCGCGCAGCGGCAGCATCACCATGAACGGCGCGATCGACCGGTTCAGCCGCTCGGCCATGATGCGGGCCATCTGGCGGCACTCTTCCGCTGAGGTGCGCACTTCGGCGCGAAGTTCGTCGATGATGGCGAAGCCCCGCCCGGCGTACGTCTCTTCCCAGCCCTTCATCCCTCCCACCGAGAGCATGTCAAGCCCGCTCGTGGAGACCACCTGCGGCACGCCCATCTCGGCGGCGGCAAGAAGGCGGTCGGCTCCCGCAGCGCAGTTGCCACCCAAGAGCTCCTCCCCGATGCCGCGGGAGACCACGTCGAACACCCCCTGGAGCATGCCGTCGCGGATAACCTCGTCCATGGCCCGGTCGCCCCTGCCCTGAGCATGGAACGGCACCGGCTGGAAGCCGGCCTGCCGCAGCATCTCGATGGCCGGCTCCACGCACCGCTCTGCAAAACCGAAACTGGTGATACCGACCACCGGCTTGTCGTTCAACGCCGCGTCGGCCTCCGGATCGTAGAGCCGGACCGCGCCGCACACCGCGCCCACGGCATTGGTCAGCTGCCGCTTCAGCAAGGGGTTGATATCCATGACGTCGACCACAGTATTGAGCATCATGATGTCCTTGGTGCCCACGTACTGCCCCACGTACTTGGGGTGGCTGCCGATAGACGACGCCATCACCTTGGGGAAGCCGAACGGCAACTGTTTCATGATGCTGGTAACGATCAAGGTAGCGGTGGCGCCGCCGGCGCCGAAGATGCCCGAGATCTTTCCTTCTTCGAACAGACGCCGGGCCAACACTCCCCCGCCGCGGATCATGCAGTCGGTGGATGTCTTGCGCTCCACCGTATACTTCTCGCGCACCACGCCGATCTCGAGCCCACCCGCCGCGGCCACCTCTTCGCAGGTGATGTCGCCCACGAACGGCGGCACCTGCTCCATGGAGACGTCCATGAGGATCGCCCCCAGACCCTGACTCTCGACCAGGTCTTTGAACTGCTTGAACTCGGCGCCCCTGGTGTCCAAGTTGGCCACCAGGAGCACGGTCTTGTCTGGCATGCTATCCCCCCGGGCGGGCCGCCGGTGAGGTATGGGCGGCGGCGCGGAGCGCCGCCGCCCATACCCGTCACCCACGCCGCCCCGTCGTCGTTCTCACGCCGGGCCCGCGCCCCCGTCTTCTAGAATCCGTACTCGCTCCACCGGGAGAGCACCTGGGCCTTGACGTCCTCGTCGAGGTTGATCTCGATGGGCTTGCGTTCCCACTCATAAGGGATGCAGGCGTCGATCAAGATGCGGCCCACGATCTCACGGGCGTTCATCGGCAGAGACGGATCGAGCGGCGTAGAGCGCCCACGGGTGATGATCTGCGTGTCGGTCGCCGGATTGTATCTCACCGACATGGCCCACATGACCTTGTCCCAGTCGTCGGCGCGGATATCGGAGTCGACGACGATGACCCCCTTGAGACCATAGTGACCGGTCGTGGATGCGATGACCGCGTTGGCCGCGTGATTGGAGTGGCCGGGGTACTTCTGTTCCACGCTGACGATAGCCCAGAAACGGCCGGTGGAGTTCGCCGGGATGTAGACCGACTTGATGCCCGGCACGCGCATGTTCTCCAGGTCGGTCCACAGGGTGGCGGTACGGTTGAGCGACTGCACCATGTGGGTGTCTGTGATGGGCTTGCCCACGGTGGTCGCCCAGAGCATGGGGTCGTTGCGGTGCAGAACCCGCTTGATGTCGAGCCACGGCTTGGGCCACTCGTCGCTCTTCTTGCCCGAGTAGTAGCCCGTGTACTCCCCGAATGGCCCTTCCTGTCGGAAGTTGTCAGGGTTCGAATCGACAAAACCCTCCAGGATGACCTCGGCGTCGTTCGGCAGCGGCAGGCCGGTGAGGTCGCTGATGAAGGTCTCCACGGGCGCTCCCTGCAGAGTGCCCATGATCTCGTACTCAGACGTCTCGGCCGAGACCATGCTCGAGCTGGTGAGGAAACCCAGCGGGCTCCCTCCGATGAATGCGGCAGCGGGCATGGGCTTGCCCAGCTTCTGATACTTCTTGATCATGAAGTCGGCGTGCTTGCCTTTGATGATCTGGATGCCCACCGACTTCTTGTCCAGCACCTGCATGCGATACGTGCCCAGATTCACCCACCCGCTGTCGGGGTCCTTGGTGACCAGCGAGATGGCCGTCCCGATGAACCGACCGCCGTCCATGGGGTACATCTTGGGCACCGGGAAGTAGCCCAGATCGATGTCATCGCCTTCGATCACGTTCTCGAAGACCGGCCCGCCCTCGACCACGACCGGCTTGACCAGTTCTTTGGTCGCCAACTGCATCCAGTGCCGGGAAAGTTCGCACATGCTGGTGTCGGTGGGCATGCCCAGGGCCACGGCAAAACGAGCCGCGGTCGTGTAGGCGCTGGTGAGCACGGGGATGCCGTGCCCATCTTTGACGTTCTCGAACAGGAGCGCCGGACCCTTCTTCTCCTCGTTCAGCTTCGCGACATGCGAGAGCTCGAGATCCCAATCCACCTCTTTCTTGATGCGGTGGAGCAGTCCCTCCGTCTCCAGGCGGCTGATGAAGCCACGCAGATCCATCTTGCAGTTGTCACTGGCCATGCTGTGTCGTCCTCCTTGGTGGCGTTGATGGTCGCCGGTGTGACGCGCGGCCCCGGCCGCAGGCCGGCGGCGCGCACTACTCGCGGTGTCACCCCCTAGAGTCCCAAGCTTAGTCCCTTCATCCTATCTAGTCCAATCTATATTTCTTCACTACAGCATAACCTGAGGTTTCAGCATGAGATACTCACACGGCACACTGGAGGGCTGCTGAAGAATGACACTTCGCCGCCGGTATGCGCCGGGTACGGGCGAGAGAAGGACGCAGGGAGCACCAATAGCAGCGCTATTGGTGCAACTGAGGAGCCACTATCGCGCCGCCCGGTGCATTCCAGAAGCCGGGGCTTCGTTTTTCAGCAGCCGATAGTCCGTGAAACGATCGCGGGGGACCATGCTCAATTTCAACCAGTTGCGCGCGTTCCACGAAGCCGCCAAGACGCTGAACTTCTCCAGCGCCGCGCGAAATCTGCACGTGAGTCAGCCCGCTGTGACCGCACACATCCGCGGTCTCGAGGAGTCGCTCGGCATCAGGCTCTTCCGCAAGAGGGGGCGTCGACGGGCGCTGACCGAGAACGGCGCACTCCTGCTACGGTACACCCACGAAATCTTCGCGCTCGAGCGGACCATCGAGGAGACTATGCGCGAAGTGCGTGAACTCGAGGGCGGACTGCTGAAGATCGGCACCAGCCGGACCTATGCCCAGCGACTCATGCCCGAGTTGATGACCCGCTTCCACGCTGCCTTCCCCAAGGTGCGCATGGTGCTCGACGAGGGCAGCTCGTTCGACATGTCGCGCGCCGTTCTCGAGCTGCGCAACGAGCTGGCCGTCATCGCCCGGCCCGAAGGCTTCGAAGGGATCCGCTTCGTACCCTTCCGCCAAGAACGCATCGTACTGTTCGCCTCCGCCCGCCATCCACTGGCGCAGAGCGAGGGCATAGAGTTCTCTCGACTCGATCATGAGCTGATCATCATGCGCGAAGAGGGATCGGGCATCCAGTCGCTGATCCGCCGGTGCTTCGCCGAGCGCGGCCTCACTCCTAATGTCCTGGTCGAGACCGGCAACGTGGAGTTCATCAAGGAGATGGTGGAACGCGGCGACGCGGTGAGCTTCCTCGTAGAGACCAGCATCGCAGCCGAGATCGAACGAGGCGCCATCAAGGCCGTCCCCATCGTCGACCAGGAGCTGACCCTCGACGTCAGCATCGCCTACCTCGAGGACGCCCAACTCTCCCCCGCGGCGGCGGCCTTCTTGGAGATGCTGCTGGAGGAGGTCAACGGCGGGCCGGCCGCCGCCTGAGAGGCTGCAGCCGTCTAGCTCAGAGTCGTGATGGGCCGGCTCTGAAGAGTCACCAGCGCTTCCGGCCAGGGCAACTGCGCGTCGACCGCCCACTCGATATCCATGGGCTTTCCGTAGTATGACTCGATCGCAACGCCCATGCGGGCCAGTTCGATCACCTCGTCGTCGGTCATGCACGGGATGCTCTGCCGCTCCTCTTCCACGTCGCGCATGATGGTGCCGCCGCTGTCGGCATCCCGGACGAACTCCACCATCTTGGGCGAGATCATGCGCTCCACGATGGCAAGCGTTTCTTTGTCGACGATGTAATTGTCGGGAGCCACGTAGCCGCTCACCACACCCTCGCCAAGCCCCCAGGCCATCTCTATGACCATCTGGCCGGAATCGCCCGAAATGGGATTCACGGTGAACATGACCCCGGAGACTTTGGCGTCTACCATCTTCTGCACAGCCACCGCCATCTCGGCCCCGAGGTGGTCGATGTCGGCCGACGTGCGGTAGTGCAGTGCAGCCGCCGAGAAGAGGCTCTTCCAGCACGCCATCGTCTTCTCGACCACCTCGTCCTCGCCACACACGTTCAAGAAGGTCTCGTGCTGACCGGCGAAGCTGGACTGGTCGGAGTCCTCCGATGTGGCACTCGAGCGTACGGCTACCAGGACATTGTCGCAGCCGCACCGAGCGCTGAGCGTCCGGTACGAGGCGACGATACTGGCCCGTGCATCCTCGGTCAGTTCCACACCACTGAAGACGTCGTCGATGGCGGCCTCGAGTTCGTGAAACTGTACTCCGCCGTTGGTGGCCGCTGCGTCGAGAGCTTCCTTCAAAACCTCGCGTACGCGATTCTTGATACCCGTGCGGACGACGAAATCCTCATAGGTCTTGACCGTGACGGCGAAACCCGGGGAACCGGGCAGGCCGGCGCGCTCGAGTTCCCCGAGGCTGGCGCATTTGCCCCCCACAGTCGAGACATCCGCAAGGGAACACTGGTCAAGAGGCTTGATGTAACCGCGCTGCATATCTCTCCTCCGAATCGTTTCCCGCGGAGCCGGGGCGCTTTCCCCGGCCCCGCGGTGTCACCTTCTACCCTGAAGCTACGAAGTCTTCAGGATGTGGACGATGCCTTCCGTGCCGTTGACCCGCACGTGATCGCCCGTCTTGATGATCTGTGTGGCCTTCTTCCCCCGGGTGATCGTGCCCACCACCGAAGGGATGTTGTACTCGCGTGCGCAGATGGCCGCATGCGCCAACATGCCACCGGAGTCCGTGACCACACCCTTGATCTTGCTGAAGAGAGGGGTCCACGCCGGCGTGGTGAACGGAGCCACCAGGATATCGTCGGGTTGTACCTCGCTGAACCCTTCGTAGCCGAAGATGACCCGAGCGATGCCTTCGATGATGCCCGGCGCCCCCGGCATGCCCTCCACCTGCCCGGCGACGTCTTCCAGCGGTTTGGCCTGTCCCTTGATCACGTCATTGGTGAAACCCCAGATCTTGATGAACACCGGATCATCTACGCGTTCCTGGGGGATCGTACCGATGAACGTGGGGCTGTCGATGTTGTGCAGCTTCCGCCAATCCTCTTTGCGGCGCTTGATCTGCCCCGGGATGCGGCGTGTGTACTCCGCCTTGCCCATGAACTCGTCGCTGATTAGTTCGTCCAGGATGCCCTCGAGCTCCTCGATGGTGAGGAAGAACACGTCGTCAGGGTCGTCGCTGCCCAGGATGCCGAAAGCGCTGAGCCTGCGGCCACACTCTTGGATGACGTAACGGAGTTCGGAATACGTCCACTGCTCGACGTAGAAGTTGTGGTCCTCATTGAAGGGGTAGGTGTTCTGCGCATGGCGCAGCGCGGTGAGAAACTCCTCGCGCTCGGCCTCGTCGGTGATGACCGCAACGGTATCATCGATATACCGATCTCTCTCCTCGATGATACTGCGGGTATGCTCTTCGTAGTCGAAGCCACCCTTTTGCACGTAGGTGCGGATGGTAGCCAAGGCGGGATACGGGTCTTCTACCCATGTCTTGTAGTAAGGGTCGAAGAGCGCAGCAGTGGTGCGTCGGCCGAACTTCTCGAGGAAGTTGTTGAACTCATCGATCCAGACCGTGCCCTTGTCGGACTCCTTGAGCTTGACGTAGAGGTCCTCGGGAGCGTCGGAGTCGATGAAGATGTCGGCCAACCCCAGCTGGCCGGCGAGGTCGCTCAGCCACCACATGCCCCGGTCGATCTCGTACATCTTCGTCTCGAAGCCCTGCAGGAACGTCCGCATCTGCCGTTCCTCGATGCCGTGCTTCGCACAGACTTCCTCGAACGTGCTGTAGGCCACGATCTCCGGATACATGCCGACGAAATGCAGCTCCCAGCTACGCTTGCTGATGTTCACGGCGTCGCGGAGCACGCCGAGCAGCTTGTCCAGCGGGAGAACGTCCTTGCGTATACCGCGCAGATAGCTCAGCATGGCCGTCCACTCGTCGGTGAGTTCCGTGTAGCGCTCGGGCCAATTCTCGAGCAGATCGCCCATCTTGGCGCCGAACTTCGGAAGTCTGGCGTTCACTTCATCCGGATCGGTGATCGGGATCGGACCCGGATAGATGCGGCCGTTGAAGAGCACGTAGTCGAAGCCGCGAGAGAAGGGGAACTGCAGGAATTCGGCCGCGAACTTGGTGCCTCGGGGCCAATGATGCAGTGAAGCGCCCATAGGCGTCGAGGGCGGGCTGTTGTGAAGCAGGTCGTGGAACCACAGCATCTGGCTGTCTTCGGGGCGGAAACGGCGCTCCGGCAGCCACTCGACCTGGCCTTTGGTGGTGGGATCGGTCATTATCTCGTCGGACATAATCTCTTCCCTTCTCGGCAGCGCCGTCGGCGCCCCGTCGGGCATTTGGGATACGGACAGTGGTACCCGTACCCACGTGGGACATCGGTTACCCTACTTTTATGACCTGCAGCGCACGCTGCAACAACAGCTCACTCGCACTCTTTCCGGCGAGCAAAGGCTCCGGCTTCTTCTGACTCCAAACAGTCTCGGGGCGGGCCTGCACGATGAACACGTTCTCGGGAAACGCAAGATCGTGGTCTATCGCCCACTCGATATCCTGGGGTCCGCCGTAGTGGTCTTCGATCAGCCGGGAGATACGCGCCAACTCACGCAGCTCCTCGTCCGTGACGCAACTCTTGTCACACCGATCGTCATGGATAGGCACGATCTTAGCGATGCCGCCGGTGGGGTCGGGTATGCACTCCACGTGCTTGTGCGAGATGTGACGGCGGTTTATCTCCTTGGATATCTTGTCCACCCGAAACTGGTCCGGCGTCACCTCACCCGACGCCACCGATTCTCCCAGACCCCAAGTGCCCTCGAGGAGCACCTGCGACCGGTCGCCGTTGGCGGGGTCCAAGGTGAACATCACTCCGGCCGCCTTGGCGTTCACCATCTTCTGCACGCCTACGCTCATGAACACCTTGTCGTGCGGGAAGCCGTTCATCACCCGATAGCTGATTGCCCGCGAGCTGTACAGACTCGCCCAACAACGACGCACGTAGGTAGCCACCTCGTCCGCGCCCCGCACCCAGAGAAAGGTGTCCTGCTGGCCCGCGAAGCTGGCGTTGGGCAGATCTTCCGCAGTCGCACTCGAACGAACCGCCACCGGGATACCCTCCCGGCCGCAGACGTCCTCCAGTCGTTCGTAGTGAGGCCGCAACTGGGCCATGATCGCGTCCGGCATCTGACTCTGCCTGAACAGTCCGCGGATCTCGGCGCTTACCGTATCCAGACACGCCGTGTCTTCGGTCTGCACCTCGCCCAGGAGCGCAAACAGATCATCCCTGATACCGGCCTCGTCAAGATAGTGCAGGAAGCCGTTGACGGTCACGGCGAACCCCGGCGGCACCCGGATACCGCGCTTGAGCAGTTCGCCCAGGTTGGCGTTCTTGCCACCCACGAGCCCGATCGCGTGTCGGTCGAGTTCCTTCAGATCGACCACGTACGTCATGGTGTTGTCCTACCCCCGTTCGTTTCTCGTCGTACGATCGCTGAGCGCGCGGTTCACACCGCCGCGCGCTCGAGGATCGTGACCACACCGGTGTCGCCGTCCACCCGGACGCGGTCGCCTGTCTTGATGGCCGTGGTGGCCAGGCCCGTGCCGGTCACCGCGGGCAGACCATATTCTCGGGCCACGATGGCGGCGTGAGAGGTGAGCCCGCCGATGTCGGTCACCGCGGCCCCCACTCGACCGAGCGCCGGCCCCCACGAGGGGTTGGTGGACGGGCACACCAGGATCTCGCCGGCCTTGAGCTTCATGATCTCGTCGGCCGTGTGCAACACGCGGGCGACGCCTTCCACCACACCCGCCGACGAGGCGAAGCCCTTGATCTCGTTCAGGTCGCCGGGGTCGACCGACGAACCCTTGAGCCAATCGCCCACCTTATCCGTAGTGACGCCCCAGAGCATGATCGTGAAAGGCTCGGCCACCTCTTCGGGGGTCTGGCCCAGAGCGGGAGACGGGATCCACTTACCGGCGGCGTTCAGGATACCGTGACGTTTCGCCGCCGTCCCCGCCCAATCCATTGAGGGTACGCCCTCACCCAGAGCCCAGCGCGTCGCGCTGTCCTCGATGAGCGCCGGGACCTCGAAGCGGTTGAACATGAAGATGTCATCTACCTTCTTGAGCGAACCGGCCTTCACCAGCGCGCCGCCGATCTCGCGGATCTTGTCCCACCACAGCGTGTGGAACCAGTGCTCGATCCAGAACAGGTGATCTTCAGCGTACCTGTAGATGATGCGGGTGTCGCTATAGGCGTTGTCGAACGTGGCCCGGTCTTCATCAGTGCGGATGAGCGAGCGGTACTCGCCCAACACCGCATCGCGCGCAGCGCCGATCTCGTCCAGCGACCGTTCGATGCGCTCTCCCTTTTGCAGCCGTTCGATATAGCCCTTGACGTAGCCGAAGGGCACGTCCAGCTTGTTCAGCCAGCTGCCTTCGTTGTAGTACCAGCCACTGCCGGTGGAGATGTGCAGCCAGGGATCGCGGATCTTGTCGAACTCGTCGAGCCAGTCGCGGCCGCTCTGGATCTCCCTCAGAGAGACGATCTTTTCGGCCGCAGTGTCCTCACGCTCGAGGATCGCAGCGACGGGCCCGTCTTCGTAGGCCAGACGCGCCAGACGACACATTTCGGCGTCGGGCCGGAACATGGACACGTCGGCGCCCGCCACCATCTTGCTCACCGCAGCGTCGCTCACACCGGGGAACAGCGTCTTGGCGGCCCCGAAGAACGTGAGGTAGTAGAGGTAGGCTAAGTTCAAATAGTTGAAGTGGTACTGCCAGCCCTTGTAGAGGCAGTTCACCGCGCGGTCGAACGATTCCATGAGTTCATACGCAGCCGTATAGCCCTTGAAGCCGTCCGGGAACATCTCGTTGTCGGGCACGTAGCGGGGCAACTCCGCGGGTACTTTGATGGCCTTGAGTTCGGCGCCGAGAGCCTGCACCCGGACGAGCCACTCCTCCCAGAGTTCGTCGTAGTGCTCTACCGGATAATGTGCCCGCGCCTGGAAGAGAGCCGCCTTCTCGCCGATTACCTCGTCCGGCGGCGGCTCCACCGCGCAGATGTACTGGTAGCAGCCGACGATGCGCTGCGCGATGCCCTGTGCGGGCGGTATGCAGAAGATGCGGGTGGTGTGCTGCGAGAGCGAGATCTGCCAGGCCTGCTGAAAGATGTGATCGAGAGGAGGCAGCGGGTAGGGCGCGTGGATCTTGTCGAGGTACCAGAAATGGCGGTTCTCCCACTCTTCGCGCGCACCGCCGAAGAAGAAGTGGGAAGGATACATGGCCTCCCACCCGGCGAGCGAGGACGGTATCTCCGTCGCAGCGTACGCCGTGGGTTGCGGGAACGAGTTTGACTGCGTCACAGTGCGGGCCCCCCTTGTTGAATCGAGCCTGTCGGCTCTCTATCGATGGCCGCGCCGCATGCCGCCCCCCTGAGCGGTCCCCTTGTACTGCGGCGCACAATGAGGATACCAGTCCCTTTGCCAGGGCATCAACCGACTCCGGCCGAGCGGTCCGATATGCCTTCTGAGCGGCGCGGGTCGGACTTCGAGAGGTATTGGAGCCCCTCGCCGCCACACGATACAATCCCCCCGTAGTCTTCGACCACACGACCAGGGATGGCCCCATGAAAGAGATCCTGTCCGGCAATGAGGCTATCGCCCGCGGCGCCTGGGAAGCCGGCGTGCGGCTCGCCGCCGCCTACCCAGGCACGCCGAGCACCGAGATCCTCCAGACCATCTCCACCTATCCGGAGATCTACTCCGAGTGGTCTCCCAACGAGAAGGTGGCGCTGGAAGTAGGTCTCGGCGCGGCGATCGCCGGCGCCCGCACGCTGGTGGCCATGAAACACGTGGGCGTGAATGTGGCCGCCGACCCCCTTCTCACCGCCTCATACACCGGCGTGAAGGGCGGCCTGGTGCTGGTGACCGCCGACGACCCGGCCATGCACAGCTCCCAGAACGAACAGGACAACCGGCACTACGCCCGTTTCGCCAAGATCCCCCTGCTCGAGCCCTCCGACAGCCAGGAAGCCAAAGACCTCGTGCAGCTGGCCTTCGAACTGAGCGAGGAGTTCGACACCCCGGTGCTTTTTCGCACCACCACCCGGGTCTCGCACTCGAAGAGCCTGGTGGAGCTGGGGGAACGCCCCGACCTATCCCCTCTCACCACCCTCGAGAAGGATGCGCCCAAGTACACGATGCTGCCCGGTTACGCCAAGATCAAGCATCCCAAGGTAGAGCAGCGTCTGCGCGACTTGGCAGAGCGGGCGGAGACCCTGGCCTGCAACCGCATCGAGATGGGCGACCCGGCGGTGGGCATCGTGGCGACCGGCGCCGTCTATGTTTACGCGCGGGAGGCGTTCCCTGAGGCGAGCTTCCTCAAGCTGGGCATGACGTACCCCCTGCCCCGACGCCTGATCGCCGAGTTCAGGGCGAAGGTACAGAAACTCTATGTAGTGGAGGAACTCGACCCCTTCCTGGAAGAACAAATCCGTCTGATGGGCATCACCGTGGACGGCGGCAAGGACCTGCTTTCGATCTGCGGGGAGTTCGACCCGGGTCTGGTCGCGCGCACCCTGACGGCGGCCGGCGCGCCCGGCGCGACGGCCGCACTGCTGACGGCGACGGCTCCCGAGGCGGTAGGTCTGCCCCAACGGCCACCCACCTTGTGCGCAGGCTGCTCCCACCGCGGCGTCTTCACCGTGTTGAAGCGGTTGCGGGTCTTCGTCAGCGGCGACATCGGCTGCTACACGCTCGGTGCCCTCGCACCGATCAGCGCCATGCACTCGTGCGTCTGCATGGGTGCCGGCATTGGCATGGCGCACGGCATAGCAAAGGTGATGGAACCCGGTGGCGACGTCAAGAACCGGGCGGTGGCCGTCATCGGCGACTCCACCTTCTTCCACTCGGGCATCACCCCACTGATGAACTCGATATGGAACAACAGCAGCACGGTCACCATCATCCTCGACAACCGCATCACGGCTATGACCGGCGGTCAGGAGAACCCGGGAAGCGGCCACACCATCTCCGGCATCGACGCGCCCGAGGTCGACCTGATCAAGCTGGTGCAGGCCCTCGGCGTGCGCCGTGTGACCACGATTGACCCATACGATCTGAAGAATGCCGAGCGGGTGCTGCGCGAGGAGATCGCCTCCGACGAACCCTCGGTGGTCATCGCGAAGGCGCCCTGTGTACTGCAGTTCAAAGTGCGGAACGATCCCTGGGTGATCGATGCCGAGGCCTGCACCGGCTGCAAACGTTGTCTGCAAGTGGGTTGCATCGCCCTCAACATGGTCCAGGTGGGCGAAGACGTCAAGGTGGAGATCGATCCCACCCAATGCAACGGGTGCGGAGTGTGTGCCCAGATGTGTAACTTCGACGCCATCCGGGCCCCCGTCCCGGTGGAAGCTTAGGAGGGCGCCGTGAGCGCGACCACATCCACCGACACCGCGGCCGGCGACGCCGCAGCCGCCGACGCCACGAGGGCCGCGACAGCTGACGCCACCGGCGACGACCACGCGCCGGCCGCCGCGGCGACCACCAACATCCTGCTCTCAGGCGTGGGCGGCCAGGGTGTGCTCCTGGCCAGTTACGTGCTGAGCCAGGCGGCCATGGCGGAGGGCCTCGACGTCAAACAGAGCGAGGTCCACGGCATGAGCCAGCGGGGCGGCAGCGTCATGAGTCACCTGCGCTTCGGGCAGCACGTCTGGTCGCCGCTGGTCACCCAGGGCACCGCTGACCTGCTGCTCTCATTCGAAGCCCTGGAGGCCCTACGCTACGCGCACTGGCTGCGGCCGGGCGGACTCCTCGTCTACAACACGCTGAGGGTCAATCCCAGCACGGTGGCCGCGGGCCTGGCCACCTACCCCGACGCCATCCGCGATCGCATAGCCACCGCTTGGGACAACGTCCGCCCGGTGGACGCCACTGCGCTGGCCGAGCAGGCGGGCACGGCGAAAGCGGCCAACATGGTGCTGCTGGGTGCCATCGCCGACCGGCTGCCGTTCAAGCCGGAGACCTGGCGGGGCATCATCGAGCGGGTGGTGCCGCCCAAGACGGTGGAGGCCAACGTGCGGGCCTTCGAGCTGGGGCGGGCGGCGGGACGGTAAGACGAATTCGGTCGCAGCCGCTGAACTCAGTCGCGAGGCGCAGGCAGACCTCCCCACCACTCGGGCGGCCCTGACCGCCCCACCAGCTGGGGCGTTACCACCTGCGCCAGACGGTACAGTACCTTGGCGACCTCTATCCTGGCCATGGGTTCGAGCGGGCGGAAGGCGCCCTCGGGTGCTTCCATGAGGCCCGCCTGGACGACGCGGGCCACGGCCTCGCGGGCCTCGGGCGGCACGTCAGTGGGTGCGGCACCCTGAGCGCCCGGCGTGGCGTCACCGCCTGCGGGCGACAGCCACTTCTCGGCGGCCTTGGCCAAGGCGACGGCCAGATCGATCCGACGAACCGACGCCTTGGGCCAGAACACTGCCTGCCCGTTTGCATCGAAGCCACCCTGCATCAATCCGTTGCGTACGGCGGCCGAGACGGCCGCCTGCTGCTCCGCCGTGACCTCGTGCAACGGTGACGTCGCATCCCCGCCGGTCGCCTCGATCCCTCCGGTCGCCGTATCCGCGCCGACGACGACCACGTCGCTGTAATCTGCGGCATCCGCCCCGGCGATGGTCGCTCCGGTGGCCCCTCCACTGATCTCGAGTAACCGGGTCAGAGCCCAGGCGAGGTCTACCCGGCTCATGGCTTCCCAGGCACCGTAGTCGCCGGTCGGGTAGCCGTCTATGACATCGGCACGGTCGAGCGCGAGCACTGCACGAAAGGCGGGATCGTTCGGGGCCACGTCGGCATACAGATGGTCGCCCTTGATGAGTTGCGAAACCGTGACGAGCTTGTATCCTCGGGCCCGCAACGCACCCACCAGCTGCGGCACCAGTTCCGCCGTATGCTCTCCGTTGAAGTGCAGGAGTATCAGCGGCCCGGGCGTGAGTTCACCCGAGACGATGCGGTGCAGCAGGTCTCGGGCTGCCGACCCGTCGTAGTCGGAAGGGCCCGGGGTGAACTCCACGGTCCAAGGAAAGCCCTTCTCGCCCGCCATGCGCAGAACCGCGTCGTCGTAGTGGCCGCCGGGAGGCCGGAAGAGGCTCGAGGCGTGCGCCCCGGTCATCTCCCGATAGGCGGCCACGCCTGCCCCCACTTCGGCCGCCAGGGCGGGACGGGCAAGTCCCGTGAGCTCGATGTGCGTGGCCGAGTGGTCGCCCACCTCGAGCAGCGGATTGCCCGCGATGAGTTCGGTGACCTCCGGGTACGAGCGGGTGGGCCCGCCGACCACGAACATGGTGGCGGGCGCCTTGACGCGGGCCAAGGCACGCAACACGGGGACGGCCAGCGCCGGTTCATAGTTGTCGTCGAACGTGAGGGCAACCATGCGGCGGTCGTCCTTCGGACCCATCACCAAACGCGAGGAGCCGAGGAAGGGTCGGCCGGGCACGTCCACAGCGACCTTGGGCTCCGGCGCCCAAGACAGGCCACCGGCGGGCGAGGCTGTCCCTGCGCCGCCGGCTTCTTCCCCACTGTGCGGCGTTACAGCAACGCTGTGGTAGGCGGGAATGTCGGTGCGCGTGGAGCCGCTGAGACCCGGCCAACCGGCGACCCCGTTCACCAGCAGGTAGAGCGCCATGAGCGCGATTCCAAGCAACCCGACCACGAACATGACCGCGCGTGCGCGATTCCGCGTTCTCGGCTCAGGCCCGTTGGACGCCATACTCCTCACCCCCACGTCCACTATACTTGCGCACATGCCCGCCGCGCCAGACAAGACCAGCCGCCCCGACTCCGCCGCCCACGCGGCTGAGATCATGTCGCGCCTCGAAGGCGAGTACACCGACGCCCACATCGTGCTGAATTTCGGCAGCACGTGGGAGCTGGTCGTGTCCGTGATCCTTTCGGCCCAGTGCACCGACAAGATGGTGAACCAGGTCACTGAGTCGCTCTTTCAAAAGTACCGCACCATCGAGGACTACGCCGGCGCCGACCCGGCGGAGTTCGAGCAGGACATCCGCCCCACCGGCTTCTTCCGCAACAAGACCAAGCACATCACCGGAGCCGCCCAGAAGGTGCTGCACGATTTCGGGGGCGAGGTGCCCCGCACCATGGCCGAGCTGGTCACCCTCCCCGGCGTCGCTCGGAAGACGGCAAACATCGTGCTGGCGAACGCCTATCCGGAAGCCTTCGCCGTCGACCCGGATGCGGGGATAGCCGTGGACACCCACGTCTTTCGGCTGAGCCACCGGCTGGGCCTAGCGAATGCAAAGGACGCGGACCGGACCGAGACCGAACTGACCGCGGTGATCCCGCGTGACCGCTGGAACAGCGTCACCTACCTGTTGATCGAGCACGGACGGGCGGTCTGCACCGCCAAGAAGCCCCACTGCGGCGAATGCCTTCTGGCCGACATCTGCCCCTCAGCCTTCGCCGTGTAGTCCCGCCGCCGGCACGACCGAGCCTTCGTCGGTGTAGCATCTTGGCCGGGTGGTCAGTAAACTGTGATCGAGCGCAGGCAGGCGAACGCCGAGGAGGGCATGTGAAGGCAGACGACGTCAGGATCATCGGGGTGTGCGGCGCCGGCACCATGGGAGCCGGGATCGCCCAGCAGGCAGCCGCCTCCGGGTACCAGGTGCGGGTAGTGGACGTCGACGACACCGCCTGGAAACGCGGCCTCGGCACCATCGCCAAGGGCCTCGACCGCATGCTGGCAAAGGAGAAGATCACTCAGGCCGACAAGGACGCGACCCTGGCCCGGTTGAGCTACTCCAGCGACGCATCCTCTCTGGCCGACGCGGACTACGTCATCGAGGCCGTCTTCGAGGATTACGAGGTCAAGAAGGACCTCTTCGCCCGCCTGGAGCCCGTCTGCCGACCCGAGGTGGTGTTCGCAACCAACACGTCGTCCATCTCCATCACGGAGATCGCCGCCGCCAGCCGGCGTCCCACCAGAGTGGTAGGCATGCACTTCTTCAACCCCGTGCCGGCGATGCCGCTGGTGGAAGTGATCGCGGCCCTGCAGACCGATACCGACGCGGCGGAGCTCGCTACCGAGATGGCGACGCGCCTGGGCAAGACACCCGTGGCCTGCAAAGACACTCCCGGCTTCGTGGTCAACCGCATCTTGATACCGATGATGATCGACGCCGCGCGGGTGCTCGAGTCGGGTGTGGCAGGCGTGGCGGACATCGACACAGCCATGAAGCTCGGGGCCAACATGCCCATGGGTCCGCTGGAATTGATGGATTTCGTCGGCGTCGACATCGCTTATCATGTCGGCAACGTGCTCTACGAGTACACCAAGGAACAGCGCTTCAGCCCGCCCACCATAATGCGTAAAATGGTCAAGGCGGGACATCTGGGCCGCAAGTCCGGCAAAGGCTTTTACGACTACAACGAGGGGGAAATGGCATGATTCGCGACGAGAAGCACGAGTGCATGGAGCGGAGCGACCTACGGAAGCTACAGGGTGACCGTCTGGCGAAGTTGGTCGACCGCCTCTACGCGAACGTGCCCTTCTACCGCAATCTTCTCACCGAGGCCGGAATCAGCCCCGGCTCGGTGACCGGTCTCGACGATCTCAGCCGCCTGCCCTTCACCTACAAACGCGACCTCCGCGACAACTACCCGTTCGGTTTGTTCGCCGCGCCCATGCGCGACATCGTGCGTATCCACGCTTCTTCGGGCACGACCGGTAAGCCGACCACGGTCGGCTACACGCGCAACGATATCGACATGTGGGCGGAGTGCATGGCCCGCACCTTCACCGCGGGCGGCGGGGGCCCCGACGACATTCTCCAGAACGCTTACGGGTACGGTCTCTTCACCGGGGGACTCGGGGCCCACTTCGGCGGAGAGCGCCTGGGTGCGTCGGTGATCCCCATCTCAGGGGGCAACACGCAGAAGCAACTCATGCTGATGCAGGACTACGGCTCCACCATCTTGTGCTCGACGCCCAGCTTCGCCCTCTACATCTATGACGTGGCCCTCGAGATGGGTATCGACATGGCCGCTTTGCCGCTGCGGGTGGGCTTCTTCGGCGCCGAGCCGTGGTCCGACGGCATGCGCCGGGAGATCGAGGAAAAACTGGGCCTGCTGGCCGTCGACATCTATGGCCTCTCTGAGATCATGGGCCCTGGAGTGTCGTTTGAATGTGCCGAGGCGCAGAACGGGCTGCATATCAACGAGGACTTCTTCCTGGCCGAGATCATCAATCCGGATACGGGCGCCGCACAGACCGACGGCGAGCTGGGAGAGCTGGTGTTCACCACCCTCACCAAGGAAGGCATCCCGCTGCTGCGCTACCGCACCGGCGACATCACCCGCTTGAACGTAGAGCGTTGCGAGTGCGGCCGCACCACCGCCCGCATGGACCGGGTGTCCGGTCGTTCCGACGACATGCTGATCATCCGCGGCGTAAACGTCTTCCCCAGCCAGGTCGAGTCCGTGCTGCTCATGTCGCACGAAGTGGCTCCCCACTACCGCCTGGTGGTGGAACGGGAGGGATCGATGGACTCCCTCGAGGTGCAGGTGGAAGTGATCCCCGAAGTCTACAAGCAGGCCAAGGATGCGATGCTCTCCGCCGACAGCCAGACAGTGCTGAGTGAGTCGATCGCGCTGGTCGATCTTAAGAAGGAGATCAAAGCGAACATCAAGGACATCATCGGGGTGACCGTCGCCATCACGTTCATGGAACCGGGTTCGGTGGAACGCAGCGAGGGCAAAGCGAAGCGGGTCATCGACAAGCGGACCACGTAGCACGATCAAACCGCACGTCCACAATGCGTCGGGACCTCTACAATAAGTCGGGTATACACACGAAGGATGTGACTTTCCGGGTGGCAAGGCGTATCCTGACGGAGGGAGACATGCTGTGTGTCTCCCTCCGTTGGTGACCCGTCTCCGGTCGGTCCCGGGGGCGGGTCATGCTTATTCCGTCCACCGTCGGCGGGGCCATGAAGCGACGCCAGATCAGGCTATCTGGTATGTTCTTCAGGAACTATGACCACAGACGACGACCCTCCGAGTAGCATCACCACCCACCCGGCCTCCGGGTGGAGGTAGCGGCATGTTGAGGGATGCCCTCGGTGTCGGCTCGGTGTTCGTGCTTGTGCTGCTCAACGGCTTCTTCGTGGCGGCCGAGTTTGCCATCGTCAAAGTGCGGGGCACCCGCATCACCGAGCTCGCAGGCGAAGGCCGGCGGCATGCGAAAGTGGCGCAACACCTCGTCGGTCACCTCGACGCGTACCTGTCGGCCACGCAGCTCGGCATCACCATGGCCAGCCTGGGCCTCGGCTGGGTGGGCGAGCCGGCCCTAGCCCATATTCTGGCGCCACTCTTCCACGCGCTGGGCATCAGCAGCCCGAACACGATCCACGTCGTCTCTGTGATCGTCGCCTTCTCGATCATCACCTTCCTGCACATCGTCATAGGGGAGCTGGCGCCAAAATCCATCGCCATCCAGAAGGCGGAGGCGGTCACCCTATGGACGGCGTCACCCCTGCGACTGTTCTATCGCGTGTTCCGCCCCATCATCTGGCTGTTCAACGGCGCGGCCACCGCCCTGCTGCGCCTGGCGAACATCCAACCGGCTTCGGAAGCCCAGCTGGCCCACTCCGAGGAGGAGCTGCGCATGATCATCAGCGCGAGCCAGGAGGGAGGGCACATCGACGAGGTCGAACAGGCTATCATGCGCCGGGCCTTGATCTTTGGAGAGCACGCCGTCGGCGAGATCATGGTGCCGCGCACCGAGATGGCCTCGTTGCCCACGGAGATGGCCATTGCCCAGGCCCTGGAAGAAGTGGCGATGAGCAATCACACGCGTTACCCCGTGTACGAGGACGACATGGACGACACCATCGGCTATGTCCACGTCAAAGACCTCTACCGCGCCGATCGCAGCCGGTCGGTGCGCACCCTGCTGCGACCCATCGGGTTCATCGCCGAGACGGCTTCGATCGAGCTGGCCCTGAAGCGCTTCCAGAGCACCCGGACACCGCTTGCCATCGTGGTCGACGAACATGGCGGCACGGCCGGTCTGGTGACCATCCAGGACGTCATCGAGGAGCTGATAGGCGAGGTACAGGACGAGTTCGACCATGAGGCGCCTCTGGTGGAGGAGCTGAACGAGGGATCCTACTCCGTCGACGGCAGCGCGCGCCTGGACTACCTCGACGAAGCCCTCGATCTGCGCGTGCCGAACGAAGGCTTTCCCACCCTGGGCGGGCGGGTCTTTGAGCAACTGCAGCGCCGCCCCCGCGTGGGTGACGAGGTGCGGGTGGGCAACTTCGAGGCCCGCATACTCGACGTGGACGGCATGCGCATCACCCGGGTGCTCATGACACGGGTCGCCCCGGCCGAGGGTGAGCAGGTCGAGGAAGGCTGAGTCCATCCCCGAGGCTTCGGTCTTCCACCCGGCGGACACGCGAGGCGAAGCCGCGGGCGGCGCAGCGTCCGAACGGCGTTACGGTCGGAGCCGGCCGGCGGAACGACCGGGCCCGAGCCGGTCGGCGCGGGCGCCGCGTGTCGGCCTATCCGGTCGCCGCAGCGATCATGGCCGACACGTTCTCCGGCTTGGCGTCGGGCGGGATATCACAACCTTGGGCCAGGATGAACCCGGTCGGGCCGAGGTCACACACCAAGCGGCGGGCGTATGCGTAGACCTCGTCCGGGGTCCCCAAGGTCAGCAGGGCGGGCGGTACATCGCCCATCAGGCACATATGGTCGCCTAGGATCTCCTTGGCTTTGTAGATATCGGTGGCTCCATCGAGGGAGAGCACGCAGGTGGCTCGGCGAAACTCCTTGAAGGAGGGCAGATCGCGGGTCCAGTTCGAGTCGAAGTGGAACACGGGCGTCACCCCCTCCGCGATCACGGCGGCGCACAGTTCCCGATAGTAGGGGAACACGAAGCGCTCCCACAACTTGGGCGGGAGGAACTCACTCGCCGACCGCCACCCCCCGATCCGGCACCCGGACACCCCCAGCACGCGTATCGCGTGGCGCACCGACTCCACCACGAACGGCATGGTCGCCCGCATGGCGGCCTCCACCCGGTCCGGGATTCGGTAGAGATCCAAGAAGAACTGCTGCATCGAGCGTCCTCCGCAGAAGTTCTCGTAGGGGATGGTGAACATCACCGGCGCGAACACCGGGATGCCCACCGCCTTCCAGGCGGCGAAGGCCTCGGGCAAAGACGGCACGAAGCACTCCCGGTACATCGCGAACTCCTCTTCCAGCCCTGCGCGCACGATGAAGCGCTCAAGCCAGTCACCGTAGCCATCGGTGGCGATGGCATCATAATCGGCCACCGTCATCAGCTCGGCCTCAGCCACCTGCCAGAGTTCGTTCTCGGGCAGATCGCGCCCGGGCCGCTTGACCTTCGACAGCCACATGGTGCTGAGCGAGGCGACGTTGTAGCCCGCATGCTGGATGCCGTCGATGTCGCCCAGGCCCGCGAAAGCTTTGATGATGGTCGGGTAGGCGATCTCCGGCTTCGTGCAGAACTCCGCCAAAGAGACCCCGACCTGCCTGGCCGCGAACGCGTCGGCCAGAGGCACCACCGGCACTCGGTCGGGCTTCCTCAGCTGCACGGCGGCGGCGATGCGGGCGGTGCGCTGCTCGTATAGTTCGAGCGGGGTGGCCATGTCAGGTCGCCTCCCCCGATGTAGCGATCACGGCGCCGCCTGCGCTGCGGCCCTTGAATGCGGCGAGATAGAGCCTCTCCACATCAGCGGCGACCACCGGTCGAGGATTCTTGCGGATGACGCCGTCGGCGAGCGCCATCTCTACCATAGCCGGGATGCGGTCTCGGTCCACGCCCACTTCGGCGAGGGTGCGCGGGATCCCTATCCCGCGAGAGAACTCCTCCACGACCTCTATGGCCTTCGTCGCCGCTTCCTCGGGCGAACGCGACGTACAGTCGACTCCCAAAGCCTGCGCGATGCGGGCAAACCCGGTCGGATCCGCGGACAGGTTGTAGGCCATCACGTGGGGGAGCAGGATCGCGTTCGCCAGACCGTGATGAAGGCCACAGACGGTGCTCAGTTGGTGCGCCATCGCGTGTGTCAGGCCGAGCCGGGTGTGGTTGAAGGCGAGGCCTCCCATCATGGACGCCACCAACATCTCTTCCCGCGCCCGCAGGTCGTGACCGTCTTTGACCGCCACGGGCAGCGCGTGCCGGATCATCTCCATGCCCGCCAGCGCCACCGCCTCGGCCGGAGCGAACCGGACCGTCGAGACGTAGGCTTCAATGAGGTGGGTGAGCGCGTCCATGCCCGTGTATGCGGTCAAGCGCGGGGGAAGAGAGACAGTCATCTCGGGATCGAGCACACCGATATCGGGTACCAGGACCGGGCTGCTCACCGACATCTTGCGCCCACTCTGCGTGTCGACGATGACAGACACCGCGGTGACCTCGGACGCCGTCCCGGCAGTGGTGGGGACGGCAATGAGGGGGACCAGGCGACCGGAAGGGTCAACTGAACTCCAGCCCGGGCCGCCGCGCACGTAATCGAGTGGCCGGCCGCCGTGCGTGAAGACCAGATTCGCGCACTTCGCCGCATCCATCGGGCTGCCTCCGCCCACTGCGACCAGCACGTCAGGCCGCACCTGCTGCATGAACTTGACCAGATCCTCAACTCCGGCATCGGTGGGATTGCCCAGCACCTCGTCATAGGTCTCGACATCGCCCAGCTCGGAGGCCAACGAGGTCAGCAGTCCACCGACCGCAGCCACCCCACGTACACCCCCGTCGGTCACGACCAGCGCGCGCGACCGGCCGAGCGCCCGGATCTCGGCGCCCACGGTCAGTGCGACTCCGGCGCCGATGACGACCCGATTGGGCCACGCGTCGAAGACCCGCGCCTCCATCAGGGTGTCGGCGCCGCCGGACCCGCGCCCGCCTGCGGCGCGCGCCCGCCCGGGGCTCCCCCGGCGCGCTCCCGCCAGACCTCGCTGAATGCGTCCACGCAGGCGGCGCCGAACTCCCGACTGTACAGGTTGGCGTCGACGACTCTGATCCTTTCCGGCCGGTCCAAGTGCTGCGCCAGCTCGTCGGCGAACGCCCGATCGGCCACAGGATCGTAGAGCGCTCGGCCCTCTCGGTCGAGCGACGACCACCCCTGCGAAGGCAGCAAGAACAGGTAGGCGCCGTGCGAAGCGTTGAGGCGCGCGGCAAGTTCTCGCGCGATCAGCCGACACTCTTCGGCGGTGGTGCGCACCAGCACCCGTAGCTCATCGATGACGGCCTGAGCCCGGCCGGCGTAGCGGTCTTCCCAACCGGCCTGTCCGGCAACGGCGAGCATGTCGAACCCGCTCGGCGCCACCACCTGCGGTATGCCCATCTCGGCCGCGGCCCGGACCCGGTCCGGTCCGGCCGCGCCGTTGCCTCCCAGCACCCACTCCGCCAGCCCGCGCGGAGTGACGTCGATCACCCCGGCGACGAGGCCGTCACGGATGAGTTCGTCCAGCGCCCGATCTCCCTTGCCCTGGGCGTGAAAGGGCACCGACTCGAATCCGCGCTCCCGCAGCAGGGCAAGGGCGGGTTCCACGCACCGTTCGGCGAAGCCAAAGGAGGTCACCGCCACCACCGGTCTGGTTTGCTGCAGGGCGGCCGGGTCGTACATGCGTGCCATCCCGCAGAGGGCGGCGATGGCGTTCCGCAACTGACTATCGAGCAACACGTTCGAGCCCATGACGTCCACCACCGTATGATGCATGGTGATGTCGCGCGTACCCACGCAGGTCTCCACGTAGCGGGGGTGGCTGGCGATCGAGGTGGCCATCAACTTCGGAAAGCCGAAGGGCAGCGCCCGCATCGCCGACGTGCAGACGAGGGTAGAGGTGCCACCCCCGGCCCCGAACGCCCCCTGGATGCGCCCTTCGGCGAAAAGTCGACCCACGATGGTCCGGGCGCCCCGGATCATGCAATCGGTGGAGACCTTGCGTTCCACCGGATAGCGTGCCCGCACCTCCTCGATGTCCATGCCGCCGGCCGCCGCCACCTCGGTGCAGGTGATATCCGCCCCCGCAGGAGGCGCCTGCTCCATGGAAAAGTCCAGCACGAGCGGCTCCAAGCCCAACGAGCGGACGAGGTCCTTGTAGGCGAGGAACGCGGGGCCCCGGGTGTCCAGGTTGGCCATCAAGAGCACGGTCTTCGTGGTCATGGTGTGCTCCTCGGAGTCGGGGTGGCGTCAGGGGGCCGAAACGGGGAAGGGACGGCGTCGCGCTCCGCCGCCTCGAGTTCACAGATATAGACCTCGAGATCGGCGAACATCTCAGTGCCCAGGCGTTTGGCGGTAACCGTGTAGTACCAATCGTCTGCGACGCGCTGCATGGCCGCGAGGTAGGAACGAAAATCGAGGCTGAAGAACTCGAGGAAGATCATGTAGCCGCGGCGCGTCAGCCGGAAGAGCCGATCGGCGTCTTTGACTATGGCGTCGTTGAGCGAGAGGGCCTCGACGCGGTTGTCGTGCCCGCCGACGATCTCAACGATCTCGGCGGTCAACGCGGGGTCGTAGCCGATCGCGCGCAGGATCTCCCCGGCGATCTCGGCTCCCTGCTGCTCGTGATAGATATTCAATTCGAGGCGTCGCGGCGGTGGACCGAACGCCTGCAGTTGCTCGTCGTCGGTCAACCGACTCCAGCCCACGTCGTGCAGGATCACGCCGGGGATGACCACGCCGGGGTCGCCCCCCTCGACGTCGAGCAGCCGCCAAGCGAACTCCACCGAGCACACGGTATGCTCGTCGTTACTGCGGGTCTGTAGGTAGGGCCAGGCCCGCTCAAGGATCAGCTGATAGGGCCCGGCGACTCCGGCCGGAGGGACGGCGGCGGCCCGTCCGGCCGCCGCCGGAGGATCATGGTTCGCACTCACGCGGCGCGGCCTAGGAGGCTGCTGAAAAACGAGGTCCCGGCGGCCGAAGCGCACTGGGAGGCGCGATACGTCGTCCTCGGTCGCGCACATAGCGCTGCTATTCGCGCTTCCTGCGTCCTTGTCTGGCGCGTTCCCAGCGCACC
>Ga0172370_10002166_pt1 | contig 28694 bp, 27 predicted proteins | sample LakKiv5m_FD_114538 | JGI IMG/M metagenome (GOLD analysis project Ga0172370, IMG submission 114538) | Freshwater microbial communities from Kabuno Bay, South-Kivu, Congo - kab_022012_11.5m | ecosystem: Environmental > Aquatic > Freshwater > Lake | place: Democratic Republic of the Congo...
AGAGCGTCAAGGTGATGGTCGGCGGCGCCCCGGTGACCGCCGCCTACGCCGACGAGGTCGGCGCCGACGGTTACGGGGCCAACGCCGGCATGGCGGTGGAGCGGGCGAAGGAGCTGGCGGGATAGTGCCCGGGTCGTCAGGAGCGGGCGCTCCCGCACAGCAGAGCGGGCCGCGGCGACAGCCGCTGGCGCCGCTGCGGTCCGACTTCGCCTGGAGGTTCCACGACGAGGCGCATCTGGAGCCGCTGCGCGACGCCACCTTGCGGCTGCTCGAGACCACCGGCGTGCGCTTCGAGTCGCCCAAGGCGCTCGCGATCCTCGGGAAGGCCGGCGCGAAGACGGACGCGGGCTCCGACCTCGTCCGCCTGCCGCGCCGGCTCGTCGAGGAGGCGCTCGCCCTGGCGCCGCGGGAGTTCACCCTCGGCGCCAGGGACGCTTCGTGTGATCTCCAACTCGGCTCCGGCTTCACCTACGGCACCACCGACGGCTGCGGCGTCGAGGTGATCGACTGGCACACCGGCGAGCGCCGCTCGTCCACCAAGGCCGACCTGGAGGCAGTCACCCGGATGCAGGACTGCCTCGGCTCCATCAGCTACTGGTGGCCGACGGTGAGCGCCGGCGACTGCGGCGAGACGGCGCAGTTGCACGAGATCGAAGCCGGGTGGAACAACACGAGCAAGCACCTGATGGGCATGGTGCAGGGCGAGCGGCTGGCGCAGGCGGCCGTCGAGATGGCGACCGCGGTGGCCGGCGGAGCCGACGAGCTCCGCCGCCGGCCCGTCATGAGCGACCTCATCGGCACCGTGTCGCCGCTGATGCACGACAGGGACGGGATCGAAGCGGCCCTGGTCTTCGCGCGGGCCGGCATCCCCGTCTGCTACGTCACCATGCCCAACCTCGGCACGACGGCCCCTGCGACCAAGGCCGGCGCCTTCGTCGTGGGCGCCGCCGAGATCGTCGCCGCGGCGGTTCTCCACGAGCTCGCGGCACCCGGAGCGCCGGTCATCGGGTCGGTCATGCAGATCTACGCCGACCCCCGCACGGCGCTCACGATGACGTCGCCGCTCGACGACCGTTGCCGCTTCCTGGCGACCGGCCTGCTGCACAGCTTCGGCTTGCCGGCTCTGGGGCCGTTCGGCGGGACCGACGCCCCCGAGGGCGGGTCGTGGCTAGCCGGCGCAGAGACGATGCTGCAGCTGCTCCAGGTGCCGCTGGACGGCTGCGAGCTCTACACCGGTATCGGGCTGACGAACACGTACCAGCTCTTCACGCCCGAGAACCTCATCCTCGACGACGACCTCTACCACCGCGCCCGGCATGCCTTCCTCGACATCCCAATAGACGAGGAGTCGCTGGCGCTCGACGTCATCGACGCCGTCGGCCCCGGCGGCCACTTCCTGGCGCAACCGCACACCCGTAAGCACATGAAGAACGCCGTGCTGCGGGCGGTCAGCCAGGAGATAGCCGCCGACGGACAGCACTACCGCGACCCGGTGGAGGTCGCGCGCGAGCGGGCGCTCGATATACTCGAGCACTACCGACCCGAGCCTCTGGACACAGGTGTCCGCGACGAACTGCGGCGGATCGTCGAGCGGGCGGACCGGGAGACGAAGAGCGGGTAGCCTGGGCCGCCGCCTAGGGAGTCGTCGCGGCCGCCGCCTCCGCCGGGTCGGCAGCCGCGACGACCAGCCTCACCTTGCCGAGCGGCGCGCCGTCGGCCCGGTACGTCGCCCAGCCCACCGGCGTGCCTGCGGCCGGTGCCGCGGTGAAGCGTGCCGGCAGATCGAGCGACCGGCGCACGGGCGCCGCGCTGCGCACCACCGCGGTCAGCGTCGATCCGGCGGCGACGCGGACCTCACCGCCGCCCTTCACGGGCACCGCGGCGACCTCCTCACCGGTGCTCACGAGGGCCTTCTCGGCGTAGAGCGACGAGCCCCATTCCATCAGCGCGACGTGGTCGAGAGCGTCCTGCTCGCGGTCTGCGGAGTGCAACGTCGCGGTGATGAGCGGCCTGAGCCCGGGGCGCCCGGAGCCGACGAGACAGTAGCCCGCGATCGGGGTGAAACCGCACTTGACACCGTCCGCCCAGTCCCAGTGGAGGAGCAGGTTGTTGGCACGGACCGAGCGCTTGTGGCCGGGACCCCAGCGGACGACGGCCTCACGCCGCTTCACGAGATCCCGGAAGCGGGCATTGCGCATGGCGAAGCGCGAGAGTCTCGCGAGATCGTAGACCGACGAGTGATGGCGCGAGTCCCGCACGCTGCCGGTCGCGTTCGTGAAGTGCGTGTCGCGAAGGCCAAGGACATGCGCCTTGCGGTTCATGAGGGCGACGAACCCGGTCTCGCCGCCGCCGACGGCGGCGGCAAGAGTGAGCCCGGCATCGTTGGCGCTCTTCAGCACAAGCGCCAGCAGCGCCTGCTTGATCGTGATGCGGTCACCCGGCTCCAGGCCGATACCGCTGCTGTATCTCACGCTCTCGGGAGCGACGATCGTCCTGCCGAGCGACCGGGAGCGCTGGATCACGAGGAGCGCGGTCATGATCTTCGTGCACGAGGCCATCGGCCGGTCGTGGTGGATGTCCCGCCCGTAGAGAGTGCGTCCCGTCAGGCGGTCGATGAGGATGGCCGACGGAGCGTTGATGGCAGGAGCGGGAGTCGCGGCCACCACCGGGGAGGGTCTTGCCGCCGGCCCGAGAGCCAGACAGGCACCGGCGGCCACGGCCACGACGACCGCGCGGCCCGGCAGTCCCCGGAGTGAAACGGAATGAGAGAGCTTCCCCAGCACACCCATGCCGCAAGTATAGCCGGGTGCGTCGCCGGGCACTCCCCGGCGCCTCCTCAGGGCTCCAGCAGCATGCGGTCGACGGCGAACGCCTCGCCGGCGACCTCGTGGAACTTCTCGATGAGGTCGCCGACCTCGAGGACGCCCTTCTGCTCGCTGCCGAGATCGAGCACGACGTGTCCGGCGTGCATCATCATCAGGCGGTCGCCGTAGCGGAGCGCCAGCTCCATGTTGTGCGTCACCATCAGCGTCGTGAGACCGCGCTCCGCGACGAGCTCGCCGGTGAGGTCCATGATCGTCGCCGCGACCTTCGGGTCCAGCGCCGCTGTGTGCTCGTCGAGCAGCAGCAGACCCGGCTCTGCGATGGTGGCCATGAGCAGCGACATCGCCTGGCGCTGACCGCCGGAGAGCTTGCTGACCCCCGCCTTCAGGCGGTCTTCGAGGCCCATGCCGAGCCGCGACAGCTGACCCTTCATCACCTCGCGCCGGCGATGCGTCACACCCCAGCGCAGACCGCTGCGCCGCGAGCGCATCAGCGAGATGGCCAGATTCTCCTCGATCGTCATCGACGGGGCGGTGCCGGCGCGCGGATCCTGGAACACCCGGCCCATCATCCGGCTGCGGACGTGCTCGGGCTGCCTCGTCACGTCGCGGCCGCCGACCAGCACCTTGCCCGAGCTCACGGGGAACGTGCCAGCCACCGCGTTGAGCAGCGTCGACTTGCCCGAGCCGTTGGAGCCGATGACGGTCACGAACTGGCCGGCGGGCACGTCGAGATCGATGCCGTTCAGAGCGACGACCTCGTTGGCCGTGCCCGAAAAGAAGACCTTGCGCAGCCCACGCAGTTCGAGAGGAGCCGGAGCGCTCACAGCCGCACCACCTTCTTGCGCACGGTGGGGATCGACAGCGCGACCACGACGAGCACGGCCGTGAGGAGCTTGAGGTCGGTCGGCGCGATACCCAGCCGCAGACTGACGGCGATCAGCAGGCGGTACACGATGGAGCCGCCGATCACGCTGAAGAGCACCCAGCTGATGCTCCGCACGCCGAAGATGACCTCGCCCATGATCACGCCGGCCAGGCCGGCGACGATGGTGCCGATGCCCATGCCGACGTCGGCGAACCCCTGCTGCTGCGCGACCAGCGACCCGGTGAGGGCGACGAGCCCGTTGGCGAGGGCGAGCCCCACGATGCGCGTGAAGTTCGTGTTCGTGCCCATGGCGCGGATCATCTGCTCGTTGTCGCCGGTCGCCTGGAGGGTGAGACCGAACTCCGTGTGCAGCAGCCAGTCGAGGATGTACTTCACGATGATGGCCAGCGCAGCCAGACCGAGAATGAGGTTCCAGCCGTACATGGAGACCGAGAACAACGCCCCGACCTTGTCGAAGATGACCTCGACGCCGAGGAGGGGAGTGTTGCTGCGCCCCATGATTCTCAAGTTGACCGTGTACAGGGCCGTCATGGTGAGGATGCCGGCCAGCAGCTTCGGCCCGTAGTTGGTCGAGTCGCTCTCTCCCGACTTGAGCAACAGATGGAGAAAGCCGGTGACGAGGCCTGCACAGAGCCCCGCGCCCACGCCGGCCGCGGTCGCCAGCAGCGGCGAGTGACCGCCGATGATGAGCGCTCCGGTCACGGCCGCGCCGAGCGGCAGACTGCCGTCGACGGTCAGGTCGGGGAAGTCGAGCACCCGGAACGTGAGAAAGACCCCGAGCACCATGAAACAGTAGACAAGCCCCTGCTCGAGGGCACTGGTGATGATCGCTTCCACGTGCGGCCACTCCTCATGGTCGGAGCCGGGGCCACGACCGCGACCCCGGCTCCGTGAAGTCTATCGCGACCGCGAGGGTCGCGAACACCCCGCGATCAGTACTTGTCGACGGCCTCCGCCAGCAGGTCCTCACTCAAGGTGACGCCCTGCGCCGCGGCGGCGGTCTCGTTGACGGACAGCTGCAGATCGGCGGCGTACTCGACCGGGATATCCTTGATCGGCGTGCCGCCGAGGATCATGGCGGCCTGATAGCCGGCCTGCTTGCCCAGGTCCGCGTAGTCGAAGCCGTAGCCGGCCGCGGCGCCGCGCTTGACGCTGTCGGTGTCGCCGGCGAGCAGCGGGATCTTGTTCTCCTGGCAGACCTTGACGATGGCCTCGAGGGCCGTGACGGCCGTGTTGTCGCCGATCACGGCGATGGCGTCGACGCGCCCGACGAGGGAGTCGGCGGCGGCCTTGACCTCGGAGGAGTTGCTCGCCGTGGCCTCGACCAACTCGAGGCCCATCTGCATCGCAGCCTCCTTGGCCGCCTCGACGATGTACACCGAGTTGGACTCGCCGGCGTTGTAGACGATGCCGACCGCCTTGGCGTCGGGGTTGAACTGCTTGGCGAGCTCGAGGATCGGCTCGACCGGCTGCAGGTCGCTGACGCCCGTCACGTTGGCCTCGGGGGCCTCCGGGTCCTTGACCAGTCCGGCGCCGACGGGGTCGGTGACGGCGGTGAAGACGATCGGCGTCGTCTTGTCGGCTTTGACCACGGCCTGCGTCGTCGGGGTCGCGACTCCGAGGATCAGGTCGAGACCATCGGCGGCGAACTTCTGGGCGATGCTGGCGGTCGTCGCCATGTCGCCCTCGGCGTTCTGGAGGTCATAGGTGATGTTGCTGAACCCCTTCTCCGTCAGGGCTGCCTTGAAGCCCTCCACGGCGGCGTCGAGCGCCGGGTGACTGACGATCTGCGTGATACCGATCTTGTACGCTTTCGTGGTGTCGGCGCTGGCGCTCGGGCTGCTCTCCGTGTCGCCGTCTCCGCCGCACCCGGCGATGACACCGGCGACGGCAACGATGGCGAGGAGCGCCACGAGCAGGGTCAGCTTGAATGCGCGAGGCATCGTTCTCCTTTTTTCTGGTGACGTCGGACGAATGCGCCATTCTAGTGCGCCGGATGCGCCCGACACAAGCCCCGGCTCATGAACATTCAGTGTCTACTCGCCGCGATCGCGACACTCGAAGCGGCGGCGGGGCTTCGCCGGCCGCGCGATACCTGCGCTCTGCATGGGCGCTCATGCGGCCGGAAATCCCGGCCGGGTCCCGGACGCACGAGGGGGCCGGGCCGCATCCGCGGCCCGGCCCCCTCGTCGTCTGCTCTCGTCGCACGCGCTTCCGCGGAGCCGGCCGGCACGCGGGGGCGGACCTCCCGCCCCTCCCCGCGCCGGCCCCGTCCGTCAGCGGTCCGTCCGCTCCTTGAAGCGCTCGACGCAGTTGATCGGGATGTCGAGCACCTTGCTGATGTTGAACTTCGCCTCCATCATGCCGGGCTCGTCGGGCTGCGCGGACGACGTCATCGCCAGCAGGCCCAGGCCGTGCTCCTTGCGGAGCAGTTCCATGGCCACGGGGTCGCTGAGGTCGCGCGTCGTGCAGCCCAGCTTGCCGGCCACGTACTCCTTGGCTTCCTTGAGACGCATACGTCTGGTCATCTGCATCCGAGCGACGAGATCTCCCGCCGCCCGCATACCGCCCATGCCGGACGCCTGCGTGTGCGCACCCTCCATGCCGAGGGCGTCGCCGGTGCCCACCTAGTAGCCGTCGATCTTGAGGATCTCGACGAAGGCCTTGCTCGCACGACTCGTGGCGTCGGCCGGCGGATAGAGGCAGGTCGGGACGCCGCCGACGCCCATGCCCACGTTCACGTGCACGGGGATCTGGGCGACCTCGGCGGCCGGCTTGATGAAGGTGATCGCCCGGGCGATGTTCCAGGCGGTCGACTTGCCGGTGTTGATGTTGACGGCCGGCCCGTAGATGGAAGCGCCGGCCGCGGTGACCATCTCGAGCTGCTTCTTGGGCCACATCCCGGCGAGGCGCTCGCCGTCGAACTCGAGCTGGCCGTGCATGCCGAGCACGAACTCGCTGGCCATGCCGATCTCGATGCCCAGCCAGGGATACCTCTCGCGGAGCATGCGGCAGGCGGTGAGGGCGGCGAGGAAGTCGGCGTCGCCCGCCGCCCCCGTGGTGTCCATGTCGATGCCGTCGGCGCCGGCCTCGATCATCGCGTCGGCGACGAAGTTGATGTCTTCGACCAGCATCTCGCATGCCTCGACCTGGGCGTCCCGGGCCTCGTCGATCCTGCCCATCGGCAGCAGCTCGGACCAGTTCGGGATCGGCCCGTCCGGCTTCGAGTAGCGGCCGAGGTCCGGCATGGCGCCGTACTGCACCGGGTTGGTGAGCAGCGCCTGGGCGATCTTCATGCCCTGGCCCTCGTGGGCCACGTTGGTCTTGACCGCCTTGTACGAGTAGTCGGCCTGCCAGAGCTCGACCATGTCGACGCCGAGCAGCGTCTCGTAGCTCTGCAGGTCCTGCACACGGTTGCCGATGTGCTTGGTGCCGGTGCCGTCGTTGCTCAGCACGACCTCTTCGCCGATGTCCACGGCCGTGAAGCGCGCCGGCGACGCGTAGATGTCGAGCAGATGATCGAGTTCGTCCTGCGTGAGTTCGGGGACCTTGGCCTTCTTGGCCGCCAGCTGGGTACCGGCCTCGAGATCGGCCTTGATCTCGGAGCGGGTCATCTCGACGAGCGACCCGTCACCCATGCGAGTGGGGATCCTGGGCTCCAATGGCATCACCTCCGTGCTTCGTCCGGGTCGACGACCTGTGGCGTGTCGGTCGCCGGGGCCCGCGGGATATCACCTGTGGGAGAAGCGGATCGACCGCTGTGGGCAGCGGGCCTCCGCGCGCCAGTCTACCGCGGCCGCTTCACGGCGCGCCACCGGATGGGAGATCGCCGGCCGCGACCGGCAGGTGCAGCGCCGTCTGCGCCGGCAGCCTCCACGCGGAATCCTGCGCCGGGACGAGCGCCCCGGCGCCGGACCGACCCCTGCCGAGGCTCAGGGTCAGCGGCCCCTCGACCGGGGCGGCCAGGACGATCCTCACGCTTGCCGCCCCGGTGACCTCCGCTCCGGCGAGCGCGACGGGACCGGCGGGCGCATCAACCGTGAACCCGCCGCACCGCCCGGCCGCAAGCGGCCCGCCGCTGAAGGCGACGTCCACGTTCAGACCGCCGTCGTGGACCGCGGCGATCGCCCGGGGGCAGACGGGACGTGACGGCCGAGCACGCCGCCGAGGATGGCGGCGGCCCAGCGGCGGGCCGCCACGCCCTGGTCGTCCGGATCGACGATGTGCCATTCACCGCCCAGGTCGATGTCGTAGAGAGAGGGGCCGCGCACCAGATTCCCACCGGCGTCACAGGCCTGCTGTTGCGCCTGCCGGATAGCATCCACGCTCGCCGGTGGGTACCGGTCCACGTTGAAGTCGCCGATCTGCCCAGCGACGACGGGCACACGGAGGTCCTTTCGCACCTGCTCCCCGAACCGGCGCAGGGATCGCCGATACGCCGCCGGCGACACGCTCCAGCGCGCATCGGACTCGCCCTGCAGGAGCAGGACGGCGCGCACGCGGCCGCCCGCCGCCCGGACCCGCCGCACCATGGAACCGTAGAGCGTCCTGCTCGACCGCGGCCGCAGCGGGTCACGCAGCCACCGCTCCATGGTGACGTTGCCGCGCGCACACGGGATGAACGCGACCGGTACGGGTTCGGCCGCCATCAACTCCGTGGCGACCCTCGGCCACACGGAGCCACCGGCGCGCAGGTCCTTGCTCACACCGTCGACCTGGCCGGCCGCGCTGTCCACCGGGTCCTCGAGCTCGCCCCAGCGGTCGTCGTTCCCGAAGACGCAGGCGGTGAGGACGGGGTGCTCCGCGACGCTGAGGGAAGGGCTTCGCCCGCTCGCGTTGCTCTGGCCGGCGATGACGAACACATCCCCGATCCCGACGCACGGGCGGATCACGGAGAGTGACGGCAGGCTCAGGCTGCGCACCTCCACGGCAGCCTGCCCGGGACCCGCGGCGGGCAGCCGGACAGCGAACCTGCCGTCTCGGCCGGCCTTGACCCGGGTCCACTGACCGTCTCCCCAGCGAGCGGACAGACGGCCGTCGAACCCGGAGCACCTGCCGCGGACGAGGATGCTCGCACGCCCCAGCACGCCGCGCTGCACGACCTGGTATGCCCTTGGGCGCTCGAGCCGCAGTGAGGCCTCGCGTGGGGGACGGGCCTGCACGGACGCGACCGGCAGGAGGGTCAGTGATCCCACGACGACCGCGAGTGCGACCCGCACGTGCATGGCGGTGCCCCTCTCTCCCGACAAGACCACCCGCCGCGCCCGCCGGCGACCGGTGCTGGAGCCGGCGGGCGGGGTCGAACCGCCGACCTGCCGCTTACAAGGCGGCTGCTCTGCCGACTGAGCTACGCCGGCCCGCGACAAGTCTACCGCAGCGGCGACGCCGGTGACCGCGACCCGGCGCTATACTGGACCCATGCTCGTTCGCGCGTCCCGATCTCGCCTCAGCACCCGTCGCCGGCCACCGGTGGCGCTGGCGGCCGTCATGCTGCTCATGGTCGCAGCCACGGCGGCCGCCTGTGCCGTCGCCGGCCTCGGGGCGTCGCGGGCGGAGGCCGCGCCGGACGTCAAGGCGCGGAGCGGCATCCTGATCGACCGCCGCACCGGCAAGGTGCTCTGGTCCAAGAGCCCCGACCTGCAGCTTCCGCCGGCCTCGTGCACCAAGATCATGACGGCCCTGCTCGTGCTCGAGCGTTACCGGGACCTCGACCGGTACGTGCGCGCTCCGGCCGCCGTGACGAAGCACCAGCAGGTGGCGATCGGCCTCCGGCCGGGTGACCGGATCACGGTGAGACAGGCCCTGCGCGCACTGATGGTCAAGAGCGCCAACGACGCCGCCGTCACGCTGGCGAGCGCCGTCGGCGGCAGTGAGAGCGGGTTCGTCAAGCAGATGAATCGGCGCGCCCGTCAACTCCGCCTCACACACACGCACTTCGTCAATTGCCGGGGCACGCCCAAGCCGGGGCACTACTCGTCGGCGCGCGACCTTGCCAGGCTCGGCCGCTACGCGATGTGCGACGCCCGCTTCCGCGCCGTTGTGGCGACCAGCACCACCATCGTCCGCTGGCCGCCGTCGCACGCCGTCAGGGTCACCTCGCACAACCGGCTGCTCGAGTACTCCTGGGGCGACGGGATCAAGACCGGAGCCACGAAGCAGTCCAAGATGGTCCTTGTCGGCTCCGGCAAGCCGGGTCTCGTCCCGCTCATCGTCGTCACCATGCGCGAACCGACGCGCGACCAGGAGGTCAAGGACGCCGTGTCGCTGTTCATGTGGGGCTCGTCCCTCTACCGGCGACGCCTCGTCGTCGCGGCATCAGCGGCCGCACCGTCCTCCACCGCTCCGTGAGCAGCCTGCCGCACGTGCGCCGGGCTGCCGGCGTGGCGCTCGCGCTGCTCGCGCTCGCCGTCCCGGCGAACCTGAGCGCCTGCGGCGGCCTGGCCGGTGAGCCGGCGAGCCCGGCGGCGTCCTCCACGTCGTCGTCGGGCCCCCCGGATGTGCAGGCCTGGTCCGGCATCCTGATCGAGCGGCGCTCGGGCGAGGTGCTCTGGAGCAAGTCGCCGGACCGGGAACTGCCCCCGGCCTCCTGCACCAAGATCATGACCGCCCTGCTGGTGCTCGAGCGCGTACCCGACCTGGACGCCTGGGCCACGGTCCCCGTCATCCCCCTGCCCCAGACCGTCGGCGTCGACCTGCGGCCCGGCGACCGCATCAGCGTGCGCCAGGCGCTCTACGCCCTCATGGTCAAGAGCGCCAATGACGCCGCTCTCACGTTGGCCTCACACGTCGCCGGCAGCGAGAAGAGGTTCGTCGTCCTCATGAACCGCAGAGCGCGACAGCTCGGCCTCCGGCACACCCACTTCGTCAACTGCCGCGGGACACCCGAGCGCGGACACCACTCGTCGGCCCGCGACCTGGCCGCCCTCGGCCGCTTCGCGATGCGCGGCGCGACGTTCAGGAAGCTCGTCGGCACGAAGACGGCGGTGATCCGCTACCCGCCGGACGCGGCCGTGCCGGTCGAGAGTCACAACCGCCTGCTCGACTACCCATGGGGCGACGGCATCAAGACGGGGGCGACCGACGCCTCGGGCAAGGTGCTCGTCGGCTCGGGCAAGCCCGGCCCGGTCGCGCTCATCGTCGTCACCATGCACGAGCCGACGCGCGACCAGGAAGAGCGGGACGCGCTCGCGCTCTTCGCATGGGGTTCGAGCCTGTACCAAGACGACTCACCCCGGCCGTCGCCGACACCGAGCCCCTGAACGTGCGGAGCGCCGGCCCGGTCAGACGGAAGCCCGGTCGTGTTCGCCCGTCATCGCCGCGAAGCGCTCGACCGAGTTGATCGGGATGTCGAGCAGCCTGGCGATGTGGAACTTGGCCTCGAGTCCCATGGGATCGTCGGCGTAGAGGATCTCGCCTGCCTCGGTGGATGAGCCCAGACCGCGCTCCTTGCGCACGTCGAGCATCACCACCGGGTCGGAGAGGTCCGCCACCGACACGCCCAGCTTCCCGGCCACATGCTCCTTGGCCTGCGGCAGCCGCATCCCTCGAGTGATCTGCATCCGGGCCACCAGATCTCCAGCAGTCCGGATACCACCCATCCCCGAGGCTACGCCGTGGCTGATCGCCTGGCCGTAGACGTCGCCGGCGCCGACCTACAACCCATCCAGGCGCAGGATGTCCACGGCCGCCCTCGACGCTCTCGACGCGGCATCGCCGGGCGGCAGGATGTGCATGGGCACGCCGCCCACGCCCATGCCCCCGTTGAGATGCACGGGCACGGTCGCCTCCTCACAGCACGGCTTCGCGATGGCGATGGTGCGCGCCACGTTCCAGGCGACCGGCTTGCCGGTGTTGACGTTGATGGCCGGACCGAAGATCGTGACGCCGGCCCTGGCCGCGAGCTTCATCTGCTCGCGCGGCCAGAGACCGGCCAGCCGAACGCCGTCGTACTCGAGCTCGCCGTGCATCCCGAGCACGAACTCGCTCGCCATGCCGATCTGGATGCCGAGATCGGGGTACCGGGCGCGGATGCGCTCGATCGCCTTGAGCGCGGCGAGGAAGTCGGCGTCACCGGCCGCGCCGGCGGTGTCGAGGTCGATGAAGTCGGCACCGGCCTCGGCCATGCTCCCGGCGACGAGGACGATGTCGTCGGCAGCCAGCTCGACCGCCTCCTCCTGGGCCGCGCGCGCTTCCGCGATCTTCCCCATCGGCAGCAGCTGCGACCAGTTGGCGATGGGACCGTCGGGCACGCTGTAGAGGCCGAGGTTGGGCATCGCCCCGTAGCCGCAGGGGGCGGTGAGCAGGTACTGCGCCTGGCGCATGACGGTCTGCTCGAGCCCGAGTACCGCCTTCGCCGGCTTGTATGAGTAGTCGTGGTGATACAGCTCCACGGAGTCGGCGCACAGGTACTGCTCGTAGTACTGCAGATCGTTGAGGCGCGTGCCCATGTCCTGGCTTCCGCACCCGTCATAGCTCAGCGTCACCTCGTCGCCGATGTCCACGGCGCTGAAGCGCGAGCGGCTGGCGAAGATGTCGAGCAGGTGAGCGATCTCGTCTTCGGTGAGAGGTTCGACCTTGGCGCGCTTCACGGCCGCCGCGACACCGTCGCGGATCGCGGCCTCGATCTCAGCGCGCGTCATGCGTGCCAACGCCCCGTCGCCCATCCGGGTCGGGATGGAGAGGTCCACGGTTCCCCCCAGTCGTCAGGTGAGAGAGGTGCCCGGCGCCTGGATACCGCCCGGCGACCTCACGATCCGTCTGTGGTCGAGGCTACACGGCGCCCGGGCACCTGTCATCGCCCGATATTTCGGCAAAGTTGACGGCCGGGGGCGGCGGAAGATGAAGGAACCGGGAGCGTCTCGCCGTCGTGGTGCCCAAAAGGACGAGGCCCCGGGGGGGACGGGGCCTCGAGCAAGGGCTTGGGTCAAACCCTCGTGGTGGGGGTCTTCTCTCGCCAGCGAAAGGAGCCAGTACGAATGATGCCCCGGCCGTGTTGCGTTCACATGAAGCCGTGCGTACGCCTGTGAAGACGCGGTTGCCGCCGGGTTAAAAGGCCGAGGGCGCGGATCCGTGGTGTGAAGCTGGACCCGCGCCCTCGTCCGGTAGCCCGCAGACCGACGATCATGACCGCTGGGAGCGGCCGTCCCGCCGGCCCTGAGGCCGTGGTCCGCCCGGGGCCGGGGCGAACCAACAGAAGATAGGAGGTACCAGCACTTGTCGCTGGCAGCGGGCTTCTCGGAGACGGGAAGCGTCGCACGCCAGAGACTAGGCGAGCCATGCGAAGGAAAGGTTAACCGAATATTAACTGCCGTGAACTGAGCATCATGATCAGCCTGCATAATGAGAGAGCTTTGTGGCGTTTCACGACTGTGGTGCGGACCCCTCGATCGGCCTCCAGGGCCGGCGGAGCGCGAGATTCAGCCGTCCCGCTCGCTCGCGACGGCCTCCAGGAGGGCCAGCAGTCCCGCCTCGTCGATCACCACGACTCCCAGATCGCCCGCTTTGGCGAGCTTGGACCCGGGATCCTCCCCGGCGACGACGTAGTCGGTGGACGCGCTCACCGAACCCGTCACCCTGCCCCCCTGGCCCTCGATCAGCGACTTGGCCTGCGCGCGGCTGAGGCCGGCCAGGCGCCCGGTGAGCACGAAGGTGACGCCGGCGAGCTTCCCCCCCGCATCGCGCGGGCGATCCTCCGCGAGGCGCACACCGGCCTCGCGCAGCTTGCCGATGGTCTCCCGGTTGTGGGGATCGCCGAGGTACTGCTCCACCGCTTCGGCGACCACGGGGCCCACGCCGGGGACCTCAGCGAGGTCGGCGGCGCTCGCCGCCATCAGTGCGTCCATGCTCGGGTAACGGTCGACGAGCGCCTGCGCCGTGACCGCGCCGACGTGGCGGATGCCGAGTGCGAAGAGCACCCGCGCGAAAGGCCGGTCCCTGGACTCCGCGATGCCTGCGAGGACTCTGTCGGCGCGCCTCGCCTCCACGATCTCGAGCGCGCCCTCCTCCGCCTTCCGGGTCTTCGCTCCGAACAGCGGCAGGGCGACGACCTGGCCGGCCTCGACTCTCACGAAGTCCTCTCGCACGAGGCTGTACAGGTCGGCGACGTTCCGGATGAGTCCCGCGCCGTGGAGCAACTCCACCGTCTCCTCGCCGAGTCCCTCGATGTCCATCGCCGCCTTGCCGACGAAGTGCTCGATGCTCCGGGCGAGCTGCGCCGGGCACGAACGGTTCGGGCAGCGCACGGCCACCTCGCCGGTCTCGCGGACGACTCGGGCTCCACAGGCCGGGCACTCCTGCGGCATGCTCCATTCGGGCAGGGCGGCATGACGGTCGGCACGCGACACCCGGCGCCCATCGTCGTCGTCCGCCTCTCCCGACGTGACCGGGCCGACCACCTGCGGGATCACGTCCCCGGCGCGCTGCAGCACGACATCGTCTCCCGGCCGGATGTCCTTGCGGCGGATGTCGTCCTCGTTGTGCAACGTGGCGCGCTCGACCGTGACGCCGCCGACGAACGCCGGCTCCAGGACGGCGAACGGCGTGAGCACACCGGTCCGGCCGACGTTGACCTCTATACCGAGCAGGCGCGTGGTCACGGTCGTCGGGGCGAACTTGAAGGCGATCGCCCAGCGCGGATCGTGGGCGACGCTGCCGAGCGTCCGCTGCAGAGCGAAGGCGTCCACCTTGACGACGGCGCCGTCGATGTCGTAGTCGAGGCTGCCGCGGCGCTCCTCCCATTCGCGGCACGCCGCGGCGACCTCCGAGATGGAGCCAACGACCACGATCTCCGGGTTCACTCTGAAGCCGCTGCTCCGCAGCCACTCCAGCGCGCTGTGGTGGTCCGGGAGGTCGAGACCCTCGCTGTGACCGATCCCGTAGCACCACACGTCGAGCGGCCGGGACGCGGCGACGGCCGGGTCCAGCTGCCTGATCGACCCGGCGGCCGCATTGCGCGGATTCACGAATGCGCTGAGTCCATCGGCCTGCCGCTGGGCATTGAGACGCGCGAAGGCGGCGAGCGGCAGGTAGACCTCGCCACGCACCTCGACGACCGGAGGCCGCTCCTCGCCGCGCAGGCGCAGCGGCACCGAGCCGATGGTGCGCAGGTTGGCGGTGACGTCCTCGCCGACCTCGCCGTCGCCGCGCGTCGCCCCTACCGTGAACACACCGTCGCGATAGGTGAGAGAGACGGCGAGACCGTCGATCTTGGGCTCGACGACATAGCGAAGCGGCACCTCGGTCGCGCCGCGCGTCTCGAGCAGGCGCCGGTTGCGCTGGTCCCAGGCAAGAAGCTCTTGCTCGTCGCGGGCATTGGCAAGGGAGAGCAGCGGCTCGAGGTGACGGACCTGTGCGAACGCCTCGAGAGGAGCGGCGCCGACGCGCTGCGTCGGCGAGTCCGGCGTCCTCAGCTCAGGGTGCTCACGCTCGAGCGTCTCCAGCTCACGGTACAGCGCGTCGTAGGCGGCGTCGTCGATCTCGGGGCGGTCGAGGACGTAGTAGAGGTGGGCATGGCGGCCGAGCTCCTCTCGCAACTCGGCCGCCCTCTCCGCTGCCGGCCTGGCCTCGCTCACGACTCCTCCTTCACGCCCCGGCTCGACGCAGCGGCGCCTACGCGGCGCCGGTGCCTCCGGACGGCGCCTCGCTCACGCGGACGCCCTCGCCGCGAAGGCAGAGAGCCAGCAACTCCCGCGGCTGCTCGAGCCAGTACATCGGCCGGGCGCCCAGGAGCGCCTCCCGGCCGAACACACCCCAGGCGACCGCCGCGGTGGCCATGCCGGCGGCCCGTCCGGCCTCGATGTCCACGGGACTGTCCCCGACGTAGAGCGAACCGTCGGGCGTGGCCCCCAGACGCTCCAGGCACAGCAGCAGGGGGATCGGGGAAGGCTTGTGCTCGGCCGTGTCGCTGGCGGTCACCACGACGTGGAAGTGCTCGCGCAATCCGACCGCGTCGAACGCCATCGTCGTCGTGTCGCGACTCTTGCTCGTCACGATCCCGAGGCGGCGACCGGCCGCTCGCAGCCCGTCGAGCACCTCTCCCACGCCCTCGTAACCACGGATCAGTTCGTCGTGCCGGCGGTGGTTGTACTCTCGGTACACGTCGTACAACTCGCGCGCGTGGGCCGGCGAGAGGCGCTCCATCTGGGTCATGAGCGGCTGGCCGACGCCGGCGGTGATGACCTCGTCCGGGAGCACCTCGCCGAGCACCGTCCGCGTGGCGTGACGGAACGACTCGACGATGAGCTCGACGGTGTCGACCACGGTCCCGTCGAGGTCGAACACCACGGGATCGAACCCGGCGGACGGGTCAGTCACGGAGCAGCTCCAGGTCGAGCTCCCAGGTGGCGAGGTCGGCGAGCAGCGCGGGGTCGAGCAGGTCGTAGCGCAAGGGCGTGACCGCCACGCAGCCCCGGGCGACGACCTGGAAATCCGTCTCCACCCAGTCGCCGGACGCCGGGTGCTCGCAGGGCAGCGGGTACTCGCGGTCGGCCAGCTGCTCCCCGTGACCGAGGAGCAGCCCGCCGGCGCCCGGACCGGCGTCCGGACCGCCGACTGAGGCGGCGGCAAGCACGACCCGGTCGCGGCAGCTGGCGCCGCCGAGACGCGCCGGCCGGATGCCGGCGAACTCGGCCAGCGGCCTGTCCGGCAGGTTGACGTTGAGGACGCTGTGACGCGGCAGGCCGCGGGAGATCACGTGCCCGACCATGGCTCGAAGCACGGGCTCCGCCTCGTCGAGCCAGCCCGGCTCCCTGCTCTCGACGGAGAACGCGATCGCAGGGTAGCCGCGAAGAGCGGCCTCGAACGCGGCCCCGACGGTGCCCGAGTACGTGACGTCCGTGCCCATGTTGCCGCCCAGGTTGACGCCCGAGACGACGACGTCCGGCACGGGATTGACGACGCCCACCAGCGCGACGCGCACGCAGTCCGACGGCATGCCGTCGCAGGCGAAGCCGGTGAACCCGCCGGAGAACCCGACCTGTTCCAGGCGAAGAGCGCGATCGATCGTGATGCCGCGCGCCGCGGCGCTCGTGTTACGGTCCGGGGCGATCGTCGTCACGTGCCCGAGACCCTCCAGCGCGCGGCGCAACACGGCGATGCCGTGGGCCTGGATACCATCGTCGTTCGTAAGGAGGATCTCGACCGTCACCCACCCATTCTAGACCAACCACCGGGTGACGTTAGCGGAACACGCTCCCCCCGGTCGCGCCGGTGCTGTATAACCTGACACGGAGACGCACGCGTCCGGCGGCTCCACCGCAGGAGAAGAGGGAGGACCGTCGTAGGTATGCAGAACAGCGCTCGAGAAGGAGCTTCGTGATCCCAGCGACTCACGGCACGCACCTCGGCGGCAGACGTCTGACCGCGCGTCGCGCGGCCGCCCTCGCGGGATCACTGGTCGCGGTCTCGGCACTGGTGTCCGTCCTGGGCGCGGAGTATCTCTGGCCGTTGTTCGTCTTCCCGCTGGTCCTGGCCGCGGTGTTCTTCTTCGAACTGGGCAGCCTCGCCGTCACCTTCTGGCTCGGCAACTTCTTCGTGCTCTACTACAGCTTCCGTGCTCCCGCCTCAGCCGACACCGTGCGACAGGCCCTGCTCGGCACCGCCCTGTTCTTCCTGGCAGGCCTCCTCCTCGGGCGCGTGCAGCGGCGGCACCACGCCACCGAACAGGCCCTCTCCGCTTCGTCGCTCACCGATCACCTCACCGGCCTCTACAACTACGGTACCTTCGTCGACCATCTGCACCGCGAGCTGACCAAGGTGGATCGCTACGGCGGCGAACTGGCGCTCCTCATGCTCGACCTCGACCACTTCAAGCAGCTCAACGACCGCCACGGCCACGAGGTCGGCAACGACGTCCTCCGGCAGGTGGGGAGCACCATCGCGTCCCTGGTGCGCGACGCCGACATCGCGGCGCGGTACGGCGGCGAGGAGTTCGCCGTGCTCATCCGCGGCGACGAGTCCCACGGGTACGAGCTCGCCGAGCGGCTGCGCCGCGCCATCGAGTCCACCGAGGTCGTGGCGCCCGGGGGCGACGCCGTCTTCACGACGGTCTCCGTCGGCGTCGCCGCCTACCTCCACGAGATCGACGACGAGACCCGGTTCATCGAGCGGGCCGACGCCGCGCTCTACCAGTCGAAACACCGCGGCCGCAATCGCGTGACCATCTCCACCGTGGCCACAGCACAGCGCACCCTGCCCGCCAGCCTGAGCGCCTGACCGCCGGCTGCGGCAGTCCTCGCGCGTCAATCCCCGAACGCGACCGCCGGCAGCCTCGTATCCGGCCGGGCGTAGTACTCACCGGAGAACAGCTCGATCCCGTTGCGGGCCAGCAGACGCTGCTGCCCCGCCTCACGCACCCCGGACGCGATGACACGGGCCCCGATGCGGTCCCCGAAGCGCACCAGCAACTGGACGACCTCGACCGACGTCAGCTCGTGCTCGACGGCGGCGACCAGCACCGGGTCGAGACACAGGTAGTCCGGCTCGGCCTCGGCGATCAGCTCGAGCGTCGCGAAGTGGGCGCCGAGACCCGAGATCCCGAGCAGGAAGCCGAAGTCCCGCACGTCGGTGAGCGTCCTCAGGGTCGAGGCCGTGTTGACGGAGAGGTCGTCGGCGCCGATCTCGAAGACGACGTGCTGAGGTACCAGCGCCTGGTTCAGCGAGTAGAACTCGCTCACCGCGACGACGGCGGCGTTCGGCAACTCCGCAGCGGCGCATCCGAGAAAGAGAAGGTCGTCCGCACGCAGACCGCCGGCGGCGGTCACCGTCGCCTCACGAGCGGCGACCCCGTAAGCCGGGAGCATGGTCGAGCGCCGCGCCACGTCGAGGAGCACATCGGGCAGCCGCAACGGCGAATAGAAGGGCCCGCGGACACTGGAGCGATAGCCGACGACGGAACGGCCTTCGGCGTCGACCACCGGCTCGAAGAGAGGCTCCAGCTCCTCACGGGAGATACAGCCGGCCAGAGTGGACTGCAGGTCGGCGTCATACACGGCGGCCTGGGCTTCGGCGGCCTGCATCGCGAGCGCGAGGCCGTTCTGCAGGTTCTGCTCGAACGTGAGGCCCGCGTCGGCGTCGAGGACCGCCGCGCCGACGGACGGGTGCACGCGGTCGTACACGCCCGGGGCCAGATCGTTCAGCAGCAGTGACTGGAGGCGCTCGTACACGCGTCGCGTGACCGCCGCAAGATCGTCCTCGCCGATGACCTCGGCCGCCCGCGGCGGCGACAGGAGAACGATGAAGGCGTCGTCGGTGAGCGTGAAGTCACTGACCACGTCGAGCCGGCGCAGAGTGGTCCCGACCATACCGGAGAGGTTGGCGGCGACGGCGTCGAGGATGTCCGCGACGATGCGCCAGCCGAAGAAGGGCTCGAGACGACCGTAGCGGTCGAGCCGGACGTAGAGAAGCGCCACCTTGCCCCGGTTCTCCAGCTCGAGGCGGACGGAGTCGGCAACGAGGTTGAGCGACGGGAGCTGCGAAGGGCCGTCGCTGACGAGGCTGCGCAAGCTGGTACGCGCTCTGCGCAGGGCATCGTCGCTCGGTCGCACCACGCTGCTCACCCCCGCGGCGGCTCAGGTCGCTTTCTGCTTCTCCCTGGGCTTGTCGGCGTCGCCGGCGGGCTTCTTCGGGGCATCGGGCTTGCCGTCGGAGCCGGAGGTGGCGGCATCGGTGGCGGCTGCGGCGGAAGCCTCTCCGGACTCGGACTCACGGCTCCCCGGACGGCGCCCGGAGCCCTTGCCGTAGTCCGTGGTGTAGAAGCCGGACCCCTTGAAATGGATCGCCACCGGATGCAGGACCTTGCGCAACGTCCCCCCACACTTCTCGCAGGTCACGAGCGGGTCGTCGCTCATCTTCTGGAATGCCTCGATGGAGGCTCCACACTCATCACACCGGTATTCGTAGATGGGCACGCAGATTACTCCCGGCCGTAGTCACGAGAGCCCGAGTGTAGCACAGCCGCGCCGCGACCCGCGGCGCCGGCCGGAGGCGCCTCACGGCGCGAACGGCGGCAGGTGCCCCGCGATGATCGTGACGGGGTCCCAGGCGCGGATGCGCCGCCACGACGCCACGAGGTCGGCGGCCGCCGGCCCGGTCGGCTCCATGACGTCGAACGCACTGCGGCCGGGGCCGATGGTGTCACCGCACACGACAACTGTGCCGGCCGGGGTGTCGACGGCGAGGCTCACGTGCCCGGCGCAGTGGCCCGGCGTGCGCGCCCAGCGCACCCCCGGGGCGATCTCGCCTTCGTCCCCGATGAGGAGGGTGAGGGGCAGATCATCGATGAACGCCGCCGCCTGACCCCAGTAGGGCGCGGCGGTCTCGACCTCGTGCACCGTGACCGGCAGCATGAGGTCGGCGCACCCGCCGGCGTGATCGGAGTGCGCGTGCGTGAGAACGACCCGGTCCACGTCGGTCGCCCGCAGGCCGCGGTGCTCGAGCGCGCGCACGACCGGTGCGTTCTGCAACTGCAATCCCGGATCGACCACGATGGTCTGCGGACCGCGCAGCAGCACCGTGTTCGGAAAGGTGGTCATCCCGACGACCGGCCGTCGCTCGACGAGTTCCCGGTAGACGGCGAAGGCCTCCGGGGAGCGATGTTCGCCCAGCACCTCGACCTCGCCGTCCTCGACGCTGAACACGAAGCGCGCCGTCGGGATGAGGATGTCGACCTCGTACATGCGCCGCGTCACCCGGCCGGCCCTCTGGCTGCCGACAGCCTCAGCCCTCCCCCGGCACGCCATCGTCGTCACGGGCGTAGAGAAAGTCGACCTTGTCCATGTTGAGGAGGATGAACGGCGCGGTGTCCAGCAACTCCTGGGTGCCCTTGCTGTAGATGCGCACCCTGGACAGGGTCAGGTGAGGTTCGTTGAACGCCTTGATGTAGTCGGAGGACCGGCGCGAGCTGGCACGATGGCCGACGCCGAAGTGGGCGATGCCGATGATCTTGAAGTCGCCGACGTAGGCGACCACCTCGAGTTCCTTGAAGTCGCCCGCGATGCCCGACCACTCGACGATGTTCTCATCCGTCATCGTGCCCTCCTCCCGCTGGACCAGGACCGGCACCCGGAACGGTGTCGGCGGCGCCCGCGTGGGCGACCGTCGAACAGGGTGTGCCGAGGAACGCCGCACCGGCCCCGCGCCCCGGACGCAGGGCAAGGCGGAGACGATCGGCGGCGGCACGCCGTGAACCGCCGACCCGCGGCGCGAAGACCACGCCGAGAGCCGCGCCCACGACACTCCCGTAGATGAGGGTGCGGACTCTGCCCATCGTCGCGCCAACTATAGCCACGCTACGAGCCGAACACCAGGTGACCGTCCTCCACTCGCACGGTTATCGTGTCACCCTCCGCGAAGGCGCCGCCGAGAAGCTCCATCGACAGCGGGTTCTCGACCAGCCGCTGAATGGCGCGCTTGAGCGGCCGGGCGCCGAACCGCGGGTCGTACCCGGCGTCCGCGATGAAGCGACGCGCCTCATCGGTCACCTCGAGGTGCATACCCTGTCCCTCGATCTGCCGGCGCACGTGCGCGAGCAGCAGGTCGGCGATGAACTCGAGCTCGTCGCGACCGAGCCCGTGGAAGACGATGATGTCGTCGATGCGGTTGAGGAACTCCGGCCTGAACGTCAGCTTGAGCTGCTCGAGGAGGCTCCGCTCGACCTCGGCGTACTCACGCTCCATGGTCTCGGCGTCGGGGATCGACTCGGCGCCGACGTTACTCGTCATGATCACGACGGTGTTCTTGAAGTCGACGGTGCGGCCCTTGTTGTCGGTCAGCCGTCCGTCGTCGAGCACCTGAAGAAGCATGTTGAACACGTCGGGATGGGCCTTCTCGATCTCGTCGAAAAGGACCACGCTGTACGGGTGCCGGCGCACCGCCTCGGTGAGCTGACCGCCTTCTTCGTAGCCGACGTAGCCCGGCGGGGAGCCGACGAGCCGCGATGCCGAGAACTTCTCCATGTACTCGCTCATGTCCAGGCGCACCATGGCGTTCTCGTCGTCGAACAGGAACTCCGCCAGCGTACGGGCGAGCTCGGTCTTGCCGACGCCGGTGGGACCGAGGAACAGGAACGAGCCGATCGGCCGCTTGGGGTCCTTGAGCCCGGCGCGCGCGCGGCGCACCGCCTCGGACACAGCCACGACCGCCTTGTCCTGGCCGATCACGCGCCCGTGGAGGCGCTCCTCCATGTGGAGGAGCTTCTCCGTCTCCTCCTCCTTCATGCGCCGCACCGGTATGCCCGTCCAGGCGCTGACGATGCCGGCGACGTCGTCGCCGGCGATCGTCGCTGCGGCGATGCCCTTGTCGGCCAGCCAGGCTTCCTTGGAGCGCAGGAAGGTGGCCTGGATCTTGTCCGTCTGCTCCTTGAGCTGGGCGGCGCGTTCGTAGTCCTGCGCCTGGACGGCGGCGGCGCCCTCCCGGGTGAGTTCCTGCAGACGCCGCTCCATCTCGCGCAGATCCGGAGGCAGCATCGTCGCCTCGATGCGCATCTTGCTGGCCGCCTCGTCGAGCAGGTCGATGGCCTTGTCGGGCAGGAATCGGTCGCCGATGTAGCGGTCGCTCAGCACTGCCGCCTCGCGGATCGCCTCGTCGGTGATCTTGACCTTGTGGTGTGCTTCGTACTTGTCACGGAGGCCCGTGAGGATCGCGATCGTCTCCTCGACGGTGGGCTCGCCGACCAGGATGGGCTGGAACCGGCGCTCAAGCGCAGCATCCTTCTCGATGTGCTGGCGATACTCGTCGAGCGTCGTCGCACCGATGCACTGCAGCTCGCCGCGAGCCAGCATCGGCTTCATCATGTTGGACGCGTCCATGGCGCCCTCGGCCGCGCCGGCGCCGACCACGGTGTGCAGTTCGTCGATGAACAGGATGACGTCCCGGGACCGCTGGATCTCGTCGAGGGCGCCCTTGAGGCGCTCCTCGAACTCGCCGCGGTACTTGGCGCCGGCCACCATGCCGCCGAGATCGAGCGCGAGCACGCGCTTGTCGCGCAGCGACTCGGGGACGTCTCCGTCCACGACCTTCTGCGCGAGGCCCTCGGCGATCGCCGTCTTGCCGACGCCCGGCTCGCCGATGACGACCGGGTTGTTCTTGGTGCGCCGGCTCAGCACCTGGATGACGCGCTTGATCTCCTCGTCGCGCCCGATGACGGGGTCGAGCTTCCCGTCCCGCGCGAGCTCGGTGAGGTCGCGCGTGTACTTCTTCAGCATGCTTTCGCCGGTCGCCTGGCCCTCGTAGTCGACCCCGGTGGCGCGGATCTGCGCCAGGGCCTTCATGACGCCTTCCTCCGTCACCCCGAGGTCGCGCAGGGTGGCGCCGCCGGGACCGTCGCCCTCGAGCAGGATGCCGAGGAGCAGGTGCTCCGTGCCGACGAAAGCGTCGCCCATCTGCTGGGCTTTCTGGCCGGCGATGTCGAGCGCCGCCTTGGCGCGTGGGGTCAGATAGAGCTGGTCCGCGTCGCCGCCGGGCCCGCCGGCGCGGCCAGCACCGGCGGTCTGCAGGTAGTGGTTGGCGCGCGCCATCGCGGTGCCCTTGTCGACGCCGAGCAGGCTCAGGATCTGCTCGACCACGCCGCCGGGAAGGCTGAGCACGCCGATGAGCAGGTGCTCCGTTCCCAGCTGGTTACCGGGAGCGCGCCGCACGATCCCCTGCGCCGTCTCGAGCGCCTCACGCCCCCGCTCCGAGAACTTGTTCATGTCCATGGGGTACCTCGCTGTGACTCGGTGGATGTCCGCTGCCCGCACCGGGAGTGCCGGTGGCGGCTGCGTCCGCTCATGCCTCGCTCAGACCCGCCGGTGGCGGCGTCCGAGCCGCACCATCTGGGTGTGCGCGACCGGCACCAGGTCGAGCCGATGCGCGCGTTCCACGCGCTCGACCTCCCGGCGCATCGCCGCCGCAGCCTCGTCGAGCCGCTCCTGCAGGCAGATGAGCTCGCGCTCCATGGCCGTCATCCGCTCCTCCATCGAGAGGACGCGCTCGACCCCGGCCAGATTGAGCCCGAGCTCGGTGAGCTCCTGGATGCGCTGCAGGCGCTCGACGTCGCGCTGCGAGTAGCGGCGCGTGTTCTTGGCGGTGCGCTGCGGATGCACGAGACCTCGCCGCTCGTAGACCCGCAGGGTCTGCGGGTGCATCCCGGCCAGCTCGGCGGCCACCGAGATCATGAAGAGCGGTCTGTCTCTGTCGTCGGTGCGTCTCATCGTCGGTTCGGACGGCCTCTCCGTCAGGCGGTGGTCGACCGCGGGTCGGGCAGCGTGGCGGCGAGCTTCTCGAACAGCTGCCGCTGCTCCTTCGTCAGCTTGGCCGGCACGTCGAGGCGGATCGTCACGAGCAGGTCCCCGTGGCCGCCCTTGAGCTTCGACATGCCTTTGCCGCGCACGCGGAGCGTGCGACCGTCCCGGCTCCCGGCCGGCACCTTGAGCGACACCCTCCCGCCCCCTGGCGTCGGGACCTTGACGCTGGTCCCGAGAGCCGCCTCGGCTACAGTCACCGGCACTTCGACGACGAGGTTGTCGCCGCGACGCTCGAAGAGGTCGTCGGTCTCGACGTGCACGCGCACGTACAGGTCGCCCGCCGGGCCGCCGCGCAGCCCGGCCTCGCCCTTGCCCTTGATGCGGATCTTGCTGCCGTCCTTGACCCCGGCCGGCACCTTGACCTGGTAGCGCCGCGTCTTCTGCTGCACGCCGCTGCCGTGGCACGTCGGACATGGGCTCTCGATGATGGTGCCCTGCCCGTGACAGCGCGAACACGGCTCCGACAGCGCGAACGGGCCCTGGTTGCGGGCCACGACGCCGCGACCCTGACAGACCGGGCACACCTTCGGCGTCGTGCCCGGTTTGGCGCCGCTGCCGTGGCAGGTATCGCAGGTGACGGGCTTCTCGACCGGCACCCGGACCGTGGCGCCGTTCAGAGCGTCGTCGAACGAGACCGTCACGCCGACCTGAAGGTCGGCGCCGCGCTCGGCAGCCCGGCGGCGCCCACGCCCGCCGCCGGCGCCTCCGAAGAGATTGCCGAGGATATCGCCGAGGTCGCCGACGTCGAATTGGGCGCCACCCTGACCGTACATGCCGGGGTCGAATCCCCGGGCGCCCCCGGCGCCCGGCCGGAAGCCGCCGCCGGGTCCCGCGCCGAAGGCGCCGAGCCGGCTCATCTCGTCGTACTGCGTGCGCTTGGCGGGGTCGGAGAGCGTCTCGTAGGCCTGGTTGACCTCCTTGAACTTCTCCTCCGCGGCCTTGTCTCCGGGGTTCTTGTCCGGGTGATGCTGGCGCGCGAGCTTTCGGAAGGCCTTCTTGATCTCGTCTTGTGAGGCGTTCTTGGTGACGCCCAGCGTCTGGTAGAAGTCACTCATCCCGGCCAGCTCAGCTCACCACGATGACCTTGGCCGGCCGCAGCAGCCTGCCGTGCAGCAGGTAGCCGAGCTCGAGCACCTGGAGAACGGTGCCCTCGGGGTACTCCGGCGACGGCTGGGTCATGATCGCCTCGTGCAGCGTCGGGTCGAAGAGCACCCCCGGCTCGACCGGGATCTCCTCCAGACCATGCCCTTCGAGGGTGCGACGCAGCTGGCCGGCGACGAGCTCGAGGCCGGAGACGATCTCTCCCTCCTCGTGCCGCCCTGCGGCCTCCAGCGCGCGGCCCATGTTGTCCATGACCGGCAGCAAGGACTCGACGACGGTCTCCGCGGCCCGCAGGCGCAGCTCCTCGTTGTCGCGCTGCACGCGCTTGCGGTAGTTCTCGAACTCCGCCTTCAGCCGCCGCAGATGATCGAGATACTCGTCGCGCTCCCGCGCCAGCTCGGCCGGCTCTCCGGCATCCGCCTCAAGGCGCGCCCCGGAGTCGGCCGCGCCGGGCTCCTCGACAGGCGCCGCCGCTTCTGCGGCCGCGACGTCGACCTTGACCTTCGTGGCTCCGCGCGCGGAGCGCTTCTCGTCGTGCTTCGTGTGCTTCCTGTCCGTCATGTCCGTTTCTCTGTCTCGTTCGGTGTCCGGCCCGGGCCGCCCTGTGTCGCCGAAGAGGCCGGGGCGGGCGGGACCTGGTCCCGCTTCCCGCCCGCCGGCCTCTTCAGGCCTCTCTCAGCCTTCGGCCTTCTTGGCCTCGACCGCCTTCTTGGCCTTGACCTCGATGCGCTGCGGCTTCTCCTCCTCGGCCTTCGGCACGGTCACCGTGAGGATGCCGTCGTCGTAGCCGGCCTGGATCTCCCCGGCCTTGACGCCCTGCGGCAGGGCGAGGCTGCGCTGGAAGCTGCCGAAACGGCGCTCGACACGGTAGTAGCGCTCGTCCTCGACCTCCTCCTCGAACTTGCGCTCACCCTTGATCGTGAGCACATTGTCCTCGACCTCGATCTCGATGTCGTCGGGGTCCATGCCGGCCAGTTCGGCCTTGAGCACGACCGCGTCCTTCCTGTCGAAGACATCGACCGCCGGCAACCAGCTCTCCTGCCTGCCGCTCCAGACCTGGTCCACCAACCGGTTGAACTGGTTCTGGACCTGGGTCATCTCACGAAACGGGTCCCATCTGATGATCGCCATGGCTGGCACCTCCTCCTTACTTGTTCTCGTCGTCGTCGATGACCTCGTAGTCGGCCTCTTCGACGTGGTCCTCGTCGTCGGCGCCGGCGGAGCCGTCGCCACTCGCGGCCTGCTCCTGCTGCGCCTGCTGGTACACGGCTTCGGCGAGCTTGTGGGACGCCTGCATGAGGACGTCGGTCTTGGCCTGGATGTCCGCCTGGTCGTCCCCTTCGAGCGCCGTCTTGAGCGCCGCCGCCGCCGTCTCGATCTCGCTCTTCGTGTCGGCGTCGACCTTGTCGCCCATGTCGCGCAGTGACTTCTCGGTGCTGTACACGAGGTTCTCGGCGCTGTTCTTGACGTCGGCGAGCTCTCGTGCCTTCTTGTCCTCATCGGCGTGCGACTCGGCGTCCTTCATCATGCGCTCGATGTCCTGCTCGCTGAGGCCGCTGCTCGCTGTGATGGTGATCTTCTGCTCGTTACCGGTGCCGAGATCCTTGGCCCGCACGTGCACGATGCCGTTGGCGTCGATGTCGAAGGTCACCTCGATCTGCGGGATGCCGCGCGGCGCCGGCGGGATACCGACCAGCTGGAACTTGCCCAGCGTCTTGTTGTAGCGAGCCATGTCCCGCTCGCCCTGCAGCACGTGGATCTCGACGCTCGTCTGGTTGTCGTCGGCGGTGCTGAAGATCTCGCTCTTCTTCGTCGGGATCGTCGTGTTGCGGTCGATCAGGCGCGTGAAGACGTTGCCCTTCGTCTCGATGCCGAGGCTGAGCGGCGTGACGTCGAGCAGCAGCACGTCCTTGACCTCGCCGGCCAGCACGCCGCCCTGGATGGCCGCGCCGACGGCGACGACCTCGTCGGGGTTCACGCCCTTGTGCGGGTCCTTGCCGATCAACTGCTTGACCCGCTCCTGCACGGCCGGCACACGCGTCATGCCGCCGACGAGGATGACGTGGTCGATGTCGCCCTTGGAGAGGCCGGCGTCCTTGATGGCGCTGTTCACGGGCTTGACGACGCGCTCGAGCAGGTCGTGGGTGAGCTCGTCGAACTTCGCGCGCGTCAGCGTGAGGTCGAGGTGCTTGGGACCGTTCTCGTCGGCGGTGATGAACGGGAGGTTGACGTTGCTGCTCTGCGTCGTCGACAGCTCGATCTTGGCCTTCTCCGCAGCCTCGTAGAGGCGCTGCAGCGCCATCTTGTCGGCGCTCAGGTCGATGCCCTGGCTCTGGCGGAACTCGGCGACCATCCAGTCGACGACCGCCTTGTCGAAGTTGTCGCCGCCGAGGTGGGTGTCGCCGTTGGTCGACTTGACCTCGAAGACGCCCTCGCCGAGATCCAGGATCGAGACGTCGAAGGTGCCGCCGCCGAGGTCGAAGACCAGGATGGTCTGGTCGTGCTCCTTGTCGAGACCGTACGCCAGAGCGGCCGCCGTGGGCTCGTTGATGATGCGCTTGACCTCGAGGCCGGCGATCTTGCCGGCGTCCTTGGTGGCCTGGCGCTGCGAGTCGTTGAAGTAGGCCGGCACGGTGATGACGGCGTCGTTCACCTTCTCGCCCAGGTACTCCTCGGCGTCGCGCTTGAGCTTCTGCAGGATCATGGCCGAGATCTCCGGCGGCGTGTAGCTCGTGCCGCCGATCTCGACGACGGCGTCGCCGTTACCGGCCGCCTTGACGTGGTACGGCACGATGGTCATCTCCTCGGAGACGTCGCCGTACTTGCGGCCCATGAAGCGCTTGATCGAGAACACCGTGTTCTCGGGGTTGGTGACGGCCTGACGACGGGCGACGCTGCCGACGAGGCGCTCGCCGCTCTTCGAGAAGGCGACGACCGACGGCGTGGTGCGACCGCCCTCGCTGTTCGGGATGACGGTCGGCTCGCCGCCCTCGAGAACGGCCATCGCGCTGTTGGTCGTCCCCAGGTCGATGCCGATTACCTTGGCCATGAAGAGCCCTCCTTGAAGGATTGTGTTCCAAAGAAGCATAAAATCTAAGTCACATACTGTCAACTTTATGCCCGGGTCGGGATCAGACCAAACGCCTCACCGGCACGTGCCCCGCAGGCATCCCGGCTCCGATGACGAACCCCAGGGCGGAGGTGACGCCGGAGCATGGCCACACGATCCGAGTGCAGCCCAGGACGCATCCACATCCCCCGCTGGGTGCAGCTCGCGGTTCTGCCCGTGCTGCTGATCATCGGCTGGTTCGTGCTCGGCGCCATCGGGCAGGTCGTCTTCGTGTTCCTGATCGCCGGCCTCGTCGCCCTGGTGCTCAACCCGCTGGTCCAGGGCCTCGAGCACGTGCACGTCCCACGCTTCCTCGGCGTCTTTCTCGTGTACCTCATGTTCGTCACCGTGGTGGCCGTCATCGCCGCACTCGTGTGGCCGCCGGTCGTCGAGCAGGTGCGCTCCCTCGCAGCCGCTCTCCCGACGATGGGCGATCAGGCGAGCGAGTCCATCGCCGGCCTGCAGCGGTTGAGCGACCGCGCGGGTCTGGGCCT